>Ga0302229_10002575_pt1 | contig 13015 bp, 25 predicted proteins | sample II_Palsa_N1_3_FD_193518 | JGI IMG/M metagenome (GOLD analysis project Ga0302229, IMG submission 193518) | Peat permafrost microbial communities from Stordalen Mire near Abisko, Sweden - II_Palsa_N1_3 | ecosystem: Environmental > Terrestrial > Soil > Palsa > Peat permafrost | place: Sweden...
TGGACCCCTCACTCCTTTCTCAGATTTCGGGTGCTGCCTCTGCGGCTGCCCCTTTTTCGCTGGCGGGTAGTTCCGGCGCCAGCCCGGGCGCGTCGGACTCGGGGCCGTACGGCATCGGAACTGGTTCCGCCGTGGCGGAGTACAACCCGTGAACCTCGAGGGCGGCTAGATGCCTGTCACGGAGCTTCAGAACCAGCAAGGGGCGCTGGGCACGATCCTTGGCCTTGCGGGCGGCTACCTCGCGGCCAACCCGCAGCGCAAGGCGAAGCAGAAAGAGCGCGAGCAGCAGCAGGCGCAGCAGGGCCTCGAAAACAAGCGCGCCGACCAGCAGGCGCAGGACTACCACGACCGCACCGTCTCGGAAATCGCCGCCCAGACCGCGACGACGAAGCGCGAAGACGCGAACGCGGGCGCCGAGCAGTTCCAGCGCGGGGCGTACGCGAAGGCCATCTCGCTGCTCGCCAGCCCACAGAAGGGCACGGACCCGCAAGCGTGGGCGAACTCGGTGTGGCAGAAGGCGGTCGCCGCGGACCCCTCCGTGGGCGGCCTGGGGCTCACGGATCCGAAGCTGCAGGGCGAGCTGTACGCGCGGGTGCAGGACGTCGTGAAGCAAGTGCAGACGGCGAACGCGACCCGGTTCGCGGGGCATGAGAACGCGCTCCCGACGGACCCGAAGAAGCGGCTTGGGGCGCTGATGATCCAGCTGCAGAGGGAGCGCGGCGTGCCCGGGCTCGACCTGAAGCCGACGCAGACGATGATCGCGGACACGCAGCGGCAGATCGTGGACATGCAGAACGCCGCACACCAGGCTGTCACCGAAGCTCAGGCAAACCGGCGCATCGGCCAGGGCGATCTGCGGATCAGCATCTCGCAGGCGCGCGGGGCTGGCGGAGCCAACTCGGCGCTCGGGGAGCGCGCGAACGCCGTCGAGACAAACGCGCTCGGGGCCCCGGACCTCAAGAGCGCACTCCGTATCGTGGAGCGGGCGAACCTCCCGCGCCGCGACCGCACCGAAGTCCGCCAGGACGTCATGGACCAATTCAAGCCCGCCGCGACCAAGCCCGACACCTCGGGGTTGAGTCACGCCGGGAAAGAGGCGTTCGACCACGATATGGTGCGCTGGGCGGCGGGCGGCGCGGACCAGGACTCAGTTCCCGACCCCACGGACCCGAAGTACGAGAAGCGCGCAGCGGTCGGCGGGACCACGAGCGGTGGTGGAACCGCGCCGGGCGTGACGCCGGGTAAGACGGTCGTCGGCTCCGATGGGCACACCTACCAGCAGCTCCCCAACGGCAAGTGGAAGGTCATCAAATAAGTGGCCGACACTATCGTCGACGCGCCACCCGGCTACACGAAGGGCGGCCTGAAGATCGGCTCTATCGTGGACGCCCCGCCGGGGTACCCAACGGCCACGCCTCCGCCGAAGCCGGGCAAGTCGCCCCTGCAGGCGCTCGGGGACACCATCGGCGGCCTGGCGCGCAACGCGAACGCGGCGCGCACGGCGGCGGCCCGCGATCCGGGTGGGGCGCTCGCCGCCGTGGGGGGAGCTGCCCAGGGGGCGGTGGCCGGCGCGGCCATGGCCCCGATGACCGGGGAGGACAAATACGGGGAACAGCACCCCAACGACCTCTCTTGGCCCGCCATCAGCTCGTCGCTCGCGGCGTCCGGGCGCGGCGCGTGGCGGGGAGCAACCGACCCAGCGCAGCGCGACCGCTACAACGCCGCCTTCCTAGACTTAATGCTCGGGCCGGGCTCGAAGAACCCGGGGATGCTGGAGCGCATCGGCCGCGGCGCGGGGAGCTTCGTCTTGCAGACTGCGACGGACCCGGTGACCCACGGCGGCGGCGCGGCCGCAGAGGCGCTCCTGGGAGTCGCGAAGCCCGTCCTCGGCGCTGCGCTCCACGGGGTAGCGCCGCTAGGGCAGTACGTCCGGGACGTGCAGGACGTACTGCGCGACCCGCGCCTGGCACCCGCCGTTGCCAAGGTAGCGCACGGGCTCTCGACGCTGACCGCGCCGATCCGTGGCGGGGTGAACGCGGGCAAGGACCTCCTCTTCCTCAACCCCCTCCCGCACGGGCTGGGGAACATGACGATCCTCGACTGGCTGCGCAACGGCCTGGGGACCACGGCGAAGGGGCTGAAGTACGGCGTCACGGGCGCTCCGGCCAAGACCGCGGCCGAGCTGCAGCGCATCGGGGCAGGCGCGTACACGCCGGAGATGATGGGCGCGCCCTCGCCGTGGGGGCCGGTCGGCTGGATGGACGCGATCCGCAGAAGTAACAAGGGCGGGCTCGCGAGCGTCGCCAACCTGGCCGCGCGCACGGGGGTCGGCGGAGCCGCTGGCGGGGCGATAGCAAACCGGACGGCCCCAGAGTCGGATACCCCCCAACAACGGCTCGTGCGGACCCTGGAGGGCGCCGGGCTGGGCGCGGTGACGGGCGCGTCCCCCGAATTGCGCCAGGCGTCGAACAAACTCATGAGCCGCCTGGAGACGGGGCACCGCGCCGCGATGCTGGAGGATCTTCCGAAACCGCCCCCGGCCCCCAAACCCCACTTCTCAGCCGCCGACGTCGCCGCTCGAGCAAAGCGCCGCACCCCGCCGCCGGTCCACGGCCCGGCCACCATCAACTCGAACGCCCACGCTATCAGCCCGCACGCCTCGGGCCGCGTCACCCATTGGCCGACAGCCGGATTCCCCGAGCCGAAACCCGACCCGCGCGCGGCCGAGATAAACCGCGCCTTCGGGGGCGGCCTCCTGAGCGGCCCCGCCAAACTGGCCAGCGCCGCGGGTGGGCCCTTCCCTGGCTGGCAACTCGACGTGATCCCCCGCGCCGTTGGCGGCGCGCTCCTGCGCCACCCGGCGCGCGTCGAGGCCTTCGCCCGGGCGCAGGACATCACCAACCGCGACGTGCTCGCCGGCAAGCCGTACAAGCTCCAGACGGGTGGGCCGGTCGGCGCGTTCTCCGAGATGATGTTCAACACGCCGCAGTACGCTTCACGGCTCCTCGGCCCGCTCGGAGGAATCGACGCCTCCTCGGCGACCAAGCCGCAGACCTTCAGCCTGGGGAGCCTCACCGACCCCCGCACGCCCGTGGGCGGCGCGGTGTATCGCGGGACGCCGGGGCGGGAGATTATCGGGCCCGCGTTGGGGGACACGCTGTACCCCTCGAAGGCCCCGGCCGGTCCGTCCGCGGCGCTCAACGCCCTCTTGGGCTGGCACTTCGCCAACAAGACGCCCCGCCAGGATGCCATCCTGTCGATCATGCGGCAGGGCAACCTGGACGCCGTGCAGGCGGGCAGGCTCTATGACCGGTACAAGCGGTGAAAGCGCGATGTAAGCGGCCCGACAGCCCCCCTGGGTACCGTGGCCCCAAATGGAGAAACAACGACAGATGATCGACGCGATGGAGCGGGTGCGAGGCGCGAATCCTACCGATGTAGCCGTAGACCACGAGGTACGCTTGCGCCGACTCGAAGCTGCCGTCAACTGGGCCCGCGCTGCCGCGGTCGGGGCGTGGTCGGTGTTCGGGGGTGGCCTGCTGGTGACGTGGTGGCACCTGGCGCAGAACGGCTGGAGGATGTGACCGAAACCACTCTGCACGACATCGCGATCATAATTGCCGCCCTCGGCGGGGCGATCGCGGCTGTCGTCAGTTGGTTCAACAACCGCAAGCTCAGGGTGGTCGACCAGCAGCTCGGGGCCGTTCACCTGCTCGTCAACGACCGGCTCGACCGGGCGCTGGAGCACATCGCCGCGATGGAGGCCGCCGCCACGGGCGTGCCGCTCCAGGACCAGGCCGCGTCCACCTACCTCCGTAGCGCGAAGGAGAACCCGCCATGATTTCCGCCCTCGTCGCCTTCCTCGTTTTTCTGCTGATCGTGGTGATCGTCTGCGCCATCGCGTACTGGATCATCACGCTAATCCCGCTGCCGCCGCCGGCGCGGCAGATTGTGCTCGTGATCCTGGGGCTGATCGTCCTGCTGATCGTCCTGGCCCGCGCCCTGCCGCTCTTGGGCTTCCACGCGTAAGCCGTGCCGCAGATCAACGCCGCCGGACTCCTGCTCATCGAAACCTTCGAGGGGTGTGAGTTGACCGCGTACCCGGATTCCGGGGGCGTGTGGACCATCGGGTACGGCCACACCGGCAACGTCCACGAAGGCGACACGATCACCCAGGCCGAGGCCGACGCCCTCTTGCAGAAGGACGTGCAGTCCGCCTCGCTCGAGGTGGCCGCCGTGGCCGAGGTCGTCCTCACCCCGAATCAGTTCTCGGCCCTGGTCAGCTTCCAGTACAACACCGGGGCGCTGCCCGGCTCCCAGGTTCTCGCGGCGATCAACGCGGACAGCTTCACCGAGGCGATGGACCACCTCGCCCTCTACGTTCGGGACGCGACCGGGGCCGTGCTGGAGGGGCTCGTCCGGCGGCGGGCGGCGGAGCGTGCGCTGTTCCTCACCCCCTAGTGTTCATCGTGAAGCAACTGGCCGCGCTGGAGCCAGCGCGGCTCGCGGGCGCGGTGTCGGCGCTGCTGGTCCTCCTGGCGGCGTTCGGGCTGCACCTCACCGGCGATCAGCAGGGCGCCATCGTCGGGCTGGTGAGCGCGGTCGTGCCGATCATCGCCGCGGAGGTGACGCGCTCGCAGGTGACGCCGGTCGCCCGGCCCGAAGACGTGGCCGTGCACGCCGCGGCCACTGTGCCGCAGAACGGAGCCTCCGTGGCCACCCCAACCCCGAATCCCTTCCTCGCGGCCGTCGTGTCGGCCATCGAATCGCCCGCCGCCCAGACGGCCGTCCTCGCCGCCGTGACCAGCGGTGAAGTCCCGCTCGAGACGCTGGTGGACGCGGCGATCACCAACGCCAAGGCATCCGGCGTCGCCGGGCTGTTCATCAGCGCCGCGAAGGGCGCGGTCGAAACCGAGGTCAACGCCGAGTTCGCAAAGTACACCCCAGCGGCCACCACCGCGTACCTCACCAAGCTCGCCGTGGACGAGTTGACCGCGCTCGGCGGCTGACATGCCGGCCCCGGGCGTCACCATCTTCGACAGCAACGGGAACACCATCTCGGCGTCGGGTGGCGCCCTCTCGGTCACGGCCACGGTCGGCACGGGCGTGCAGGCCCCGCAGGCCACGACCAACGTCGCCGTCGCGGCGAGCGCGTCGAACACCACCGTCCGTACCGGCGCGGGGCGCCTGTTCGCGGTCACCGTCACCACCGTCGGCTCCGCCACGGGCATGACGTTCACCGACAGCGGGGTCGTCATCGCCGCGCTCACGACCGCGCAAGTCGCGGCCATCGGCACGGTGCAAATCAACGTCCCGTTCACCACGAACCTCGTGGTGGTCGGCAACGCGCTCAACGCCAGCATCTCCGTCGCGATTGGATTCTAGCCCGCCGTGAGCTTGTTGACGATTCCGAACACGTTCGTCACGGGCACCACGATAGCCGCAGCGCCGTTCAACGCGAACTTCAGCGCCGTTGCCACGGCCGTCAACAACATCGACAACACGAACATCGGCGTAGCGGGGCTGTTCGCGTCGAATCTTCTGCCCACGTCCCCCGCGCAAGCGACGTTCGGCGGCGCCGTCGGCTACACGTTCTCACCGGGCGCAGCGGGGCAGGTGCCGCTGACCGTCAACGGCGCGACCGCGCAAACGGCCGATCTTTTCGATGTCTTCTTGACCCCTGCGGGAATCAAGGCGTTCTCCGTCTCGGCCAGTGGAACCACCGCCGTTTCGGGCTTAGTGTCGTCCACCGCTGCGGGCCTCTTCTTGGAGGCCCAGGGAGCAACGACCGGCAACTCGTTCGCCGAGGTTACGAACACCGGGAACACGACGTATCTCGGCGTGGAGTCTTCCGTAGGTGGGACGATCTTCTTTGGTACGTCCGCGTACGCGACGGTCCTGGGGACCTTCTCGGCGCGGTCGTTGCAGTTCGCCACGAACAACGTCGTCGTGCAGACGATCACCTCGGCAGGCGCAACCACGTTCTCCGGCAACGTCGGCATCGCGGGCAACCTGGGCGCCGCGAGCGTGAACGTCACGAACCTCATCGTTGCGGCAACCTCAACGACCGGAGCGATTCAAATTGGGGGCGGCTCAACAAATGCGGTCCTTGACTTCGGTATCACAACTGCAAGCAGGCTCACCGTATCTGGAGTAACGCAGTTTAGCAACCAGATCATTCCCGGCAACGCCTTTCCTGGTACATCAGCTATCTATGGCGGCACTGGGATACCGTCGTTTTCGGCTCCTGGCGGCTCTATATTTTTACGCTACGATGGAGCGATCAACGCACGTCTGTATGTCAATCAAGCTTCGAGCACGAGCAACACGTCATGGATCCCCGTCAATGGCGTCTGAGGTGCTCCACGTTGTTCGCGGTTGCTTCGAGTTCGATGCCGGCAAACCAGCGCAATGTGCTTGGCGAGTGACGAAAAAGTAAGCGCGCTAGCGCGTTTAGCGCAACGGCTGAGCCAACCGCAGAAGCGTTCGTTTTAACGAGCGGCCGGGCAAGTGGGTCGTTCTCCCACCCGCGATGCTCGAGCAGTGCGCGCGTCGTGATCGCGTCGGCAAGCTGGGCGGCGAGCATCTGATTCCCCGCGCGGGCCAGCTCATCCGCGCAGACCGGCGCGCTACTCAGGAGGACGGCAGCAAGCGTCATCGCAGCGATACTGTTCTTCGTCATGCGGGGCCTCTCTCTCGGCTTTGGGAGTACCAGCGGCGCGCGTGGCGCACGAGGTCGTACGGATCGTCGCGATACATCACGTCGGCTCCTTCGGGTAGACAGTCTGCTCACGCAGCGCCTGCGCGTCTTGCCGTGTCTCTACTGCTCGCAACTCGAAGTACGGTGCGGGGTCATAGGGTGCAGTCCACGACGCTTCGTTCTCCAACTGATCAGCAAGCGCGTCGAGGTCGTCCAGCTTCACGGCTCCTCCGTGTGGTGCGTAGCATCATATCGCCATTCGCTGACGACAAACCAGACGGGTAGGATGAGTGCGCCGACCACGACGCCTAGGGCGAAGGCAATGGCAATCCACGGATTCATGGCTGCGCTGTCGTAGGCTCCGGGGGTGCGCCCGCCAGGAACGCGAGGACGGCATCGGCGCGGGCCGGGATCGCGGTGGTCGCCAGCAGCGCGGCGAACATGATGATGCGGATAGTCATGGCTTTGCCTCCTGCGGCGCGTCGGCCGCGAACCGGTCGAGGTAGGCCTTCGCTTGTTCGACGGCCCCCTCGCTCTTGAAGATCATGGCCTGCGCTTGCTGCGCGGCCTGCTGTGCTGCAGCGAGTTGCGCTTGCGCGACGGCGAGGCGGTCGCGCCATTCGTCGCGCTGCTGGCGGGCGTGGTCGTACTCCGCTTGGGCGAAGGCGCGGTCGATCATGGCCCCTCCCCCGCCTGCAGTCGCTTGGCGTCGAGCTCGGGCTCGGCCTCGCGGTCAACCCGCTGCGCCACGGGCTCTGAGAGAGCGGCAGCGGCGCGGCGAAGCAGGGCCGGCATTTGCACAATCTTAGTCGCATCGTAGTCGTGCGGTAGCTCACCCGGATCATCACGTTGTAGGGGCCCGACATCGTTCTTGCGTGCATACCGTAGCGCAGCCTCAAGCTCTTGCGCCGACCAAGGCGGCGGCGTCTGAAGATGGAGAACCGCGTTGATTTCGGCGATCAGCGCCTCTCGGTCAGTCTGCGCGCTCATTTTGCACCTCCTTCAACCGCTCGGACAGTGTGTACATAGTTGGTGTCGATGTCAACCGTATGCCCGGTTTCACGCGCATGGTTCTTCGCCGATACAAAGTCCTCGAACATCGGGTCGTGGAGCGCGGAGCAGTCGCGACACGCTATGCTGATGACGGCGGCGAATGCCGGACGCGAAAGCCGGACCTTGAACGGAAATCGCTTGCGCGTCATCCCATCCCCCGTTCGCGCAGAGCGGCGAGGACGGCGTCGACAGCAGCGTGTTCGCGATACGTCCTCGCGGCGGGTGAGCCGAGTAGCCGATAGTCAATGGCGCGCATTTTGGCCTCTGCTTTGTCGGCGGCGACTATCGCGAGGCCGATGAGCGTCTCACGGTCCGGCAGGGCTTGCCGGGCGCACGTCGCGTCCGCCGGAATGAGGATGACGTGGCGCTGACCACAGTTGTCGCACTTCTCCTCGACCGGGGCTATCCGCGCCCGCTTCTTAGCCTTCCTGCGTTGCGATGGGCTCACGTTTGCTCCTGCGCCCCGGACTCCAGCGCGTCGGCGAGCTTTAGCGTCACGTCGGCCAGGATTTCTTCGCCGATCAGCGCCTTTGGATTCGCGCCCTCCAGCCATGATTTGGCAAGCTCGCGCGCCTCGGCGATCAACGCGCGATGGTCAACCTGCTGCGATGCGGAGGGTGGAAGCGCCGTCGACTCGCCGTGGTTGAGCGATCGTGTAGGCGGGCCGGAGCACCACGCTTCCGAATCATCGCCAACTTCAAAGACCGGCACGCTGTATCGGTGCGGTCCCGTATGCCCATGACGGCAACGCGGTGCCTTGCGGTCTCGGTCAGTCTGCGCGCTCATTTTGCACCTCCAGCGAGGACGTCGGTTGGGGCGCAATCAGAGCAGAGTATCCCTGGCGCTGCCCGCCGTCGCTCTTTGCCAGGCGCGGTTCCCCACACGGCGTGCTTACCGACTGCGGCGACTTCGACTTCTAGGGAATGGATGCGCGCTGCCGTCTCCGGGTAGAACGCTTCCAGGTCCTTAATTTCGTCCGGGTGCGCAAACGCGCCGCACAAACATTCGCCGCTCATATGCAGGAGCGCCGCGACCTCACTTTCAGGAACACCATGCGCGGCGCGGTACGCCGCAAGGTCATCCTTCGTCCAGTCGAGCAGTGGCGCGACCCATATCGAGCAGGGCCGACGCTTGAACTGCGCGATCGGGACGACGTGCCCCATCCGGCGCTTCGATTCGGACAACCGCACCCCGGTGATGAGCATGATCCGCGAACGCGAGTGCGACTTGTGCTCCCTAACAAGCTGATCGACGCACCGCTCCTTGAGATAGTTATACATGAAGCCGTGTGCGCCGGGGCCGGGAAAGCCGTACTTGAGAACGAGGTCGCGGTACGAGATTGGCGGATGGTATTCCAAGAGCGGAATGGCATAGCGTTCGCAAAAGTCGCCGACGAAGGTACGTGTCTGCGGGATGCCTGTGCCAGTATTGATATGAACCGCAGCGTCGATGAGGCCCGCCATCCACACCGCGTGCGTCATCACGCCCGAATCGTTGCCGCCGCTGAAGAGGGCGAAGCGTTTTACCGGCCTGTGCAACGCCTGCGCCTCTTTGATGATCGCCCGAAAGTCCCTCATCCCATCCCCCGTTCGCGCAGAGCGGCGAGGATGGTGTCGATGCTGCGCCCCGTCGAGGGCTGAGAGGACGGGGTGGGCAACGCGGTTGTGTTCCGCCGCGATTTCCAACAGCCGTTTCTTCGGCTCCCAAAATCGGGATGGGCGTAAGTTTACGCCGGGGCACTCGTCGCAAGCTATGTCCCAGTGGTGAACCTTCGGCGGTCGGCCAAACTTGCGGCGGCCGTGACTGTAGTTCGGCGTAACGGTCGCGCTCATACCTGACAGCCGCTTTCTTTGCGCTTGCGAAGTCTGAACGTTAGGCGCTCTAAGTTTGACAGGTGTTCCTCGAACTTTTCAAGTTCGTACGGGTAGAAGTCGTCAAGGATACGCCGCGCCTCATCATCGTCGCCATTCATCATCGCGACAAGAGCAGCCGTCTCGGCGAAACACTCGCTACTCGTCTGGTCGTTCATCCCATCCCCCGTTCGCGCAGAGCGGCGAGGACGGCGGCGGCGGCACGCGGTGCAGCGACGCGAGCCGGTGCGTCGTCGAGGGCTTCTCGGATTCGGTCACGTCGTCGTCCGTCATCGGCGCGACTCCCGCACGGCGTCGGCGTCCCAATGCGCGTGGGCGTGCTCGCGCCGGTGGCGGTCCTTCTGCGCCTCGAAGACGGGCGCGAAGGCGTCGTCGGCGTGGCGGGAAGCGCGGCCGAGGGCAAACGCGAGGAGCAGGGCGCCGATCGCGACGACGGCAATGAGGGCGGCCGTCATCGCGGCTCTCCGATCCGCTCGCGAGCGTACGCCAGCAGGCCGTCCTCGTCGTCCTCGTCGGCGACGGGCGCCGGCGCGGCGGGCGGCTTCGCCCACTCGCTGGGCGGGATGACCTCGAGCTTCGCGATCAGCGCGCGCGCAGCGGCCTCGGAGAGCCCGGTGAACGTCGGTTTGCCGCCCTTGGTGGCGAGCGCCACGCCGTGCTGGGCGGCGAAGTCGTGCCAGTCGTCGTGGTCCTTCCCCAGCCGCTCGCCCATGAGCGCGAACAGGCGCCCTTGCGTGCGGTGCGCCATGCGCGGCGGCGGCTCGTCGCCTCCCGTTCGGTCCCCGAGCATAGCCGCCGCCGACGCCAGATCCTCCAGGAGCGCCTTCGCGGCCTGCGTCTCGGCGTCCGTCAGCAGCTTACGCCGCCGCCCGTCGTTGAAGTCCACCCCGTTCGCCATCGCCCACGCCCCGAAAGCCGCCAGGGCCACCCCTTGCGGTGCGCCGGGCGGGAAGATGCCCGCGGCCCTGGCGAGCGCCAGCAGCTCGTCCTGCGGCACGCGGTCCACGCGCGGCGGGGCCGCGGGCGGGGCCTCGAAGGGCTGGTCGTCCTTCACCATCTCCTCGGCGGGCGTGGCCGAATACCCAGCCAACTCCACGACGTGCCGAAACACGGACGAGAGCGCCCTCGAGCACGCCCGCGTCGACGCCATCCCGATCAGCGCGTAGTCGTCCTTCCCGCGCCACTTGGACTCCTTGCTCATGCAGACTTGATCGGCTGACCCGACTTCGACGCCGGAGTCGACGCGCACCACGACCGCGTGCGCCTTGAAGCCGCCGTCGATCTTCTCGGTGTGCGTCGTCTTCGCCGAGCAGCCGCCGAGGCCGCCGATGAACGTCCAGCCCTGGATGAGGACGTGCTTCTTCGTGCCGATCTGCTTGAACCAGCCTTGCTTCTCGATGACGTCGGAGACGACGTCTGCAATCTCGGCCATGAGGGCCACACGCTCGGCGGGGCGCAGGGCGTCCAGGAGTTGCGGCGGCGCGGACGGCTCGCGCACGGCGAGCGGCTGGAAGGGGACGTCGATCGCGTCGGTGGCGCTCACAGGACAAACTCCTCTTCGAGGGCCAGCGGGTCGTGGCGCGGGTTCTGCGGGCACGCTCCGAATCGGCAGTACGTGCAGCGCCATGCCTCTTGCGGGTCGGCCAGCGGCGGCGTGTCGAAGCGCGCCTTCTCCAGCCGCTCGTACTCACGCGCTACGCGCCCCTGCCAATCCGCCGTCGCGAAGTCCGCCTGGTGGTGGAACCTCGCCGGCTCGCCCTTGCGGCGCTGCGCGGCGGGGAGCAGCGTGAACACCGAGAAGCCGGGGGCGCCCTCGGCGAGCGCGTACTTGGCGGCCTGGATGACGTGGTAGTCCGGCGGGCCGGCGAAGGGAAAGGTGGAGAAGGTCGTCTTGACCTCCACGATCCACACGTCGGCAATCGCCTCGCCGGGGCGAATGACGATGTCTAGGTGGCCGGGGATGCCCTCGTGCTCCACCTGCGTCTCAATCTCGACGGTCGCCCACGGGTGGATCTTCTCGTAGCCCGCCGCAAACAGCGCCGCGATCCGCGCGCCGTACAGCGTCCCGCCGTCCATCTTCGCCAGCTCCGTCTCGCGGTTCTCGGGCAGGTCGTAGCGGTCGTGCAGGTACGCCCACACGTCGAGGACGCACTTGCCGGCGCTCGACGCCGACAACTCCACGGCGTGGGGCTCGAAGAGGTGCTGCGCGGCGAGGGCGAAGCGGCGCTGCGCGTCGGCGAGGACTTCTTCGTGGGCGTAGGCGTACTCGACGGCTTGCCAGACGTTAGGTGCGCTCATTTGCGTTTCTCCCGCGTGGCGGCGATCAGGGCCCCGAGCACGACTCCGAGTTCGAAGCCGTTCATCGGCGAAGCACCCCCGCGCCGAACTTCAGCGCGAGGTTCGCGCGGTCCGGGTGGACGTAGGTGCAGACCCCGAAAATGCCGACCGCACCGGCTTCGCGCCACTGGCGGGCAGCGACGGCGAACGCGCGGCAGGCGCGCAGGTGGGCCTCCATTAGCGGGCTCCTTTCGTTGGGGCCGGCTTCGCGCCGTCCCAGCGCCGCACGGCGGCTTCGAGTACGCGCACGGCCAGCGCCGAGGTCGAGCGACCTTCCTTCTCGGCGCGCGCTTCGAGCGCGGCCTTCAGTTGCGGCGGCGTGCGGATCGTGAGAAACGGGTGTGCCATGCGGACATATTACCACGGGGTGGTTGCGCCCGCAAGGGGGCTGTGGTAGAATGTGGGCATGGACAACCCGCTCGCGAAAGGAGCACCCCATGCGACTCTCATTCACGGTTGGGTCATGAGCGCCGACTCCAAGGGTTACGCCATCGCCGAAGACGGAAACGTTATCGAGGTCGTCGCGAACGACGCCTGCGAACGCTGCGGCGGTGACAGCTCCTGGTCGGACCCGCGCGACACTCGCCCGGCTTCGGCGACGGTATGCCTGTCCTGCTACATCCAGTGCGAGCGATGACATGGACAACGACAAGCTGCTGGTATGGCACTTCAGCGCCGCCGCCACCCTCGCCAACGGCGACGGCCGCGCGATCCGGCTGGGTGACACGCTGACGGTGGAGGGCCAGATCCACCCCTGCTACCACGGGCTGCACGGCAGCGCCTCCGCGCTCGATGCGCTGCGGTACGCGCCGGGGCCGATCCTGTGGCGCTGCGCGCTCGGGGGCGCCATCGTGCCGCACGGCGATCCGGTCGACAAGTACGCGGCTTCCGAGCGGACCGCGGTCGCCGGCGGTGTCGACGTCACGCCGATGCTGCGCGACTTCGCGCGGCAATGCGCGCTGGACGTCGTGCATCTGTGGGACTGCCCGCCCATCGTGAAAGAGTACCTCACGACTGGCGACGAGAGCCTGTGGGCCGCCGCGTGGGACGCCGC
>Ga0302229_10002584_pt1 | contig 12977 bp, 10 predicted proteins | sample II_Palsa_N1_3_FD_193518 | JGI IMG/M metagenome (GOLD analysis project Ga0302229, IMG submission 193518) | Peat permafrost microbial communities from Stordalen Mire near Abisko, Sweden - II_Palsa_N1_3 | ecosystem: Environmental > Terrestrial > Soil > Palsa > Peat permafrost | place: Sweden...
CCAGTGTGACTTCGTGACTACCGTACTGGAATGACTTGGTTACTTTTGCCACGTTGTTCTACTCCTCGTCCGGTGAATTAACGGCGCAGGCCGAGGCGTTCGATCAGGGTCTGATAGCGCGCGAGATCGCGATCCTTCAGATAGCTGAGCAGACGCTTGCGCTGGTTGACCAGCTTCAGCAGGCCACGGCGGGAATGGTGATCCTGCTTGTGCTCTTTGAAATGGCCGGTGAGATGGTCGATGCGGGCGGACAGCAACGCCACCTGGACTTCCGACGAGCCGGTATCGTTCGGCACGCGGCCGAAATCAGCAATGATCTTGCCGGTTTGTTCTGCAGTGAGGGACATGGGTATCTCTTCCTTAAAAGGCGACGCGAAGCTTGCGCAACGTCACCGCGATGACGTTGCGCAAGCTTCGCTTAGATGAATGAAAGCGTTGAAATAACCTGCCTATTCTACTGATGCGAGTGGTGTTTCAACAAGTACACAGCGGCTTACGGGGATAAATAATCAGTCTGGAGGCAGGTTGAAGCCGCGCAGAATGCGCGTGCGCCCTTCTGCATCCACCTCAAGCAGTGCCAGCAACGCTCCATCGCTGGCGAAAGCCGCGCAACGACCGGCCGGCGGTGACGGTGACAGCTGGATCGGCTGCCCCCGGGAAATGGCCATGGTCTGCACTTCATCGAGTTGCACAGCCGGCAGATCGGACAAACCGGCCGATACCGGCAGCAACCAGCTCAACAACGCCTCGTCGCCCTGTTCAGCTGCCTGCTGTAGCTGCTCCAACGTCACCATACTCGGCTCGCGAAATGGTTCAACCCACAATCGACGTAGGGCGGTCAGATGCGCGCCGCAGCCCAGATCCTCGCCCAGGTCCACCGCCAATGAGCGCACATAGGTGCCGGAGCCGCATTCCACATGCAGTCGCAGCGTGTCGCCGTCGCGCGACAACAGGTCGAGCCGGTACACATCCACTTCACGCGGCGGCACATCGACGATTTCGCCGCGGCGTGCCTTGGCATACAGCCGCTCGCCATCCACCTTCAAGGCCGAATACATCGGCGGCACCTGAAAGATGCGGCCGCGCAATTTGACCAACGCCGCTTCAATGCGGGCATCGTCCAGCGGCGGCACTTCGCGCCGCTGCACGATGTCGCCTTCGCTATCGGCGGAATCAGTGGTGATGCCCAGTCGGCAGTCGGCGACATACGCCTTGCGCGCACCAAGCAGGCTGCCGGCCAGCTTGGTCGCCTCGCCAAAGCACAGTGGCAACAGGCCGGTCGCCAATGGGTCGAGTGCGCCCGTATGGCCACCTTTGGCCGCACGCAGCAGCCGCCGCACGGTTTGCAGCGCCTGGTTGGAACTCAGACCGATCGGCTTGTCGAGCAGCACGATGCCGTGCAGATCTCGATAATGAATGCTCGGGGGTTTACTCATCGGTTCAGCGGCACCGGACGTCGAAGATTCAATCCTGCTTGTCGCCCGACTCGTCGTCCGCAGGCTTGTCGACCGCGGGCGGCAACAAATCACGCGCCTGGTTGCGCAACAAAGACTCGATGCGCTCGCCCTTATCCACCGAATCGTCGTACTTGAACTTCAGTTCGGGTACCCGCCGCATGCGCATGCCGCTGTGCGCCAGCGAATGGCGGATTTCGTGACCCATGGCATTGAGCGCCTTTACCGTCGGCAGCCCCTGTTCGGGCAGCATGGCGGTCACCCATACGGTGGCCCAGTCCAGGTCGCGGGTAATTTCCACGTCGGACACACTGACGGACGGCAGCCCGTGATCGCGCACAGCCGCATGCACCAGCATGCCCAGTTCGCGGCGCAACTCGGCGCCGATACGGTCGGTACGTTTGAAATCACGGGATGGCATAACAAAACTCCTTTAAAAACGAGGGACGAGAGACGAGTAGCGAGGGCGTCGCAGCAAACATCTGCGCCCTCGCTACTCGCCCCCGCCCCTGCTTGTTACAGCGTGCGTGCCACTTCGGTGCGCTCGAAGCACTCGATCTGGTCGCCCGGCTTGACGTCGTTGTACTGCTTGACCGCGATACCGCATTCCATGCCGTTGCGGACTTCGTCGACCAGCTCCTTGAAGCGGCGCAGCGATTCCAGCTCGCCTTCGAAGATCACCACGTTGTCGCGCAACACGCGGATCGGCTTGCTGCGCTTGACCACGCCCTCGATGACCATACAACCGGCCACGGCGCCGAACTTGGAGCTGCGGAACACGTCGCGAACCTGCGCGGTACCGATGATTTCCTCGCGCACTTCCATGCCGAGCAAACCGGTGGCCGCCTGGGTCACCTGATCGATCACGTCATAGATGATCGAGAAGTAACGCACGTCCAGACCGGACGTCTCGATCACCTTGCGGGCCGACGCATCGGCGCGCACGTTGAAGCCGATGATCAGCGCCTTCGAGGCCGCCGCCAAGGTGGCGTCGGACTCGTTGATGCCACCCACGCCGGACGAAACCACGTTGACCCGGACCCGCTCGTTGCCGATTTGCGTCAGCGACTCGCGCAGTGCCTCGACCGAACCCTGCACATCACCCTTGACCAGGATGTTGAGCGTCTGCTGTTCGACGCCCTGACCCATCTTGGCAATGATGTCCTCGAGCCGGTTGCTCTTGCTGACCATGCGCGTTTCGCGACGCTTGAGCTCACGCTCCTGGGCCACTTCGCGGGCCAGACGCTCGTCTTCGACGCAGACGAAGTCATCGCCGGTTTCCGGCACGCCGGACAGACCCAGCACCTGCACCGGAATCGACGGACCGGCTTCCAGCACCTGCTTGCCGGTTTCATCGATCAGCGCACGCATACGACCGTATTCGATGCCGCAGACGATGAAATCGCCCTTCTTCAAGGTGCCCTGCTGCACCAGCACGGTGGCGACCGGGCCACGGCCACGATCCAGGCTGGATTCGATCACCACGCCGGAGGCGCGACCATCGGCAACGGCCTTGAGCTCCATCACTTCGGCCTGGATCGAGATCGCCTCAAGCAGATCTTCGATGCCCATGCCGGTCTTGGCCGATACCGGGATGAACTGGACGTCGCCGCCCCAGTCCTCAGGCACCACTTCGTATTGCACCAGCCCCTGCTTGACGTTGTCGGGGTTGGCACCGTCCTTGTCCATCTTGTTGACCGCGACGATCATCGGCACCTTGGCGGCGCGCGCATGTTTCACCGCTTCAATGGTCTGCGGCATGACGCCGTCATCGGCAGCCACCACCAGCACCACGATGTCGGTCGACTGCGCGCCACGGGCACGCATCGAGGTGAACGCGGCATGGCCCGGGGTATCCAGGAAGGTGATCACGCCACGCGACGTCTGCACGTGATACGCGCCGATGTGCTGGGTAATGCCGCCGGCTTCGCCGGAAGCAACCTTGGTCGTGCGGATGTAATCGAGCAGCGAGGTCTTGCCGTGATCGACGTGACCCATGATCGTGACCACCGGCGGACGCGTGGTCTTCTCGCCCTCCAGTTCGACGTTCTGGGTATGCGCCGCCAGCGCTTCCTCGGCGTTGTTCTGATTGTCGGCAACCGGCGTATGGCCGAGCTCTTCCACCACCAGCACAGCGGTGTCGTGGTCGATGCTCTGGTTGATGGTCGCCATCACGCCCATCTTGAACAGCGCCTTGACCACCTCGGAACCCTTGACCGCCATCTTCTGCGCCAGCTCGGCGACGATGTTGGTGTCAGCGACGACCACTTCGCGCACGACTGGAGCAGTCGGACGCGAGAAGCCATGCGGACCGGACGGTGCATTGCTGTTGCCGCGCGACAGCTCACGGCCGCCACTGCGACTGGGCTTGCCGCGCTTGTTGCTGGAGGAAGAACGGCGGGCCCGGTCAGCCTCGCTCAGGTGCATCTGGCCGCCAGCAAAACGCTTGCCACCATCGCGCTCTTCCTTGCCACTACCCGGAGTTTCATTGCGCTCGCGGGCATGCTTGGGTTTATTGCGGTTGGCGTCGGTCGACGGTGCCGCCGCAGCCGCACCGCTGGCCGCTGCCGGCCGCACGACTGGCGCTACCACCGGCGCAACCACCGCCACGGGCGCAGGTGCAGGCGGTGCCGGCACCGGTTTCACCAGCTTTTCGCGTTTGCGCGGTTCGTGGATGCGCGGCAGGATCATGCCCAGGTCGCGCTGATCCATCCGCTGCACCGCTGCCGGTACGTCGTCGACATTGTCCGCCGCTACCACGCCAGCCACCGGTTCCGGTGCTGCCACAGGCGCGGCAGTGTCCGCCACGGCCGCTGCTGCGGCGGCGGCTTCAGCCTGACGCTGTGCCTTTTCATGTTGCCGCTGCTGCTCATCCAGGGCGCGCTGCTGCGCCTCTTCCTGGCGGCGACGCTCGGCTTCGAGCTGTTCTTGTTCTTCCTGCTCGCGTTGCTGCTGGGACGCCTGCAGCTTGCGCACAGCCTCTTCGCGCTCGACGTCGACGCCGGCTTCTTCGGCAATCGCGCTGCGCTTGACGTAGGTGCGCTTGGCGCGCACTTCGACGTTGACCGTCTTGGCGCTGCCAGCCACTCCGCGAGCACCCGGCGTGGCCACTTTCAGCTCACCGACCGTGCGCCGCTTGAGGGTGATCTGACGGGGTGCAGTATCGTCAGCCTCCGCAATGACTTCGTTCTTGCCATGCGTGCGACGCAGAAATCCCAGCAGCTTCACCTTTTCGGTGCTGCTGATGATCTGCTCCTGATCGGAGAATTTCATGCCAGCCTCGCCAAGCTGCGTCAGCAGCTTGTCGACCGGCATACCCAGTACCTGGGCTAGTTGTTTGATCGTGACGTCCGACATCGTTTTGTTGCTCCGCCGTTCCCGCGCTTATCGTCTGTGCGGCATTATCTGCGCCGCCACCTCCATCCATGGTGAAAGGCTCCTCAAAGCCTTTCCCGGCGCACCCATCCAGGATGCTGCCGCCCGCGGTTAGCCGCCTTTCTCCAGTCTCTCGATCATCGGCGCACGCGCGGCCATGATCAGTGCCGCAGCGCGCTCCTCGTTCATGCCTTCGATATCGATCAGGTCATCCACCGCCAGATCAGCCAGATCATCGACCGTGCTTACTTCGCGAGCGGCCAGCGCATACGCCGTCGCCTCGTCCATACCTTCCAGCGCCAACAGCTCGTCGGACGGCTGATGTTCGTCGACGCCCTCCTCCACGGCCAGTGCCTCGGTCAGCAGCGCGTCGCGGGCGCGGGCACGCAGCTCCTCGACGATATCTTCGTCGAAACCTTCCACCGCCAACAGCTCAGCACTGGGCACGTAGGCAATTTCCTCGACACTGGAGAAGCCTTCCTGCACCAGGATAACGGCAATCTCTTGATCCACCTCGAGTTTTTCCATGAACAGTTGGCGCGCAGCCTCCTGTTCGGACTCACTCTTGGCGGTGACCTGGTCCTGCGTCATCACATTCAGCTGCCAACCTGTGAGCTTGCTGGCCAGACGCACGTTCTGGCCACCGCGGCCAATCGCCTGCGACAGCTTGTCCTCGGCCACCGCGATGTCCATCGAGTGCTTCTCCTCGTCCATGATGATGGACTGCACTTCCGCCGGCGCCATCGCATTGATGACGTACTGCGCCTGGTTCTCGTGCCAAAGGATGATATCGACGCGCTCGCCGTTGAGATCGTTGGAGACTGCCTGCACGCGCGAACCGCGCATGCCGATGCAGGCGCCGATAGGGTCGGTTCGGGTGTCGTGGGCCAGCACGGCGATCTTCGCCCGATCGCCCGGATCGCGTGCGCAACCCTTGATCTCGACCAGACCCTGGCCGACTTCCGGCACCTCGAGCTTGAACAGCTCGATCATGAATTCCGGTGCGGCGCGTGACACGAACAGCTGCGGACCGCGCGCTTCGGACTTCACTTCATAGAGGTAGCCACGCACGCGGTCGCCGACGCGGGCCGATTCGCGCGGAATTGTCTTGTCACGCGGAATGAACGCCTCGGCATTGCTGCCCAGGTCGAGATAGATGTTGCCACGCTCGACCCGCTTGACGATGCCGGTGACCAGTTCGCCGACGCGGTCGGCAAAGGCATCGACCACCTGCTGGCGTTCGGCCTCGCGCACGCGCTGCACGATCACCTGCTTGGCGGCCTGCGCGGCGATACGCCCGAACTCGGCATTCTCGACCTGCTGCTCGATGTATTCGCCAACTTCGGCGTCGGCGCGCTCATCCAGCGCATCCATCAGGCGCAGCTGGTAGGACGGCGATTCCATCTCGCCATCATCGGCAATGACTTCCCAGCGACGGAACGTCTCGTATTCGCCGGTGTCCTGGTCGATGGACACTCTGACGTCGGGCTCTTCTTCCGGATAGCGCTTCTTCGCAGCCGAAGCCAGTGCGGCTTCCATAGCTTCGAAAATGACTTCGCGTGGCACGCCCTTTTCATTGGCGACCGCATCAACGACCAGCAAAAGCTCTTTGCTCATTGCAGCAACTCCATAGGCGCCAAACGGCGTCCCATCGTTCTGATTGATTATTTCGTGGCCTTGGGGGCCGCTGTCTTGCCACCGCCGCGCTTGGGCTGCGGTGCATATCCCAGCGCCACCCAGTCCGGCACCACACGCGCACTTTCCACCAGCGCGTGCTCGAATTCGAATGTCTTGCCTTCAGCTTCCAGCGTAATTCGCTCGCCTTCCACCGCAACCAGCTTGCCGCGCAGGCGACGACGCCCTTCCAGCGGCGCCTTCAGCAGCAATTTCACTTCCTGCCCGCTGGCCTTCGCAAACTGCGCGGCAGTAAACAGCGGTCGATCGAGGCCGGGCGAGGAAACCTCCAGCACGTAATGGCCAGGAATCGGATCCTCGACATCGAGCAGCGCAGACAGCTCGCGGCTGGCCGTTTCGCAATCCTCGACGCCGACTTCGCGACGCATGCCGTCTTTTTCGGGCTCGCTCTTGTCAAGCAAGTCCAGGTAAACCCGCAGGGTACTCTGCCCATGCGACGGGGTGAACTCCACGCCAAGGCATTCCAGGCCCAGATCGGCCAATACCTCGTTGAAGCGATGTGTCAGTGCGTATGTATCCATGGGCTCAATCTCCCAGACCACTCTTTAATCCGAGCGGCAGAAACAAAAAATGGGCTCCAACGGCCCATTTCCTTATCTCGCCGATGTTCCTTCTCGTGACGCTCCTTCCAGCTCGGGATTGCCAAGGCAACCACTCGCGACGCATCCGTGCGCCCAACAAAAAAGCCTCACGAGGAGGCTTTCTTGCACCAAGAAAGATCTGGTAGCGGGGGCAGGATTCGAACCTGCGACCTTCGGGTTATGAGCCCGACGAGCTGCCAGACTGCTCCACCCCGCATCAGAGTCCGAAGAGTTTAACGGGGTGGCCAGTTTCTTGCAAGCCTCAACATCAACTATTCGATACCAAAGTCATTGCAGGATCAAGTCACCGCCCGCAATCACCCATCACAGGCCAAACGCGTGCCGACACCAGCTCAGCAACGGACCCCAGTACAAGCCCAGCACCAGCAGCGATAGCGCATTCAACGACAGCACCACGCGCAGCGGCACATCCTGCTTGGACTGCAACACGCTGCCCTCAGCTGGCTGGTCGAAGTACATCACCTTGATCACATACAGGTAGTAGTAGAGGCCGACGACTGCGAACACGATACCGACGATCGCCAGCCACATCATATGCGCGTGGATGGCCGCTTCAAGCACCAGCATCTTGGCCCAGAAACCGAATAGCGGCGGCACACCGGCCAGCGACAACATCGTCAGCAGCATCAAGAATGCCATCCACGGCGATTTCTGATTGAGCCCCTTCAGGTCGGCGATCTCCTCGCACTCAAAACCTGCGCGAGCCAATGCCAGGATCACGCCGAACGCGGCCACACTCATCACCGCATAACTGAGCGCATAGAACATCGCCGCGGCATAACCTTCCGGGCCGGCAGCGGCCAGACCCAGCAGCAGGTAACCCATGTGCGAGATGGTCGAATAGGCCAGCATGCGCTTGAGGTTGGTCTGCACGATGGCAACCAGATTACCGATCGCCAGCGACAACACTGCCAGCACCCCCAGCATCAACTGCCAATGCGCCGACAGATCGCCCATACCCGAACTGAGCAGGCGGTAGGCCATGCCGAACGCGGCCAGCTTCGATCCCGACGCAATGAACGTGGTGACCGGAGTCGGTGCGCCCTGATAGACGTCCGGAATCCACATGTGGAACGGCGCAGCACCGAGCTTGAAACCGATGCCGACGATCATGAAGATCAACCCGAACAACAGCAGGTTCGGCGCCGTGGTGTACGCCATTACGTGATGCAATTGCGCCAGATCCAGACTCGGTGTGCCGCCCATGCCGGAGGCACCGTAAACCATCGACATGCCGTACAGCAGCATGCCCGAAGCCAGTGCGCCCAAAACGAAATACTTGATCGCTGCCTCGGATGGCAATTTCGAATCGCGGTTCAACGCCACCAGCGCATACGAGGACAGCGACATCAGCTCCAGCCCCAGATACAGGGTGACGAAGTTGCCCGCCGAGACCAGCAGCATGACGCCGAGAACGGCAAAGATCAGCAGCGTGTAGAACTCGCCAATGAACAGCTTGCGATCGATCAGGTAGGGCCGCGCGTAGACGCAGATCATCGCGGTGGTGCCCAGCGCAACAACCTTGAGGATTTCGGCTACCTCGTCGCGGACGAACATCCCGCCGAAGGCCGTCACGCTTTGTGCCGGTTGACCGGCAATGACCAGGTAGATGGTCACCAGCAGCACGGCGATCGCAAGCCAGTGCAGCAGCGGACGCTGCTCAGGCTTCATGAAGGCGTCCATCAGCAACAGCAGGCACGCCGCCGCCACCAGATAAAACTCCGGCAACAGGATCAGGATGTCATTCAGGGTGGGCATGTTGGATCCCGATCAAATCTTGTGGATGGCGAGCTGCTGCACCAGCTGCGACACCGAAGTGCCCATCAGGTGGACCAGCGGCTGCGGCCAGACGCCGATTGCGAGCACAGCGGCGGCAAAAGCAGCCAGCACGAACGTCTCGCGACCGTTGATTTCCTTCATCTCGGCCACGTGCGGATTGGTGATCTCGCCCCAAAGCACGCGCTTGACCAGCCACAGCGTGTATCCGGCGCCGATGATCAGGGTGAACGCAGCAAACAGCGCGATCCACGGGTTCGCACTGAAGCTGGCCAGGATCACCATGAACTCGCCAACAAACCCGCTGGTACCCGGCAGGCCGCAATTGGCCATGGCAAACAGCACATAGAAGAAGCCGAACCACGGCATCACATTGATCACGCCGCCGTAATCCTTGATCTGGCGAGTGTGCATGCGGTCGTACATCACGCCGATGCAGGTAAACATCGCGCCCGAGACGAAGCCGTGCGAAATCATCTGCACCATCGCGCCCTGCATGCCCAGCAGTGCCATGTCGGCATAGCCCGGCTGGCGCACCAGCGCGAACGCGATGAAGATGCCCAGCGTGACGAAGCCCATGTGGGCCACCGAGGAATACGCCACCAGCTTCTTCATGTCCTCCTGCACCAGCGCGACGTAGCCGATGTAGACGATCGCGATCAGGCTCAACAAGATCACCAGCCACGCGTAGTGCGCACCCGCGTCAGGCGTGATCGGCAGGATGAAGCGCAGGATTCCGTACGTGCCGACTTTCAGCATCACCGCCGCCAGCACCACCGAACCACCCGTTGGCGCCTCCACGTGGGCATCCGGCAGCCAGGTATGCACCGGCACCATGGGCACCTTGATCGCGAACGCGATCAGGAACGCGAAGAAGACCCAGGTCTGCTCCTTCATCGTCAGCGGCAACGCCGCCAGCGTGGCCATGTCGAACGTGTGCGCCTGCTGATACAGATACAGCAGCGCGATCAGCATGAAGACCGAGCCGAAGAATGTGTAGATGAAGAACTTCAGCGTCGCATATACCCGTCGCGGGCCACCCCAGATACCGATCAGGATGAACATCGGAATCAGGATCGCCTCGAACAACGCGTAGAACAGCAGCGCGTCAGTGGCGCAGAACACGCCGATCAGCAGGCCTTCCAGAATCAGCATCGCAGCCATGTACTGGTGCGGTTTGTCCTGGATGACTTGCCACGCGCCGACGATGACCAGGATGCCGACAAACGTCGACATCAGGATCAGCGCCACCGAGATGCCGTCGGCCGCCAGGCTGTAGTGAACGCCCCACGAGGCGATCCACAGATAGCTTTCGTTGAGCTGCATGCCGCCCGCATCAGGGTGGTACTGCACCAGTAGAAACAGGCTGACTACGAACGTCAGCACGGCGACCAGCAGTGACAGCCAGCGCGCCAGGTTGGGCCGGCTGTTGCCGGCAAGCAGCACCGGAATCGCACCGGCGATGGGGAGCCAGATCAGCAGGCTGAGCAAGTGATTAAACATGTGTGCTTGCTTCCCTTATTTTCCGACCAGCTCGGAACCAACCAACCAATATCCGCTGAGCAGCAGGATCAGGCCAAGAATCATCGCGAACACGTAGTGATAGAGATATCCCGATTGCAGACGACGCGTCATGGCGGCGATGCGGTGAATCGCACTTACCGAGCCATTGACCATCGCATCGTCGATGACCGCCGTGTCACCCGCCTTCCAGAACAGACGGCCGAGCTTCACGCCACCGCGGGCAAATACCGCGAAGTAGAGATCATCGACCCAGTACTTGCGGTCGAGCACGATCCACAACGGTTTCAGCGCGGACTTGATCTTGCCGGCCATCGCTGGATTGAACAGGTAGATGTAGGCAGTGATCACGAAAGCGAGCCCGACCAGACCAAACGGCAACTGCCCGAACCCTTTCAACGTCATCGCCAGCGAACCAGTGAATTCGTGGCCCAGTTCGGCCAGCACGTTATTTGCCTCGTTGACATGGATCGCGCTGCCAAACCAGTTGCCGAACAGCATCGGCCCGACCGTGACATAGCCGATCAGCAATGACGGGATCGCCAGCAAAACCAGCGGCAGCGTCACCACCCACGGCGACTCCTTCGGTGCATGGTCGAGCACCCCCGGTTCGTGATGGTCATGATCGTCATGATGCTCATCGTGGTGCACATGGGTATGGTGCTCGACGACCGTAAAGCGCTCCTTGCCGTGGAACGTCAGGAACATCTGGCGGAACGTGTACAACCCCGTCACCAGCGCGCCGGCCATCACGCAGAAATAGGCGTAGCTCGCACCCCAGCGATGCGACAGGCCAACCGCCTCGATAATCGAGTCCTTCGAGTAGAAGCCCGCGAAGAACGGCACGCCGCACAACGCCAGTGAACCGATCCACATGGTGATCCAGGTGATCGGCATGTATTTGCGCAGGCCGCCCATGTAGCGCATGTCCTGCTCGTGATGCATCGCGATGATCACCGAACCGGCACCGAGGAACAGCAGCGCCTTGAAGAACGCGTGAGTCATCAGGTGATACACCGCGCCGCTATACGCCGACACACCGAGTGCCACCGTCATGTAGCCGAGCTGCGACAGCGTCGAATACGCGATCACCCGCTTGATGTCGTTCTGCACGATGCCGATCAAGCCGGTGAACAGCGCCGTGGTGGCACCGATCACCAGTACAAAGCTGAGTGCGCCTTCCGACAGCTCGAAGATCGGCGACATGCGCGCCACCATGAAGATGCCGGCGGTCACCATCGTGGCCGCGTGGATCAGTGCGGAGATCGGCGTCGGGCCTTCCATCGAGTCGGGCAACCACACGTGCAGCGGTACCTGCGCCGACTTGCCCATCGCGCCGATGAACAGCAGGATGCAGATCACAGTGGCCGCATCCCAATGCGTGCTGGCCGTGATCTGCAGTGTCTTGCCGACCAGGCTGGGGGCCGCAGTGAACGCCGTGGCGTAATCGAACGTACCCAGGAAATACAGGATCGCCGCGATGCCGAGCAGGAAGCCGAAGTCACCCACGCGGTTGATGATGAATGCCTTCAGGCTGGCGAAGATCGCCGTCGGCCGCTTGTACCAGAAGCCGATCAACAGGTACGACACCAGGCCCACGCCTTCCCAGCCAAAGAACAGCTGCACGAAGTTGTTGCTCATCACCAGCATGAACATCGAGAACGTGAACAGCGAGATGTAGCTGAAGAAACGCTGATAACCATCGTCGTCAGCCATGTAGCCGATGGTGTAGACGTGCACCAGCAGCGACACGAAGCTCACCACCACCAGCATCATCGCGGTCAAGCGGTCGACCATGAAGCCGACGCTGGCGTTGAAGTGACCGATCTGGAACCAGGTGTAGATGTTCTGGTTGTATTCGGCCGCACCGCCGAGGGTGAGCTGGTACAGCACATAGAACGACAGCGCGCAGGACAGCGCGACGCCGAGGATGGTGACCGTGTGCGAGCCGGCGCGACCGAGGAACCGGCCGAGGAACCCGGCCAGCACGCAGCCGACCAGCGGAGCCAGCGCGATGATCAGCAGAATGGATGTCGAAAGCTGCATCGGGTCAACCCTTCATACTGTCGATGTCGGCGATATTGATGGTGCTGCGATTGCGGAACAGCAGCACCAGGATCGCCAGGCCGATGGCGGCTTCCGCCGCGGCCACGGTAAGGATGAAGAACACGAAGACCTGCCCCGAGACGTCGCCGAGAAAGCGCGAAAAAGCCACGAAGTTCGTGTTCACCGCGAGCAGCATCAGCTCGATCGACATCAACAGCACGATGACATTCTTGCGATTGATGAACAGGCCGGCGACGGCAATGCAGAACAGCACGGCGCCGAGCACGATGTAGTGCGACAAGGTGATCATGGGCGAGGCTCCTGTTGCGAGGCCGGCGATTCCCCTGCGGGACGCTCGGAGGCCATCTTCACGATACGGACGCGATCACGCGCATTGACTGCGACCTGCTGACTGGCCGACTCGTGGCGCGCATCGCCACGCTGGCGCAACGTCAGGGCCACTGCAGCCACCACACCCACGGTGAGGATCAACGCGGCGATTTCGAAC
>Ga0302229_10002590_pt1 | contig 12951 bp, 10 predicted proteins | sample II_Palsa_N1_3_FD_193518 | JGI IMG/M metagenome (GOLD analysis project Ga0302229, IMG submission 193518) | Peat permafrost microbial communities from Stordalen Mire near Abisko, Sweden - II_Palsa_N1_3 | ecosystem: Environmental > Terrestrial > Soil > Palsa > Peat permafrost | place: Sweden...
CGACGGGTGCACCAGCGCGCCGCAGTACTGCAAGTACTTCATCACCAGCGTGGAGAAGGGCATCCAGACCGCGGTGAAGAACGCGGTGCTGAGCGCGGCGAACAGCACGTTCAAGGGCGGCACCTACGTCGGCACGCTGGCCAACGGCGGCGCCGTACTCGCGCCGTTCCACGACTTCGCCAGCAAGGTCCCGGCCTCGCTGCAGTCCGAGCTGGCTCAGATCGGGGAGGGCATCGCGGACGGCTCGATCGCGACGCCGACCAAGAGCCCGGTGTAGGAAGCCCGCCAGCGAGGTAAGCAAGAATGTGGCAGCGGTGTGCGGCACGATCGCGCACCGCTGCCACATCGGCGCTCTGTCATCCGCTGCCACCCGGTGCGATCCGCTCGGGGGGCAAGCTCGGGAACTGAGGGACCGTGGAACTTGAGCTGAAAGGCATCACCAAGCGTTTCGGCCCGCTGGTGGCTAACGACCGGATCGATCTGTCCGTCGCCCCTGGTCAGGTGCACGCCCTGCTCGGCGAGAACGGTGCCGGCAAGACCACCCTGGTGAACGTCCTGTACGGGCTGCTGCAGCCGGACGAAGGCCAGATCCGCCTCGACGCCAAGCCGGTCAAGTTCGGTTCCCCCCGGGACGCCATCGCGGCGGGCATCGGCATGGTGCACCAACACTTCATGCTGGTCCCGGTGTTCACGGTGGCGGAGAACGTGACCCTGGGCATCGAGGAGACGTACCAGCTTCACACCGTGCGGATGGGACAGCGGATCAGCTCGGGCGTGCTCGACCGGCGCAAGACTCGCCGGGACGTGCGGGAACTGTCCCGCCGCTACGGCCTGGAAATCGACCCCGACGCGATCGTGGAGAACCTGCCGGTCGGCATCCAGCAGCGGGTCGAGATCGTCAAGGCACTGGTCCGGGAGGCCAGCGTGCTGATCCTGGACGAGCCGACCGCGGTGCTGACCCCGGCTGAGACCGACGACCTGTTCCGGATCATCAAGAAGCTCAGCGACGGCGGCACCTCGGTCGTCTTCATCTCGCACAAGCTCAGGGAAGTGCAAGCCATCGCGGACACCGTCACGGTGTTGCGCCGCGGTGCGGTGGTCGGCGAGCGGCCGCCGTCGGCCAGCGCGGACGAGCTCGCCGCGCTGATGGTCGGCCGGAGCGTGCAGCTGCGGGTGAGCAAGGCGCCGGCCAAGCCCGGCGGTGTAGTGTTCGACGTCTCCGACCTGACCGTGACCGACGAGACCGGCCGGATCTGGGTAAACGGCATCTCGTTCGAGGTCCGGGCGGGTGAGATCCTGGGCGTGGCCGGGGTACAGGGCAACGGGCAGACCGAACTGTGCGAGGCGCTGATGGGGCTGCGGCCCACGGTGTCCGGCCAGGTGACGCTCAACGGGCGCGAGCTCACCCACGCCACGCCCCGGCAGCGGCTGCGCGCCGGGTTCGCCTACGTACCCGAGGACCGGCAGGAAGACGGGCTGATCGGCGACTTCTCGGTGGCGGACAACATGGTGCTCGACGTGTTCGACCAGCCGCCGTTCGCCTCCGGCATCAACCTCAACCTGGCCGCGATCGCCAGCCACGCGGCCGAGCGGGTGACCGAGTTCGACGTCCGCACCACCTCGGTGGACACCCCGGTCGGCACGCTGTCCGGCGGCAACCAGCAGAAGGTCATCCTGGCCCGGGAACTCGGGCGCGAGCACAAGCTGCTGATCGCCAGCCAGCCCACCCGCGGCCTCGACGTGGGCTCGATCGAGTTCGTGCACCGCCGGATCGTGGAGCAGCGCGACCAGGGGGACGCCGTGCTCATCGTCTCGGCCGAACTCGACGAGATCTATGCGCTCGCCGACCGGATCGCGGTCATGTACGAGGGCCAGATCACCGGCTTGCGGTCACCGGACGTGCCGGTTGAGGAGCTCGGGCGGCTGATGGCGGGCGGCAGCGATGACGAGTTCCCGGCCGCCACGGCCACCCCGGGCACGCCGGAGCCCGGGGACCCGGAAACCTCGACCCCAGCACCGGGAGCGGGCCAATGAGCGAGCACGAAACACCCGGCCGTTCGGGCCCAGACGACTCTTTCGACGCGGCCGGGCAGCCGCCCGCAGAGGAGCCCGGTGCCATCGAGCCGAGTCCCGACGACGCGCTCGCGCTCGAGAAGGGCCCGCAGGACCGGGACGAGCTCGGGGTGGGCCGGGGCCGGTTCCTCACCTTCATCCTCCAGGGCAACCCCCTGATCGTCACCGTGCTGTCGCTGCTGGTCGCGCTGGTGGTCGGCGGCCTGCTCAACGCGTTCACCAACACCACCGTGCTGCACGCCTGGGGTAACTTCTTCTCGGCGCCGGGCAGCGCGCTGTCGCTGGCCTGGGACACCGCGATCGGTGCCTACGTGGAGATGTTCGAGGGATCGATCTTCAACCCGCACACGGTGGCGGCGCTGTTCCAGCAGGCGTCCTTCAGTGCCGCGATCCACGACGGCTACCTGTCCGCGGTATTCAACCCGCTGTCGGAGACCTGCGTGCAGGCCACGCCGCTGATCCTGGCCGGGCTCGCGGTGGCGCTGCCCTACCGGGCCGGCCTGTTCAACATCGGCGCGCAGAGCCAGTTCATCGGCGGCGCGCTGCTGTGCACCTACCTCGGCTACGGCGTCAACCTGCCGGTCGTCCTCCACGTGATCGTGTGCGTGCTCGGCGGGTTCGTCGGCGGGGCGGCGATGGGCTGGATCGTCGGCGAACTGAAGGCGCGGACCGGGGCGCACGAGGTCATCGTCACGATCATGCTTAACTACGTGATGCAGTACCTGCTGGCCTACCTGCTCTCGTATCACTACCTGATGCAGCAGCCGGGCAGCAGCAACCAGATCACCTCGACCATCGAGGGGAACGCGCACCTGCCCCTGCTGTTCGGCTCGCACCTGCGGATCAACGTGGGCTTCCTGATCGCGCTGGCCTGCGCGCTCGGCATGTGGTGGCTGCTGAGCCGGACCACCACCGGGTTCGAGTTCCGCAGCATCGGCAAGAATCCCAGTGCGGCCCGGGTGGCGGGCATCAACGTGGAGCGGAACTGGGTCCTGGTCATGCTGCTGGCCGGGGGCCTGGCCGGGCTGGCCGGGTCGGCGGTCATCCAGGGCACGGACTTCAGCCTCAACTTCCAGAGCTACGGCACCTACGGCATCGACGCCATCACGGTCGCGCTGCTCGGCGCGGGCCGCCCGCTGGGAGTCGTGCTCGCGGGCCTGCTGTTCGGGGCGCTGCACGCCGGGGCACCGCTGATGCAGTCGGTGACCGGCACCCCGGTGGACATGGTCCAGGTGCTGGAGGCGGTGGTGGTCCTGTTCGTCGCCGCGCCGCCGCTGATCCGGACGATCTTCCGGCTACGGGGGGCGGGCGGCGTTCTCGTGGTGCTGTCGAAGGGGTGGAACGCGTGACCGTCACCGAACGAGAGCTGCCGGTCCTGACCACCGGGGTCGCTCCGATCAGCACCTTCCGCCGCTGGCTGGCGCCCGGGACGTTCCTGCTCTTCGGGCTCATCGACATCCTTGTGCTGGGCTACTTCTCGGGCAAGGGCGATGCGACGTTCGCGTTCTCCCAGGCGTTCGCCAAGGTGACCGTGCCGAACCTGTCGCTGCCCGGCGCGGTCACCTGCTACGTGTGCGGCGGGATCTCGATCGCGATCGCGGTGGCCCGCGCGTTCCTGCCGTTCGGCAAGGTGCTGCGGCGGGTGGCCATGGCCGTGGTCGTGTTCCTGCTCATCATCGCGCTGTTGTGCTGGGCCGACGCCGGGCTGACCACCGCGTTCAACATCGTGAACCTGCTGCAGGGCACCCTGGCCGGGTCGATCCCGATCATGCTCGGCGCGCTGACCGGCGTGGTCTGCTCTCGCTCCGGGGTGATCAACGTCGCCATCGAGGGCCAGCTGCTGGCCGGCGCGTTCACCGCCGCGATCGTGGCCAGCGCCACCGGCTCGCTCTGGCTGGGACTGATCAGCGGCGCGCTGTGCGGGTGCCTGGTCGGGGCGCTGCTCGGCGTGTTCGCCATCGGCTACCGGGTCGACCAGGTCGTGCTCGGCGTGGTGATCAACACGCTGATCCTCGGCCTGACCGGCTATCTCTACGACGACCTCATGGTGCCCAACGCCAACACCTGGAACTCGCCCTCCACGTTCTCCTCGATCAAGATCCCCCTGCTCGGCGACATCCCCATCATCGGGCCGGTCTTCTTCGACTCGACGATCTTCCTGTACCTGGCCTACCTCGCGCTGGCCAGCGTCCAGGTGGGTCTGTTCTCCACCCGGTGGGGCCTGCGCACCCGGGCCATCGGTGAGCATCCGGTGGCGGCCGACACCGTGGGCATCGGTGTCATCTCGATGCGGTACCGCAACGTGATCGTGGCGGGCCTGATGGCCGGGGTCGGCGGGGCCTACTTCACGATCGGCTCGGTGGGATCGTTCGGCAAGGACATGTCCTCCGGCGAGGGCTACATCGCGCTGGCCGCGATGATCTTCGGCCGGTACACGCCGTTCGGCGCGATCGCGGCCGCGCTGCTGTTCGGTTTCACCTCGCAGCTGCAGTCGATCCTGTCCACGATCAACGTGCCGATCCAGTCGAACCTGCTGCTGATGAGCCCCTACATCGTCACGATCATCGTGCTGGCCGGGCTCGTCGGCAAGGTCCGCGGCCCCAGGGCGGAAGGCATCCCCTTCGTCAAGGCGTAGCCTTGCCATCGGATCTGAGCCGCCGGCCGGCTGCTGTTCTCTCTGGTGTGGCTCAGTCTCAGTGGCAAGGCCTTACGCGGTTGCGGGCGTTCGTCTGCCAGCGGATTTGAACCATTTCGCCGTGGGCCGGCCGGTGCACTCGTGGGCTCGATCCCGGCTTAAGACATGACCAGCACGTTCATACGACGACCGCCGTTACCTGTCGGCTTGACAACTTCTTGGCAGGCCTCTTGACAGCGATCACCGTACTTGGTCGAATGACTTAGACATGTGACTAACTCGGTGGACTGAGCACCTGGCTGACAGGGAGAGAGCTTGTCATGGTTGCGGTGAGCACGGCCGCGCCGAAGACGGCGGCCCGCGCCGCCGCCGAGGAGGCGCTGCTGGATGCGGCGGAGCGGCTGCTGGCCGACGCCGGGTATGCGGGTGTCACGACGCGGCGGCTCGCGAAGGAGGCGGGCGTCAACCATGGCCTGGTCCACTATTACTTCGGGTCGAATGAGAACCTGCTGGTGCACGCGCTGGAACGGTTCACCGGCCGGCTGATCGCCCGCCAGCGGGAGCTGTACGCAGCCGATCTGCCGTTCGCGGCCAAGTGGCGCACGGCGATGCGCTACCTGGTCAGCCAGGATGTCAGCTACCAGAAGATCTGGCTTGAGCTGCAGGCGCTGGCCTGGAACAACCCTGACATCAGGGCGCGCCTAGCCCGGGTGAATGCCGAGTGGCGGGCGGTGCTGACCGAGGCGTTCGACCAGCCGCGCCGTGAGCTTGGCATCGGGCTGCCCCTGGAGGCGCTGGTCTCGCTGGTGATGACGTTCAACCTCGGGATCATCATCGAGCGCCTGGGCGGCATCCAGACCGGGCACCGCGAGCTACTGGATTGGATCGAGCAATGGATATCCCGATGACCAAACCCGGCCGCGAGCAGTCCCGAGCACGGTACTCGGACAGCTCCGGCTATACCAAGCGCGACGGCATCCGCCTGTACTACGAGGTATACGGCTCTGGCGAGCCGACCGTCTTCCTCCTGCCGACGTGGTCGATCATCCATTCACGGCACTGGAAGATGCAGATCCCCTACCTGGCCAGGCACTGCCGCGTGCTCACCTTCGACGGCCGCGGCAACGGCCGATCCGACCGCCCCGCGGCCGGATACCAGGAAGCGGAGTTCGCCGCCGACGCCCTGGCGGTGATGGATGCCACCGCAACCGAGCACGCGGTGATCGTCTCGCTCTCGGTCGGCGCGCAGCGCGCCCTCATCCTGGCGGCCGAGCACCCGGACCGGGTGACCGGGGCCGTGTTCATCTGCCCGGCGGTGCCGCTCGCCTCGCCGCTGGGGGATGGCATGCGTTACCTGTTGGATGAGGTGCTGCCCACCGACGAGGGCTGGCCGAAAGACAAGTTCTCCGGTTGGCTCCGGGACTACCGCGGCTTCCTGGAATTCTTCTTCTCCCAGATGTTCACCGAGCCGCACTCAACCAAGCCGACCGAGGACTGCGTTGGCTGGGGCCTGGAGACCACCGCCGAGACCCTCATCGCGACGGAGATCGGCAACGGCCTGGACGAGGCGGCCGCGCGCGAGCTGTGCTCCCGGGTTCGCTGCCCGGTGCTGGTGATCCAGGGCACGGCCGACGCGATCACCGGGCCCGGCCGCGGGATAGCGCTCGCCGAGGCGACCGGCGGCGAGCTGGTATTGCTCCAGGGCTCAGGCCACGGCCCGCACGTGCGCGACCCGGTCAAGGTCAACCTGCTGCTGCGCGACTTCGCCGTCCCCCCGCGGCCACGCCCGCGCTGGGCACGCGGCAAGGGCCGCCCCAAGCGCGCTCTGTACATCTCCTCGCCGATCGGCCTGGGCCACGCCCAGCGGGACGTGGCGATCGCCAGCGAGCTGCGCAAGCTGCATCCTGATCTTCAGATCGACTGGCTCGCCCAGCATCCGGTCACCAGGGTGCTGGAGGCGCGCGGTGAGCGCGTTCACCCGGCCAGCGCATACCTGGCCAATGAGTCCGGGCACATCGAGTCCGAGTCGGCCGAACACGACCTGCACGCCTTCCAGGCCATCCGGCGGATGGATGAGATCCTGCTGGCCAACTTCATGATCTTCCACGACCTGGCCCGCGAGGAGGACTACGACCTGTGGATCGGCGACGAAGCCTGGGAGCTCGACTACTACCTGCACGAGAACCCCGAGCAGAAGCACGCCGCCTACGCCTGGCTCACCGATTTCGTCGGCTGGCTGCCGATGCCCGACGGCGGCCCGCGCGAGGCGTTCGTCACCGCCGACTACAACGCCGAGATGATCGAGCACATCGCCCGCTATCCCCGCGTCCGCGACCGGGCCATCTTCGTCGGCGACCCCGACGACATCGTCCCGGACGCATTCGGCCCCGGGCTGCCGCTGATCCGCGACTGGACCGAGCAGCACTACGACTTCCCCGGGTACGTCACCGGCTTCGACCCGCGCCAGCTCGGCGACCGGCAAGCACTCGGCTACCGCGACGACGAGCGCGTCTGCATCGTGACCGTCGGTGGCTCGGGGGTCGGCGGACACCTGCTGCAGCGCGTGATCGCCGCGTTCCCCGAAGCCAAGCAGCGAGTGCCCGGCCTGCGGATGATCGTAGTGACTGGCCCGCGGATCGACCCCGGCAGCCTCCCGGCTCACGACGGCCTGGAAGTGCGGCCCTACGTCCACGAGCTCTACCGGCACCTGGCCATCTGTGATCTCGCCGTCGTCCAGGGCGGGCTGACCACGGCGATGGAGCTGACCGCGAGCCGGCGGCCGTTCCTGTACTTCCCGCTGCGCCACCACTTCGAGCAGAACCTCCACGTACGCCACCGGCTGGACCGCTACCGGGCCGGGCGGTGCATGGACTACCAGACTGCGGGACCGGCCGACATCGCTGCGGCGATCGCCAGCGAGATCGGCCGTGAGGTCGACTACCGCACGGTTGCCACCGACGGCGCCGCCCGCGCGGCGGCCCTGCTCGCCAACCTCCTCTAGCAATCGGCGCCCCGGCCTGGAAGTTGTTCCTCTACCCGGACGATGCCCGGTAGAGGAACGCCGCACATGGCTCGGACACGCTGGCAATAGCTCAGATTCATCGGCAGAGGACACCACGTCGTCACCACAGCCCGTAACTCCCACAGTTGAAGATCTTCTTAGCTACGCTTCTTTTGTAACGAAACGTAACGACGTGACGAAACGAAATTTGCTGAGGGTGAATCTATCGGGGAGCGCTGAGGGTGGCTCGCGCGAGAGGCCGGGCCGCCGCAGCAAGGCCCCGGGCCGGTGCCGGTGTCCCCGGGCGGATCCGGTAGGAGGATCCGCCGCGTGGTGGACATGCATCTCCACGAGCCAACCGAGGCCATCACAAGTTTATCGTGGCGTCGATGGTCAACCGACGGGCAGGTCGGACATTTTCGGACTTGGCGTGTGGCACTTGGCCGCACTGGATCCACCGCGGAACCTCGATCCACCACAATCTTTGGGCTACCGTGAGGTGGAGTGCAAGCAGATTGGCGTGAGTGGTGGAAGCGACGGGTGAGGCCGGGCTCCGGGCTGCGGTCGAGGCGTGGATCGCGGATGACCCTGACGCGGGCGACCAAGCCGAGCTGCGGACGCTGCTTGATCGGGCGGATGCGGGCGCCGAATTGCGAGATCGGTTCGCGGGGCGGCTTCGGTTCGGGACGGCCGGGCTGCGCGGGGCGGTCGCCGCGGGGCCGAACCGGATGAACCGCGCCGTGGTCAGGGCCGCGACCGCGGCGGTGGCGGGCTGGCTGCTGGAATCTGGTCCCGGCGCGACTGGTCCCGGCGCAGCGGGTAACGGCGCTGGCGTGGTGGTGGGCTGCGACGCGCGGCATCGGTCGGCGGACTTTGCCGACGAGGCGGCGAGGGTGCTGGCGGGCGCGGGCATCGCGGTGCACCTGCTGCCGCGGCCGTGCCCCACTCCCCTGCTCGCGTTCGCGGTCCGTCATCTGGGTGCCGCAGCGGGCGTGATGATTACCGCGAGCCACAACCCGGCCGCGGACAACGGGTACAAGCTCTACCTGAGCGACGGCGCCCAGGTGATACCGCCCGTCGATGCCGAGATCGAGCAGCGGATCGCCAGCCTGGGGCCGCTGGCACAGATTCCGGTCGCCGAGGCCGGGAGCCCGCTGATCATCCGGGACGGCGATGAGGTGGCCCAGGCGTACCTCGACGCGGTGGCTGGCCCGGAAGCCCGTGGGCCCGCCGGGCCGGAGCTGAACGTGGTCTACACGCCGATGCACGGGGTGGCCGGGGACCTCATGCTGCGGGCTATCCGGCAGGCGGGCTTCGAGCCCCCGCACGTGGTGGCGGTGCAAGCAGAACCCGATCCGGACTTCCCGACGGTCGCGTTTCCCAACCCGGAGGAGCCGGGCGCCCTCGATCTGGCGCTGGCCGATGCGCGACGGCTCGGGGCCGAGCTCGTCGTGGCCAGCGATCCGGACGGCGACCGGCTGGCCGTGGCCGTACCCGAACCTGCGGACGGCACCGGCCTCTCGCCTGCCGCCGCGGGCGACTGGCGTGTGCTGACCGGAGACCAGGTGGGTGCGCTGCTCGGCGCCAGCCTGCTGGAGCGGACGGCGGCGCAGGCCATGCCGGGGGCGCGGCTGGTGGCCTCCACCATCGTCTCCTCGACGCTGCTGACCAAGATCGCGGCCGCCGCGGGCGTCGGGTACGCGGAGACCCTGACCGGGTTCAAATGGATCGCCCGGGCGGGTGACGGCCTGCCTGGGACTCGCTTCATCTTCGGCTACGAGGAGGCGCTCGGCTACGCGGTCGGCGACGTGGTGCGAGACAAGGACGGCATCGGCGCGGCGCTGGCCATGCTCTGGCTCGCGACCAACGCCAAGGCCGCCGGACGCTGCGTGCTCGAAATGTACGACGCGCTGGAAACAGCACACGGCGTGCACCTGACGTCCCAGCTGACCCTGCGCACCGCCGAACCAGCCCAGGTCATGAGCCTGCTCCGGGCCGATCCCCCGGCGGAATTCGGCGGTGAGCCGGTGCTCGGCATGGTGGACCTGACCGACAGCCAGGAACGCCCCACCGGGACCGCCCCGCCGCACCCGGCACACCCGCCGCTCCCAGCCGCGGATGTACTGATCTTCCGGCTTCCCGGCGCCCGGGTCGTGCTCCGCCCGAGCGGTACCGAACCGAAAACCAAGTGCTACATCGAGATCACCGAACCGCTCGCGGGCCGCTCGCTGGCCGCGGCCCGCCACGCCGCGGCGCAGCGGCTGGCTCCGCTGCGGTCCGCGCTCGAAGCCGTGCTGGCCGAGGCCTGACCGGTCGCCCTAGCGCGGCCGGGTTCAGCATGAGACGGGCCACCCGGCAATGGCATGTTAGGAGGGTAATGCGCCTGGGCGGCCACTACGTGAACGGCGTACTTCGACAGTAGGAGGTCACTAATGAGCTCCGCTTTCGACGGGACGGCCATCGACAAGGTACTGCGGGATGCGGTGTACTCCGGTGCCGTTCCGCACGTCGCCGCGATAGCCGCCGACCGCGACGGCGTCATCTACCAAGGTGCGGCGGGCCCGCGGAAAGCCGGCCAGAGCGATCCGGTCACCGTGGACGCGTTGTTCCGGATCATGTCCATGACCATGATGCCTGCACGGTGGCCGCGCTCCAGCAGATGGAGCAGGGCAACCTCGACCTGGACAGCGCCGCTCCCCTAGGCGGTCAGGGCACGGGCCTGGCTCACGTCCTGGTGCATCTGGGTGACCAGGGCCTCGATGGAGTCGAACCGCTCGGTGCCGCGGAGCCTGGCGGCGAAATCGATCGCGGCATGGGCTCCGTAGAGGTCTAGGTCGTCCCGGTCAAGCGCGTACGCCTCGACGGTTCGGTCGCCGACGCCGAACGTCGGGTTGGTACCGACCGAAATCGCCGCCGGCCAGCGGCTGACCTCGGATCCGTCCAGGTCCAGGCTGGTCAGCCAGCCGGCGTACACCCCGTCGGCGGGAGTAGCGGTATACGGCGGGGTCTCCAGGTTCGCGGTCGGAAAGCCGAGCCCACGGCCGCGCATGTGACCGCGGACGACGACACCCTCCACCCGGTGCGGGCGGCCGAGGGCCTGGGCGGCGGCCACCACGTCGCCGACGGCCAGGCGCTCCCTGATGTAGGTCGAGGAAATCGTCACGCCGTCGACCACCAGCAGCGGGACGCCCTCGGCGGTGAAGTCATACTTCTCGCCCAGCCGCGCGAGCAGGGACACGTCCCCCGCGGCCTTGTGGCCGAACCGGAAGTTCTCCCCCACCACCACGACCGCCGCGTGCAGCCGTTCGGACAACACGACCCGGATGAACTCATCCGGGCTGAGCCGGGAGAATTCCAGGCTGAACGGGAGCACGAGGACGGCGTCGGCGCCCAGGCCGGCCAGCAGCTCCGCCCGCCGCCGCGAGGTGGTGAGAAGCGGCGGGTGCGACCCCGGCCTGACGACCTCGTCCGGGTGCGGGTCGAAGGTGATCACCACGACCGGCAGGTTCCTGGCCTGGGCGATCTCACGAGCCCGCTCGACGAGGCGCTGGTGGCCGCGATGCACGCCGTCGAACTCGCCGATCGTCGCGACGCACGCACCCCAGCCGGAAGGCACTTCGGCCAAGCCGTACCAGCGGTACACGATCCCCGTTCCTCCTTCGTCGCCAGACCCCAAGCCTAACCATGACCGCCGACGGGCCGCGATCAGGTTACGGCCGATACGTTAACGGCGTATGACCGGCCGGCCCCGGCACGCCTCAGGCGAAGACCACCAGCGGCCGGGCCTGCCCGGACTCTTCGGTCAGCAAGGCGATGAGCGTGCCGTCAGGCGCGTAGGCGGCCGTGGGGGTCCGCGGGTCGGTGACGGCGGCTGGGCCGGTCACACCGGTGCGGTCGGCACCTGCGGCCGCCGCGAGACGGCCGCCGTGGGCCAGCCGCCGGGCCTCGTCCGCGGTCAGCTGACGGCCGGGGAAGGCCGTGGAGGCCGCCTGGGCCAGCGGCAGCACCTCGAAGCTCTCAGCGAGCTGGTCCAGGGTGTGAGCCTGATCTATGCCGTACCCGCCCACCCGGGTGCGGCGCAGCCGGGTCAGGTGCCCGCCGGCGCCGACGGCCGCGCCGAGATCACGAGCCAGGGCCCTGATGTACGTGCCGCTCGAGCAGCGCACGGTCGCGTCGAGATCCATCAGCCCGTCCTGCTTCGCCGGGCGCACCGCGGTGACCGTGAACTCGTGCACCGTCACCGGCCTGGGCTTGAGTTCCGGAGCGGCACCCGCCCTGGTCAGCCGGTAGGCGCGCTGGCCATCGACCTTGATGGCGCTGACCGCGGGCGGTACCTGCTGGATCTCGCCGGTCAGGCCGGCCACCGCCTTGGCCAGCGTCTCCGCGGAAACGCCCGCCGCCGACGCGGTGCCCGTGATCTCGCCTTCCGCGTCATCGGTGCTGGTCGACTGGCCGAGCCTGATCGTGGCGGCGTATTCCTTCTCGGTCAGGGTCAGGTATCCGAGCAGCCTGGTGGCCTTCTCCACGCCGACCACCAGGACGCCGGTCGCCATCGGATCCAGGGTGCCCGCGTGTCCGACCCTTCTGGTTCCGGCCAGCCGCCGGATCCGCGCCACGACGTCATGCGACGTCATGCCGCCCGGTTTGTCCACGATGACAAGGCCGCTCGGGACGCTCATGCCCTGTTTCCCGCCCGCCGGTCGTCGCTCATTCGTCGTCGCTGGCCTCGTCGGATTCTTCGGCGGGCTTGCGGTAGGGGTCGGGGTCGCCGGCGTAAACCGCGCCGTCGCGGCTGCGGGCGAGCTCCTCGTCGGCGGTCCTGGCCTGGGTCACCAGGTCCTCGATCCGCTTGGCGGTGTCCGGGATCACGTCGGCGACGAACTCCAGGGACGGGGTATGGCGCAAGCCGATCTGGCGTCCCACCTCGGACCGGATGATGCCGGTCGCACTGTGCAGCGCCAGCGCCGTGTCCGTCCGTTCGGCGTCGGACCCGTACACCGTGTAGAACACCTTGGCCTCGCGGAGGTCGTTGGTCAGCCGGGTCTCGGTGACGGTGATAAAACCGAGCCGAGGGTCCTTGACCCGCCGCTCCAGCATTTCCGCGACGATCTGGCTGATCCTGTCGGCAAGCTTGCGCGCCCTCGCGGCGTCCATGCCGTCACTCCTCCTCGTTGAACAGCCGCTGCCTCGCCGACAGCAGCTCGATCTCAGGGTGCCTGGCCACCATGGCTTCGCACTCGGC
>Ga0302229_10002612_pt1 | contig 12898 bp, 9 predicted proteins | sample II_Palsa_N1_3_FD_193518 | JGI IMG/M metagenome (GOLD analysis project Ga0302229, IMG submission 193518) | Peat permafrost microbial communities from Stordalen Mire near Abisko, Sweden - II_Palsa_N1_3 | ecosystem: Environmental > Terrestrial > Soil > Palsa > Peat permafrost | place: Sweden...
AGCGGTCGCTGGAGCTGACCACCTCCAAGCCGGTGGTCGGCGCCTGGTACTGGGACGGCGACGAGCACCTGGACTTCCGGCCGCAGGACTACTGGCCGGCCTACACCACGGTCAGCTTCGACGGCCACCTGAACGGGGTCGAGGGCGCCAACGGCATGTACGGCACCGCCGACCTGACCCAGACGTTCCAGATAGGCCGGTCGCTGATCGCCGTGGCCAGCACGACCACGCACTACACGCAGATCTATCTCAACGGCGAGCGCATCTACCAGTGGCCGATCAGTACCGGCCGGGCCAGCCTGCCCACGCCCGATGGCACCTACGTGAGCGTGGAGAAGAACAACCCGGTGCGCATGATCGGCGGCGGCGCGCCCGGCAGCTCCGGCTACTACAACGAGCTGGTCTACTACGCGGTCCGGTTCACCTTCAGCGGTGACTACTACCATTCCGCTCCCTGGTCGGTGATCGACCAGGGCACCACCAACGTTTCGCACGGGTGCGTGAACCTGCCGCCGGCCGACGCCGAGACGTACTACAACATGTCGATCCCCGGTGATCCCATCACCGTCACCAACAGCACGGCGGCCGGCAAGTGGGATGACGGCTGGACCGAGTGGTTCCTGCCCTGGTCTCAATACCTGCAGGGCAGCGCGCTCGACGAGGCCGTGGAAGCGGGCCCGCAGGGCAGCAAGTTCGTCAGCCCATCGTCGCTGCCGGCCGACACCGGCACCGCTCCGCTGCAAACCTCGGCCGCGGGCAACTACTACGCAGGCACCCCAGCCCTGGGGTAAACCCGCAAGCGCTAGGTGCGTGCGGTGCGCGCAGCGGGGTGGCCGGGTGGTTCCGTCGGCTACGCGATACCGGAATCCTGCTAAATCCCGGGAATTCGGATTCGGAACTTCTTACCAGGTTATAAACAAGCCTGCGTTCGCTCTGGCTTAGTGGTACATAAAGTTGCCGTATTCATACGCAACACCTATTACAAAAAGCAGGTCAGGTTGGGACACCATCATGCAGAACTCTTGACAGAGGGCTTAGGTTAGACCTGGTAGAGGCCATGATGTGTGAGAACCATAAGATTAGCGTTTTGTCCTGTTCATACCTTTCCTTGCGGCCAGCCGGGGAACTTATTTCAGATTCCTAACATTCCGTATAGTATGCGTGATTGCATCGTGATCATGGCGTGATGGTGGCGGGATACGCGGTAGCGTGCGCATATGATCCTGACGCTCCCGTCCGCGGCGGAACGCGTGCGGCCGCGCACCGGCAGCCGGATCGTGTGGCTGGCGGGACTCTATTACCTGGTCGGCGCGATCGCGCTGACCATGTGGCTGTGGCGAGACCCGGCGTCGCGGATCGTGGCGAGCAACCCGTATGACACCGACCAGTTCGCCTGGTTCTTCCGGTACGACGCTACGGCCGTCGCGCACCTGAGGCTGCCCGCGCTGATCACCACTGGGATGAATGCCCCGCAGGGGATCAGCATCATGTGGAACACGGCCATGCCGCTGCCCGGCGTGCTGCTTGCCCCGCTGACGCTGCTGGCCGGCCCGCAGACCAGCCTGACGGTGCTCATGACGCTGGGGTTCGCGGGATCGGCGGTCAGCATGTTCGCGGTGCTGCGCCGCTGGGACGTCGGCACCGCCGCCGCCGGCCTCGGCGGACTTGTCTACGGGTTCTCCCCGGCGCTGATCCAGTCCTCGATGGGCCACTACGATCTGCAGTTCGCGGTCCTCCCGCCGCTGATCATCGATGCGGCGCTGCGGCTGGTCACCGGGCGCTTCGGCACCGGCCGGCGGGCCGCGGCGCGCTGCGGGGCCCTGCTGGGCCTGATGGCCGCCGCCCAGCTGTTCATCACCGAGGAACTGCTGCTCGACGCGGCCTTGGCCGCAGTGATCCTCACCGTGGTACTTGCCCTGTCCCGGCCGGGCGCGGTGGCCGGGCGGATCCGTGACATCGCCACGGGTGTCGGCGCCGGTATCGCGGTAGCCGCCCTGATCGCGGGCTACCCGCTCTGGGTGCAGTTCTTCGGCCCGCTCCGCCAGGAGGGCAGCCCGTTCACCCCGGACTTCTACAAGAACGACCTCGCCGGATTCGTGCAGCCCCCCTCCTCCCTGCTGCTGCACACAGCGGGCAGTGCCGCGTTCCAGTCCCGGTTCCAGGGCGGGCTCCCCGAGTACCTCGGCTACCTCGGCTGGCCGATGCTAGCCGTCCTCGCGGTCATCGCGGTTCTGTTCTGGCGCCGCCTGCCGGTGCGCGCCACGGCGGTGGCGTTCGTGGCGCTGTCGGCGTTCTCCCTGGGCGGGACCCTGCTGGCCGGCGGCCAGGAGCACGAGGGCATCAAGCTGCCGTGGTACTGGCTGCAGACCTTCCCTGTCACGGCGGCGGTGATCCCCGACCGGTTCTCTATCATCGCCGACGGCGCCGCCGCCGCGATGCTCGCCTTCGGCCTCGACGCCGCACGCGGCCGCTGGCCCCGGCTGAAAGGTCTCATCGCCGCCGTAGCGGTGATCGCGGTCCTGCCGCTTGTGCCCCGCCCGCTGCCCGCCGCCCAGGCCTCCCCCGTGCCCGCCGGCTGGACCGCGGCGTTCACCGCACTGCGGCTCCCGGCCGGCGCCAGCGTCCTGGTAGTGCCCATGCCGCTGCTCACCTTCACCGCCCCGCTCCGCTGGCAGGCCGATACCGGCATGCCCGCGTCGATGTACGGCGGCTACTACATGGGGCCGACCTGGAGCGGGCCGCCTGCCACCGACGGCAACGGGCTGTCCTCCGAAGCCAATTACCTGAACCAGCTTTGGGCGCAGTCGGCAGGCGTCAACGTTACGACCGTTGCCACCCTCCCAGTCAACGGGCTTTACCCCAACGACCTGATGATGCGGACACAGATCACGGCCTGGAAGCCCGCTGCCGTGGTCGCTGTCACGAGCCTGCACTCGGCATTCGGCCGGTACCTGACCGGCCTACTCGGCCGACCGACCGTCACTGCCGGTGCCGTACTCGGCTGGCGCTTCAGACATTGAGGCTCATGCGTACGCACGGGCGCGAAGCAACGGTCCGTTCTGATTAAGATTTTGAATTATCAAAACGGACCAGGATATCTCAGGGACGCACGGTAGTGCTCGTTGACTGCTGGCTGACGTGCGCCGTGGGCGAGCCCAAGGAAACGGCAAGGATCACGCCGAGAGTGAGCGCCGGGGCCAAGGGATCAGCAGCGGGGCCGGTCGCGCCGGGCGATCGGCCGCACTGTGACGGTTCCGGCTAGGAGCTGGAGTGATCTATCCGCGTGGCGACGGCGAGCGCCGACGGCGGCAAGCCCGGCACCGCCGGCTACTACAACGAACTGGCCAACTACGCGGTCCGGTTCACCTTCAGCGGTGACTACTACCACTCCGCTCCCTGGTCGGTGATCGACACGGGCACCACCAACGTTTTCCACGGCTGCGTGAACCTGCCGCCGTCCACGAGAGCCGCGCGCGTTAGGAGGAATGCCGCGCCGCGGCGTCTATCCGGGCGGCGATCGCGAGGGCCTGGTTGATGGGCATCGCGTAGCCACTGATGTCCAGGCCGCTCCCGGCGCCGGCCAACGTGATGCCTATGACCTGACCGGTGAGGTTTACCAGCGGGCCGCCGATCTCCGCGGCAGGCTGCGACTGCAGGATCGACTGCATAAGCCCGGTCCGCCTCTTCCCTCCGACGCTGGCGGCCTTATTCAGCGCGATCAGCGTACCCGTGTTGATGGCCAGCGCGTCTTGAGTGCCGCTGGTACCGACCGCGGTGTCGAAGACCTCGCCGGCGAAGTGGAACGAGAGCTGCTTGGACTTGTACGTATCGGCGACGAGAGTCGCCGAGTTGCCGACGACCACGGTAGAGAACGCCCGGCCGTCGCCGCCTGTCATCTGGAGCAGCGCCAGACCCGCGGCCCCGTCCGTGCCGATGACCTCGGTTTTGAAAGTTACGCCGGACAGCACGTACTTCACCGTGAGGCTGCCAGCTCCGCGTGATGGCTGGTAAGTGGTCAGCACCTTGCCTGACGGCGTGAGCACCATGCCAATGCCGACCGCCTTCCCGCCCGCGACGATGTGCACCAGACCGGGCCCCGTCGATTGCAAGACGTTGGTCTGGCTGTCCTGAGCCGTGCCGTCGTCGTCCTCCACGAACACGCCGCCTGCCTTGGCAGGCGACGGGATGGCCGACGAAAGGGGCGCGGCGCCGGGCGGATCGACGACCTTGGCGACACCGAACCCCGCGCCTAGGGCCAGGGCACCCGCGGCGACGTAGGCGGCGAACCTGAACCCCCTACGCGACCCAGGTGGCCTGGAGACTTGACCGGACTCCAAAGCCTCGTCGCCATCACTGGACTCAGCAGCACCGTCAGTGTCCACGAGGGTCGCGAGCGACTCGGTGGTACCGTCCTGCTCTTCGCTGTCCACGCTCCTGCTCCCCGGCATCTCGCTGTCTGCGCTCTCGCTCTCATGCATCGTGCTACTCCTTGCCAACAAAGCTTTGCCGTCTGCGTTGGCCTGGTCAGCAGTACCCGACCCGGAATACCTCGAGGCCGCCTCTACCCGGATGACACGGTGACCCCGGGAAAGCTCCCGGAGTCACCGTGTCGCAGTCTGGTCAACTGAGCAGACCGATCGAAATCAGGCCGGGCCTGAGGGATCCGGACCCTACATACCTGACGGGTCCATCAACCGGTGGTGCCCATGGCCCCTGCGCCAGTACTGCTTCGGCAGCGGCTGGGCCGGCAGCGGGTTACCTGCCTGGTGTCCGCCACCGGTACCAGTGCCCGCAGCGGCGCCGGTGGTGTTGCTCACCGTCTGCGGGGTGGTGTTGAAGGTGGCCGCGGTGGCCGCGCCATTCCCGTCGAGGACGACGGTGACTGGGTTGGCGAGGCCGAAGTTCTGGCAGCCGAGGTTGGTGAAGGACATGTTCAGCCGGTTCGCCAGGAAGGTGAACAGGTTATCGCCTACGCCAAGCACCGGCGAGTTCCCCGTGGCGAGCAGGGTCTGGTTAGCCGCCACGAACGGCGTCTGGATGTCGACCAAGTTCTGGCAGAACATCGCCGGGCTGCTGGTCTTGTTGTTCTGCGCGTTGATCGGCGCCTGGCCGATTTCCGACCGGTAAAGATCGGTCTTAGCCGGGTCCAGATCACCGTTGTTGTCTAGCACCATCTCGTCGTTCTCAGGCACCAGTGCCGCGACCTTCGGCTGGTCCTTGGTGGCCAGCAGTTCGTCAAGCGCCTGAGAGGTAGCCGGCGTGTTGTTGTTCCCCAGGTCGGGTGCCTCGAAGGGCGTGCATCCGAGCACAGGGTCCATGAACCCGTCGAGCAGGGTGTTGTCGCTGCCGTTGAGCAGCAGCTGGGCACCGGCCATGTTGGTCGTGTTGGTCGTGGTGTCCTGTGCTGTCTGGCCGGTCGCCGGGTCGAACAGGTACTCCGTCGTCACGTTGTCGCTCGGGTCCTGGTCGACCATGTCGAAGTTGCGCGTGACCGGGCAGTCGTCGCCCGTCCCCAGCGCACCCGCGGTGGGCACGATCTTCGTCGAGGTCCCCTCGGACGGCACGACCAGCCTTCCCTCGCGCATCAGCTGGAACGCCGCGTTGAAGAAGGTAGTGCCGTTGCAGAACGACACCTGGCCGAAGATCGATCCCGGCTCGCCGTTGACGCAGTTGCCCTGCTGCAACGCGTTGGCTGTCGCCCCGACCTGGAACAGGTCGGTGCCATTGAACCCGAAGTCGATGGTGACGATCGCGTTCCGCGGCAGTTTCGGCACCACCGGCGCGACGGCAGGCGTGGTGCCCTGGGTCACGACCAGCGGGTTGTACACCGACAGCGCCCCGGTGCGCGGGTTGAGGATGGTGGCCTGCACAAAGGCCCCGAGGTTGGCCGAGTTGGCCATGGTGCAGCCGGAGGCCGCGGGCGTCTGGCCGTCCGTGCCCGTGAGCTGGTAAGCCGTGGCCAGGCCCTGGGCGCTGAGCGGGTTGGCCGGGACGATGATGTCGCAGTTGACATTGGTCGTCGTAGTAGTCGTCGTCGCCGTAGACGTCGGATCGGCCGACGCTGATGGCGACGCGGAAGCGCTCGGGGACGCGCTGGCCGCGGCCCCCAGGGCCGACTGGTCAATCTGTGTCTTGTGACCTCCTGAGACCGCGATGACGATCCCGAGAGTCAGGCCCAACGCCATCGGGATGGCGAGGGGGACCGCAAGACGCGCCGCACGACTCCTATCACCGCGACGGCGCCATGCGGACCGATGCCTGTTGACCATTCAATCCACCTCCATTGGGTGTCCGCTGTGACGCTCCCGGTGGATCACGCTAGCCGCGCGGCGGAGGCAGGTCAGGGGATTCAGAAGATTCATGTTTTGTCCGGTTTTAAGCACGGAGTACCGCCGAAAGCTGAGTAATTCATTGCCAATTTCTTACGTCGCAGGTGAAGGGGCATCTGAGTGGATCGAGATTGCCCTGTGATACGCGAACGGGCGTGGCCGGGCTCGCCTTTCACCCATCGCAGATACGTAGAGTAGTTATTACGACTCTTGGGTGATCGACAGATCTTGCGGAGAGGTTACGCAGCCGCCCGACCAGAGCCAGCCTGGCAGGTCGCGGTGCCGTCGGGGAGCGGACATCGTTCCGCGCCTCCGAGCACCAATGATTCATCGACACAGCGCTCTGGGATACGGCACCGCACTGGTGCGGAACTGGTGCGGATAGAAGATCCATATTTTGTCCGGTTTTACACGGGAAGCACGCCCGAAAGGATGTCAACTCATTGCGAAGTTCTTACGTCGCAGGTGACGGGCACCAGCCAGAGCATGAACGACTACGTGATAGCAGGCCACGACCAGAGGCTAGCCCCCGACCACCTGGCCATAATTACGGAAAGTGGTGGGATTAATTCAATCTGTTACATCCGCTTCTTGACCGGATATCTCAGAAACCTCCGCCCGCTGGGTCACGGCTACCCCTGCCAGGCGGGTTATGACTACCTCTGCCTGGCGGGTCATGACGTCCGCTGCGGAACCGGCGGTAACCGCCCTTTTCTCTGCCGGATCGGGGTCGCCCCATACGCTTTCGATCACACCTGCCACGCTCCGCATGCGGCGGCCATCGCCATCAACACCGGTGGTCGAGCGATAGGTCGCTAAATTCGCAAGCGGCCGGCTCGCGCTAAGCTTTCCGACCGGATATCTTCAGGCCCTGAGCCGAAGTACTGCACTATACCCTGTTACGGCAATTCAGCTTTGATGCGCGCCATTCAGTCACCGATTCCACAATCCATTTATCTGGGTGCGTGAATGGCGTGATCGCCGCGCCGTCCCGGCGCAGCCCACGGACCCCGGGGGCCAGGGCGACGGACTCTCGCTCCTCGGGAACTTCCGGCCCTCCGGGAACCTCCCGGCCCGGCGGGCCGGGGCGGTCGCCGCAGGCAGGCCAGGGTGGCCGCCGTGGCCGACCCCCAGAGGCCCGCCGCAGCCAGACCTAGACGCGACCCGGATTTCAGGCCGCCGGCGGCCTAGTAAACTAACGCTTTCGTTGGCTAATCCCCCGGCCGCGATGTGCGAGCACAAGATTACGGATAGCAACATGCGGCCGGTCCCGCCTGGCCGGACCGGCCAGGCGAACAAGATCAGCTAGCGTCGGCAACTTTTTCCGGTGTGTGCGCGTCTGTGTGTTGGGGGAGGTTGTTAACGACCTTGCTTGCTTGCCTTGTAGTTTCAGCCTCTAATTGTTGTCCGATTGTGAATTAGGTCGAGGGGACGGCGCCGTGTCGGGATCCGGATGGTTCCGCAAACAGCAATCACTGCTGGCGAAGAGCGGGACTTCCGCCAGACGGATGTGGCCGGGAAGGCAGGCCGCCAGTGGCCCCGCCTCCGGCAAGAAGCGCGGAGCGGCCCTCACCGCAGGCGGTGCCGCGCTCGTTCTTGTCTCCGGCATCGCGATTGTCGCGTTCGCGGCGCCCGGGAGCCATGCGTCTGAAGTGGCGTCGGCGGCTTCCATCAGCCGTTCGGACACCTCTAGGACGGCTCAGCCCGCGCCCGCGCTGCATGTGGTATCCGTCACCCCGGCGGCCAACGCGAAGGGTGTGAATGGCACCAGCACCATCGCGGTCCGGTTCTCCGCGCCGCTCGCCGCCAGTTCCCCGATGCCGACGCTTTCGCCGCAGATCGCGGGTACCTGGACGACCAAGGGCGACTCGGCGGTCTTCACCCCCGCGGTGGGATATATGCAGGACACCCACGTCACGGTGACTATCCCCGGCGGGCTGTCCGGCATAATCTCGGCCGCTGGAGCCAGCGCGGGCACAGGCGGGACCCTAGCTTCCGGCGTGAGCCAGAGCTTTAACACCGGCTCGTTCAGCACCATGCGCCTGCAGGAGCTACTTGCTCAGCTTGGATATCTGCCGTTCACCTGGACGTCCGCATCCGATACCGTCATCAGCCCGAGCAACGCGCGGGCCGAGCTTTCCGCCGCGTACAGCCCTCCCGCCGGGACCTTCAGCTGGCAGGGCAGTTACCCCTGGAACCTGACGAGCCAGTGGAAGGCCGGTACCCCCAACATCCTCCAAGTTGGGGCCATCCGGGCGCTTGAGTCGGTCGACAACCTGACCATGGACGGGGTCCCCGGCGATTCCGTCTGGTCGCACCTGCTCACCGCGGTGGCCAAGGGCCAGCATGACCCGAACGGCTACACCTACGCCCTGGCCGACCAGAACTCCCCCGAATCCCTGCGGATCTGGCACAACGGCCGGCAGGTGTTCAGCACCCCGGCGAACACCGGTATCCCGGCCGCGCCCACCGTGGACGGCACCTTCCCGGTGTACCTGAAGTACTACTTCCAGATCATGCAGGGCACCAACCCAGACGGGAGCAAGTACGCCGACCCGGTCTACTACGTCTCCTACTTCAACGGCGGCGACGCCGTGCACTACTTCGACCGCTACAGCTACGGCTTCTACCAGAGCCTGGGCTGCGTCGAGGTGCCCTGGGACGCCGCCAAGACGGTGTGGCCGATGCTGACCTACGGCAGCCTCGTCACCGTCACCGGCCCGGTGTCCTAAGGGTTCGTACTCCCTCACGGACAGCGGTTCGTACTCCCGGACAGCAATGCGGGGCGGCCCTTCCCAGGACCGCCCCGCATTGGTGTCGTGGCGTGTTACAGCGGGTGCACTTCTTCCGCCTGCGGGCCCTTCGGGCCGCGCCCAGCGGTGTACTCGACCCGCTGGTTCTCCTGAAGGGTACGGAAGCCGTCGATCTTGATGGTGGAGTGGTGGACGAAGACGTCAGCTGAACCGTCGTCCGGGGCAATGAAACCATAGCCCTTGTCCGAGTTGAACCACTTCACGGTGCCCTGAGGCATGTACTTCTCCTACTGAGACGATTTCGGGAACCACGGTCGTGTGCCCCGGGTTGCTGCGACCACTGCCCATGTGGACTGCCCTGGCGGGCCGGGCGTTCGGAAATGCATACGCCCGCGGTCAGAATTTCGCAGGCGCTGTGACACGTACACGAACTTCGTGCAACCAGAAACTATTTAACCACTCTCGGCTACCGGCGTGGTCCCAACCGGCGGAAATGCCTTCATCGGGCAACTGCTCCGGCCAGCGCGGCCCCGTACCTCAAGCCGGTCAGGCAGGTCGCGAAGGCCGAGCCCGGCGTGGCGGCCGCGATGTGCTCCGCCTCGGCTGCCGTGTCCACGTCGATGAGTTCCGGCAGCTGCCGGACCCGGAGCCCGGCCCGCTCCAGCCGTGCGAGTTGCCGCGATCCCGTGTCCGGCTGGGACATCGGGACCCCGAGCACCAGAGCCGGATCGATCCTGCGCAGGCCGAGCAGCCAGAAGCCGCCGTCCTCGGCCATGCCGAACGTCGCATCCGCGGTATCGGACACCAGTGGCTCGGCGGCCGCGGCCAGCAGACCCGGCGTCACCTGAGGGGTGTCCATCCCGATCAGCACCAACGGCACCGCCAGCGTCTCCTGAGCGTCAACCAGGGCCCAGACGATCCGCTCATCGAGGCCAGCGCCGCGCTGGCCGATGACATCAAAACCGGCAGGCAGCCACCGTCCGGGCCTGCCGTCCAAGGCGAGCACCCGGCGGGAGACCCGCGTGGCCGCCACCGCCGCCAGCGTATCGACCAGGGACGCCTCGGCCAGAGCGGCCGCTTGCGCGGGCGTGAACGGCGGGGTGAGCCGGGTCTTGACCCGGCCGGGAACGGGTTCCTTCGCGATCACCACGACCTGCGCGGCCAGCACCCGATCCGCCGGGGGTCCGCTGGACCACCTGGGTACGCGAATCGCTCCGGCGCCGGCCCGCCGGTGCTTGCCCGCGTACTCTTCGCCGGTCACGACGTCACCTGCGCCGAAGCGGCGGGCGACGCCACCGAGGCCAGCACCCGGCGCATGTCGCGCACGGTCCGCACCGTGCCGCCGAGCGTCCCCGTGACCTTGGACTTCCCGGTCCGCGGGTAATACGGCACGTCGGTTTCCGCGATCCGCCAGCCCGCCTCGGCCGCGCGAACCACCATCTCGAGCGGATAGCCGAACCGCCGGTCTGACAGCGACAGGGCCAGCAGCGCCTCGCGCCTGGCGGCGCGCATCGGACCGAGGTCCCGTACCGGGACGCCGATCCGGCGGCGGAGTTCGGCCGCCAGCACCCGGTTGCCGATCCTGGCGTGCAACGGCCAGGCGCCCTTGCCCTGGACCAAGCGCCGTCCCAGGATGAGATCGGCATCGCCTGCCAGGACCGGATCCGCTACCGCCGGCAGGTCACCGGGGTCGAAGGAGGAGTCGGCGTCCATGACGCAAACGACATCGCTGCTCGCCTCGACCAGGCCCGCGTGGCAAGCGGCGCCGAAACCACGCTGCGGGACGTGCACGACGCGCGCCCCGTAGGCCGCCGCAATTGCCGCCGAGTTGTCGTCGGAGCCGTTATCGGCGACGATGGGCCGGTACCCGGCCGGCATCCGGGACAGGACCCAGGGCAGTGCGCCTGCCTCGTTGAGGCACGGCAGGACAACATCTATTTCCATGGCGCCCGACAGTACTTGCGCGGCAGGTCGATTAGGTCCGTAAAGTGGCCCGCCGGGCCTTACGAACCTGTGACGGTGGCGGCCGGTCGTGCGTTTCGCGTCGGCCGCGTGGTTCGCTGAGGTCATGCGCGTTCTCGTCACAGGTGCGGCCGGCTTCATCGGATCGCACATCGTGGAAAGCATGCAGGCGGCAGGACATGAAGTGCGCGGCCTGGATTCCCTCACGCCCGCTGTTCACAACGGCAGGCCTTACTATGTCTCGGGCGAGCTCATCGTCGGCGACGTGCGCGACACTACGGCCGTTGACGAGGCGCTGGCCGGGATGGACGCCGTGTGTCACCAGGCCGCGATGGTCGGACTCGGCGTGGACCTTTCCGACCTGCCCGCCTACGCGGACGTCAACGTCACCGGCACCGCGGTCCTGCTCGAGGCGATGGGCCGTCACGGCATACCGCGACTGGTCTTCGCGTCCTCCATGGTCGTATACGGCGAGGGGGCGTACGACTGCGCGACGCACGGACGGGTCCGGCCCGCCCCTCGCCATCCGGCCGACCTGGCCGCGGGCCGCTTCGAGCCGCGCTGCCCGCAGTGCGCGCAGCCGCTCAGCACCACAACGGTCGGCGAGGACGCAGCGCTGGATCCGCGCAACGCCTACGCCGCGAGCAAGGTGGGACAGGAGCACTTCTCCGCGAGCTGGGCCCGGCTGACCGGCGGAGCCGCGGTCGGCCTGCGCTACCACAACGTGTACGGTCCGCGGATGCCCCGCGACACCCCGTACTCGGGTGTGGCCGCGATCTTCCGTTCCTGCCTGGAGAACGGGACCCCGCCCCGGGTGTTTGAGGACGGCGGCCAGCGCCGTGACTTCGTGCACGTCCGCGACGTGGCCCGCGCCAACCTGCTCGCCTTGGAGGCTGTCGACCGGGCGGTCGCCGGCGCGGAGACGGGGACCGGCGCGGAGACGGGGACCGGCGCGGAGACGGGGACCGGCGCGGAGACGGGTGCCGGGCGTTCTGGTGTGGAGACGGGCGCGCTGCGCTGTTACAACGTGGCGAGCGGCGAGCCGCATACGGTCGGCGAGATGGCCAGCACGCTGGCTGTTGCCTTCGGCGGTATCGAACCTATCGTGACCGGTGATTTCCGCCTCGGCGACGTCAGGCACATCGTGGCCTCCCCCGCCGCCGCCGCCCGGGATCTCGGTTTCCGCGCTCAGACCCGCTTCGCCGACGGCATCGCCGAATTCGCCCACGCCCCCCTCCGCGAGCCCGCCACGCTCACCGCCGCCGCCCGCTAAGGCGCCGTTTTTCGTCATTGTGTGTAGTTACCCGCCACCGAACGGGGGGTAACTACACACACTCATCCGTAGCAAGCCTTGCTACGCCGGAATTGTTCGCTTTGTCCAATACGCCGGGTGGCCGCAACAGTCCGCGGCGGGGCGGGTGCGCTAGGGCAGCGCGCCGTGGCCTACACGCTGACCGGGCGGTAATGCACGCTCTCGGCGGATGGTCAGCACGCTCTCAGCGGGCGGTGATGGCGCTGGCGTCCTGGTCGGAGCCGACGACGGGGGCGCGACGGCGGGGTACGGTGCGGTTGATGGCCGGCACACCCGGACGGGCCAGTGGCAGCCTGATGAGGAACTGACAGCCGGGACCCGCGTTACGCACGGCGATCTGGCCGGAGTGCGCCTCGACGATGCCGCGCGCGATCGACAGGCCGAGCCCGGCGCCTTCCTGCGGTCCCGGGGTGCGGGCCGATTCGCCACGAAACGCCACGTCGAACACCCGAGGCAAATCACCGGGCGGAATCCCGCCGCACGCGTCCGACACGGTCACGCACGCCATCCCGCCCTGCACCTCGGCCAGCACGTCGACGGTG
>Ga0302229_10002620_pt1 | contig 12876 bp, 12 predicted proteins | sample II_Palsa_N1_3_FD_193518 | JGI IMG/M metagenome (GOLD analysis project Ga0302229, IMG submission 193518) | Peat permafrost microbial communities from Stordalen Mire near Abisko, Sweden - II_Palsa_N1_3 | ecosystem: Environmental > Terrestrial > Soil > Palsa > Peat permafrost | place: Sweden...
GGTGGGCAGGATCCGCATGGAGGCGGGGATGCCAAATCGCCGACACGGTGATAGCGGGCGTTCGTACGGGAAGTTCAAAGTGCTCAATGCCCGCGCTTTCTGCATGATCGCCCAGCGACGCGCTGCCAAGGGATGAATGCGGGACGAGTCCGACAAGATCCGAATGGCGCACGACCTGCATCGCGTTGGCGAAGGTCGGCACGACCATTGAAATGATTCTCGACTGGCCCAGCAGGGCCAATGTATCGTCCACCGGTCCGGTGAATTGCGGTTTGCGCGACACCACCACGTGCGAACAGCTGGCATAGCGTTTCGCGGTCACCCTGGTCAAAAGGGGGTGGCCAGTTCGACAGATGCCCACAAAGCGATCACGAATCAACAGTCGTGTCCTGAGCTCCGGCGCGGCGGTTCCAAGCACGCCGACCTCCAGATCGATCATGCCTTCCCGCAGTGCCTGTGCATCCTTGTCAGGCTTCGATACAAACCGAATACGAACGTGGCGCGCGGTTTGAGCGATCGCCGTCATGAGCGATGCGCCTACCAGATCGACGAATCCGTCATTTGCACGAATCGTGAAGGTTCGCTCCAGCGTGGCCAGGTCCACGGTGCTGTTGGCGGGTTGAAGCACGGCCCTGGCGTTGCGGGCAAGTTCATGCGCGCGTTCGCCGAGTTGCTCGGCGTACGGGGTGGGAACCAGCGTACGCCCCGCCAGGACGAGCAGTTGATCGCCTGTTGCTGTCCGCAGTCTAGAAAGCGTCCTGCTCATTGCCGAGGGACTCACACCGAGTCTTTGCGCCGCCTTGGTCACGCTGCATTCGGCAAGTAGTACGTCCAGCGCCGTGAGGAGATTCAAGTCCACATATGGCATGCGTCGTCTCCCGGATTGGCCAGCATTGAGTTCGATGCAATCAATTATTGCATCCAGTGTGTCTGGTGCAATGCATCTTCGGCGACGAAACTCGGAGCTTTCCCAGCTCAGGCATCGTCATGACCCACTCAAGTAGCAGCAAAGCCCCCACCATTCTGATCATCGGCGCTTCGCAAGGCCTGGGGCACGCCATCGCTGCGGAATGCGTAAAAAGAGGATGGGATGTCGTCGGTACGGTGCGCGAAACCACCCGGACCGAACTGCACGAGCTGGCGGAAGAACACGCAACCCATGTCGAGATCGAACACCTCGACGTGACCGTACCCGAGCAGATCGCGGCGCTACGCGAACGACTATCTGGACGCCGCTTCGATATTCTTTTCGTCAACGCCGGCACCGCAAACAAGAACCAGGGCGACACCATCGCGGACGTTTCCACGGAGGAGTTCGTGCATGTGATGGTCACCAACGCACTCAGTCCGCTGCGGGTCATTGAAGCGTTGCAGCACATGGTGCCGACCGATGGCCTGATTGGCGTCATGTCGTCGGGGCAGGGCAGCATCGCTGGCAATGAAAAAGGCGGACACGAGATTTACCGCGGCAGCAAGTCGGCGCTGAATCAATACATGCGCAGCTACGCCGCGCGACAGTCCACCGTGCCGCGGGCATTGCTGTTGCTGGCGCCGGGCTGGATTCGTACTGCGCTGGGCGGGCCGAACGCGCCGTTCGGCCTTGAGGAAACCATTCCGGACATCGTGAACACGCTGCTCTCGAAACGGGGCAAGCCGGGGCTGGAGTATCTTGACCGCATGGGACGCACGGTCCCGTGGTGACCGGAGACCCGGCCATGAAACTGATCAAAAAACTGGGGTCAGAGTGGAGTTCTTTGAGGGATGTTGAAGCGTCCACTCTGGCCGCAGTTTCGACGCACAGGAAAGCGCCAGTTGCTTCAGGGCTGCTTTAGAAGAAACCTGCCATATAGGCGAACCGGTCATTGTCATCGGGACGGACGAAGTTATAGCCGGTGACGACCTTGGCGCCGTCCGCTTTGTACATGGACCAGATGGCTAACAGCTTGTCGTGCTGTGCGTAGAGTTTGTCGGTCGAGAAATAGGCGCCCGGATTGGCCGCCTGAAAATTTTCGATGTGTGCGGACAGGCCTGCGCGGCTTTGGCCGTCTCCGGCGGGGTTGGTAAAGACAACGTCTTCGCAGACGCTTTGATCGAGAAAGTGTCCGCGTTCGACGTCGGTAGTGGCACCGTAGGCGGCCATGTAAGCGTTCCAGTTTTCTTTCAGCGTTTCGATGCTCATCGACTTTTTCCTGTGACTTGGGGATTTTTCAAAGCGCTGTTCGACGATGCGGAAAACCGCCCCGATCAGCTGTGTGTGTGGACGATAGGTGGGCAGCGTTGTGCTGTATATAATCAAAACACCTGATTACTTTATCTTTCGTCCAGACGTATGGATCCTCTACTCGACCTGATTCACCTGCTGCGTCCGCGCGCCGCGTTGTTTGGCGCTGGTCTCGATGCGTACGGTCGATGGGGACTCTCGTTTCGCAAGCGCGACGATCTGCTGTTCTGCTGGATCGAGCGAGGCGAATGTCTGTTGACGCGCAGGGGTTACAAGCCGGTGTTGCTGCAGCAGGGCGATTTCGCGCTCATCTATACGTCGACGGCTTTTGCACTCGTATCGGACGCGTCAGTCACGCCCGTCGACAGCGAGAAAGCCGTCGCAAGCACGAAAAAAGTGCGGTTGAAACTAGGCGCCGGTAGGGAGCGGCCGGTCAGGTTGCATGCGGGGAAATTTTTGATGGACAGCGCCAACACCCCACTGTTGGCCAGCCTCGTCCCAGCACTGGTTCATATCGCCTCCAGCGATGCGTCGCGGGAACGCATTCGCTCACTTTTGACGATGACCGAGGAGGAAGCGCGGCAGCCTGGCGCTGCCAGCAAATTCATCATCGAGCGCCTGATCGAGCTAATTCTTGTCGAGATCCTGCGTACGCAACGCCTCGCGGTGGGCGATGGGCTGACAGGCCTCCTGGCTGGTCTCGCCGATCCGGTGATGGAGCGCGCGCTTGTCGCCATGCATCGGCGCGTGGCACATGACTGGACGGTCAATGAACTGGCACGACTGTGCGCCGTTTCGCGCTCGACTTTCGCTGTCAGGTTTCGTGCGGTGCTTGGGACAACGCCTATCGCGTATCTGCTCCAATGGCGAATCGCGCTGGCGAAGGATCATCTGACCCGGGGCACAAAGAGCATCACCGACATCGCCTTCACCATCGGCTTTCAGTCTTCCAGTGCGTTCAGCACCGCATTTACGCGCGCCGTAGGATGCTCGCCGAGGCGCTTTGCGCGCGAGGCGAATCAGGGGGGCGACATAGTTCCATGCCAATGCGAGTGAGAGCCCGTGACGTGCCAAGAAAGGTGTCAGGAACACTATTGGGCGTGAGCGGAGTTGGACGGTTAGCGGAGTACTCAAACTTTCACTGACACCAACTCGCTAATCTCGTCAGCGCAATGCAGCGTTTTCGTGACGCTCTGGGCAAGGCTCCTCGCGGTAGCCATAACGCGGGCAAGAAAAAACCTGGCGGCTTTACGCCGCCAGGTTTTTTCGTCTATCGCCTGACTAGCTGATCAGGTTCACTTGTTGGCTTTCTTGGCGTAAGCGAGCCACGCTTTCGTCAAGTTGCCCGCATCGACCGAACCCAGGCCGCTGGCGAAACTCCAGCCCGGCCGTGCCGTGTATGCCTCGTTTTTCGCGGTCAAGCCGGTGGGCGAAGTCACCGTGCTGGTCAGCCCCATCTGTACCTCTCCGACCGGGAAGAAACCATCGACGACGTAGTTCTTGATATCCGCGAGGAAGAAGCAGTTGTTGGTGAGCGACGTTTCACCGGCGGTTTGCTCATAGCAGTTGGTGGTAATCGAACCACGTGTCACGTTGTGGAATACGCAGTCCGCGGTTCCCGTCGCACCATTGTCGGCGTTGCATGTCGCCAGGGTGCCCGGCGTGCTGCCGGTCGGGCTGCCGTACTCCGTAGCCGCCAACGCATACAGCGTGGGCGCCGCATTTCCCTGTTGCAGGGGCTGGCCACTGTTGACCAGTTTCTGGTCGACCAGCGCCTGCAAACCGGCAAACATCGGCGAAGCGAGCGACGTGCCGCCCGACAATGCAGTGAGACCGGAGAAATCGGGCGTGCACGGATAGGCAGACGTGCAGGTCACCACATACGTGTAACCACCGTACGAACCGGCAAACAGCGATACGTCAGGCAGATCGCGCGACTGGTCCTTCGCCGCGTTGTATACCAGGCTTTGCCATGCCGGCTTGCGGTCGACCGACGATGGACCGCCGCTGCCGGCTTCGGAGGTTGCGTACAGCCCCTCCGTGTCGAACTTGAACAGCTGTTTGCAGAACTTGGTATTGCTGTTGTAGCCCTCCGACGTGGCGGCCACTTCGTTGCCGCATGACTGGTTCCATGGAATCTCCGGCACGTAGGACAGCGCGCTGCCCAGGGTGAGATCCTTGGCGGTCTTGAAGTACTTGCTGGTGGTGCCGTCCAGCACGTCGGCGGTGTCCGTGCCGCCCACCGCGGTTACGTGTGGCGAGGTGGCAAACGAATTGGCGTCTACTGCGCTGGTGCCGTCGTAGCTGTTGCCGTAGATGACGCTGCCGTTGAAATCCGGGTTGGAACCGGAATCGCCGGTGGAGACAAACACCGAGATGCCCTCTGCATCCGCCTGCGCCCACATCGCGTCGATGGCCTGTTTGCTGGCGGCGTCGGTGGCTCCTTCACCAAATCCGTAGCTGGCGCTGATGATGTCCGGACGCGCGGTGCCGTTGATCAGATTGCTTGCCGCGATGAACACGCCGCCGAAGAAATTGGTAGTGGTCAAATTGGAATCGGCGTCATAGCTGCTGCAGATGGCCACCTGGATGTTCGCACCCGGTGCCATGGCGGTCGAGTATTCGGCATCGAGCAGCGTCTCGCCATCGTCGTATCCGCTGGCCTGGCTAAGACCAGCGAGCGCATCGGGATCGAGACAGTTGTTGGTGCCGCTGGGTGGTGCCGGATTGATCTGGGCGAAGGTGCCGCCGTAGCTGTCCAGGTGGAAGTTCTGCACGAAATTGGTCCAGTCCCCTGGCACCATGTCGTAGGAGTCGACGACGGCGATCGTCACGCCCTTGCCGGTGAGGCCGTTCTTGCGGATCTTGTCGACGTCGTACATGGTCGACAGATCGCCCGGCACCAGGCCACGTGCGCCATTGGTGAAGTTGACGGCATCGGGAGAGTCGGGTGACTGAGGCGTCTGGGCGAGCTTCTTGTCGTTCGCGCTGAGCAGCGTGTTTGGCTTGGACGACTTCGCTGTCGTGGCAACGAAGCGTTGCTTGCCGGCGTTCCAGCTCGCCACCTGTGGCTTCATGTGCAGTGGCCGCGGGTGAAAGTCATTCAGGCCCATCACACCGGCCACCACCGACTGCAGCGCCGTCGGGATGCGAATATCGCTGTCGTTGGACAGATGTTTCTCACCCTTGATCGTGTACATCATTTCGTTCGTTGCGAACGCATGACGGACCAGCCCTGCAGTGCCACTGAAATCGATCTGCGACTTGTTCGGATAAACCGAATTGACGGTGAAGCCCTGCGCTTTGAGCCAGGCCGTGACGGTGGCGATGTCCGCATCGACGAGTCCGAAAGATTCGCCGAACTGCTGCGGAGTCAGCCATTGCCGGTAGCTGGCTGACTGCGGGTCGTGCTGTTGGTGATCATTGTTTCAAGCGCAGCCTGACGTTGTGCGCTCGGCTTGAGCACCAGTTGCAGGTGCTGCATCTTGAGCGAGTCGTCGACTGCCTTTACCGCACTTGCCCGCGGCGCCAGATTCAGATGCGTACGTGGTACGACGGTGGTGCTTGCCATGTTCACGACTTGGGTGACGCGCGGTGTTTCGCTCGTGTTGAGCCCAGCCAGTGTCACCGGGCTGGCTGTTTGTGTGGTTGGGCCAGCCATTCCGATGACAGGAATGGCTGCGAGTGCTGCCATGATCGATAAACACAGATTCAACTGAACGTTTACTTTTTTCACGGAGATTCCCTCGTGGTTCACGTGCAGGACTTTTTCCTCATCCTGCGAATAGTCTCCTCAACTCCCCCTTGTTCTGTGTCCCCTGCACCTGTCGATCTGTCTGTCAGCAGCGAATAACTGCGGGTCCCCAATCGACGTGCGAGATAACTAAATTTGAATCGAGACAATATGCCTACGCGTCCGCGAGGAAAAGCGCCCCCACGCCTTTCCATTGCTCTAGACAGACAGGAGTGCGTCGTCGTTATGACGAAAAAACAAACGCTTAGGTGATTCCGGGATTTGCAGATAATGCGTTATATAACCAGCAGCTGAACGTAAGAACCAGTGTTTTTGTGAAAGTTACGTGATTACGTCAGCCATATCGTCAATGCCATCACATGACGCAAATCGATATTTAACCATTAACGTATTTATTTGCGAATTATGAGTCGCAATCAATACCTTCGCTCATCAGGTAAGCGCGCAATGGAGCGACCTGCTCCGCATATTTTTCCCAGCGCCTGACGGAGCTGCGGTAAATCGGCGCCCGCACCTGCATGGCGCTTGGCGTGGTGACCAGCGCGCTGTTCTGTTCGAAGTGCAGACAGGCGTCGTTCCAGGGTAGACCGCAGTGGTCGATGATCGTCCGGCTGTACTGCTCCTGGTCGTCGACCAGCGCCTCGTATTGCACCTCAAGAATGCGTCCTGGCAAGACCTGTTTCCAATGCCTCATCAGACGATCGAAGCGTACATAGTGCCGCCCGATATCCAGCAGGTCGAAGGTATAGCCGTGGAACTCCGACTTCTGCGCGAAAAGCTCGCGCAGAATGCTCAAACATGTATCCAGAGGATTGCGGCGCAGGCAGACGATCCTGGCGTTGGGAAGCGCATGGGCGATGAATCCCAGATACAGATAATGGTGCGGAAGCTTGTCGACGAAGTGCGGCTTGATCGCCGTCATTGGACGCGTACTTCTGAGATATTGGTGGCCCAGCCGTCGCCAGGCGACCCGGCGCGCCGCATGGATCGTCTCCTCGTCCAGCAGCGAAGGCGTCGCCACGCCGGAAGCCTGCTTTAGCGCAACGCCAAAGTTGTGCAGCTCGCCGGCGGAATGAACGTAGGGATGGCTGCAGATGATGCGTTCCACCAGCGTTGTGCCGGTGCGCGGCATGCCGATGACGAAGATGGGTTCTTCCGTCGGATATCCCGAAAAATCGTTCTGCGTAGCGGGAAAGGCCTGCGTTATCGCCTCGAACACACGGCTCTCGCGTTCGCCGGCATCGGTGCTGCGATAGGGGGTTTTTCCCGCGCATAAATGCGCGAAAGCTTGGGGATAGTCCTGCAGATCCTCGTACTCCTTGGCCAGTGCCATGTTCAACCGCAACGCTGCCGTCGCATCATCGGGATACTTTCGGAGCAACGCGTGCAGTTGGTCGACATGGTTGCGCTCGGGTGTCTGTCGCCGCATCCGGGCCAGCGGAATATAGGCAAGCCAGTAGTCTTCCTTCAGCGCGATGCACGCTTCGAGTTCTTCTTCGGCGGCTTCGATGTCGCCTGCGTACATCAGGGAATTGGCGAAGTTGTAGCGAAACGCCGCATTGTCCGGCGCCGCCGCGGCAGCGCGCCGGAACGCAACCGCCGCCCGCTCGTGCACATTGGCGCGGGTGTAGACGATACCCAGGGTGTCAAACATGGCCGCATCGCGAATCGAAAGCCCCATGGCACGATTGGCCGCCTGCACGGCATCGCCGGGCATGTTGGCAAGCGACAGCGACTTGGCGAGCTGCACCGCGTATTCGGCGTTTGTCGGATCCTGCCGTGTCGCCTGCTGCAGATGCGCCAGGGCTTGCGGCCATTGACGCAGCTCGCCCGCCGCCAGACCCGCGAGGTAACACGACGCGCTGTGCAGGGGCGTTTCCGCCAGCAGCCTCACCGACAGGTCGTACGCCTTCGTCCATTCCTGTCGCTGGAAAGCGGAGACAGCCTGGACATGCAACTCGGGGACCGCAGACGTATTCATGGCATCCCTCTCGGCTAAAGCCTACCGATACCATGCCGAGGGCGAACGGGCAAAACCCGTCCGGCACTTCGCCGTTATCGTCGCTTGAGAATATCCGTTACGCCGCGCCCGTTACGGACTCTTGCTGCAACTGGCACAGGACCACCGGATGGATCAAACGGATGGATCAAAAAGGTGTCAGGGACATTTCTGGGGCAGGGACACGGTTGTGCGGGAAACCGAAAACGGCTCGGCTAGATCTGCGAATTTCAGCGGTACACGGCGGGGAAATTCGAGCGCGAGGTGATGCCAACAACGCATGTGCCGTGGGCGAATTGGGCCCGATAATCCAAGGGCAGTTCCGACCCTGAGCAGCCGCAGGGGTTGGTGAAACATTGATGGCGGCTTCCAGGACCGTTTCGGACATTGGCCCCGCTGTTCGCTGCACGTTGTAGCCGGTGGTGGTGTGTACATATCGTTCGTGCAACGTGACAAAGCGCGTTTGCCGTTTTGCTCACGCCTTGCTCTCGGGAAAGAGACATCCGCCACTGCGGACCAGTGCCTTCACCTCTTCGCTCACCTGCACCGGGTTTCGACTTAATCGAGCGAGGAACGCCTTGCTGCGCCGCACGTACGACTTCGCATCGTGCTTCGCGCTCCAAAGCACAATGTTGAGCGCGATGGGAATGAGGTCCAGGCCCTTCTCGGTCAGCGTGTAGAAGTCCTTGCGCCTGTCGTCGGGGCTGGGCGCCTTCGAGAGAATGCCTTGCGCCTCAAGAAAGGCGAGGCGGGAGGCAAGGACATTGGTCGCGATGCCTTCTTCCGATTTCAGGAACTCGCCATACGTTTTCTTTCCAGCAAAAACGATGTCACGAATGATCAGGAGCGACCAGCGGTCGCCGAAGATCTCCACGCCGTAGTTCACGGCGCAATGGGACCGAACGTCTTCTTTGGATGTCGTCTTCATGGCTGGATCTTAACATCGCTTGTGTTTCACAAGTAACTTGTATTTTGCAAGTAATAAGATCAGCATGGCTTGCACGGCGAGCGCGGTCGCCAGATCGCGGCGGCAGTTCATGAATGATCAACCCACTATCAACAAGGAAATTCGAAATGAAAATCGGCTTTATTGGCGCCGGGCCTGTCGCCCAAACGATCGCCAAGCACGCTCTATCGGCAGGTCACCAGGTGGTAATTAGCAACTCGCGTGGACCTGAGTCACTCGCTGCCCTTGTGGCGGAGTTGGGTTCCGGCGCTGCCGCAGGAACGGCGAAAGAGGCGGCGGAGCAGGACCTCGTCGTGCTTGCCGTCAAATGGTGGAACGTACAGGCGGCGTTGTTTTCGGTTGGCGACTGGACGGGCCGGATCCTCGTGGATACCACCAACCGCGTTGCCAGCATCGAGCCTTTGGCGCTAGGCGACATAACCGGTCGGACGTCGAGTGAGATCGTCGCCGATCTCGCGCCGGGAGCGAAGGTCGTCAAGGCGTTCAACACTGTACCCATGTCCTGGATCTCGGATGTCTCGTCGTCAAAGCGGAAGACCGCGTTCTTCGTGTCCGGCGACGACGCCGGCGCCAAAAAAGTGGTGAGCGACTTGATTGAGGAGATCGGTTTCTACAGTCTCGATCTCGGTTCCCTCGCCGAGGGCGGCCGACTCCAGCAAACCGGCGGACCGCTCATAGGGGTCAATCTGACATTTAGAGAACGGTTCGTCCTTCCTACGATCGACTGACAAAAACAGGGGGCAGAGTGGAGTTCTTTGAGGGCGATGTTGGAACATCGGCTCTGACCCCGGTTTCGGTCAAAAACTCGAATGGACTATGGATAGCTGGATAGGAGACGAGCGGTGCGCTCCACCGACTTTCCACGTCCGGGTGAGAACAGGGGACCCGAATCACCCCTCGGGGGCAGCCCACCCCTGGACACTGACTTCCGCCAGCGCCTCGAATATGGCCGGCGTGCGTTCCAGGCGGGCGATCGTTCGCGCGCCTTCGAGGGCGGCTACCAAGGCTGCTGCGGTAGAGGATGCGCGCGCGGGAGCGAAATCGCAGCCCCTGAAATGCTTCGCAACAATCTCGGTCGAATCAACAAATCCGCGCGCTACCCGTTGGGTCAGCTCAGCGTCGAGCGCAGGCAGCTCATTCGCCAGATTTTGCATCAGACATCCGTACTGGAAATCGGATTCGACCATTTCGGCCGCGAATGTGCCGAAAATCTGATGAACAAAATTCAGAGCATCGCCCGTCGTATTCGCCGAGATGTTCCGCAATACGGCAATTCTTTTCGCAACGTATTGATCGATGGCTTCTTCTGCGAGCTGTGTCTTGCCGCGTGGAAAGTGAAAGTAGAACGATCCCTTAGGCGCGCCGCTTTCTTTAAGGATCTGGATCAATCCGGTCGCCGTATAGCCCTGGATGCGAAACAGGCGTTCGGCCGTGGCAATCGCGAGAGCGCGGGCGTCAGTCTTACGTGGCATGCCGTGAAAATAACACGTTTCGCTTGACGCTATGGCGATCGACATACTATGGTGATCACCATATTTAGAGCCCAGCCATGCGCTCGACCGTATGCGTTGCGTCATGAGTCATCCATGAGTTTCAAGCCGTCGTTGTCCCGACGAGCCTTCTTGGCGATGGGCGCGGCTAGCCTGATTGCGGCTTTACTTCGAACGGCCCGCGCAAACCCCATAGGAGGAATTGATATGACTACATCGACATATGGCAACGGCACGCTTCCCAAGGGGGTCCGCTCGCGCATGATCCATGGGGTAAACGGCCTCGATGTCCATATCCTCGAAGCCGGTTATGAAAGCCCCGGCCGACCGCTCGCGCTGCTTCTGCACGGCTTTCCGGACTTGGCTTACGGCTGGCGACACCTGATCCCCATTCTGGCTGACGCCGGGTTTCATGTCGTGGCGCCCGACCAGCGGGGTTTTGGCCGCACCACCGGTTGGGTGAACGGTTATGACGCCCCGCTAGAGCCCTTCAGCCTCTTGAATATGACGCGCGACGCCCTCGGATTGGTTTCAGCATTGGGGTATCGGCGTACGGCGATGCTCGTCGGGCACGATCTCGGCTCGCCCGTGGCGGCCTATTGTGCGCTAGCCCGACCTGACGTCTTTCCCTCGGTGGTGCTGATGAGCGCACCGTTCCCCGGTCCGCCGGCGCTTCCGTTCAACACCGCGGAAAGCGAGGCAGCGTCGGTTCAACCGAACACTGAAAATCAAAAGTTAGCGGCTACGCTGGCGGCGCTCGATCCGCCCAGAGAGTATTACGCACAATATTTGAGCACACGGGAGGCGAACGATGACATGTGGCGCCCCCCTCAAGGTTTACACGCGTTTCTTCGTGCATTTTTCTACGTCAAGAGCGCTGACTGGCCGGGAAACAAGCCGCATCCGTTGAAGGCGCGAACCGCCATAGAACTTGCGCAAATGCCCACCTATTACGTCATGGATCTCGGAAGGACGATGCCCCAGACCGTCGCTCCGTTCCAACCTTCCGCCGCTGAGGTCCTGGCCAGCACATGGCTCACTGAGCCGGAACTTGGGGTGTACGCGGAGGAGTATGGCCGCACTGGGTTTCAAGGCGCCCTGCAGGCTTATCGCGTCTTTTCCGATCCTGACCTAAACGCTGAGTTGCGCCTGTTTTCGGGCAAGATGATCGATGTCCCGTCGCTCTTCATCGGCGGGGAGAGCGATTGGGGCACCTATTCGGCGCCGGGCGCGCTTGATCTTATGACGACGAAGGCGATGACGCGGATGGGTGGCATCGAGCTGATCGAGGGCGCTGGTCACTGGATTCAACAGGAGCAGCCGGTTCGGCTCGGCGAGCTCCTGATCACCTTCATCAAGGAGGTAGGGTAGGTGAGGCGGATCACACCGGCGGTTAGGTCGGAGAATGCCTATCGTCGCTGTCGAAAATATTGCCCGGCATCCAGATAGAAAACAGGGGTCAGAGTGGAGTTCTTTGGAGCGATGTTGGAAGGTCGACTTTGTCCCCTGTTTCCGAAAAGCGGGGTCAGGTTCACTTCTTGAGAGTTGGTAAGTGAACCTGCCCCCCGTTCGAGCTCACAAGACATGGGCCAGAGCGCCCAAATCACGCATCCTGACCGTCTGATTGAAAAATTCGACCTGCCTCCCTCCCACAAATGCGGAGGGCCGTCCGACTCAGCGGTTCTTCAACATCCTGCTAAGGCAAAGCGCCGCGCTTGGCGAAGATGCTTGCCACTTCCGCTATGTTCTCGGTTCCCCAGGTGCACAGCGGGACGATCGCCTCGGCAAGGCTGCGACCAAGCGGAGTCAGCGCGTAGTCGACTCGCGGTGGCACCTCTTTGTAGTCCGTCCGCGCCAGCACGTGATCGGCCTCCAGATCCTTCAATGACTGGATTAGCACCTTGTCGCTGACGCCCTGGGTCAAGCGCTTGAGCTCGCCGTAACGTTTCGGGCCGTCGCGCAGGAAAAACAGGACCAGTGGTTTCCACTTGCCCGCGATGATGCGGAGCGTGGCGTCGAGCCCACAGGAGAAGTCGGGACCACCGTTACGACTGGTACGGCCGGTACCGCAGGTTTCAGGAGGTGTCGTCATTTTTCGATACTTACCAAAAGGTGCATACTTGTTGTTAGGTTATCAGGACCGCATCCTTGTGCTCAAGCAAGCAGACATCTGTTTGCGTACAACTCCAACCAAGGATGCATGACATGAACAAACTGAATGGAAAGACCGCGGTGATCACCGGCGGCGCCACTGGCATCGGCCTCGCCGCAGCGAAGCGCTTCATCGAGGAGGGCGCTTTCGTCTTCATCTTCGGCCGCAGGCAGGAAGCGCTCGACGCCGCTGTGGCAAAGCTCGGGCCCCATGCTCGTGCGGTGAAGGGCTCGGTCTCGGACGAGGCCGACCTCGACCGACTCTACGCGGCGGTGAAGGCCGAGCGTGGAACC
>Ga0302229_10002637_pt1 | contig 12846 bp, 6 predicted proteins | sample II_Palsa_N1_3_FD_193518 | JGI IMG/M metagenome (GOLD analysis project Ga0302229, IMG submission 193518) | Peat permafrost microbial communities from Stordalen Mire near Abisko, Sweden - II_Palsa_N1_3 | ecosystem: Environmental > Terrestrial > Soil > Palsa > Peat permafrost | place: Sweden...
GCGAGCAGCTCGTCGTCGCCCTGCTTCTCGATCGGGCGCGCATAGTACTCCCGGAAACGCGCCGGGCTGGGGAACAGGCCAGGTGCCGTGATCGACAGCAGCGACCACAGTTCCATCAGGTTGTTCTCCATCGGGGTGCCGGTGATGGCGACCTTGAACGGGGCCGGCAGCCGCCGCGCGCACTGGTAGATCTTCGACTGATGGTTCTTGGTGTACTGGGCCTCGTCCAGGATCAGCCCGGACCACTCCGCCGCCGCGTGGGTATCGAAGTCCAGCCGTAGCAGCGTGTACGAGGTGACCACCGCGTCGGCGCCCGCGATGATCGCGCCGAGGTCGGTGCCGCGGCGGGCGAGCGTGTCCGTGATCGTCACTACCTTCAGGCCCGGGGCGAACCGCCCGGCTTCGGCCGCCCAGTTCGGTACCACGCTGGTCGGCGCGATGATCAGGAACGGCGGGCTCTGCGGATCCGCCTGCCTGGCGTGGCAGATCAGCGCCAGGGATTCTAGCGTCTTGCCGAGCCCCATGTCGTCGGCGAGAATGCCGCCGAGGTGGTGCTCCCACAGGAACGCCAGCCACTGGAAACCGTCCAGCTGGTAGGGCCGCAGCTGGGCCCGCAGCGCCGTCGGCGGTGCCTTGCGGTCGACCCCGGCGATCGAAAGAAGTCCCTGCACCTGCTGCTGCCAGGTCCTGGCCTGGTCGTCGGCCACGCCGAGCGCGACCAGCTCTTCCCACAGTCCGGCCTGGAACCGGCTGATCCTCAGCGGGCCGTCCGGGGAGTCCTGCAGGGCCCGGGCCTCCTCGATCAGGTGGGCGAGCCGCTGCAGTTCGGGCTTGTCCAAGCTGAAGTAGGCGCCGTCGGGAAGGAGCAGATGCGATTCACCGCGGTTGAGCGCGATGAACACGTCGGTGAACGGGACCTTGCGGCCCTCGACCGTGATCGTGACCCCGAGGTCGAACCAGTCGACCTCGCCTGCTATCTCGCCGGTGGACAAGCCGATGCGCAGCGAATCGCCCGCCTCGCGGTAGTCCGCGGGTTCCCCGCGGACCTCGACGGTTACCCCGGGCTGCCCCTCCAGCAGCGGCAGCAGTTCAGTGCTGAGGCGCATGGTGTCCAGGCCGGTCAGCCGGGCGCCAGGGACCAGGGCCCGGTCGTCGAGCAGTCCGTCGATCCGGAGGCGGTCCAGAACCGCCTGCTCGGCCACCCGGTCCCGGTACCCGGTGTCCCCGGGTACCGGCTGCAGCTCCGCCCGGAACCGCGAGTCGCCGACCTGGTAGGCCCACTCCCAGTCGAGCTGGACGTCGTGGCCCTCACCGTAGGACGCGCGCAGTACCAGCGTCGGGTCCGGGATGGCCGGCGGGACGAAGGAGCCGTCGGAGGAGATCAGCGTGGCGGTCTGCCGCAGTCGCGGGTAGAACGCCTCGCGGAACCGGGTCAGCCCGGCGGCGGGCACATCGAGCCGCTGACCCCCTAGCGCCATGGCCTGCAGCTCCGCCGGAACCGGCCGGCTGAGCCTGGCCAGCAGGAAATGCCAGCTGGCGGGATCGGCGGACCGCCGCGCTTCGGCCTGGTCGAGGTAGACAAGGCCGTGACCCCTGGTCCCGACGAACCGGACCGGGACCGCGCCTTCGGCTGCCGAGCCGTCGACGCGGAGCACGGGGGCGATGACGAGCCCGCCGTGGGCTTCATCGTGGGTGACATCCAGGCAGAGTTCCGCGTCCCGGTACCGCTCGATCGCGCCGAGCTTTCGTCCGTACACCAGCGGCAGGCCGGCCTTCTCGGCCTCATCGAGCAGCGGCCAGAGCCGTCCCGACTCGAACGCGGACAGCTCAACCGACCGCTCGTCGCCGTGGGAATAGTAGTAATAGGACTGGCTGCTACGCGTCCGGTACAGGGCGAGCATCTCTCGCAGTAGCTGGACCTGCAGGTCGGAGCAGTCCGTGAAGTAGCCGTAGCTGTCGAGCTTGCCCCAGCTCAGCGAGCCGCCGATCCAGCCGCCGTTCTTGCCGGGCTGCACCAGCCGCGCCATCAGCCGCAGCGACGGCCCGGCCGGCTGAGGCTGAGCCGCAAACCTGTGCGGGCGCCCGGCCTGGTCAGCGACCAGAGTCAGCTCGATGGCCAGTGCCGTCTCGCCCGGCGTCCCGGCCTCGCGCCCGCAGACCAGCAGCGACTCCAGCGAGCTGTCCCAACTCGGCGGGTGCGGACCCTGGCGCGGTACGGCCTGCCCGTCCGGCGCAACGGTGCCCTCCGCTGCCTGCGTGGCGGCGATGAGCAGTGCCGCGGCGTGCTCGCAGCCGTAGCTGGCGCGGCAACTGCACTGCACGCCGGTGACCTCGAGCACCGACCCCTGGCGCGAGAAGTGGACGACGGGCGTGTAGAACTCGCCGAGGACCGCTTGCACCAGGCCGCAAAGCGTGTTCTGCGCCGCGACCCACACCTGCTTGACGACCGCCTGCCGCCGCACGTACCCGAGCGCCGCTTGGTAGCAGTCGGTCCCGACCATGTCCTCGAGGGAAGCCGGATCCACGTCGCTCAGTTCCACCGTCATGCCGCCGAGACTATCGATGGGCGCCGACATTTCCTGGCTGCCCTGCCGATGAGCCGATGAGCGGTGCACGCGGCGCCGGGCTACCGGATGAGACGGAGACCACAACCGCTATCACGTCGTGATGACTCCCTGATCTGCGCCGGCTACAAAAAGTGTTATATGCCTGTGACCATAGTCACAGGCAATACGGTCAACCCGCCGTTGAGTTTCTGGTCAAAGTGCCGCGCGGCAGGGAGACATTTCTGGCATTCTGATCGCCAGCGGTACTTGCGCGAGGCGGGCCATGCGGCGCATCAGGTCAGTTGCAGCGGGCTGGCGGCGCGGCGCTTTACCGCGTGGGCTCGCAGCCGGTATGCCGTGGCATCTAGATTCGGCACCCCGGCATCAGGCGGGCATGGCCGGACGAAAGGATTGCCTTGTCGCGACACCGCACTGGGGCACGTAGCAGTCGGCGTAAACGGGGCTTGTTCCGACGTTTGGGTATTGTCTTTCCGGCCGCCGTGATCGCGGTCATCGCGGTTATCGGGGTAGCGGTGGGCTCGGTGGCTTTCGCGCCCAGATCGGGCGCCTTCAGTGCCGCCGAGGCCATTGAGGCGGTGCCGGGAAGCCACACCATGGCCCTGCTCGAGGCCAAGCGCGAGGACCTGATCGCGATGACCGCCGCGGCCCGCACGCTGACCGTGGTGGCCAAGCCGAAGCTGGCCTCGCCCGCCCAGGTCGCGGCGGCCAACCCGGGGACCGGCAGCGGCACGGGCATCGGAACTGCACCCAGTAGCGGAGTCACCTTCGTCACATCCACCCCGCCCGACCCAGGCACCGCGCAGTCCACCGCCTACAACATGATGGCCAGCTTCGGCTTCAGCCCGCAGACCTATTTCGGCTGCCTACTGGACATCTGGAACCGGGAGAGCGGCTGGCGGTACGACGCGGAGAACGCGAGCGGCGCGTACGGCATCCCGCAGGCGCTGCCGGGGAGCAAGATGGCCAGCGCCGGAGCGGACTGGCAGACGGACCCGGCGACCCAGATCAAGTGGGGCCTTGGCTATATCAAGAACGTCTACGGAAATCCCTGTAGCGCCTGGGCTTTCGAGGAAGCCAACGGCTACTACTGACCGTAAATCGCCTCACACCATATGCAGCTCCTTGTCACAGGTTTATTACATGGCGTTAGCGAGCATTAACCGCTAGCCGGCCTGAACCGGTCGGCAGCTGACGCAATGACGGGAGTTAAGGCGTCCGATGTCATACTTCGTGAGAAGTTTTGGCGCGTATGTGAGTCTCATCATAAAGATCGTCCATGTTGTTCGCTAAGCGGTGAAACCGTAGGTAGACGGGCAATTTCCGGTTAGCGACATACGGATTACGGACGGTGGTGATCTAGCTCACACCGATTTCGGTCACCGAGCGCATTGTTGTCAGGCATGGTAGATATCCGACAGCACCCCGCTCACGGGATGGCAACCTAGAGTTAGCCCGGCGCCCTGACCCGCGCCACGTCCCGCGGGCAGATCCCTGCCGCCGTGCTGGCGGCAGTAGCGATCAAGGGTGAAACAGATCGCGTGACGCGAGCCACCGAAAGGCCCCTTTGTCACGGCATCGGAAAATTCAATTCAGTCGAACCAAGGCCATCCTCGTCGCGGCCGGTGCGCTCTCCCTCGCCACCGCTGCCTCAGCGACGGCAACCACAACAACATGGACATCAGGCGCCGCCGGACCTGTCAGAGCGTCCGGGCCGGCAGAAGCCACCGCGCTCATCGTCAGCCCTGCGCCTGAGGTTAACGGGGTGCTGCGACTGACCGTCGCCGATCCGCTGACCCCGCCCCAGGCCGACGTCGCCTACCAGCTGACCAGCGTCTCCTTCGGAGAGCAGGCCTCCCAGCTCCACGCCGCCGAGATGCAGTACGCGGTCGCGCGATGGACGGCAGCACAGAAACAGGCCGCGATAAAGGCCGCGGCGGCACGAGCCGCAGCTGCCACCGCGGCACAAGCCGCCGCGGCTGTAGCGCGCGCAGGCGCCACGGTCACCGCGAGTCAGCCTCCGGCCCCGTCCGCCCGGCCGCGGCCGGCGGCCACCGCGGTCGCCCGGGCACGCTCCGGCTCGCCGCAGCAGATCGCCGAGGCGATGCTCGGTTCATTCGGCTGGTCATCCAGCCAGTTCGCCTGCCTGGACCCGTTGTGGGCACACGAAAGCGGCTGGAGCGTGACCGCCGAGAACCCCTCCGGCGCCTACGGCATCCCGCAGGCGCTGCCCGGGGCGAAGATGGCCAGTGCCGGATCGGACTGGCAGACCGATGCGGCGACGCAGATCAAGTGGGGCCTGGAGTACATCAAGCGCACGTACGGGTCCCCCTGCGCGGCCTGGGCGCACGAACAAGCCACCGGCTGGTACTAGGGCATCGGGTTGAAGGTTTCCGCCTCTTCGTCGAAGGCCGGCCGCATCTGGGTCCACTCACTGACCGGCGCGGTCATGTACAGCGCGTAGGACTGCGGGCCGGCCGATGTCTGCGCGACGTACAGCAGGTCGATAGCCTCCTGCTGGACGCCCGCGTCATCCCAGGTGAACTTCCAGTAGGCACCCGGCTGGCCGCGGATCGTCAGCCGGGCCAGCCCGAGTTGCTTGTAACCGGGAAAGCGCGGCAGGGACTGATTCCTGATGTAGGTCGCTTCCTTCAGCATGTCGCTCATGTAGGTGTGCGGCGTCAGGTCGACGAGCAGGTTGACGTTCGCCAGCGTGGCGTCCCGCAGATACGTCTGGTAGCCGCTGGTGGACGTCTTCCAGCTGGTCGGCGCGGCCAGGCTGAAGCCGGCCGTCTCGTTGGCCGCGGCCGGCTGGGAGTAGGTCGCATAGCCGGCTGGAAGCGCTCCGGTGGACTGCTGGTTGACTGCATTGACGATCTGCAGGGTGGACGACGGGAGCGTCGACGTCGACGTCGACGATGAGGACGCCGTGCCGTGCGGCGCGCCGGCATCATTGTGATGGACCAGCAAGACGGTGGCGGCGCCCGCGCCCGCGCCGACCACGGCCAGCACCACCAGGGCGATCTTCCACCACAGGCCGGACCGCTCGCGCCGGCCCGACGCGTATCCCGGCTGCGCGCCCGGCCAGCCCGCGGAACCCGCGCCGGACTGGGACGCGGAGCCAGCGGAGCCGGACTGGGACGCGGAGCCAGCGGAGCCGGGCTGGGGTCCGGGGCCATAACCGAGCGGAGGCGGGTATCCGGAGCCAGACCAGGCCGCCGAGCCCGAGCCGGGCGCCGAACCGGAGCCGGGTGCCGAACCCGAGCCAGGCGGGGCCGCCGGCCCGGACCGAGGCGAAGGGTCGTACCAGGACGAGAAATCTGGCGCTGGCGCCTCGGGCCGGGCCGAGGATCCGTACCCGGAGGATGACTCGTATCCCGAGGAGGACCCATACTCGGACGCGGATCGGTACCGCGCCGCGTCACCCAGGGCCGGGGCCGGCTCGGTCGGGGCGGGGGTCTGCTGGTCCCCCGGCGGGACGGTACCGGCCGACCCCAGGCCGGGTGGCTCGCGCGAGATCGTCTGATCGGCCGAGGCGACATCCAGCGCGGTCTCGCTCGGCTGGGGCACCCTGGGCGTGCCCGCCGACGCAGGAACCGCACCCGGCCGGCCCGCACCGGACTGGCCCGCACCCGGCTGGCCCGCACCGGACTGGCCCGCACCGGACTGGCCCGCACCGGACTGGCCCGCACCGGGTCGGCCCGCACCGGGCAGCGACGGTTTCTGCGGTGACGCGGACAGGGCGGTCGGCGCGTAACCGGTCGGCGTGCCGCCGGTCCGGTCGGCCAGCTGAGGCTGCACCTCGGTGATCATCCGCGCGGCCTGACCCGCGTCCGGCCGGTCACCGGGCTCACGGCGCAGCAGCGCGGCGATCACCGGTCCCAGCGCCCCCGCGCCCGCGGCCGCGGGGGCGTCTTCGTTGATGATGGCGGACATCGTGGTGAGCGCCCCGCCGCGCTTCTCGAACGGGCCGTGTCCTTCGACGGCCGCGAACAGGGTCGCGCCCAGTGACCACAGGTCGGACGCGGGGGAGGCGTCCTCGCCGCGAATCCGCTCGGGCGCGGTGAACCCGGGCGAGCCCATCACCATGCCGGTCTGGGTGAGCTTGGGGTCGTCCTGGAAGGTGGCGATGCCGAAGTCGGTCAGCACGGCCCGGTCGTCGGGGCCGAGCAGGACGTTGCTCGGCTTGACGTCCCGGTGCATCACCCCGGCGGCGTGCGCGACGGTCAGCGCGGAGAGCAGCTGACGGCCCATCTCGGCCGCCCGCCGCGGCGACAGCGGACCCGACGTCGCGAGCACCTGGTCCAGGGACTGCGCGTTGATCAGCTGCATGACGATCCAAGGGCGGCCTTCGTCCTCGGCGACGTCGTAGACGGTCACCACCGCCGGGTGGTTGAGCCGGGCCGCGGTTTTGGCCTCGCGCAGCGTCCGCTGGTAGGCGTGCGACCGTTCGTCGTCGCTGAGGGTGTCGGCTATGTGGACTTCCTTGACCGCGACGTCGCGGTCGAGGAGCTGATCGCGGGCACGCCACACGACCCCCATGGCACCGCGGCCGATGGGGGCCTGCAGACGGTACCGCCCGGCGATGACGCGCCCGGTGTCCGCCAAAGGGTGCATAGGCGGACCATACACGGTGTTCGTTGAAAGGTGTCTGGCACACGGCTAAGCATTGATTAAGTGTCACCAGACTGTGAACTGTGCTCGCCCTGCACGGAACCAGTCATCGCCAGCACGTCCAGAGCGGCGTCTAGCTGCGCCTCGGTGATCTCACCTCGTGACATGTAACCACGGGAGATCACGATCGCCCGGATTGTCTCACCGGTCTCCAGCGCCTCGTGCGCCACCTGCGCCGCGGCTTCGTATCCGATAAACCTGTTCAGCGCCGTCACGATGACCGGCGACGATTCGGCCAGCTGCCGCATCCGGTCGGTAAAAGGCGTGATCCCGGCCACGCAGCGGTCGGCTAGCAGCGGGACCACCGCCGCCAGCAGCCGGGCCGAGGCGAGCAGGTTGCGCGCGATCACCGGCATCATCACGTTCAGCTCGAAATTTCCCGCCGCCCCGCCGAACGCCACCGCCGCGTCGTTCCCGATTACCTGCGTGCACACCTGGCAAACCGCCTCGCAGATGACCGGGTTCACCTTGCCAGGCATGATCGAGGAGCCCGGCTGCAGGTCCGGGATCGAGATCTCGGCCAGACCGGCCCGCGGCCCCGACCCCATCCAGCGCAGGTCGTTGCAGATCTTGTACAGGCTGATCGCGGTGACCCGCAAAACTCCGCTGGCCTCCACCAGCGCGTCCCGCGCCCCGGCCGCCTCGAAGTGATTCCGCGCCTCGGTCAGCGGCAGTTTCATGGACGAGGCCAGTCGCTCGTTCACCCGCCGCGCGAACCCGGGCGGCGCGTTCAGCCCTGTCCCTGTCGCCGTCCCCCCGAGGGGCAGCTCACCTAGCCGGGGGAGGATCGCCACCGTCCGTTCTACGTCATGACGAATTGCCGCCGCGTAGCCGCCGAACTCCTGGCCCAGAGTCACCGGCACCGCGTCCATCAGGTGGGTGCGCCCGACCTTGACCACGGTGGCGAAGTCCGCTGCCTTGGCCTCGAACGCCGCCGCCAGGTGGTCAAGCGCCGGGATCAGCTCACCCGCCAGCAGCCTGGTGGCGGCCAGGTGAATCGCCGACGGAAACACGTCGTTGGAGGACTGGGACGCGTTGACGTGGTCGTTCGGGTGCACCGTCCGCCCGAGTCGGCGAGAAGCCAGCGCCGCGATGACCTCGTTGGCGTTCATGTTGCTCGAGGTTCCCGACCCGGTCTGGAACACGTCGACCGGGAACTCCTCGTCGTGCTCACCTCGCGCCACCTCGGCGGCCGCGTCATGAATCGCGTCCGCCATGTCGGCGTCGAGCACGCCAAGCTGCGCGTTGACCTGGGCCGCGGTGCCCTTGATCGCGCCGAGCGCCCCGATCATGTCCCGCCCGATCCGCTCGCCTGACACCGGGAAGTTCTCCACCGCCCGCTGCGTCTGCGCCCCCCACAGCGCATCGGCCGGCACCTCCACTTCCCCCATCGAGTCATGCTCGATGCGGACATCAGCGCTCACGGGTGGGCTCCGATGCTGAGGACGGGGCCGGAGGGGTCGGTGAAGAAGTCGTTGCCTTTGTCGTCGACCACGATGAACGCGGGGAAGTCGCGGACCTCGATCTGCCACACCGCTTCCATCCCGAGCTCTTCGTACTCGAGCACAGAAACACGGGTGATACAGTCCTGCGCCAGCCGGGCGGCCGCGCCGCCGATGGAGCCGAGGTAGAACCCGCCGTACTTCTTGCAGGCCGCGGTCACCGCGGCCGACCGATTCCCCTTGGCCAGCATGACCAGCGACCCGCCCGCCGCCTGGAACCGGTCCACGTACGAATCCATCCGTCCCGCCGTCGTCGGCCCGAACGACCCCGACGGGTAGCCTTCCGGCGTCTTGGCCGGGCCCGCGTAGTAGACGGGATGGTCGCGCAGATACGAGGGCATAGGCTCGCCCGCGTCCAGCAGTTCGGCGATCTTGGCGTGCGCGATGTCCCGGGCGACGACCAGCGGTCCGGAAAGCGACACCCGGGTCTTTACCGGGTATTTCGTCAGCTCGGCGCGGATCTCGGCCATCGGCCGGGTGAGGTCGATCGCGACCACCTCACTCTCGTCCTCGATGCCCGACGGGTCCGGCAGGTACTGCGCCGGGTCGGTCTCCAGCTGCTCAAGGAACACCCCGTCGGCGGTGATCTTCCCCAGCGCCTGCCGGTCCGCCGAACACGACACCGCGATCGCGACCGGGCAGGACGCCCCGTGCCTGGGCAGCCGGATCACCCGCACGTCGTGGCAGAAGTACTTGCCGCCGAACTGCGCGCCGATGCCGATCCGCCGGGTGATGGCGAGCACCTGCTGCTCGAGCTCGAGGTCCCGGAACCCGCCTCCGGCCGCCGAACCCGCCGTCGGCAGCGCGTCCAGGTATTTCGCCGACGCGTACTTGGCCGTCTTCAGCGCGAACTCGGCGCTGGTCCCGCCGACCACGATGGCCAGGTGGTACGGCGGGCAGGCCGCGGTGCCCAGGGACCGGATCTTCTCCTCGAGGAAGGTCATCATCCGGGCCGGGTTGAGCACCGCCTTGGTCTCCTGGTACAGGAAGGACTTGTTGGCCGAGCCGCCGCCCTTGGCCATGAACAGGAACTTGTACTCATCCCCGCCGGTCGCGTAGATCTCCACCTGCGCGGGCAGGTTGCTGCCGGTGTTCCGCTCGTCCCACATGGTCAGCGGCGCGAGCTGGGAGTACCGCAGGTTCAGCGTGGTGTACGCGTCGTAGATGCCGCGGGAGATGTGCTCCTCGTCGCGCCCGTCGGTGAGCACGTGCTGGCCGCGTTTGCCCATCACGATGGCGGTGCCGGTGTCCTGGCACATGGGCAGCACCCGGCCGGCCGCGATGCACGCGTTCTTCAGCAGGTCACGGGCCACGTAGCGGTCATTGGGGCTCGCTTCGGCGTCGTCCAGGATGGACCGTAGCTGGCGGAGGTGGGCGGGCCGCAGCAGGTGCGCGATGTCGCTCATGGCCGCGGCGGTCAGCCCGGTGAGCAGCTGCGGCTCTATCTCCAGGAAATTTCGGCCGAACGAGGCGTGCCGCGTCAGTCCGCCACCCGTCAGCTTCCGGTAGCTGGTGCCGTCCGCGCCCAGCGGCAGCAGGTCGGTATAGGTGAACTCAGGCACGCCCCTCAGCCTCTCGTGTGTTCCCGGCCCGGCATCGCGCTGGCCCTGTTTTGTGCTTTCTCTGTTTTGTGCTGGCCCTGCCTCTAGCTGGCCCTGCCTCTAGCTGGCCCTGCCTCTAGCTGGCCCTGTTCCGGTGTTCAGCTTAGGCCGCATCGAGCGCAGCCGAACCGGCCAGGGGCTAGAGAACTCCGACCTTGGCAGAAGCCGGGTGCCCACTGATTCCGAAGGCCCCAGCCGTGAATTAGGCCGGAACCGGCGGTGACGAGCCGAAGGTCGGGAGAAACAAACCGCGTGTCTTGGTGATCACGACTTGTATCGTTATGGGGGAGCTTGTATGGTGACGCTATGCGGCGGCGCCGCGCCGCGCGGTGCCCCCGTCCGCGCGATGCATGCTAAGCACGCGGTGCCCCCGTCCGCGTCCAGCTGAGCTGCGGCGCCGCCGCCGTAAACTCTGCTTCCTCTCGCCTCCGGGGCCCCGCCCACCTCCCCATCCCCCTTTCACTGCGGCCTCCCCTCGTCGCTCGTTCCTCGCTCCTCAGTCCAGGCAGCGCCGCGCCCCTTTGGCCCTCGCAAGCCGGGCTCTCGCTGGTCGTGTGTCACCAGTACCCCTGGGCGGGAGCTGGCGTCACACGATAATCATTCCGGTCCACTTCAGGCCAGCTTGGTCACTGGTTCTCCTCCAGCAGGGCGGCGAAACGCCGCAGCGCGGGCAGGGCCGCCGCGAGCGTGTCCCGATCGCTGGCGGGAAGCTCGTCCAGCGCCCGGGCGCCCAGCTCGGCGCGCAGGTCGCGCCAGCCCGCGATCCGCCGCCTGGCCGCCTCGGTCACGCTCAGCCGGACCGAACGCCCGTCCGATACCGCCCGGGCCCGGTCTAGCAGGCCGGCGGCGGTCAGCCGCCCGACCAGCGTGCTCACCGTGTTGGGCGCGAGCCGCAGCTCGTGGGCCGCGTCGGCGACGGACAGGCCGGGCCGGGTCGCGGCCAGCCTGAGCAGCTCCGACTGGGCCGGCGGCAGCGGCTCGTCCTGCCAGGCCTGCCGGGCCGCCCGCCGGGCGATCCGCCGGATCGCGCTGATCGCGGCCAGCAGCTCGGCCGCCAGCGCCAGCGTTCCTTCCGCAGGTGGCGCCGGGTGGTCAACTATATCGTTCACAGAGCTAAATGTATCAGCTCGTTTCGTCCCGGTCCGAATATTTGTGTCGCCTTCGGGTAAGCGGGTGCCGCTGCAAAGCCGCCCCACATCGCCGCAGTAGGGAGGGCGCGATGACCGCAACGCCTGACACGACGAGCAGCAGCTCCGCCATCCGGAGCCTGATCCCGGCCCGGATCGACCGGCTTCCGTGGTCGAGGTTCCACACCCGGCTGGTGATGGCGCTGGGGGTGGCGTGGATCCTGGACGGCCTGGAGATCACGATCGCCAGCAACGTCAGCCCCGACCTGACGGAGAAAGCCACGCTGCACTTGTCGGTGGCAGGGGCCGCCGACATCGCCACCTGGTACTTGATCGGCGAGGTCATCGGCGCGCTGTTCTTCGGCCGGCTTTCCGACAAGCTGGGGCGCAAGAACCTGTTCATGGTGACGCTCGGCGTCTACCTGATAGGCAGCGGGCTGACCGCGGCCACCCCGGCCGGGGGTAAGTGGTTCATCTTCCTCTACCTCACCCGGATCGTCGCGGGAATGGGCATCGGCGGTGAGTACGCGGCCATCAACTCCGCGATCGACGAGATGATCCCGGCGAAGTACCGGGGCCGGGTCGATCTCGCGGTCAACGGCACCTACTGGGCCGGAGCCATCCTGGGCGCCCTGGCCACGTTCTACGTCCTGAACCACATCTCGGCTGGCCTGGGCTGGCGGCTGGCCTTCCTGCTCGGCCCGGTGCTGGCGCTGGTCATCATCTATGTCCGCAAGAACCTGCCGGAAAGCCCCCGCTGGCAGATCATGCACGGCCGGGAGGAGGCCGCCGAGGCCTCGATCGCCGAGATCGAAGCGGACGTCGCGGCGACCAAGGGCGAGCTTCCGCCGGTGGACCCGAGCATGGAAATCGAGATCACGCCGGCCAGGCAGATCGGCTACCTGGCCCTGCTCCGGGTGCTGTTCGCGCAGTACCCGAGCCGTTCGGTGCTCGTCGCGGCGCTGATGATCACGCAGTCCTTCCTCTACAACGCGATCTTCTTCACCTACGGGCTCGTGCTCGAGATCTACTTCCACGTCAAGGCCACCGACACGGCCTTGTATTTCATCGCGTTCGCGGTGGGGAACCTGGCCGGCCCGCTCACCATCGGGCGCCTGTTCGACACGATCGGCCGGCGGAAGATGATCTCTGGCACGTACCTCGTGTCCGGCGTCCTGCTGATCATCAGCGCGCAGCTGTTCAAGGCCCATGACCTGAACGCCACCACGCAGACCCTGGCCTGGGCCGTGATCTTCTTCTTCGCCTCGGCCGGCGCGAGCGCCGGTTACCTGACCGCCAGCGAGGTCTTCCCGCTGGAGGTGCGGGCGAAGGCCATCGCCGTCTTCTTCGCCATCGCCCAGTGCTTCGGCTCGCTCGG
>Ga0302229_10002645_pt1 | contig 12826 bp, 12 predicted proteins | sample II_Palsa_N1_3_FD_193518 | JGI IMG/M metagenome (GOLD analysis project Ga0302229, IMG submission 193518) | Peat permafrost microbial communities from Stordalen Mire near Abisko, Sweden - II_Palsa_N1_3 | ecosystem: Environmental > Terrestrial > Soil > Palsa > Peat permafrost | place: Sweden...
GAACGGGACCCGCGGATCGATCTGCAGAGCGCGAACGATTCCAAGTCATCTTTGGGTGGTCGCTCGCCGACACTTGAAGAACCCGAAGGAGGGTTCATGGACGAGCGAGACGACAACCGCTGGGTAGGCACCTGGACGACGGTGCCCGTGCCGGTGGACGGAATAGCCCTGGCCGGCCAGACGCTGCGCATGATCTCCCGGATCAGCATCGGCGGCTCCCGCGTTCGGGTGCGCATCTCCAACGCCTACGGGGCGCGCGACCTCGCTGTCGGCGCGGCGCACCTGGGGCTGCGGAGCCAAGGCGCGGGCATCGTCGACGGCTCAGGCCGTCCGCTGACGTTCAACGGATCACCGTCCACCACCATCCCGGCCGGCGCACTCGTCGTGAGCGATCCGTTGAACCTGGACGTGGCGCCGCTCGTCGATCTGGCCGTGAGCGTCTACCTCCCGGGCCAGGTGCCTGAGAGCTTCCAATTGACCGGCCACGACCCCGCTCACCAGACGAACTACATCTCGCCGGGCGGCGACTTCGCCGCCGCGACTGACATGCCCGTCCAGGAGCAGACCGAAGTCTTCCTGTTCGTGACCGGGATCGAGGTGCTGGCTCCGCGGCAGGCCGGCGGCATCGTGGCGTTCGGCGACTCACTCACCGAGGGCAACATCTCACGGCTCGACGCGAACAACCGCTGGCCCGACCAACTCGCGCGGCGGCTCGTCGCGCGGCCGGGCGTGACGCACGTCGTCGTCCTGCTCGGTGTCAACGACCTGCGAAACAGCCAGGGCAGGGCCGACGAGATCGTCACCGCCGATGATCTGATCGGGGGGCTGCACCAGCTCGCCGTGCGGGCACACGCCGCCGGGCTCGCAGCCTTCGTCGGGACGGTGATGACGTGGGAGAACGAGACGTTCAACGGCGGCCATTACACGCCCGAGGGTGAAGCCAAGCGGCGGGCCCTGAACGCCTGGATCCGTGACAACGGCGTCTTCGACGGGGTGATCGACTTCGAAGCGGCGCTGCGCGACCCCGGTCACCCCACCCGCACGCTGCCCCGGTGGGACTCCGGCGACCACCTCCACCCGAACGACCTCGGCTACCGGCACATGGCGGACGACATCGACCTGGCGCTGTTCGGCTGAGCGGCGAAGTCGGACGGCATACCCGGCGAGCGCCACGACGGCGACGCCGACTCAATCGCGAACGAGTTTCAGTGCCAGCCTGGGCACGACAAAGACCCAGCAGGCGTGACAGGTCATCCGTACCACCGGCCAGCCTTACAACAAAGTACGACTGTGGGATCAGGAGCTATTTATGTAACAAACCGGGACTGTAGTACCGGGCAGCACCGGCTGCTGCCAGCACGACCTCCGGTCCCCCTGCTCGGCCAGCAGCGCGCCGACGTACGCGAACGCCGTCAGCCGCGACCTGGCCTACGCGAACACCGGCGCGAGCAGGCCGCGCAGCTCACCGTGAAGCTTCTCCAGCCATGCCCGGTCTCCTACGATGGCCGCGGCGGCCACCTCGTTGTCCTGTTTTGTCACGAAGCATGATCATGGGGCGGCCGTAACGCATCGCAAAGCCAACGCCGGTCACACCGGGGTTCGGCCTGCCCCTAGATCACGAACCCGGACTGTAGTACCGGTGAAGCACCGGAGCGTTTCAGGGTGCGGTCGGCGATTGCGGGAAGGATGCCATGGTCGTCCCCGCGGGCATGGGGCCGACGATGAGCGCCTGCACCGCGTCCCCGGCGGCCACGGTGACGAAGGACGCCTGCGAGGGGACCTCCTCGGGAAGCGTCACGGTGTGCTTACCTGCCGGGAGCCTCGCGTCGAGGAGCACCCGGGAGGTGCTCCTGGGCTCGGGCGGGGTGAAGGACGTGGCCCACCACGCGGCGACCTGCACGTCCTCCGGCCTGTCCAGGTGCACGTCCACGGTGCGGGTTCGGGGGTCGTACCTGACGGCCAGCCCGGTCTGCGCCCTCGCGTCCCCGGTGAGGGAAGCCTGGACCTGAGCGACGAGGAGGCCCGCTATTCCGGCGAGTCCCTGGATGAAGGTCATCGCGGGATTACGGTCAGAGATCTGCTTGCGGAGGAGTTCCTTCGTGTCGGGCGGCACCATTCCGCCGAAGACCACGATATCGACCCCGGTCATGTCGAACAGGTCCATGACGTCGGCGAAGTCGTTGCTCGCACCCGCGGCTTGGCCTTTGCTGCGCAGGATCTGCACCGTCTCGGACAAGACATTTTCGCTTCGGCCGATGATCAGCACCCGTGATTCCGGGCGGCCTTCTGGAGCGGCTTCGATGGGCAGCGTGAGCATGGTGTCCTCTCAGGGGGGATGAAGGGTGGATACGGTCGACGGCCGGTCAGTCGTTGGCACTGGCCGCCGTGAGGTCGATGTCTCGGATGTCCTCTTCGGCGGGCGCCGCGTATCCCGCGGTCATGGGATCTTCGCGGCTGTTGGCGGTTCGCAGCGCGAGCACGGCGGCGCCGGCGGTGAGCCAGCACCCGGTCAGCAGCGCGTGCTGGTAGCCGCTCGTCGCCGCCTGCGCCAGGCCCAGGCCGCGCGCGATCGAGTGCGTGGTCTGGCTGGTGGCGACGGCCGACATGATCGCCAGGCCAAGCGCGCCGCCGGTCTGCTGGAACGAATTCATGATGGCCGCGGCGACGCCCGCCTTGTCGGCGGGGACGCCGGCGTTGGCCGCGGACGTGACGCCGACGAACACCGGTCCTATGCCGAGGGCGATCAGGAGCAGGCCGGGCAGGATGTCCGGCGCGTAGGTGCCGTGGACGGGAACGTGGCCGAGGAGGAACATGCCGACCGCGGCGATGAGGGCGCCGGCCGCGATCACGGGACGGCTGCCGATCTTCGTCGCGAGTTTGGCGCCTATGCCGGCGGAGATGCCGACGGCGAAGGTCAGCGGCAGGTAGGCCGCGCCGGCTTCGATCGGGGAATAGCCAAGGACGTTCTGCATGTACAGGGTGAGGAAGAAGAACATCGCAAGGAGCCCGGAGAAGCCGACGAAGCCCGTGACGTTGGCGGCCAGCAGGCCGCGCGTCCGGAAGATGCCCAGGGGCAGCAGCGGGTCCCGCGTCATCCGCTCGTTCACACCGAACGCCGCGAGCAGTACGGCGGCGGCGGCGAGCTCCCACCAGGTCCTGGCCGCTCCCCAGCCCTGATCGGGGGCCTTCACGAGCGCGAACACCAGCGCCAGCATGCCGCCGGTCGCCAGCAGGCCGCCGAGGAGATCGAACTTCGCGCTGGCGGCTGATGGCCGGTCGTGCGGGAGCACCGCGAGCGCGGCAGGGATGATCACAGCACAGGCGATCGGGTTCACGAACATGACCCAGCGCCACCCGGGCCCTTCGGTGAGCACCCCGCCAAGCATGATGCCCGCCGCGGACGACAGCCCGGCGACCGCTCCCCATACGCCCAGGGCCTTGTTCCGGTCTTCGATTTTGCGGAACGTGGTGGTCAGCGTCGACAGGGCGGCGGGAAGCATGAGCGCGGCCCCGAGCCCCTGAGCGAGGCGGGCACCGACGAACACGGCGGAGTTGCCGGCGAGTCCTCCGGTGAGCGAAGAGACCGCTACCAGGGAAGTGCCGCACAAGATGATGGTCCGACGGCCGATCAGGTCGGCGAGACGTCCGCCGAGCAGCATGAACCCGCCGTAAGTCAGCAGGTAGGCCGACGGTACCCACTGCAGGTCCTGGGCGCTGAAGTGAAGCGCGGTGCGGATGTGTGGCAACGCCACGTTGGTGATGGATGCGTCGACGAAGTCCAGGAACGCCACCGCGCAGAGCAAGACCAGGATTCGCCTGCCTCGCCACGTGCCCAGCGTCAAAGACGCGGAACCGGCCGTCATTGCCGTACCTCCAGATGCTTGGATCCACAAACGTTGGCACATCCAACGTTGGCAAGACCAACGTATCAGTTGGTTGGCCGCACCCACAACCGTTAAGTTGACTTCATGCCTGAGCACGTGCCGTTGGTCGACGGGGGACCCGAGCGGATGCGCGACCGGCCGACGTGGCTGATCAGCCGGGCGTTCGCCCGCGCGAGCGGGCTTCTTAAGGAAGGCTTCGCCCAGGGCGGCGACGGGCTGCGCGGCTATCACTACCGTCTCCTGGCCGCCCTCGACGAGGGGGGCCCCGCCAGCCAGGCGGCGCTCGGGCGCGGTACTGGGATCGATCGCAGCGATGTCAGCGCCGCACTAGTGGACCTGGAAGGACGCGGCCTGGTGCTGCGCGACGTCAACCAGGCAGATCGTCGGCGCAACGTCGTCTCGATTACCGCCGCCGGGGTAACGCACCTTGAGATGCTCGACAGTGTCGTCGACGAGGTTCAGGAGCGCTTGCTCGCGCCGCTGTCGGAGGGTGAACGCCGGCAGTTCATAACGCTGATGCGCCGGGTCGCAACCGACGACTGAACGCAGAACGACCGTCGGCTGACGGGTCGCGCCTGGGACCGGACTGGAGAATGCGCATATCCGGTCGCCTCGATCAGCTGACCAGCGCGTGGCAGGACGAGGCGGCCTGGGGCACGACTACGTCTGTGAAACCGAACTGGTGCAGGCGGCCTACGCGTTCGCGGCCGCGATCCCGCCTGGCAGCCAGCTGGCGGGAACTAACCTCCGATCGTGCCAGACGAACCCGGGGGATGCAGTCCGGTGAGATCTAGGACGCGGACACTCCGCTGCCTGCGGGAACATCCGGGCGGCTGCTTCGGGCGAGTTGGAGGAGGGTGTCGACGGCCGTTTCCAGGACGCGGGTGTCCCGCTGAACCTGGGCCAGGAGAAGGCCTCCCTGGAGCGTGGCGAGAAGGGTGACGGCGAGGGCGTCCGGGTCGGTGCCGTCCGGGAGCCGCCCGGCCCGGTGCAGGCGGCGCAGGTCTTCGGCGATGGCGGCCTGCCACTGCCCGAAGCCGTCGGCCAGCAGGGTCCGGGCGTGCGGGTCGGTCTCCGCGAGCTGGCCGGCGAGTGAGCCGAGGGGGCAGCCCCCCTTGCCCTCGCCGCTCCTGGCCTCGGCGATCACCATGTCGCGCCAGGCTCGCAGTCCCTCGGCGCTGCCGAGGTCCGCCTGCCGCTGATTCCCGGCGATGACGTCGGCCTGGTAGCTGATGACCGCCTCCACGAGTTCGTCCTTGTCCGGGAAGTAGTGGTACAGCTGCGACCCGCTCACCCCTGCCGCGGCCTTGACGTCATCGAGAGTGGTACCCGCCACGCCCCGCTCGTGGATCAGCCGCGCAGCCGCCTCCACGATCCGCGCACGGGTCCGCTCCCCCTTGGCGGTGAGCCTCGGCCGACCCTGCTCCTCGCTTCCCATGGTCCCCACCGTACCAGATTCTGAGTTTGACAACCCACTTTAGAGTCATAATAATGAGTCGTGCAACTCATTTTCCGATACCTGGGAGGTCCACCGTGATTCTTGTGACGACTGCGGGAAAGGTCGGCGCCGAGGCGGCCCGACTGCTGCGCGAGCAGGACGTGCCCGTGCGAGTGCTGGTGCGGGACCCGGACAAGGCGACGCCCAAGGCGCTCGCCGCCGCCGGGGCGCAGATCGCCGCCGGGGACCTGGACGTGCCCGCGAGCATCGACGCCGCTATGGCTGACGTCAGCGCGGTGGTGCTGGTCAGCCCCGCCGTCCCGGCCCAGGAACTGAACGTCGTCGCCAGCGCCGCCCGGGCCGGCGCAGCCCACGTCGTCAAGGCGACCAGCAAAGCGTCGGCCGACTCGCCGATCGCCCGGCGGCGCGGGCAGACCCAGATCGAGGAGGGGCTGGCCGCCGCCGGGATACCCCACACGCTGCTGCGCTCCAACGCCTACATGCAGAACGTCCTCGCCCTGGCCCCGGCCATCGCCGCGACCAGCAGCTTCGGCTCCGCGGCAGGCAAGGGCCGTGCCGGGATGGTCGACGCCCGCGACGTCGGCGCCGTAGCCGCGGCCATCGCCGCCTCCCCCGCCCCGCACGCCGGCCAGGCCTACTGGCTCACCGGACCGGAGCTCCTGTCCAACTACGACGTAGCCGCCGTGCTGTCGAAGCTCCTCGGCAGGACCGTCACCTACCGGGAACTCACCTTCGAGGAGAACAAGGACGCGATGATCCGCGCCGGAGTCCCCGAGCAGATCGCCGAGATGAACGCCCAGGCATTCAGCCTCACCGCCGACGGCGACGCTGAATGGGTCACCGACGACGTCCCGGCCATCCTCGGCCGCCCGGCCCGCCCCTTCGCCCAGTTCGCCGCCGACAACGCCGCCGCGTTCTCCTGACCTCGCTAACGCGACGCCGACCGCAAGCCGGCCTGCAGGAGGTGGAGGAGGCCGACCTTCGAGGTCAGTGGAAGAAAAGCGCGGAACCTGCGACCACCGGGAAATACGAGCTCGACAGGGTTGCGGCCGGGCTTGCGCAAGCGCTTTGCGCGGCGCTTAGAGACGTGAGGCCGACATTGACCCAGGAATAGTCGGCGCCGTGAGCGCCGCCCTCGTGGACCTTGAACGCGTAATAGGGCTCGTTGTCGGCGCCGGACCCTTTATACGAAGTCTGCTGGCCAACGGTGTACACCGTCGTCCCGCCGAGCACCGGATCGGTGTATGTGCCGTCGCACAACGATCCGGTGAAGGAGAAGGCCTCAACCGGGTCCTCGACAGCTACGACCGATCCCTGACTGGCGATGGCGAACTGCACGTCCCAGTTGCCTCCAGAAACGCCCTCGACGACCGCGCCGGCCGCAAGGGGCTGACTTACGTCAGCGGCGCTGGCTGGGGTGGCTGTCCCTAGGCCAATGCCGAGCCCGAGCACACCGACGGCCGCGGTCGCCATGATCCTGATCTTGCTCATCGCCATCCCCGCTTGTCACTCTGCGTAATCGGATACTTACAGAAGGTAACATACACGCGTGGTGCGCTCTCAGCAAGCACCTGGCGGCCAGCTTTGGCCAGCAGGAATTCGATCGCGGCAGGGACGTCATGGTGTCACAGCTGGCATGGCGACGGCGCAGGCCGCGCACGCCGTGCTGGCCGGGCGTGGTGAAGCCCGAAGCTCGATCCGGAGTGTCATGCCGGCACCGGGCCCGGGACGAGCGTGTCGCCGTAGGCCATCAGGTGGGCTGCGGCGAGGGCCAGCCAGGGGCGCCAGTTGGCGGCCGGTGCTCGCAGGCCGAGGTGGACGAGGGCTGCCTGGAGTGACGGATCGGCGGACGGGAACGCGTCGCGCTGTCCGAGTCGGAAGGCGACGTAGTCGCTCACCCCGGGTAGCTCGCGGCCGGCGGCGAGTGCTGCTATCGCGCTCGTTTCGGCCGGGTCGAGCCCGATCCGTGCGAGGCTGGCCGATGTCACCGTCGCGGGGTCAGGAAACGTATGGGTAAGGCCCTCCTGCAGGCCGGGCACCGGGATGCCCAGCCGGGCGGCGAAAGCCTCGAGCAGGCGGTCACGGTCCGGCTGGCCGGACAGGATCGCCGAGACTCCTACTTCGAATGGGCTCCACGCCCCCGGTACGGCCAGGCCCGGGCGCTTGGCTACCAGGGGGCCGAGCACCGGGTCGCCGCTGAGCGCGGCGACTCCGGCGGAGTGGTCGAACTCGACGCCGAGCAGCAGCCCGACCCGGTCCACCAGATGGATCAGGCCCTCCCAGTAGGGCAGGTGAGCGCGCAGCACCAGGCAGTCCTCGCGGCCCGGGGAGACCTCCAGCAGGCCGGGCGCGCCCGCCATGGTGATGGTCCGCCGGTAGGTGTCACCGTCGACCGCCTCGACCCCCGGCACCAGGCGCGCGGCGAGGAAGGCCCGCATCGCGTCCCAGTCATAGCCGGGCACGACTGGCAGCCGCAGGGCAAGCCCGCCGTCGGCGGCGAGCCGGCCGGCGCGGTGCCCGCGATGGCGCAGGTCGGTCGGCGGCGCGCGGAACACCTCCTGCATGGTCCGGTTGAACTGGCGCAGGCTGCCGAACCCGGCGGCGAAAGCGATGTCGGTGACGGTGAGGTCGGTGTCGTCGAGGAGCCGCCGGGCGAAGTGCGCGCGCCGGGACCGGGCCAGCTGATCCGGGGTCACCCCCAGGTGGGTGAGGAACAGCCGGCGAAGATGCCGCGTCGACATGCCGATCCGGGCCGCGAGCGTCGCCTCGGTGCCGCCGTCATCCATGGCGCCGCCGATGATCTGCTGGACCGCCTCGCAGACGAGCTCAGGTGCGCTGGTGGTGACCGGTCCGGCGACCCGGTAGGGGCGGCAGCGGTGGCACGCGCGGAAGCCCGCGGCTTCGGTCGCGGCCGGATGGTCGAAGGTCCGGACGTTCTGCGCCAGCGGCTTCGCCGCGCACCCCGGGCGGCAGTAGATGCCGGTGGTGACGACGGCGGAGTACGTGGTCATGGCCCCAGGTTTACGGCAAGGTCCGGCCTTCTGCTGGTCGTTTTCGGACGGGCATGCTAGGTGTGATGCGGTGACCGGGCTGATGGCCAGGTCCGCCAGCACGTCGCCGCGGCGTTCCCCGTCATGTAGCCCATATCTCATTGATGGTCCCCGTATTCGACCAGAGCACCTGCTGAGTGTCGTTACCGCCGTACCCGGAGTCATTCAGTACCTTGCCCACCGCAGACGGGTTCGTGTAGTTCACCCGTCCGTTCCTGGTGTTCCACTGCTGGTCAGCCCCTAGTGGAGCACCAGGGGTGCAGGCCGCGAGGACCACCTTGGTCCCGTTCCCGGTGCCGGGGGCGTCCAGGCACAGCCCGTTGTGCCTGATGGTGCCGTCGCTCATGACCTGCCACACCTGACTGGGTCCCCCCCAGCAGCGCCAGACCTGCACGACCGCGCCGTTGGATCTGCTGTTGTTCCGGTCGTCCAGGCAGTAGCCCATCTTGGTCAGCCGGATGGTGCCCGAGTAGACGACGGCCGCCGCCTTGACCGTCCAGGTGAACGTGGTCGAGCCCGACGCCGTGCCGTCGCTAACGGTCACGCTGGCCGTGTGACTGCCAGCTGGCCCCCCGGCGGCGCCGGTGATGAGCCCCGAGCTGCTGATGCTGAGCCCGGGAGGCAGCCCGGTAGCCGAGTAGGTGCGCGGCAGGCCCTCGCTGCTGGTGGCGTGAATCTGCAGGCTGACCAGGACGCCGAGGTATGTGGACTGGTTACCCGGATTGGTGACCGAAACCGCGTCCGGTTGCTGCGTGACCGTCCAGCCGAACGTGTCCTCGCCGTACGCGCCCTGCGTGTCGGTCGCGGTGACCGTGACCGGGTAGGTACCTGCTGTACTCACTGTGCCGCTGATGAGTCCCGAGGAGTTGTCAACGGACAGCCCCGGCGGTAGCCCGCTGGCGGAGTAGCTGAGCGGGTACCCGCCGCTGGAGGTGGCCGGGATTTGCAGACTGACCGGGCTGCTCAGGGGGGTGACCTGGTTGCCCGGGTCGGTAACGGTCACGTGGTCACCGCCGCCGCCCGGCACCCTGAACGCGCCCACCCCGTTCGGGGTGCCGAGGCCGGTCGGCCCGTTGTAGCCTGGCTCGCCGTTGCACAGGTACGCCGGGCTGCATGACCCGTTCGACCCCGAGGTCACGTCGTTGAGGTCAGTCGCCCGGTTCGCGTCCGCGTACGGGTAGCTGGACGGCAGGTCTCCGGGAGCCACGTCGGCCGCCAGCGCGTACACGGAGGCGATGATGGGCGACGCTTCCGAGGTACCGCCGAAGATGGCCCACCCGGCCTGGTCGTAGGTGTCCCACACGTACGCCCCAGTGTCGGGGTCCGCGTCCGCAGCCACGTCCACGACGGTGCGGTTCGCGCACGGGTCGCTCTGCCAGGCCGGCTTGCTCTCGTACGCCGAACAGCCGGACCCGGTGCCCTCCCCGCCGCCGGGCGAGCCCCACACGGTCTCCGTCCAGCCGCGCGCGTTGGGCGCCGGGCTGAGCGAGGTCCCGCCCACCGCCGTCACGTATTGCGAGGCGGCGGGGTACTCAACGCCGTAGCCGCCGTCCCCGGCGGACACGGTGACTGCCACGCCCGGGTGGTCATAGTAGGCGTCGTCGGAGGTCTCGCCGAGGTATTCCGGTCCGCCATAGGAGTTGGACACGTACCCCGCGCCCATGCTGACCGCCGTGTCCACCCCCGTGCCGAGGTCACTGAAGTCGGGGCTGTCCGCCTCCACCAGCAGGATGTTGCATTCCGGGCAGGTGGCGGACACCATGTCCAGGTCGAGCGACTCCTCCGATGCCCAGCCGGTGGACCCGGCGCCCGCCGGCAGCGGGCTGGTCTGGCCGTATTCGTTGACCACCTGCAGATTCGCTGCGGGCAGGCCGTAGTACGACCGGTAGTACGCGAGGTTGCTGGCGGCGTCCGGGTCGTTGTAGGCATCCACGATGGCCACCGTCTGCCCGCTGCCCGCCGATGACGACGGCAGGTTATAGGCTGCCTGAAAATTCGGCGGCCCATACGCCGCGTAGGGGCTGGCTGACGGCTGGGCCGTTATCGATGGCCTGACATCTGTGCGAATAAGGGACAGGCAGGTCGCCTGACCCGGGGCCGGGTGGGTCGTGCAGGCCGCGCGGTAGTCAGGCATGCCGGACCCGGCTGAACTCAGGCTGGCCGGAACGCCCTCGGTCCAGGCCGGGGGACCCGGGTCAGTGATCGCAACTGTGTCCGCCAACGTGCCAGCGCTGCCGCTCGGACCCTGCACCGCGCCGAACAGAGAAACGGCCAGCAGCAAGGCTGCTGGCGTCACGATTTTCCTGAACTTCATGGCCCTCGCCCCACCCCGTGTGTGTATCCGGCTTTACTGCCTTCACCACGGGGTCCGGGTAGCCTGCGCCGGTCACCGGTTACGACCCGGAGATCCCGACACGATGATCATTATACTGTGGGTAGTGTCTCTAATACTTAGAGTTACTGATTTGCGAGATTTCCTGCGATGTCACCGGGACCGATCAGCAGCGGGCAGCAGGTGAACCGCGACCTCCACCAGGCCAGCCGCCGATGGGACAACCCGCCCAGCATCGCCGAGGCCGCCTACGCGGTCGCCGTCCGGGCCGCCCCCGGTCTCCCTGGCTAGATCTGGGCCTAGCTGATGGGCAAGGGTCAGCACGCGTTCCCACGAATGCTGCGCTAAGAACCTGTTCTCAGGTCAGGGACGCGGACGCGGAGCCCGAGCCGAGCATCAGCCGTTGGTGCCCTATGTGGTTGTCGCCGAACCCGGCACCGGGTGCTGCGCGGCGGCCTGCCCCGGCAGGCGTCGGTCCGCACCAGCCCGCTTCTTTCCGATTGACTGGTGGCGGTTGCGGTAAGCGGCGGCGGCGGCGCGATCGTTGCACAGGTCGCAGCAGTAACGGCGGTGGCCGGCTCTGGTCCGGTCGACGTAGACGCAGGCGCAGGGATGAGCGGCACACGAACCAAGGCGGGTCAGGCCGTAGCGGGCGATGTGGGCGGCCAGCGCCGTGGGCAGCCGGGCGGCCAGGGCCGGAAGGCCGACGGCGGCGGGAGCGACGCTGAGCCGGGCCCGGCCGTCGGGGCCGGGGACCAGAACAGGCACCGCGGCGGCCGTCAGGAGAAGGGGGTTGAGGGCCAGTGCGGCGGCTTCTGGTGTGGCTGCGGTGAAGGCCGCGTGCAGCCCGCCGCGCAGGGCCCGCAGGAGTCCCAGGTCCCCCGGCCCGAGCGCGTTCGCATGCTCGGGATGGCCGACCGCACGCAGGACGGCGGCGTACCAGTCAAGGGTGGCCAGCCTGTCGGGCGGGTCGGCCAGCTCGTCATAGGAGTTGACCAGCAGGACGGCGAGTTCCAGGTCGTCCGCTGGCTCGCCGCCCGCGGCGCGCAGCCAGCCGGGCGGGAACAGCCCGGCGCCCTCGGCCATCGCCATCTCCCGATTCGCCAGTTCATAACTAGGGTTAAAAACTGACTCTTACCTCGACCTAAGTTGTCCTAACACTACCCTCAACTAGCTATCCGTGCGTTGATTCCAGCAAATATTCCCGGCTGGTGAACCTCAGTAGCTAAAGCTACGTTACAACTGACGTGAGATGGCCGACGTCCGGTCGGCCCACCGAATCGATGGAGTGAAGATAATGCAGCCGAAGCACCCGCACCGGGCCGTGGCCCGCGCCCTGTCTCAGAACCACTCCCGGGCCGTGGCCCGGTCCCTGACCGCCAACCACTCCCGGGCCGTGGCGGCTGCGGGTCGCGCCTGACCGGGTGAGCGGGATGGCGACTCCTTGTTCCAAAGCTGTTGCGGCCATGGCTGGCGTGGCCGATGAGGCGCTGCTGGCGCGGGATCGGGCGCTGACCGCGCTGGATGAGGGGGATCCCGCGGCGGCGCTGGCGCTCGCCGGTGAGGGGCTGGCGGTGCTGGAGGCAGCGGGACTGGGCGGCGGCCCGGACGCCGCCGCCGTGCTCGTTGCACGCGCGGAGATTGAGGAGTCGCTGGGCCGCTTCGGCGCCGCCACGGCCACCGCCGCCGCGGCCCTCGACATACTCGAGGGTCCGGTGGCCGAGGGCGGAGCCGAGGACTGCCTGTTGCTGTGGTGTCAGGCTCAGGAGCGATTGGCGGGCCTGGAGCGATTGGCGGGAGAGTTCGACGCCGCCGCGGCGCGGCTGAGCGCCGCGGCGGACCGGGCCGCCGCGGCGTTCGGCGAGGCGTCGCCTGCGGTGGTGTCCGCCGCGAACGCGCTGGGGGTGGTGCACAAGTACGCGGCGGACTTCGACGCGGCTGAGGGAGCCTACCGGCGAGCCATGGCCGCTGCTAGCGGCCAGGGCGCCCCGCTGATACTGGCTGGCCTGCTGCATAACCTGGGCGGCCTGGCCCATGCGCGGGGCGACTTCACCGCAGGGATTCCCCTGGCCGAGCGAGGCGTCGCGCTGCGAACCGGGGC
>Ga0302229_10002652_pt1 | contig 12796 bp, 8 predicted proteins | sample II_Palsa_N1_3_FD_193518 | JGI IMG/M metagenome (GOLD analysis project Ga0302229, IMG submission 193518) | Peat permafrost microbial communities from Stordalen Mire near Abisko, Sweden - II_Palsa_N1_3 | ecosystem: Environmental > Terrestrial > Soil > Palsa > Peat permafrost | place: Sweden...
CGCTGCCGGCACTTCGCACCACGGCATGACGCCTTCGCTTATGCTCGAGGCCATTCCTCGAATCATCGCCTTGGGATGTCATGACCCGCATCGTTGTCGTCGGCAGCATCAACATGGATCTCGTCACGCAGGCGCCGCGCTTTGCGGGCCCCGGCGAGACCCTCCTCGGCGAGCGCTTTCTCACGGTGCCGGGCGGCAAGGGTGCGAACCAGGCCGTGGCTGCGGCGCGACTGGGCGCCGACGTGGCACTCGTTGGTGCCACCGGCGATGACACGTTCGGCCAGCAACTGCGGCAAGGATTGATCGCTGAAGGCATCGACCTGGCGCATGTGGTCCAGCTCGACGACTGCGCCAGCGGTACTGCCTCGATCACCATCGCTGGCGGAGAAAACCAGATCATCGTGGTGCCTGCATCCAACGCGCAGGTCACACCGGCACAGGTCGAACAAGCGCGCACACTGATCGCTCGCGCGGACAGCGTACTGGTGCAGATGGAGATTCCACTGGAGACCGTCGAAGTCACACTGCGACTCGGCCATCTTCTCGGTGTGCCGGTGATCCTCAACCCCGCACCGGCCCAGAAGCTGCCGCTGGAGTGGCTCAAGCTCGCCCGCTACATGACGCCGAACCAGCATGAACTGGCGATGGTGCTGGGACTCGATCCTACCGACGATTTCCGCGCACTGATGCAGCGCGCGCCATGCCCCGTCGTACTCACCCGTGGTGCTGAAGGTGCCTGGTACCGCGAGCAGGGCGAACCCACCCATCAATCCAGCTTCCAGGTCGACGTGGTCGACAGCACCGGAGCTGGCGACACCTTCAATGCCGCACTCGCAGTGTTCCTGCATGAAGGCCTGCCCACCGCCGTGCGCAAAGCATGCGCCGCGGCCGCCTTGTCTGTGACCAAGTTCGGCGCGCAAGGCGGCATGCCAGCACTGAGTGAAGTGAAAGCACTGCTCGCAAGGCAAAGCGCGTGATGTACTTTGGTTCGTCGACTGACATGGCCACGTATCCCACGTGACGGTGATTTGATCGCCTAAGCGATGAAATGGACGAGCAACAGGGTCAATAAAGCCCTGTATCCCTCAGTCCGGCTGGACCGAACGACTATTCGCTAGCTTCACGCCAGCCGTGATAGAGGTTTGTTTCTGTTCCGGCGATCGTGGTGCGATGAATAAATTATTTTCAATGCGCACGGACTCATTCAGCGATAGAGCACAAATGGAGTGGCTGGGTCGTTTGATCGACGCCACCACACCGATTCAAGTGGCTGCAGTTATCGTGGAACTGGTCGAGGCACAGCCTGGTTGTGTAAAGGCAATGGTTGTCTGGATAACCGCCGATGGTGGCTACACCCATGCCGTTCCAGCCACGGCCCCCAGTTCGTCCCTGCTGGCGCTGGCACAGGCTTCCCTGCAGGTAACCCATGGCGTGCAGAAGTCGCCCGCGGGTCCGCAGCAGGCACTGTGCCTATTGAAGAAAGAACGGGTGGTATTGCTGCTGACACTGACGACAGAGGCCTCCGCACAAACACTGTTCGTCAATATTCGGCCGTGCCTGCAATTGGCCACGCGGCATATGCGTCATGCGACAAAACTGGTCAATCTGCACGATTCGCACAATCAGTTGGAGCATTCGGAAAACTTGCAGGGTGCGCTCTTCGCGATCTCCGATTTGGCAGGATCCGAACTGGAGATGTCGGAAATGCTGCGCGGCATCCATCGAATCGTCTGCACGCTGATGTACGGCGAAAACCTTTTTATCGCGCGGTTCGATCCTGAACGCGGTGTGTTGCGCTTCCTCTACTACGCCGACACCGTGGACAAGCAGGGTCCTGACATCACCAAAGAGGAACCGCTGGAGAACTGGCGCCACACGTTGACTTGGTATCTTCTGACCGGCGGCAAGCCGTTGATGGGTAGCGCGGAGCAGCTGCACGATCAGGTGGCTGGACCGTTGGTCTCGTATGGCCCGGATAGCGACGATTGGCTAGGTGTGCCGATGCTTCGCAACGGCCAGGTGCTCGGGGCGCTGGTGGTGCAGAGCTATCACCGTGGCATCGTGTACTCGGGTGAAGATCGTGCGCTGCTTGAATTCGTCGGTAGCCATATCCTTACCGCGTTGGAGCGCAAGGAAAGCAAGGAGCGGCTTGAGGATCGGGTTCGTCGACGCACGCGTGAGCTGGCCACGGCCAATCGTGGCCTGCAACAAAATGTTCTCGAACTCCAACGTACCGAGCGGCTACATGCCGCACTATTTCAGCTGGCCCAATTGGCAACTGCCGATATCGGCGAAAACGAGTTCTACATGCAGGTGCACGCCGTCGTTGGCGCGTTGCTCAACGCAGAAAACTTCTTCATAGCCCTGCTTTCAGTCGATCTCCAGACTCTGGAGTTTCCGTATTTCGTGGATTGCACCGAGCAGCATATGGGGTGGCGGCCGCTGGGGCGCGGACTCACCGAGTACGTGCTGAGGCGTGGCCAATCATTGAGGGTTGGCCGCTCAGACATCCTGGAGTTGGACCGGCAGGGTGAAATAGCGCTCGAAGTGGTGGGTCTGCCCGCGTTGTGCTGGCTGGGTGTGCCGCTGATGGTTGGCGACAAGGTGATCGGCCTGGTGGCGGTACAGAGTTACACCGAGGCCATCGTTTACAGCGTGGCCGATCAGGAGCTGCTGAGTTTCGCCGCGCTACAGATCGCCAATAGTATCTATCGGCGTTCCACCGCCTCCTCACTTCACCATGCCAATCTGCGATTGGAGCAGCGCGTAGAGGAGCGCACCCTGGAGCTGCGCCAGCAAATTGTGCATCGCGAACGCGTCCAGCTCGAGCTCAAGCATCAAGTGATGCACGATCCATTGACGGGATTACCAAACCGGGGCTTTCTGCGCGAACGGATCGACCGCGTGCTGCTGCTGATACACCGAGAACCTGATCGGCGTTGCGCTTTGCTGTATCTGGATGTCGACCGCTTCAAGCTGATCAACGACAGCCTCGGGCATCTTGCCGGAGACGCCTTCCTCAAGGCGATTGCCACGCGGCTGCAGCATTGTGTGCGCGAGCCAGACATCGTTGCGCGCCTGGCTGGCGACGAGTTCGCCGTTTTGCTTGAGGACATTGATGGCCCCGCCGCTGCTACGAATGTAGCCCAGCGCGTGCTGCAGGCCCTGGGTATGCCGCTGCATATTTCCGGCAAAGAGCTGGCACCCTCCGTCAGCGTGGGCATAGCTTGCGGTGATGTCCACTATCTCGACGCCGACGAACTGCTGCGCGACGCCGATATTGCGCTATATCAAGCCAAACAATTGGGCCGAAAGCGCTTCGTGGTGTTCGACGAAACGTTGGCAAAGGGCATGGTCGACGTACTGACGATGGAAGGCGAGTTGCGCGTGGCCTTGCAGCTTGACCAGTTTGAGCCTCTTTTCCAGCCGATCTGTCGACTCGATGGCGGTGCCGTGGTGGGCTATGAGGCGCTGATCCGGTGGAACCATCCGCGGCGCGGATTGCTTGAGCCATCCATTTTTCTGAAGATCGCCGAGGACAGCGGGCTGATCGAAGCGATCGACTGGCGCATGTTTGAAATCTGCTGCGACTTGGCCATGCGGCATCGTCTGAACGACACGTTCATGACGTTCAACGTGTCAGCACTGCATTTGCGCCATGCGGATTTTGATACGCGTCTGGTCCAACTGCTGGAGTCCGCCGGGCTGCCGCCCTCGCGACTGATCGTTGAAATCACCGAAGGTGCTCTTCTGGACAATCCTGAGCTCGTGCGGGCCACGCTCGAGCGATTGCGCTCGAGCGGTGTCGGAGCCGCGCTCGACGATTTCGGAACTGGCTACTCCTCACTCAACTATCTGCATTCGCTGCCGCTGCGCATGCTGAAAATCGATCGAGCCTTTGTGCAGGAGCTGGACAAGCTGGTAAATACCAACAGCACCACGGTGGTGGCGGCGATTCTGGCGCTGGCGCGCGCCTTGAACATCCAGGTAATCGCTGAAGGCATTGAAACCGAGGTCCAGCGCGATGCCCTGTTGGCGATGGGGTGTGAGATGGGGCAGGGCTACCTGCTCGGCCGCCCGGCACCGATCGAGCATTGGCTCGAACCCCGTGCTTCAGGTGTTTAGGTGCGTGATGATCCGGCCGGTGTGCGTTCTGTTACGCACGGTGCGAATGCTCTCATTCGGCAAGTCAGAGACTGCGCCCGCGGTGAACGCCGTGGATCCTGACCCAACGACAACGACAGGAATGAATAGCCTTGCTGCTCGATATAACGGGCATGCACTTGCTCCAACGGTGAAGAACTATGGACATTGAACAGTCAGGGCCACGTCCTTCGGCGGTCGTAAGCGTCGGACATCCCCGCGAACGCTGGTCGACACGCGCACAACGACTGCTCAATGAAATCCTCAGTTTGTGCGACAGCTGGCTTCATGAGCCTCTGCGCCTTTGTCTCGGCGATTTCGATGTGCGCTTACATGACAAGGCCGAACATACGCGTAGCCACCTTAGTCAGCAGCGCTACCTCACCACGCGACAGTCCCTGCTGCAGGGACGCAAGATGTTCGATCAGCACTTTATCGCTAGTCTCCATCAGGGCTTCGACGAACTCGGTGTCGGGAAGAAACCGGCCAGCACAACCCTTCCGCTTTCATTGAGCCTGCTCGATTCCACAGACCATGATCTGGTTGTCGCGATGGACCAGCTGGTGGCTCGTAGCGAGGCTCGAGGTGGACAGATCCTGGTCGAGCTGGGCTACCGACTGGGCGTACTCGTCGGCGCCCCACCGCTCGAAGGTGCAGCGCTGCCGCTGGGCCCGCATGCCATGACCACAGCATTTCGCGAGGCCAGCAAAGCGCTGAGTCTTCCCGGCAGTCACGAGCTGCTGCTGGTGCAGAGCCTCGAAAGTTCGCTGATGCAAAGGCTTGGTCCGCTTTACGAACTGATCAACGCACACTTGCTGGCCGATGGCATCCTGCCCCGATTACGCGCATTTTCATTGCCACGTGAAGCGCCACGTCGCGCCCGCGCGACCGCTGAAAAAAATCCACCGGAGCCCAAGGCGCCTCTTGCGAAATCAACCTCCACGGAGCCACTCATCGGTGGCCTGCGAGGACTGCTGGCCAGCCAGCGCGCAGACCGCGTCAATCTGCCTGCGACTGACGAAGAATTGCAGAACGCGCTGCGCACATTGCAGAAGCCACACAGCCCAATCAGCTACCACGTGAGCCGCGAACTGTTTAGTTCACAACGCCTGCGTGAAGAACTACTCATTCAACTCAATGCCGGCCATGCGTCCGGCGCAGCCCGCACATGCCTCAGTACCGAGCAGGACGATACGGTGGAACTGATCGCTCGTCTGTTCGAGCAAATTGGCCGCCGGCTGCAGCATGAGGGTGATGCGAGGGCCCTGCTGAGTGGCCTTCAACTGCCTTTGCTGCGCGCGGCAGCATCCGACCAGCAATTCTTCGAACGACGCGACCATCCTGCTCGCCAACTGCTCGACAAGACGACCCAGGCCATGCATGACTGGCTCGACGACAACGTCGGTGGTGAAGTCGCCCATGACCTTCGCCCCAAGTTTGAAAAGGTGGTTGAGCGCGCCAATCATGAACCCCCGCGGGCAAGTCTTTATGCAGCGCTGCTGGCGGAAATCGAACAACATGTTGCTCAGTGGCAAAGCAACGCCAAGGTCATGGAACACCGCCACGTGGAAGCCATGCAGGACCATGACCGATGGGAGCAGGCACGTCGTCGCGTAGCCAGACTGCTGCACGAACGCTTCGCCCACGCGCCGTCGAATCATCCACTGCGCACGCTGCTCAATCACACCTGGTCCGATGTGCTGGCACTGACGCTGATGCGCCACGGCGAGGGTAGCGAGACGTTTGCTGCGCGGTTGGTGATCACAGACCAGTTAATGGGTCGTTTGCCCGCCGGCGACCGCCAGCGACTGGGGCAGAAGGTACAAAATGGCCTGCAGCAGATCGGCATCCACAGTGACGAGGCGGCGCAGACCGCGCAAGAGTTGATCCGCGCCATTGCTGGCTCCGGCATCGACGATCTGGGTCAGCAGCGTTCCGGTGATTGGGTCACCAGGACGCTTGGGGCAAGTGACGTCGGCGCGGAACCCGGACCTCTGGAGCGACGAACCCTTCAGCATCTTCACGAACTGCCCAGCGGCAGCTGGTTCGAATGTGTGAACCCCGCCAGTGGCCGCGTCAGCCAACGCAAGCTGGCTTGGTTTTCACCACTTTCCGGACGCAGCCTGTTTGTCACCCGCCGCGGTCAGCGTGCCGAAGAGATGAGCCTGCACCAGCTGACCGAAGAATTGGCCTGCGGCCGCATGCGCGAGCTGCCAGTCACCTCGGACAGTCTGCTTGATCGCGCTTGGCAGACACTTACCGACGGCCTGCGTCAGAGTCCGCTCGTCCATCCGTGAGCGTAAGCGGATGAAATCTTCCTGCGCCAACACGCATCGGACGATGCGTTAGCGGCCTGCGGAGCCATAACCTGACCATTCTGTGTGATCTCGATCACAGTAGTGATGATCACGGCGACTGTTCAGTCTGTTTGGAATAGTCATTGCGTGTCTCTTCCATGCAGCGAAGGGCGCGGTGAATTGTGTGCCTCCGGTCGGTTTTCTTGCCGAACCGGTTTGAGCGATTCACGAGTGCCTTGGCTGTATCCATTCATCTCACGCTATCGCGGGTCGGGCCATGCGCCGCTTGCTTTCATTCGTGCCGCTCTACGTTCTCCTGAAGGCGATCGGGATCGCCGTCCTGGTACTCGCCAGTTGCGTGTATTCGTTGGCCCTGGCGCACTCAACCGGCAGCGCTACTTCGTTATGGATAGCCAACGGTATCCTCGTCGGCGGCCTTCTCCGTTTGCGAACGCGCCACTGGTGGATGTATTTGCTTTTTGGGTTGGCCGGGAATGCCGGTGCGCGCCTGCTGCTTCACGATCCGCTACTCGTCTCGCTGGGCCTGGCGATGGCCAATACCGTCGAGGTGCTGATCGTCAGCGGCGTCATCCGTCGACGGTTTCCAGAAATCACCAGCGATACCCCATACCTGGGATTGGGCTACGTCGCCCTGACGAGCACACTCGTCGCGTGTGCCGTGTCTGCGCTATTCGCTGGATTCGTGGCACATACGTTACAAGGGGCTCCGCTGTTTACCTACCTCAACGGTTGGTATCGCGCCCATGTGCTCGGCATGGTGATCGTGGCTACAACTACGCTGGTGGCCCTCACCGACAAATGGAGCCTTCTGGGAACACCTGGCAAGCGGTGGCCGTTTCTGCGTGATATGGCTTTGATGACGGGCACAACCATCGCTGTGTTCGCGCAGTCGCGATACCCCTTGCTGTTCCTGGTCTATCCACCGCTGCTCCTGGTGGTATTTCGGCATCGCTTTGCGGGTTTGGTCGTGGGCATAGCCTTGGTTGCCACGATTACCACCATCGCGACGGCTTTGGGGACGGGACCGTTTGAACTGGTTGTTGCCGGATCGCGAACCGAACGTGCTTTGCTGGCTCAGCTGTTTATCGGCGCGGCCTGTCTGATCGCCGTGCCGCTCGCCCTGATTCTTGCGGAACGCCGGCAATTGGGGATACGCGTTCGCGAGAGTGAACAGCGATACAGGATCCTGGCCGACTATGCCGGCGATCTGGTCATGCGCATCCGTCCCGACGGTCAGCGATCCTACGTATCGCCATCCATCAAAGATCGGCTCGGCTGGGAGGCGCACGAGTTCATGCAGCCACGCCCTGATCTCATCCACCCCGATGACCGCGAACGTGTGGCCAAGGCTGTCGTCGATCTTCATGCAGCAGGTGGCTCATCGATCACCACGTATCGGATACGTCACAAGGACGGTCATTACGTCTGGTTTGAGGCGCTGGCCCGGCTCGTTCCGAGTCCTGAGGTCGATGGAGTCATGGAGATCATCTACTCCGCGCGGGACGTGACCCAGCGCGTGCTTACGGAGCAAGCCCTGGCTGACAGCGAACGCCGGCTCCGCACGATCACGGATAACGTCCCTGCCGTTATCGCCCATGTGGATGCCAGCGAACACTACACGTTCGTCAATGCCTACGTTCAGCACGTTTCGGGACAGGATTCGGCGCAAATGATCGGAAAAACCATGCGCGAGGTCCGTGGCGAGCTTATCTATCGTGGACTTCAGGGACACCTCACGAGCGCTTTGGCGGGTAAGGCGGTCACGTTTGAGTATGAGGCTGACTACCGGGGAAAGCACACGTATTTCCAGACAAACTTCGTGCCGGATCACGATCATGAAGGACGCGTGTGTGGCGTCTATGCATTGACCACGGATATCACGCACATCAAGGAAGTGGAGCATGAACTGATCAAGCTGGCGCGCCTGGATACTTTGACGGGTCTCGCAAACAGGCGCTATTTCGATGAACGCATAGCGGCTGTCATGTTGCGAAAATATCGTCAGGGGTCACCCATTCTTCTGATGATGCTCGATGTGGACCACTTCAAGCGCGTCAACGATTCATGGGGCCATGGCGTTGGCGATGAAGTACTCAAGGAGGTCGGTCAACGCATTCAATCCTGCCTCCGCAAGAGTGATCTGGTGGCGCGTATTGGTGGCGATGAATTCGTCGTCCTCGTGCAGGATGTGGATTCGTCATCCATTGGGGAAGGACTGGCCCGGAAAGTCTGGGAAGCGATGCAGCCGGAAATCATCGTCGGCGCCGTTCGACTGCGGATGACTTTGAGCATCGGCATAGCGTTTTGCCAGAGCATTGCATCGCCCGACGATGTTATGCAGCTCGCCGATGCGGAGCTATACAAAGCCAAGGCAGAGGGCCGAAATACCTATCACATGGCGGCCCAGGGCAATGAATCTTGAGCGACGGCCCGTCGCATGGTCGCAAACCATGGGTGAAACACGCGACTGCTTACGCAGCTCGCGGATCTTCATGAACCTCGGATGCCTTACTTTCCGATGCAGAACGAGCCGAAGATTGCACCAAGCAGGTCGTCGCTGCTGTAGCTGCCGGTGATTTCACCGAGCGCGTGCTGGGCATGCCGCAATTCTTCGGCGGCGAGTTCGCCGGCATGACGGCTGCCGAGCATGTGTGCTGCCTGATCGAGATATACGCCGACTTGTTGCAAGGCATGCACATGCCGACGGCGGGCGCTGAACGCGCCTTCTCCGCTTCCGGCACCTGCAAGTTGCTTGAGGTGATCGCGCAACGCATCGAGACCGGCGCCGGTTTTGGCCGAGGCCCAGATCCAGGTCACGCCATCTCGTGATTCGTAATGTGGGCTGGCCTGTTCGAGGTCGATCTTGTTGATCAGCACCAGCTTCTCGACGCTTGGTGGGAGCTTGGCAAGCAGGGACAAATCGTTGTGCGCGTGCGGCGCGTCGGTCACCAGCAACGCCACGTCGGCGCGCGCCAGTTCGCCATGTGCTCGGCGTACGCCTTCGCGTTCCACTTCATCGTCGGTCTCGCGCAAGCCAGCGGTGTCGGCGAGTTCCAGTGCGATGCCATCGAGGTTCAGGCTTTCGCGCAGCACGTCGCGGGTGGTGCCGGCGGTCGCGTTGACGATGGCGCGATCACTGCCGGCCAGTGCATTCAACAAACTGGACTTGCCCGCGTTTGGACGTCCAATGATCGCGACGCGCAAGCCATCGTTGAGGCGCAACCCTCGCAGCGCCTCACGCAGCAGCTCGGTCAGTTCGGCGCGCACGGCCGCAAGCTGACGACCGATCGCCGGGTCGGCGAGGAAATCGATTTCCTCCTCCGGAAAATCGATCGCTGCCTCGATGTGCACACGCAATGCGATCAACGCTTGCAGCAGCGCATCGACCTTGCGCGAGAACACGCCCTCCATCGATTGCAGCGCAGCGCGCGCGCCTGCCTGCGAGCGCGCCGCGATCAGATCGGCCACCGCTTCGGCCTGGGCCAGGTCAAGTTTGCCGTTGAGGAATGCGCGCTCGGTGAATTCGCCCGGCCGCGCCAGTCGCGCACCGAGTTCACACACACGGCGCAGCAGTGCATCAAGCAGGACCGCGCTGCCGTGACCTTGCAACTCCAGCACGTGTTCGCCGGTATAGGACGCAGGGGCAGGGAAATGCAGCAGCAGACCGCGATCGATCAGTTCGCTGGCGGCGTCGCGGAACGCAGCAAAGTGAGCATGACGTGGTTGGGGCGCGCGGCCCAGCAAAGCCTGTGCGATGGATGGCACCGCGGGCCCGGACACACGCACCACGCCGACGCCGGCCGCACCAGGTGCGCTGGCAATCGCGGCAATGGTTTCGATGGCGGTGGCTTTGTCAGACATGATGGAGACTCTAAACGAACACAGCCGCGATGGTTGCCCAATCGCGGCTGTTGAAGGTACCTCGGCAGGAGCGGGCTCAGGCTGCCTTTGTGGTTTCCTCGCGATCGATGTGATGCGTGACCCACCACTGCTGGCCCAGACCGACCAGGCCGTTGACCGCGTAGTACAGACACAGGCCGGCGGGGAAGAACGCGAACAGCACCGTGAACAGCAACGGCATGATCTTCATCATCTTCGCCTGCGCCGGATCCATACCTGCGGCGGCCGGATTGAGCCACTGCGTACCAAGCATCACGGCTGCGTAGATCAACGGCAGGATATAGAGCGGATCGTGCGCGCTCAGATCGGGGATCCACAGGAACGGCGCATGGCGCAGTTCCAGGCTGTACTTCAGCACGTAGAACAGGCCGTAGAACACCGGCATCGTGATCAGTACCGGCAGGCAGCCACCCATCGGATTGATCTTCTCCTTCTTGTACAGCTCCATGGTGGCCTGCTGCATTTTCACTTTGTCGTCGCCGTAGCGCTCTTTCAGCTGGGCGATGCGCGGCTGCAGCTTGCGCATCCTGGCGCTGGAGCGGTACTGCACGGCCGTCAGATGCCAGGTCAGACCCTTGATCAGCAGCACCAGCAGGATGATCGCCACGCCCCAGTTGTGGGCGATCAGATCGAACTGCGACAGCACCCAATGCATCGGTACGGCGATCAGCTTGAGCATGCCATAGTCGATCGTCAGATCGAGGCCCGGTGCGACCTGGTCCAGCGTGCCCTGCCGTGTCGGACCCAGATACAAGCGCGCGGCGCTGCTGAGGGTCTGCCCAGGCGCCACGCTCAATGCCGGACCGATCGCGCGTATCAAATAATGTGGCTGCGCGCTGTCTGGATTGATGGTCTCGGTGACATATCGGTCAGTCTCGCCAGCCGGGGGAATCCATGCCGCGAAGAAATACAGCTTGAGCATCGCTGCCCAACCACCTTTGAACTGGCCGTCGAGCCGATCGCTGGCATCGCTGAAATTCTTGAATGCCAGCTTCTCGAATTTCTCTCCGGTGTACCAGGCAGCGGCCGGAACAAAAGAGGCCTCAGGGTTGCTGTAGTTCTCGAACCAACTGCCGGCCTTCGGTGGCGCGACCCGCAGCAACTGCTGGTAGGCATTGCCAGTCCACGGCTGGCTGCCACCGTTGTCGATGCGCTGAGTCAGTCCGATCACGTAGCTGCCGCGCTTGAAGCTGTAGGTCTTGGTGACCTTGATACCGGCCGCATCCTGCCAGGTCAGGTCGACATTCAGCTCGTTCTGGCCATCGACCATCGTGTAGGCAGTCTTGGCGCTCTGGAAAATAGCCTGATGATTCGGCTGATCGGCCGGCGCCGGATCACTGCTGCTGACCAGACCGTTCTGCGCCACGAAGTAGCTCGCCTCGGTGGTATCGAGCAAGGTGGTCGGCGGCGGATTGGGTTGTTTGCTGGTCTTCGGCAGCGATGGGTAATCCAGCAGGTCGGCATGTACCACGCTGCCGCCGCGTGTATCCAGCGTCAGGTTCAACACATCGGTGCTGATGGTGATCAGCTGCGAGGTTGTCTGAGTGCCAGCTGCCGGCGGGATGACGCCCGGCGTGGCACTTGGTGTTGCCGACGACGCATCCGTGGTGGCCGTCGGTACGCTGCCATCGGCTAGCGCGCTACTGGCACTGGCTACGGCAGCGACCGGCGCCGGTGGTGCGTAATCCTTCTGCCAGGCCATGAACAGGAAGTAGGCCACCGCGAACAGGGCGAACATGAGAAAGGTGCGCGTTTGATTCATCGCGTAGCAAATCCGGGTAACGCCACGACACTGGGAAGCCGCGGTGGGAAAAGAGGAAAGGGCGAGGTCAACTCACGATTGTGGCGGTCGCGTCGACTCGCTTCAATGGTCGGCGGGTTTCGGAGCAGACTTTTCGGTGTGGCTTGCCAGCAGTTTCTTCCACAGCTGCTCGATTTCGGCCAGCAATTGCGGGCCCGGCACACCCGCGGCCTGCTCCCTCGCCATCACCATCAGGTCGATCGCCGGCAGCTGGTCGCGAACGCGCCGAAACGACTCGCGGAGCAACCGCTTGATGCGGTTGCGCTCGACGGCGCGCTTGGACACGCGCTTGGAAATCGCCAGGCCGAGCCGGGCATGACCGAGTTCATTGCCGCGATAACGCAAATGAAAACAGCGGCCGCTTGCGCGTCCGCTGCTTGTCCGCAAGGCGGCGAAGTCACCCGGCCGGCGTAACCGCGCCTCGCGCGGCAGACCAGCGGCTGACATGGCCTGCGCTCTTTTTACGGGATCAGGCGCTTACGGCCCTTGGCGCGACGGGCATTGAGAATCTTGCGACCATCGGCCGTGGCCATACGGGCACGAAAACCGTGAGTGCGAGCGCGCTTGAGCTTGCTGGGCTGGAAGGTCCGCTTCATGGCGTACTCCGAAGGGAATGTGGATAAAAAGGTTGGAA
>Ga0302229_10002659_pt1 | contig 12784 bp, 10 predicted proteins | sample II_Palsa_N1_3_FD_193518 | JGI IMG/M metagenome (GOLD analysis project Ga0302229, IMG submission 193518) | Peat permafrost microbial communities from Stordalen Mire near Abisko, Sweden - II_Palsa_N1_3 | ecosystem: Environmental > Terrestrial > Soil > Palsa > Peat permafrost | place: Sweden...
TCCCGGCGGATGTGCTGGCCACCCTCGGCGAAGCTGGCCTGCTGGGACTCAACACCCCCGAGGAGGCAGGCGGCGAGGGGGCCGGCGAGCTCCTCACCGGCATGGTATGCGAGGAATTGGCGAGCGCCGACTTCCTCTCCGGCGTGCTGGTCATCCAGTCAGGTACCGCCTGCAAGCTGCTGCATAGTTTCGGTGACCCGGCTGTCGCCGCCGAGTGGCTGCCGCGGATTCTGGCTGGCAGGACCACCATCGCGCTTGGTCTGACCGAGCCGCAGTCGGGCTCGGACCTCGCGGAGATCACCACGCGCGCCCGGATGGACGGCGGGGACTGGGTTATCAGCGGCCAGAAGGCGTGCGTCAGCCTGTCGGGCTCAGACGGCATCATCGTGCTGGCCGCCACATCCGACGGCCCGGGCCTGTTCCTGGTCCCGCGAGGATCTGCCGGGCACACCATCTCCCGGGTCGACTATATGGGCGGCAGGGCGTCCGGACGCGGGATCATGATCTTCGATGACGTGCGGGTTCCGGCGCGCTTCCGGATCGGCGAGCCCAGCGCGGGTATCCGGCTGATCCTCCGGTCGCTGTCCAGCTCCCGGTTGCTGGCCTGCCTGGTGGCGGTAGGCGCCGCCAGGACGGCCGTCGGTGACGCCGTGACCTGGGCGAAGGAACGCGAGACATTCGGCGCGCCACTGGCGACGCGGCAGGGCGTCGCCTTTCCGCTCGTCGATGCGTGGACAGATATCGAGCTCGCCAGGCTGATGTGCCACAAGGGACTGTGGAAGGCTGACCGCAGCCTGGACTTCCGGCAGGAAGCCGCGATGGCGAAGAGCTGGATACCTGCGCGGATGGTAGCTGCCTGTCACGAGGCACTGATCATCTTCGGTCATCTGGGATACAGCCGGGAACATCCTAGCCAGCTGCGCCTGCGCGACGTGATCGGTACCGAGATCGGCGAAGGAGCAACGAACATTCAGCGCATCCTGCTGGCCCGGCAACTGCTCGGTGTGACTCCGGGCTAAGACGTGACCCCGTCTCAGCGTCAGTCATCTGCTCCGGGAAGGAGGATCTAGTGGCCAGGCGGGAGGTCGCCGTCATCGGCTCCGGCAACATCGGCACCGATCTCATGATGAAGATCATCAGGCTGTCCTCCGGTCTGCAGATGGGGGTCATGGTCGGTATTGACCCGTCGTCCGACGGGCTCGCGCGAGCGCGCCGCCTCGGCGTGCCCACCACCGACGCAGGGGTGGACGGGCTGATCGCGATGCCGAACTTCGGCGACATCGGCATCGTTTTCGACGCGACCTCCGCCAAGGGGCACATCGCGAACGCCGGTGCTCTTGCGCCGTACGACAAGCGCCTGGTGGACCTGACACCAGCCGCCATCGGCCCGTTTGTCGTGCCCGCCGTTAATCTCGATGGCCTGCTTGAAGCCCCTGACGTCAACATGGTGACGTGCGGCGGCCAGGCCACCGTTCCGATCGTCGCGGCGATCTCGCAGGTGACCGAGGTCTACTATGCCGAGATCATCGCGTCCATCGCGTCGCGGTCAGCGGGTCCCGGCACCCGGGCCAACATCGACGAGTTCACCGAGACCACGGCTCATGCCGTCGAGTCCGTCGGCGGGGCCGGCCGGGGCAAGGCCATCATTATCCTCAATCCGGCTGATCCGCCGATGATCATGCGGGACACGGTGCTATGCCTGGCAGCGGACGTCAGCACCGGCGAGATCGCGGATTCCGTCGGCGCGATGGTGGCGCGCGTTGCCGAGTATGTCCCGGGCTACCGGCTCAAGCAGAAGGTGCAGTTCAGGCGCCTGGAGCCGGACAGCCCGGAGAACCGGCTGGTCCCTGGCGGCCGCGGGCCGGCCGACTGCGTGATCTCGGTGTTTCTCGAGGTCGAGGGGGCGGCGCACTATCTTCCTGCCTACGCCGGCAACCTGGACATCATGACGTCGGCGGCACTGCAGGTCGGCGAGCGGCTCGCGGCCGCCCAGCTCTCGGGCCCGAGATGACCGATATCTACGTTCAGGACGTCACCCTGCGGGACGGAATGCACGCGATACGCCATCGCATTACTCCCGCCAACGTGCGCCGCATCGCCGCCGCGCTGGATAGCGCGGGCGTCGATGCGATCGAGGTCGCGCACGGGGACGGCCTGGCGGGCGGCAGCCTGAACTACGGCCCGGGCAGCCACACTGACCTGGACTGGATCACCGCCGCCGCCGAGGTCGTGCAGCGGGCCAGGCTCACCACCCTGCTGCTGCCCGGCATCGGCACCATCAGGGATCTGCGCGAGGCGCACACCCGGGGCGTGACCTCGGTTCGCGTCGCCACGCACTGCACCGAGGCCGACGTCGCCGCTCAGCACATAGACACCGCCCGCGAGCTGGGCATGGACGTAAGCGGTTTCCTGATGATGTCGCACATGAGCAATCCGGCAGATCTCGCAGCACAGGCAAAGCTGATGGAGTCATATGGCGCGCGGTGTGTCTACGTGACTGACTCGGGTGGCCGCCTGACCATGGATGGCGTGCGCGAGCGGGTGCGCCGCTACCGGGACGTCTTGGATGAGTCAACCGAGATCGGCATCCATGCTCACCAGAATCTCTCGCTGGCGGTAGCCAACTCGGTTGTCGCGGTCGAGGAGGGTGCGTTCCGGGTAGACGCGTCGCTTGCTGGTCATGGCGCCGGGGCTGGCAACTGTCCGATCGAGCCATTCATAGCCGTCGCATCGATCCAGGGCTGGCAGCATCACTGTGATCTGTTCGCGCTGCAAGACGCCGCCGACGACCTGGTCCGGCCCCTGCACGAGCGCCCTGTGCAGGTCGATCGCGAAACACTTACCCTCGGTTTCGCTGGCGTCTATTCAAGCTTCCTGCTGCACGCGGAGACCGCGGCCCGCCAGTACGGGCTCGACACGCGCGACGTGCTCGTCGAAGCCGGTCGGCGCGGCCTGGTCGGCGGCCAGGAAGACATGATCATCGACATAGCGCTGGATCTCACCGCGCGCCGGCAGCCCGCCACAGGAGAGCACGCGGGCTAGGTAGTGCCTTCCGGATATCAGTCACAACGTGACGCTAACGTGCACCTCGCGTAACTATTGCCTTTATGGCATCTCCGTTACCTACGCTCTTGATTGCAGCCTCAGTGTCCCGCAGATGGAAGCGCCGAGTTATCAGCCCGGGTAGATCCAATTGCGCGTGATACCGCTGCGCTAGCTGAATCGTCCTTAGCCGCGCTTCGGGCCGGATGCCAAAACTGCCTATCAGATGCAAATTTAGATTGTTCAGGCGAAAAGGATCGAGATTGACTGTTCCTGCGCCAGAGAATAGTCCAAGGATGAGATACCTTCCGTTACGCGCTAGCAAGGGCATTCCCTCATCAAATGCTGACAGAACGCCCGTCGCTTCGATGACAACATCGGCGCCGCGGCCGCCGGACAGCTCGCGAACCATCGCGGCACGCTCCTGGGGGCAAGTGGATTCGATGGAAACCGCTGCCGTCGCTCCGATACGCTCCGCGGCCCGCAGGCGATGATCGGGCGCCCCGATGACGATCACATGAAGCGCCGGGCTTAGCCCCGCCAGCATGGCTGATGCCAAACCGACCGGACCACTTCCTTGTATCACGACGATATCGCCTGCGCCGATCCCACCAAGGCGGCGGAAGCCCTCGATAGCAGTGGGCATGGCACATCCGAAAGCGATTATCGCTTCTGGTGGAACACCGTCAGGAATTCGATATACTTCGGTAGCGCTGGTGAGAGTAGCGTATTCCTGGAAAGCAGCCGCATTCGGCGTCAGAGCCGATGCCGGCCAGGCGGCGTGCGGACAGACGGTAACGTCCTGTGCTATGGTGCACGAGTAACAGCGGTGGCAGCTTGTAATTGGATTCCAGTAGACCAGGTCGCCCGCTCGCAGCGTTTCTCCGGCAATATCACAGGTGGCTCCATCTCCCAATACCTCGACTCTTCCTATTCCTTCGTGACCAAAGATGACGGGCGTTCCCGTGAACGTGATATCACCGGACAGCCTATGTGCATCTGTGCCACACACTCCGGCCATTTCCATTCGTATCAGCATTCCGCCTGGCGGCGGATCAGGGACTTCCTGCTGCCAGTACTCCATGGGGCTCCCTGGACGCGTGAATACAGCGCCATGACCAAGCCGGGCCAAGAATACCTCCATTTGAGTTGAGCGCTACGGCACCTATTTCGTCAGCCTTCGATAGCCGCCCCGGACCTGATGAGCGCATCGGCGTCATGGAATCCCAGGGCGAGCAGGGTTTCCCGGGTGTCTGCCCCAGGCGCGGTGGGTGGCCTGGGCAGGCCGGCCGGAGTACGACTGAAGCGCGGAGCAGGTCCTGGCTGTCGCACGCCGTTGACGTCAACGAACGTCTGGCGGTCGACGAGGTGCGGATGCCTCGGCGCCTCGGTCAGGCTCAGAACCGGCGATACGCAGGCGTCGCTGCCCTCGAAAACACGCATCCATTCCTCTCGGGTGCGCTGATCAAACGCACCGGCGATCTCCAGCCGCATGGCGGGCCATGCGTCGGGGTCGTCGCGCCGCTTTTCGTCAGGATCAAGACTCAGGAGGGTCATGAAGGCGGTGTAGAACTTCGGCTCGACGGGGCCGACCGCGACGTACTTGCCGTCTGATGTCTCGTAAACGTCGTACCACGGCCTGCCGGTATCGCTTGAATTAACGCCCCGCTGGTCACGCCACAGACCGGCGCTCATCAATCCGTGCAGCACTGTCGTCAGGGACGCCGCACCATCGACGATAGCCGCATCAACGACCTGGCCCTGACCGGAGCGGGCGACCTCGAGAAGTGCCGCGAGCACCCCGATGACCAGATACAGCGAGCCGCCGGCATAGTCCCCCAGGAGGTTTGCCGGCACAACGGGACGCTCATGGCTTCGGCCAATCGCGTGCAGCGCGCCAGTGATAGCCAGATAGGAGATGTCGTGACCCGCTGTTTCCGCTAGCGGACCATCTTGCCCCCAGCCCGTAATCCGGCCGTAGATGAGCCGGGGATTATGCGCCAGGCATTCGTCTGGACCAACGCCGAGGCGCTCGGTCACGCCCGGACGGTAACCCTCGATGAGCACATCTGCCTGCTCTACCAGCCGTAGCAGGACTCCCACCCCCGACGCACTGCGGAGGTCCAGGATTACCGACTTGCGGCTCCGCCGGAGCGCGTCGAGTTGCGGCGGGATCATACTGCCCGAACCCTGTGGCCGCTCCACCCGGATGACCTCAGCGCCGAGGTCAGCGAGCAGCATCGCGGCGAACGGGCCAGGGCCGATTCCGGCGAGTTCGATGACGCGCACCCCCGCCAGAGGTCCGTCCGCGCTCGCTCCGGCCGCTCGCATAGCTGCTGCCTCTCCGCCTGCAGGGATCAGGACATCCCGATTCTGCGGCAGGCCGGGCAAGCGGTCACCCTATGCGTGTCGGCAGATGGAACATATGCCTCGACGCTGCGAGCGGACCGGCGCAAGATACGGTCCGGCACTCAAAAAGGGAGGACGACCGTGGATTTCGGCATGGCTCCTGAGCATCGGCAGCTGGTTGAGGTGGCGCGGAGCGTAGCCGCTGAGATCGCACCAGGATATGTTCAGCGAGATATCGCCGAGAAGGTCCCCTGGGATATCCCGCCGCTGCTCGCGCGCGCGGAATTGCTCGGGCTGAACGTTTCCGTCGAAGCTGGCGGGCAGGGCGCTGGCGAGCTTGCGGCCGGCCTGGTGGCCGAGGTACTCGCGGCGGCCGACCGCCAGGCAGCCTCCTTCCTGCTGGCAGCCAGCACCGCCTGCAAGCTCATCCACGCCGGGGGGGACGATGAGCTGCGTGCCGCGTGGCTGCCACCGCTACTGGCGGGAGAGGTCACAGTCGCCCTCGGACTGACCGAATCGCAGTCGGGGTCGGACCTGGCCAACGTCAGGACCACCGCGGTACTTTCGGGCGATGCCTGGGTAATCGACGGCGAGAAATCCTCCGTCAGCCAGAGCGAGTCACAGGCAGCCATCGTCCTTGCCAGGACCGGCGACGGCCCGGAGCTCTTCCTCATTCCTGCCGATGCCGCCGGCGTCACGTTCGGTCCCATTGGCGATCTGGGCGTACGCCCCAGCCGGCGAGCGATCATGAATATGACCGGCGTCCGGGTTCCGCTGTCGCATTGCCTGAGCCGGGGGGCCGGAGGACTGCGCGCCATCCTGGCGCTGCTCACGGCGGGCCGCCTGCTGGTATGCATGACCTCGATCGGGATCGCCACCAGGGCGCTTGACGATGCCATCGCGTGGGCACAGGAGCGGCAGACGTTCGGGAAGATGCTTTCTGAGCGCCAGGGCGTCGCCTTCCCGCTCGTGGATGCCATGATCGAGATCGAGCTGGCCCGGCTGATCTGCCTGAAGGGGCTCTGGATGGCAGATCAGGGAATGAACTTCCGGCGTGAGGCTGCTATGGCGAAATCGTGGATACCGCGCACCATGGTGCGAATATGCCACGAGGCTATGCTGACGTTCGGTCACGTCGGCTATTCAGCCGAGCATCCGGCCCAGCTGCTTTACCGAGACGCGATAGGTTATGAGATCGGCGAGGGCCCGGAGAACATCCAGAAAATCCTATTGAGCCGGCTGGCTTTCGGGAAAACTCCGTCCTGATGTCTCATGGCCCGGATATCCGGGGCAGCGACCCAGAGGGCTTCTGCGGCAGGGAGAATAATATTCTGGAGATAGAAAATATCCTGGGCTCGTATACGGGCCGCGTGGATCGTGACGCAGTTCTTTCCTACGCTGCGGCAACGAATGATCCGAGTGCGGAATACCTGGCGGGCGCGGTGCCCCCGCTGTTTATAGTCTCCTTGATGCATTCGGCGATCCTGGACAATCACAGGCTGCTCACCGAAATGCTCGGCTCGTCTGCTGGCGGCGTTCACGCGGGCCATGATGTGTACTTTTATCATCCCGTCAGGGCCGATATGATCCTGCACTGGACGACCAAGGTGTACAGCGCCGCTCAGACATCCATTGGCGTGCGGGTCGTGACCAGGATTCCCTTCTACGATGCACTCGACCGGCTCGTGACAGAGCACTACTGGTCGTCGATCTACTTCGGGACGACCATTGCTGCCGCGGTCGGCCCCAGGCTGGCTAATCATGCGTTTCCGGAAGCGGCACGGTCCCACGAGCTGGGATCGGCATCGTTCGAGATCGCCGACGATCAGCCATTCCGGTACGCGGAGGCGTCCGGTGATCATGCGCCGATCCATCTCAGCGACGAGGACGCCAGGAGTCACGGATTCCCGGCAAAGCTGCTGCATGGCCTGTGCACTCTGGCAATCTGCGGCGTAGCGGTGGTCAGGGTTGCCGGGCACGGGGAGTCCGGGCGGCTGTCCCGGCTGACGGCCCATTTCGCCAAGCCCGTATTTCCGCCCTGCACGCTGGACGTCCGGGTCTACGACCCGGGGGCGCCAGCTGAGAATAGCCTGGCTGTCGCCTTCGAAGCCTCGTCCGCGGGTTCGATTGCCGTCAGCCACGGCCGTGCCGAGTTCCGGACGGACAGCGGGCAGCCGTGATCGCCGCGCCTGCCGCATCGGCCGCGGCCGCGAGGAGGTGGCTGGCCGGCGAACTGCCAGCCGCAACGCCCCGCGATGCGGCGTCGGTGGCACTGGTGCGGGATATCGAGGATGGCCTCGAAGTCCTCATGCTCGCCAGGGCGCCGACGATGTCCTTTGCCCCGGAGGTGTACGTTTTCCCGGGCGGTTCGGTAACCGAGAGCGACCGCACTGGTCCTACGAAGCGGCTTGGCGCGTTGCCCCCCAGCTGGCACCAGTCCCTGGATGCGACGCCCGGCCTGGCTCACGCGCTGTTCTGCGCTGCCGTGCGCGAGACCTTCGAGGAGTGCGGGATCCTGCTGGCGCAGGCAGGGCAGGCTGCGAGCGCGCTGGACGGGGACGGGGTGCGCCAGGCCGAGCGCGCTTCGCTAGAGGAGCGGCGTGGCTCGCTCGCGGACTTGTGCGACAAGTATTCGATCCGGCTGTCGCCCGGCTTCCTTGCCCCGCTCGCGCACTGGCTCACCCCGGCAGGGGCGCCGCGGCGCTACGACACGAGGTTCTTCGTCGCGCGGCTGCCACCCGGACAGAACCCTGCGCTGCCTAGCGCAGAGGCGGTCGAGATCACCTGGCTGGCACCCGCGGCGGCCGTGGCGGGCGAATACCCGATCCTGCCGCCGACGCGCGCCGTACTGTCCGAGCTGGCAACCTACAAGACAGCACGCGACGCTATGCGCGCACCCCGCGCGATCCGCAGAATAACTCCGAAGTACACCGACATAGACGGTCAGATATATCTGCTATTTCCTGGCGACGAGGGCTATCCGCCGCCGGGCTGAAGCGGGTACTCCGGAGCGCGCCGCCACGATGATGCCGACCCTGTTTGACGGCTAATGTGAGCCTATGCGCAGGGGCATGCGTCTGCGGTGGATGAACCGCGAGATCAGCATCGGCTGCCGGTGGATGCGCCCCGAGCAGGCCGCCGCGGGCCCCTTGATCATGTTCTGCCTGGCCTACGGCCGCGGCTGGCGGCTCCCTGGCTCGCGGCGGGGTTTGACTCGGAGCCGTCGCGGCAGCTTGCGGGGCTTTAGCCCGGGGAACAGCCAGTCGGCAATTTTGTCCAGTCCTTGACTGCGCTGCACCTGATGCCGGAAGCACTGCGGTCGATCAGCTTCGACCCTGCCGCCGCCGACGAGGAGTTCGCGGCACGCTGCCAGGCTGCGCTGGACATCGTCCAGCAGAACCTGGACGCCGCCGGACACAGCCGGTACCGGATGCGGGCGCACCTTGACCGGGTTGGCCGGCGGCGGTATTCGCGGCTCTGCCGTACGGCTAGTACTGGACCGGGGCGCGGGCATGGCCGGCGCGGGACACACCCGGCTGCTCCTGTTCAGCGGTGCCGACTTCAGCGACGCAATAGCCAAGCAAGCCGCGGCCGACCCGTCCGTCCAGCTCATTGGGCTCAGTCGGCTCTACCACGGCTCCTGACCAGCCCGATTCCGCGGCATGCGGCACATGTACCACTACATCACCGCCACGCTGACCGGGCGGTCTGGCATCAGGTCCCTGGAGACATCGCCCATCATCGGCAGGTTCAAGCAGGCGGGCCCCCGCCACTCTTGGGCTCAGTGGCTGAGCCGCCGCCCCGCGCAGCCGCGCCCTCCATCTCAGCTGGCTAGTTTGATGAAAGTCGGGACCCCCGCAGCCCCGGCTTGGGCCAGCGTACGCAGGGTCTCAACTGTTGGAACGGTTCGGTTGGCCGGTCGGATTGCTCAGCGGACGATGGCCCAACGCCCTCCAATGGTGGAGTGCCTGACGGTGTCCCGGAGGTACGTTCATGCCGAAGATCAAACTCGCGGCGCTCGCAAGCCTGGCGCTGACCCTAGGAGCGGTAACCGCGTGCAGCAGCGGGGGCAGTGGGGGCAGCAGCGGGGGCAGCGCAGCTACTGGCGGCACCATTACTATTGGAATAACGGGATCGTTCACGGCCGGAACGGGCTACCCGAGTATTCCCCTGTCCGCGCAGGCGCGGGTCGACGCGATCAATGCCGCGGGAGGCATCAACGGCCGGAAGGTAAAGCTAGTTTCCTGCAGTGACAACCTGAACGTTAACACGGCGATCGCCTGCGCGCAGAAACTTCTGCAGCAGAAGGTGGTAGCTGTCGTAAGCCCGCTTTCGGCATTCGGCAATGAGATCTATCCGGTATTCAATAACGCTCATATCCCGATCATCGGAACTACTACCGGCACTCCGAGCGATGCCACATATCCGGTCTCCTTCCCGATCACAGTCGGCGCGCTCGGCGGTTTCGCCGGCATGCCCGCGGCACTCAAGTCGGAGGGCGCCACCAAGATAGGCTTGCTGGACGAGGGCGATCTGGGCCCGGTCACCACCGCGAACGAGGCAGGCTTCGCTGCGGGCGAGAAGGCGGTCGGCTTCCCCGCCGGTCCCACGATCGGCGTGCCAGGCACGGCCACGGATTTCGGCCCTTACGTCGCCAAGGTTCTTGAAAAGGGCGTCAACGGGCTCGGGATCTACCTGAATAACTCGACCTCCGAGGCTCAGCTGGCACAGGCCATCCTCCAGCAGGATCCGAAGATGAAGATCGTCATCGCCGGATTCGGCGTCAACAGCCAGGTGATCAGCGCGCTGGGCGCCACCGCCAGCCATCTGAAGGTGGTTCTCTGGGGCCAGCCAGCATCAGCCATGAGCGCGCCGGGCATCGCTATGTTCAACGCAGACATGAAGAAGTACGCCAGCGGCCAGCCGCTGGACGACCTCGATATCCAGGGGTGGGCCAGTGTCTGGCTCTTCCAGCGGGTAGCGCAGGGCCTCGGCAAGAACATCACCGCCGCGTCTGTGCTAGCCGCGATGGGCAAGCTGCACGGCATGAGCATGGGCGGAATTTATCCGCCCCTGACCACGACGACCACCTGCAGCGGCTGCGACGGCGCTACCCGGATGTTCAATCCGACCATTGTCGTGGGCAAGATAGCCGACGGGAAGGTTGTGGCTGTCACCGGCAAGTTCGTCAGCGCCTTCTCTAGCTAGTCCGCTGCGGGCATGATCACCATCTGAAACGGTCCTCTAGGGACAGGTGACAATGCAGGCCTTCCTGTTGTTCCTGGTGCTCGGCCTGGGCGTGGGCAGTGCCTACGTCCTGGCCGGGCAGGGCCTCGTGCTCGTCTACAAGGGCTCTGGCGTGCTCAATTTCTCCCAGGGCGGCATGGCCGTCATCGGCGGCTTTACCTGTTATGAGCTCGATGCCGCGGGAGTGCCCGTCTGGGCCGCTGCCGCCGCCGGGGTGCTGATAGCCGCACTGTGCGGCGCGCTGTTCTACGCGCTGGTCATCCGCAGGCTGGCTACGGCCTCAAACGTCGCCAAGCTGGTGGCGACTCTCGGCTTCCTGACGGCGGTGGAGGGAATCGGCGGCATCATCTACGATGGGTACTCGCGTCCGGCGCCCAGCCTGCTGCCAGCCGGCTCGCTGAGCTTGGGCGATGGAATCGCCGTCGGGCAGAATCGGGTGTGGCTGATCGGGATTGCGATCGTCTTCACCACGGTTCTGTCACTGCTCTACAAGCGGACGAAATTCGGGATGGCGACCCGGGCAAGTGCCGAGAACGAGGTCGCGCTCGCTGCGCTTGCCCGGTCGCCGGAACGAGTGGCCGCAATCAACTGGGCGATCGGCTCGGCACTTGCCGCTGTGGCCGGAATCTTGCTCGCGCCGATCACCGGGCTGTCCGTGGAGACGCTCGGATTCCTGCTGTACCCCGCCCTCGCCGCCGCGCTTGTCGGCAGGTTCGAGTCGTTCTGGCTGACCCTGGCCGGAGGCGCAGCCATGGGAGTTCTCCAGTCAGAGGCGGCCAACTACATCAACTCGTCAGGCTGGGCGCAGGCTGTCCCGTTCATAGCGCTGATCGCCTTCATCGCCGTGCGCAGTGAGGGACTTCCCGGGCGCAGCCAGCTGACGACTACGTTGCCGCGGGTCGGCGCGGCCCGTACTAGCTGGCCCGTCATCGTTGTTGCCCTGGCGGTCGCCGTCTACGCGGTTTTCGCGCTGGGACCTAGCTGGTCCACCGTGCTGGCGGCGACGTTCTCCTCCGCGCTGATTCTGCTGTCCCTGGTTGTCGTCACCGGCATCGCCGGCCAGCTGTCGCTAGCGCAGTACGCATTCGCCGGAACCGGGGCGTACGTAGCGGCGAGGCTCTCGGCCACCTTCGGCCTGCCGTTCCTGGCGGTGCTGATCATCGCGGCCCTGGTAGCGGTGCCGGTCGGCGTCATCGTGGGCTTGCCGGCCGTCCGTGTCCGCGGCTCCAACCTGGCCATCGTCACGCTCGTGGTGTCGCTGGCGATCAGCAGTGCCCTGCTGGAGAATCCCAGCTACACCGGCGGGAACTTCGGGCTCGGGGTGCAGCCGCCCACGATTTTCGGCATCGCGGTGAATCCGCTGCTTTATGCCAACCGCTACGCATTTGTCTGCCTGGTCGTCCTGGTGCTGGCTCTCTTCATGGTCCGCAGCGTCCGCAGCGGGGCGGCCGGCCGGCGGATGCTGGCAGTCCGGGCGAATGAGAGGGCGGCGTCGGCACTCGGCGTCAGCGTCACCGGCACGAAGCTGTATGCCTTCTCGTTGTCCGCTTCCATCGCGGCGGTGGCCGGGGTGCTGATCGTCTTCCAGGAGAGTTTCGCGATCTTCAGCAACTTCACCGCGGATAACTCGATCCTCGCCATCGTGTTCCTGGTCCTGTCCGGCGTCGGCTACCTCTCAAGCACCTTCGTCGGAGGTGCCGTGCTGGCAGGCGGCATCGTCTCCTACGCACTGTCACAGTGGACCGGATGGAGCGACTACACGCTGCTCCTGGTAGCGGGAGTTTTGCTGATGGTGAGCACGGTGCGGACGCCGCACGGCGGCATCGACGAGATCGTCGGCCTGACCCGCCGGGTGGCGCCCCGGTGGATGCGCACCGCTGGCACTGTGCATACCACGATGACGCCCGTCACCGCGGATCTGAAGCCGGTGCTCGCCCAGCCCGCCGCACTGTCGGTGCGGGGTCTGTCGGTCGCTTTCGGCGGTGTCCGTGCGCTCACCGATGTGTCTGTCGACGTCCGGCCAGGGCAGGTAGTAGGACTGATCGGCCCGAATGGAGCCGGCAAGACGACCCTGATCGACGCGATCAGCGGATTCGTGCCGCGCTATTCCGGCTCTGTGACGCTGGACGGAAAACGGCTGGACGGG
>Ga0302229_10002662_pt1 | contig 12780 bp, 10 predicted proteins | sample II_Palsa_N1_3_FD_193518 | JGI IMG/M metagenome (GOLD analysis project Ga0302229, IMG submission 193518) | Peat permafrost microbial communities from Stordalen Mire near Abisko, Sweden - II_Palsa_N1_3 | ecosystem: Environmental > Terrestrial > Soil > Palsa > Peat permafrost | place: Sweden...
CCACGGTGCTGCTGGCCGCCGGGCTGCTGACCGGCGCGGCCTTCCTCGCCGAGCCGGTCCTGATGCTCCGCCGCCGCCGCCGGACCGCCCGGCGCCGCCTGCCCGTTTCCGGTCCGGTGCCCGTTTCCGGTCCGGGTCCGGTGCATGCCTGTGGCCTGGTCCGGGTCTGGTGCCTGGTCCGGGGCGGCTCGGCGGGGGCCGGGGCCGGGTGGTGCTGGCTGATTTCGACCGGGTGGTGGTGACGCACAGCGCGGCTGATGACACGGTGTACGTGCTGCGGCCGCCGGGGGAGGATCCGGAGGTGATCTTGCGGGCGGCCCGGCTGGTGCTGCACGAGGGTCCGTACCGGCAGCTGGCCGGGGCGCTGGGGCTGCCGGCCAGCTGGCCGGTCGTGCTGGCCGATTACGGCCGGCTGGTGGTGACGCACAGCCGGGACGATGACGCGGTGTACGTGCTGCGGCCGCCGGGCCAGGACCCGGCGGCGATCTTGCGGGCGGCCCGGCTGGTACTGCCCGAGGGTCCTTACGGGGAGCTGGCCGACCAGCTGGGCGTCCCGGCCGGCCTGCCGATGCCCTAGCACGGTGCCCGCGCCGGCGGGCCGGGGCACAGGTCCCCGGCCCGCTGGCCCGCATGAAACGATCCCGCATGCGCTGGAGCCTCCGGGACCCGGCCGAGGCCAGCGCCCACGCCTTCCCACCGGGCGCGTACCGGTACCAGATCGGCACGGTGAAAACGGTTCGCGGCCCTGCCCGGCCGACACTGGCAAGGCGGGGCTGGGCCGGGAACAGGTCGCGGTCGTGTGAAGACAACGGCACGAAACTGAGCCTTGGTGAAGGCACCGACAACCGCGGAGGCCACGGCGGTGTGGGCAACTGCCCACCTCGCAGCCGCCCTTGGGTCGTATCGCGGCGACCTTCCAGGGCTGCCCGTTAAGACTTTCCAGGGCTTCCCGTTAAGAGGAGCGACCGCGGACCCCAGGGATCCCACGAGCCGACTCGGGTCAGCGACTCCACCCAGTTGCGCAGTTCCCGCTCCAGCACCTCGGGCAGGCTCGCTGGGCCGAGGCCGCCGGAATCGGGGAAGGAGAGGAGCCGCTCGCCCCAGGTCATCAGTGCGCTCGTATCGGCTGGGTAGGCCATCAGCTGCTCCCGGTCGCGCAGCGCGAGGACGAGATACAGCGTCGTACGCTCGTCGGCGTCGTGGTTGCGTGCGGCCCGCAACAGCAGATCGCAGGCGGCGTCGAGATCGTCCGGGTCCGGCGGTTCGGCGTCCGGCCAGGCGTCGCTGTAGCGGTCATAGCTGAGTCGGCCGACCGTCATCGCCACGTCCGGCCAGGCCGGATCGTCGGCTGGCAGCCAGTAGAGCAGCGCGGCGTTCACCGCGATGGCCTCGTTACGGTCGGCTCGGGTGGCCGCGACCACGGCCCGATCCCGCTCCTGGCGCCGCGCGCCCGCCAGGGCCAGCCGATGCTCGAGCAGGGTCCCAAGGAGCGCACGCGCCTCGGCGATCACCTTCGGGTAGCTGGACGCGTCGCCGTCGGCGGGAGCACGCAGCAAGGCGGCCAGCGCCGCACGTGCGTGCTCGATCGCCGCGTCTAGGTCCTGGGCGTTAAGTACGGTGCGGCTCGTGGTGTCGGTCAATCAGACCCCCTCTGCAGATTAGCCAGGTGACGGCCAGCTCCGTCAGGGGCCATGGCGGCCGCCACCTGGGGTCCTCAACGTCACGGGCCACATGGCCGCGACAAGCTCGAGAGAATACGGCTTACCGGCGAGGTTGTTCACCGTGACAAGCCACGCGTCGTCACCGCGAGGGTTCAATGCGACCGACGAAATCATCTGCCCCCCAAAGGCTAAGTTTCGCTGACCGGTAATCGCCTGTCTCGGGTAGGCGATTACCGGTGATCGGTAATGTGCGACCGACGCGTCGTTCCATTAAACGGCCGCCGAAGTGGCATCGCCTTGGGGCCACGCGTCGCGGCGTGTTCGCCGCACGACAACCCATCCAGACCCTTTGCGACTCCTGCCTCACCCGCCCCTAACGGCTCACTTCGGGCGTTGTCCGTCCCGAATCCCGTAAGCACCAAGACGAGTTTAGTGTAGCTAGATAAAGCATGTCCATCTATGCAGGACTTGCGTCGATAAGGATCCGATTCCGGCTCTGTGATAGGCCTGGTGGCTACGTCGGCGTGCTCGGATGCTCAGGGTCGGGCGTATCTGCAGATCAGGCGGGCGGCGGCGGACCCGAACGCTGCGGCGGGCGGGTACGCCGCACATGCGGCCCGCCAGCGATCCCGCAGCGAGGAGGCGAGCTCGTCGGGCAGCGCGGCTGCGGCCGCGCCGCCGGCCAGGACTTCGATAGGCCCGAGCAGGTAGACCTCGGCCAGGGTCGGCAGGTCGGCGAACTCAGCCGCCGGATGGGCGCCTCCGGGCAGGCGGGTGGCCCGCTCGATCAGCCCAGCGCCTAGCTGCCAGACCGCGTGGCCCTGCCCCGCCAGGACGCACTCCACCGCGGCGAGAATCTCCACCGCCATCGCATAGGACTCGGCAATCAGCAGCCCGGCGCCGAACTCCCCCGGGCTGGGCGCCTGCGGTCCGCGGCGGGCCAGCGAGGCGAGGTGATCAAGGTGCGCACCTTCATGGATGCCGCGCCAGATCTGCTGCTCCAGCGCAGTGGCGGTAGACGAGGCCGCGACGATCGCGGTCCCCGGGCTGGCCAGCCCCGGCAGGCACATCCAGGTCCGCCGGGCCAGCCGGCGGCTCACCGGCAAGCGCAGCGTGACGTGCGCATCGCTGGGTGAGGGCCGGTAGCGGACGCCCCAGGCGAGTTGCCGTGCGCTGACCAACGGGCACGGGGCGTCGCGCGGGAGCGCAACGGCGGTCGAGAGGAGCAGCTCACCGAACCCCGCGACGAGGTCGGCCGCCCGCCATGCGATCCCTCTGATGCGGCGGATAAATCCAACGACCGGACGAGCGTCCGGGTACCACCGCGGCACCGGCCCGGCGAACCGCCGTAGCAGACGGAGCCGGGCGGCATGCTGGCCACCCGAGAGGACACCTATGGCCTGGACCACCTCATCCAGGCCGCCGAATGCCCCGGACAGTCCGGAGCCATTGGGCAATCCGGAACGACTAGGCGGTCCGGAGCTATCGGCCAATCCGGAACCACCGGGCCCTGAATCGCCGGGCCGTGGGCCGTCAAGAGCCAGGCAGCCGACCGCCACATCCGCCCAGCCTCGGACAATCCAGGCGTCAGATTCCGCGTTCAGGGCCGGTACCCGGACCGCCGCGGTCGCCGCAGCGACCGCCCACGCGCGGGCGGCAGGCGCTGTTACCTGCGACGGCCCGGGGGCTCGAGCCCCCGGGCCACGCACCTCACTACCCATCCGGCACTGACTTGACTCCGAAACTAACGTTGGGCCGCTCCCGTTTACCGGGGTAAGCCTGCGCGCGTGTCCACCTGCGAGCCAGAGTTAATACCTGAACTAACCCAAAATAATTATATGGCCTTTAGTCAGGAAAATCTGGGCCGCCCCTCCCTGGGGTTCGGCCTATGATGACGATCTTGGTCCAGGTCACGGGCCAGGTGAGCGGAGAGGAGGTACCGGTGGCAGCGCAGGACGAACGGCTCACGGCCATCGCGGCCGCCGCCGCCACCGTGCTTCGCCAGACGCCCTATCACGTGGTCCGCGCCGGGGACGTGGCCGCGGCGGTACGACTGCCGGGGCCGCAGGGGCGTTCCGCGGTATGGCTGTACAACGAGGTGCACAATCGCCGCGTCCTGGTCGCGCTCGCCGCGGCGCACGCCTGGCAGGAGTTCGCCGGACGGGCGAACTGGTCACCCCCGGGGTCAATCGAGTCGGTAACGGCGGCCAGGTCTGTCGTGGCCGCCGCGCTGAGCGTGATCGTCACCTTTCACCGGGCCGAACATCCGTTGATGACCCAGGTCGGCTACGGGATCGGCGACATCTCCACCGCGGAGAAGCGGCAACTCGCCGCGGGCTCCGGCCTCCACCCACCCGACTGGCCAGACAGCCCATCGGGCCGGGTCGCGGCGGCGGCCTGGCACGGCCGGTGCGACGTCTTCTCTGATTTCCTGCGCCCGGTGCTGCGGGACTGCACCGAATCGGTTACCTACCTGGCCGAGTCAGACGTCGGCGAGAGCGCCTCCCGGCTGTCCGACGTGACCTTCCGGACCTGCCTCGCCGATCGTGACGGGCCGGTCGATCTCGTCGCGCGCGGTCTCGCGGCGTTGTGGTTCGAGCGCGACCTGACCCGGCTCGCCGGCACACTGCCGCGCGACCTGGAAAGCGGCGAAACCGCACTGGCCGCCGTCGCCCGGCGGCGTACCGATCCTCGGGCCGAGGCCAACGCCAGCGCCGTCGTGGTCCGGGTCCTGCTCGAGGCGGGCACGCTGCATCATCGGTGCGTCAGGGAGGCGCGGCGGACGGTCTCGCTCTGGCAGAACCTGCCGGCCGAGACGAATGGCCGAAACGCCGGGATGACCGACGCCGCCGGGCATGACCGGCAGCGGCTCAGCGACGCCGCGAGCCACCTCGGGCTGGCCGCGGCCCGGTACGGGGACAGGCGCTCGGCCGCGGAGGCGTGGGAACTGTCCCGCCAGGTCGCCGAGCAAGGCCTAGGCCATGACCGGTCGAGGATCGCGCGCGCGGACAACAATCTCGCCGCGCTAGCCGCCGAGACGGGACGCGGACGGCACGCCGAGACCGTCATTACCGAGGTCCTCCATACCCGGCAAGCCCTGCTGGAGCGCCAGCCGCAGGACGCGCCCTCCTGGCGTCGGCTGACCGTGACCGAACGCACCCGGACGGACATCGCCCGGCTCAACGGGCGCGCGATCGAGAGCGTCCGGCTGGCGGCCGGCCTGTTCGCGGACAGGCGAGCCCGGCTCGGCGCCCTCGCCCACGCCGACACCGCCGAGGCCCGGACCATCCTGGGACAGACCCTGCTTTCCGCCGGACATCCGACCGCTGCGCGACGTCACCTCGAGGAGGCCGCCGACACCCGCCGCGGCAGGTTCCTGCCCAGCTCCTACCGGGTCCAGGAAGACCTCATCTGGCTGGCCAAGGCGGCACTGGTTCTCGGGCATCCACATACCGTGCTCGACCTGCTCGGCGGCCAGACCGCGGGAACCGACTGGTTCCGTGACCGGGTGTCGTTCCGGCTCAGTTATACCGCCCGGCGGCTGCTCGCGTTGGCCAGCGCCGAACTGGGCCGAGCCGATGAGGCAGCGGCCACCCTGCGCACCGACCGGGAGCACCTCGCGGACTGCCCGCTGGACCTCGGCCTGGACCCGCTGGCCGCGGACCTCGATCGTTCCCTCGCCGAGCTCGCATTGCTGCGGGGAGAAGCCGCGGGAGCCGCGGCCGCGCTGACCCGCCTCGCCGACGCCGAAGCCGAAGCAGAGGGGGGACCGCCGTTGCCCGCGCACGGCTGGACCCTTGTCCTGCTCGGCCGGGCGGCGAACCTCCTGGGGGATAGCCGACGTGCCGCCGAGTGCTTCGATGCGGTCAGTGACCTCGCGACGGCCGGAGTCGACCCCTGCCACCCAGTGGTACTGACCGCGCACTACGAGGAGGCGGTGCGCTGCGCCGCACTCGGCGACGCGAGCCAGGCCGCGAGGCTGCTCCAGCCCGTGCTCGACCGGACCCCGATGGCCCACGGACGGCCCGCTCTGGGCGAGGCGCACCCGCTGCTGACCAAGGCGCGCGCGCTCGCCGAGCGGCTGGGCATCATCGTGCTACACACCCCGGCCGGCCTCGACGAAGCCTCCCTGGACATCGACGCCTGACCGCCAGGGCCGGCCGCCGCAGCAGGTCGCTGGGCTCCGCACCGGAAGCCACGTCCGCTCTCGAGCAGCACGACCACTGATGCGATCAGGGCAAGGAACCGGGCTGCGGCGCGGTCGGGCCAGCCGCGGTCGCAGACCGGGCGTCCGTGGCGGGAGGGGCGGGCGGCGCGGGCGGGGCGGGAGGGGGATCCCCGGCACGGAGGGGGGCGGCGTGGTAGTGGCCCTCGTGGGCGAGGACGGGGCGGCGGTCGCCGCGCAGCTCGTCGTATTTCTCCTCGAGTTTCTGGCGGTCGTTCCACTGGCGGCGGAGCTGGCCCAGGTACTCGGGGTTGCCCTCGTAGGTGCCGCGCCAGGTCTGCGGCATCTGGTCCATCGCCAGCCCGGGATCGGCGTGCCCGCCTAGGGAAATCCGCGAGGGGACCTTTGCGCTGGCCTGGCCGCAGGCCGGGCAGTCCTGCTGCGCGCTGGTGGCGATCGGCGCCAGCTGCTCGAAGCGGTGCCCGGCCGGGCAGCGGTAGTCATAAAGCGGCATCGCCTTACCAGTTCTGGATCGACTTGGCGAAGATGGCGGCGATGTCGTCCTCGCCGACCGGGCGCGGGCAGGTGGCCAGCAGGCGCTGCTGCTTCATCGTGCCGGGCACCAGATCACCGATATCGGCTTCGGTGTAGCCGACGGCTCCGATCCCGTTCGGGATGTCAATGTCGCGCATCAGGTCGATGACGGCGGCCGGGAGCTGCTCACCAGGGTCGTTCAGCTTCTCGGCGTCCGGCGCCAGCAGGGCCGCGGCGTGCAGATGCCGTTCCGGCGCGCTGGAGAAGCTGAACCGGAACGCCTCAGGCGCGGTCAGCGACACCGACATCCCGTGGGGCACCATCGGCTCGGCCTGCGGGTAGCCCGGAGGCCGGTAGTCCTTCACCATGCCCGCGATCGGGTAGGCGTTGGCGTGCGGGATGTGCACGCCTGAGTTGCCGAACCCCATCCCGGCGAAGGTCGCCGCCAGCATCATGTTGCTCCGCGCCTCCAGGTCGGACCCGTCGCGGAACGCGGCGCGGAACGAGGCGGCGAGCAGCGTCAGGGCCTTCTCGCACCACAGGTCGGAGACCGGGTTGGACCCGCAGTAGGTGACACGCTGCTCGGGCTGCTTGCGGTCGAACGTGGTGTACCAGCGGGCGGTGTAGGACTCAAGCGCGTGGCACACGATGTCCATCCCGGCCGAGGCGGTGACCTCAGGCGGCAGCGTAAGCGACACCAGCGGGTCGATCACGGCCAGGGTGGGGCGCAGCCGCCAGTGGCTGATGCCGGTCTTGACCCGCATGGACAGCACGTCGAGCACGCACATGGCCGTGCTCTCCGAGCCGGTCCCGGCCGTGGTCGGGACCGCGATCAGCGGCTTGAGCTGGCCCTTGGGCGCCCGGCCCGCGCCGATCGGCGCGTTGATGTAGTCCATCAGCGCGCCCTCGTCGGTGGTCAGCAGGTTCACCGCCTTGGCGGTGTCGATGGACGAGCCGCCGCCCACCGCGACGAACCCGTCCCACGGGCCCTGCTCGCGGGCGTAACCGGCGGCCTTGTCCATGCTGTCGTCGGTGGGCTCGACGTGACAGCCGTCGAAGATCTCCGAGGTGATCCCGTGCCTGGTCAGCGAGTCGGCGATACGCCCGGGGATGCCGAGTGAGTTGATCCGGGGATCGGTGAGGATCAGCACCCGCCTAGCCCCGAACTGGGTCATCTCGAAACCGATCTCGTCCACCGCGCCCGCGCCGAACTTCAGCGGCGGCGCGCCCCAGGTGAAGATGGTCTCCTCGGTCAGGTCGACGCCAAGATCGGGGGTGGGATCGGGGGTGGGGCCGGCGCTCATCGGTAGCTGCCGGTCGGGGCGACGCGCAGCTGCTGGATCTGGTCGGGATCGTGCCCGAACACCAGGGTGGCGTCGGAGGAGGCCGCGATCCCGCGCAGCTTCTCGACCGAGGCGTAGAACTGCTCCAGGTTGTTGACGATCGCCGCGGGCACGGCGGGCGGCCCGAAGCTAGCACCCATGTACACCGCGTCGGCGGTGAAGATCATCGTGCCGGTCTCCGGCAGGTCGACCCGCATCGACATGCTGCCGGGCGTGTGCCCCGGCGTCTGGATGAAGCTGACGCCGGGCAGGAACTCCGCGTCGCCTGAGACCGTCTCGAAGTCGAGCCCGGCGTAATCGGCTTTCAGGTGCGCGCCATTGAAGGCGCCCTCGAAGCCGAAGGCCCACTCCTTCTCCGCCGCGCTGCAGACCAGCCGCGCGTTCGTGTCCTTGAACAGCTGGGCGTTGCCGGCGTGATCGAAATGCAGGTGGGAGAAGACCACGTAGTCGATCTCGCCCGGGGCGATGCCGAGCTGCTTCAGCCGCGAGTCGAGGTACGCCTCCTCTGAGACCTTCTCGTAAGGAAAGAAGTCCTGCAGCCCGGTCGGGGCCCACCGCTGCTCCCAGTCCCGCGGGCAGCTGGTGTCCCACAGCAGCCAGGTCAGGTCGGCGGTCATGGCTCCGCACGGAATTACGGTGACGGTCGTACCGGTGCTGCTTGTCTCACTGCTCATCTCGACTCCCCATCGAATCGGCTTCTAGCCCGAGCCTGTCTCGCAGCGGTTAACTCTGTCAACGGGCCCTGGGCCCGGACCCGAAGCTCGCGGCGGAGAAGCTTGCCGGTCACGGTCTTAGGCAGCTCCTCCAGGATCTCCACCTCCCGGGGGTACTTATAGGCCGCCAGCCTGTCCCGGCAGTAGGCGGCGAGTTCGCCGGGCGTGACCGTGCGGCCCGCCTTCAGGCTGACGTACGCCTTGACGGTCTCGCCGCGGTAGGGGTCAGGGACACCGACCACGGCGGCCTCGCGGACCGCAGCGTGCTCGTAGAGCACGTCTTCGACCTCGCGCGGCCAGACCTTGTAGCCGCTGACGTTGATCTGGTCCTTCTTCCTGTCGACGATGTAGAACCAGCCGTCGCGATCCATGTAGCCGACGTCGCCGGTGTGCAGCGCGCCGCCGGGCAGGGCCCTGGCGGTCTCCTCGGGCTTGTTCCAGTAGCCGGGGACCACCTGCGGGCCGCGGGTGACCAGCTCGCCGATCTCGCCCGCCGGGAGGTCGAGGCCGTCCTCGCCCACGATGCGCACGACCGTGTTGTAGACCGGTACCCCGACGGACAAGGCGCCCGACGCCTTGTCCACCGGCGCCTGGCCGTGCAGCGGAACGGCGTGCGACGGCGACGTGGTCTCGGTGAGGCCGTAGATGTTGTGAATGTACTGCCCGAACGTGTCGGCGAACGCGGTGACGGTGCTCGGCGGGATCGGCGCCCCGCCCGAGTAGATCTTCGTCAGCGTGGCGAGCGCGGCGGAGTCCGCGTTCGGCGCGTTCATCAGCGCGATGAACACGGTGATGGACCCGACGGTGAACGTCACCTTCTCGTCCCGGATCGTCTCGATCGCGACCACGGGGTCGAACCGGTGCGTCAGGACCAAGGTGGCCCCGGTGAGCAGCGACAGCGCGGCGTGCCCGATCGAGCCGGTGATGTGGAACAGCGGCGCGACGCCCAGGATCACATCCCGGGGCCCGATGCCGATCCAGTCGCGGTAGGTCTGGGCGTTGAACACGATGTTGCGGTGCGTGGTCATCGCGCCCTTGGGCGGCCCCGTGGTCCCCGAGGTGTAGGTCAGGAAGGCGACGTCGTCCGGCCCGAGCGGCGGCACGGCGGGCAGTGTCCCGGCAACGGGCGGCCGGCCGCCGAACCGCCCGATGAGCGCGGCCATGTCCTGCGTGCCGTCGCAGCTAAGCCGGCGGACCCCGCCGAGGACCCGGTCGTCGCCGCGGGTCTGGTAGTCAAGCGCCGACGTCGTGATCACCAGCCGGACGTCCGTGCCGCCGATGATCTGGCTGGCCACGCCGGTGTAGAGGTCTTCGTGGCAGACCAGCACCGCGGCGCCGGAGTCACGCAAGATGAGGTCAAGCTCGCGTTCCTTGTTCATCGGGTTGACCGCGACCGCGATCCCGCCGGCCTTCCAGGCGCCGAGCATCGCGATGACGAACTGCGGGACGTTCTGCAGGTACAGCGCGACCCGCTCACCGGCGGCAAATTCCGCATTGGCGAGCGCCACGGCGAACGCGCCGGATAGCTCGTCCAGTTCACGCCGGGTCAGCACGCCGCCGAGGTAACGGATGATCGGCGCGTCCGGGTCCCGGGCCACGCAGGCGTCGAACATCGCCAGCGCGCTAGCGAACTCCACGTCGATATCGGCAGGCTGACCGGGATCGTAACGGTCGAGCCAGGGCCGTTCGGAATAAATGCTCATCGTCACGACCTCCTCGCGTGTCCTTTTCGCGGCGGAACGGGGCGACCAGGTGGGCGGCGACCGCGGCCGCGAGGTTCGGCACAGTCGAGAGGGCACCGCGAGACCGGAGGCCGATGACCGTGACCGTGACCGCGAGCAGCACCGCGACCGTCGCGACCGTTCGGCTAGCTTATGCCGGGGCCGGAAGGCGGGACCAGAGCGCGGATCACCGGATCAACGTCTGCTGCCCGCGGCGCTTGCCGGTGCTCAGGGAATCCGGATGTCGTGGTGCTCCCTGGCGATTTGCCGTTCCTCGTCGGTCAGGTTGGCTTCCTTGACCGGGACGACGAGGCTCCAGTGCTTGCCGACCGGGCAGCGCTGGATCCGGGCCACGATCAGGTCCAGTTCCTTGAGTTTGACGCCGGGAATCCAGATGGTCGTGAACAGGTGACCCTTACGGCACCGCACGATGGTATTGGGGCCGAAGTTATAGCCGAGACGCCGTCCAATTAGAGTCGCCCCCGCGATAACACCGGCGATGATCAGGACAGTTCTGATGACTCGCCGCAACATCCCATCATTATGTCACCGCCAGGCCGGCGATTTCCCCCGGAGGGCGGGACGCTGCCATCGGGCCTTGGACGCAGGATACGGGCGGCTCTGAGGCGCAGTTGCGGTGCTTCGGGGATGAGCCACGCTTCGTTCGGAAAAATGGTTTTGGAACCTGGTCGGAGCGGTTTGCCGGCCGGGCGCTCGTGGCTTGTGCCTGTTGCCAGCAATGTCCCGGCTAATACTTGGCTTCTGCTAGGGTCGCTTCGTGGTTGACGGATCCGCCCATACGGCCGATGAAATGCCTGCTCGGGGCGTGCGCGTCGACACTCCCGCCGAGCAGCCGACGGCGGGAGAAGCCAGCCGTGCCCGCTTCCCGGCGTGGGCGTGGGCCGCCGGGCTGGCCGTGGTGGCCGTCGTCTTGTTCGTGTGCTACGTGCGGCTGTCGCGCACCATTCCCGACAATTCGGACGGCTCGGACCAGGCGCTGCAGGCCTGGGACATGCTGCACGGCAACTGGCTGCTGCGCGGCTGGACCGTCGGGGACGTGTCGTATTACACCACCGAGATCCCCGAGTACATGATCGTGGAAAGGATCATCGGCCTCAGCGAGAACGTCATTCACGTGGCGGCGGGCCTCACCTACCTGCTGCTGGTGCTGGCGGCCGGCTGGCTGGCCAGGGGGCGGGCGACCGGGCGGGAAGGCGTGGTCCGCGCGCTGGTAGCCTCCGGGATCCTGCTCGCGCCGCAGCTAGGTGACGGCATTCACCTGCTGATCCAGCAGCCAGACCACATCGGCACTCAGGTGCCCCTGCTGGTCACCTTCATCGTGCTGGACCGCGGGCCGCGGCGCTGGTACATCCCGGTCACGATCGGGGTGATGCTCACCTGGGTCATCGTTTCCGACCGGGTCGCCGTCTTCGACGCCGCGGCCCCGCTGGTTGCCGTGTGCGGGCTGCGGGTCCTGTGGGCGCTCCGGGGCCGCATCCATGACGGCACGCGACTGGCCGCCCAGTGGTTCGAGCTTTTGCTCGCGGCGGCGGGCATCGTCTCGTTCGGTGCGGCCGAGCTTGTGGTGGCCGTGATCAAGCACCTGGGCGGGTACACCTCCCTGCCGCTGCCATCGAAGCTGACCTCCCTGGCCAGCCTTCCGCTCCACCTCAAGCTGACCGTAGAGGGGATCCTCAACCTGTACGGGGCCGATTTCCTCGGCCTGTCGGGGTGGGCGCTGGCCGCCGCTCTGGTGCACCTGGTGGGCGTGGCCCTCGCTCTCGCGGGTTTCTTCCTCGCGTTCCGGCGCTTTTTCTCCGGCGACCTGATCATCCCGGTGATGGTCACGGGAATCGTGTTCAACCTGGCTATTTACATCTTGAGCACGGTCCCCGCGACGTGGTTCGACACGCGGGAGATTTCCGTCGTGCTGCCGTTCGGCGCGGTCCTCGCGGGCCGCCAGCTCGCTGGGCCGCTGGCCCGGGCGCGGCTGGAGCCGGTGCTTGCGGTGGTGCTGGCCTGTTATGCGGCCGCCCTCGGATACGGAGCGGTGCAGCCGCCGGTTGCCGACAGCGAGCAGCCGGTCGTCGGCTGGCTCGAGGCCCACCACCTGGTCACCGGGCTCGGCACCTACACCGAGTCGAACATCATCACGCTCGACAGCGGCGGCCGCGTCGCGATCAGAACGGTAACGTGGCTGTCCTCCGGGGCGGTCCCCCGCGCGTATGAGTCGGAGTCGTCCTGGTACAACCCCCGGCAGGGCTACGCCAACTTCGTCGTGACCAACAGCGCTGACGGCAGCGGGGTATCTCTCATCCCCCACCGCGACATCGTCGCGCTCGCCGGGCCCCCGACACGCACCTACCACTACAAGACCTTCACCATCATGGTCTGGAACCACAACCTCCTGGCCAGCCTGGGCAGCCCCCCGTCGGCGCAGCCCGGCGATGTCCCCTGACCCGCCGGACGGCGCTGAGCCGGGCCCGATGGGCTCGAAACTATTTCAGTCGGCCCCTTTTACCGGTTCTGGCTCTCCGGCGTTCCATACACTGGCGGCATGATTAATGGTCGCCGCATAAGTGTTGTGCTGCCCGCCTACAACGCAGAGGTCACGTTGTCACGGACAGTTGCCGAACTGGACAA
>Ga0302229_10002663_pt1 | contig 12779 bp, 12 predicted proteins | sample II_Palsa_N1_3_FD_193518 | JGI IMG/M metagenome (GOLD analysis project Ga0302229, IMG submission 193518) | Peat permafrost microbial communities from Stordalen Mire near Abisko, Sweden - II_Palsa_N1_3 | ecosystem: Environmental > Terrestrial > Soil > Palsa > Peat permafrost | place: Sweden...
GGTCTTGCTCATGGTTCTGTTCGTGATCTTTGGCTGGAGCAAGCTGACGGGTTTCTCCGGTACGGTCGGCTACATGGCCGCACAGGGGGTGCCGCTTCCTGAGGTATCAGCCGTCATCGCGGTCGTCGCGGAATTCTTCCTCGGCATTGCCATCGTGATCGGTTTCTATACGCGGCCAGTGGCACTCCTACTCGCTGTCTATACCCTGGCCACCGCCATGATCGGACATCACTACTGGACGATGGTCGACGCCGCGCGCATGGAAAACATGATCAACTTCTACAAGAACGTGAGCATCGTGGGCGGCCTGCTGTTGCTGTCGGTCACTGGAGCAGGGAAGTATTCCATCGATCGGAGATAGATAGCCGCTGGTCGCCACGACGTGGATGCTTACGAAAAAGGCGCCCCAAGGGCGCCTTTTTCCATCCCGAACCCGTGGCTTGGCTCAGCCGCTGTGTACCGGGAAGGTTTGCGTGTCGCCGGGCGCGGCGTTGGGATTGGGATTGACCGGCGCATTCGGCGAGTGCATCGGGTTGATCTGGCGCGAGCCGCACTGATACGCGCCCCACGGCTGCGAACCATCGGCTGGGTCGGCCAATGGCTTGATTGTATCGGCGTGCATCTGCGCCGCCTGATTGCGCGCCAGTACTTCCAGCTCGTCGCGCACGGTGATGTTGTTGCGATCGACCGGACCGACGTGGTCCATCACCGAGACGGTGACCTTGCCCAGCTCGCGGCAACCGGAGACATCGCCATTCCACGCGGTGTGGACGTTCCTGGCGGCATCGTCCAGGGTGATGCCCCAGGCGCATGCACCGAGCAACAGGACGGGAACGAGCAACAACAGGGTTTTGCGCATGGATGGCTCCGCAGCAGTAACTGGAAAGAGGCGTTTGAGGGAAACGAAGTAGGCCGTACCGGCTCGCCTCCATCCTAACGCGAGGACGCGAGCGCGTCCCCCAACGAATCCGAAACGCAGTTCACCGTGAGCTGCTGATCGCGATCCAACCACCCGGGTGCTTTCTGTCCGTCTGTCCGGATCGTAGCCGTCCGGTTGTCCGCGGACAGTCCAAATCGCCACGGGCACACATACATATTATCTATATATCAATATCTTACGGTTGATATCGCCCTTGGCATGGCACTTGCTCTGATATGGCTACAGGAACCTACCCTTCATCGGAGACATGATCATGAAATTCGAAACCTTTATGTTGCGCACCCTGTTCGTTGCCTGCATGGCCGTTTGCTCACTGGTCATGGGTGCCATGTTGACCGCCACCCCACCTGCCGTGCAGCTGGCCAGCAGCCACAGCGTCAGCTCCATCCTGCCGGCCGCGCCGACTGCCTGCGCGCTACCGGCAGATGGCGTGGTCTGCCCGCGACTGAATGGTTGAGCACGCAACGCGAATCACCGCCAGAGCGCGCGGGCACGCGATAATGGCCGGATGCTGCATGTCATCCTGTTCCGTCCCGAGATCCCGCCGAACACCGGCAACGTGATTCGCCTTTGCGCGAACACCGGCGCCGCGCTGCACCTGATCCGACCGCTCGGTTTCGAGCTTGACGATGCACGGTTGCGCCGCGCCGGACTGGATTACCACGAGTACGCCCGCGTCGCGGTGCATGACGACCTGACCGGCTGCCTCGCTGCGATCGGTACGCCCCGCGTGTTCGCCTTCACCACCCGCGGCCGGGTTGCCCATGTCGATGCTCAATTTGCCGACGGTGATGCACTGCTGTTCGGTTGCGAAACCGCGGGCTTGCCGGCAAACGTACTGGAGACGATCCCCGCCGAGCAGCGACTGCGCCTGCCGGTGCGCCCGGACAGCCGCAGCCTGAACCTGTCGAACACGGTCGCCGTGTCGGTGTACGAGGCCTGGCGCCAGCTCGGTTTCCCCGGCGCCGCGAACGTCTGACCCCGGCGGCCGGCTACAATCGCGGGATGAATGCCGCCACTCCCAACTCCTGGTTGCCACAGCCGCTGCGCAAGCTCGCCGGCCGCGCGCTGGAAACCGCGCTGAACCACACCTTGTCGCTGGATCCGGACACGCAGCAGCGGCTGGCCGCGCTGAACGGCCGCAGCGTGCAACTGCATCTGCGCGGACCGGAAATCGCACTGGCAGTGACCGTTGAAGACGCCCGTCTGCACGTCGGGCCGCCGCAAGACGATAGCCAGCTGCGCGTCGCCGCCACCCCGGGCAGCCTGCTGGCGATGATGTTCCGCCGCGACGACGACGGCATCGCACCGGGCAAGGTGGAGATCGCCGGTGACGCCGAGCTGGCACGCCGGTTGGAAAAACTCGCCAGCAAGTTCGCCCCGGATTTCGAGGAGGCGTTCGCCCGCACGTTCGGCGACGTGCTCGGCGTGCCGCTGGCGAAGGCCGTGCGCAAAGGTCTCGCTCACGCCCGCGAAACCGCGACACATCTCACCGAAGACAGCGCCGACTGGCTTCGCGATGAAGCACGCGTCGCGCTGGCGCCGGGCGAAGTCGAGGGCTTCCTCGATGGCGTAGACCACCTGCGCGAACGCAGCGAGCGGCTGGAGTCGCGCGTACAACGATTGATTCAACGCCTGCAAGGCAACGCCGCGTGACGCCGCTAAAGGTGGTGCCACGGCTGCTGCGGGTCGCCTCGGTCCTGCTGGCGTACCGCCTCGACGAACTGGTCGACGCTGCGCATCTGTACCGTCCGTTGAAACTGCTGCGGCCGCTGCTGACGCGGCCGCGCGCGAACGTGGCGCAGCTGTCGCGCGGCGAACGACTGCGGCTGGCGCTGACCGAACTGGGGCCGATCTTCGTCAAGGCCGGCCAGGTGCTGTCGACCCGACGCGACCTGATACCGGCCGACATCGCCGACGAATTGTCGTTGCTGCAGGATCAGGTCGCGCCGTTCCCCGGCAGCGAAGCGCGCGCGATCGTCGAGCGCGAACTGAAATCGCCGGTTGGCCAGCTGTACGCCCGGTTCGACGAAACGCCGCTGGCCTCCGCCTCGATCGCCCAAGTGCACGCGGCCACGCTGCACGACGGTCGCGAGGTCGTGGTGAAAGTGCTGCGCCCCGGCATCGATGCGCAGATCGCGCGCGACGTGAAACTGCTGCACTCGCTCGGCGAGCTGGCCCAGCGCTGGCATCCGAACGCCGACAAGATCCGCCCGCTCGACGTGGTGGCCGAAGTCGAGAAGATGCTGGAGAACGAGCTGGACCTGCAGCGCGAAGGCGCCAGCGCCAGTCTGCTCAAGCGCAACTTCGACAGCGGCGTGGATCTGTACGTGCCAGCGGTGCACTGGGAACTGACCGCGCAGCGCGTGCTGACACTGGAGCGCGTGCACGGCATCAGCAGCGACGACATCGCCGCGATCGACGCCGCCGGCCTCGACCGCAAGGCACTCGCCGCGAAAGGCGTGCGCGTGTTCTACGAGCAGGTGTTCCGCGACAACTTCTTCCACGCCGATGCCCACCCCGGCAATATCTGGGTCGACCCGACGCGCACCGGCGAGCCGCGTTTCATCGCGCTGGATTTCGGCATCATGGGTTCGCTGCCGGAGGCCGACCAGTACTGGCTTGCGCAGAACTTCATCGCCCTGTTCGAACGCGACTACGCGCGCATCGCGCAGCTGCATGTCGCCGCCGGCTGGATGCCAGCTGACGTGCGAATGGACGAACTGGAAGCGGCGGTTCGCACCGTGTGCGAGCCGTACTTCACCCGCCCTCTGTCGCAGATCTCGCTGGCCGAGCTGGTGGTGAAGCTGTTCCAGACCGCGCGCCGCTTCGAGCTGACGTTGCAGCCACAGCTGATCCTGCTGCAGAAGACCCTGCTCAACATCGAAGGCGTCGGCCGCATGCTCGATCCGGAGATCGACATCTGGGCGGTGGCACATCCCGTGCTGAAGCGCATCCTGCGCGAACGCTACAGTCCGCTGCGCACCTTGCGCGATGTGCGCAAGCGGCTACCTGAGTGGCTGCACATCGCCCCGCAACTCCCGGAACTCGTGCGCGATGCCTTGCGTCAGATCGGCCGCGGTGAACAACGCAGCGTGAGCGATCCCGTGGCGCTGAAGCTGACCCTGGATAACGCAAAACGCCAGCACAAACTGCTCGCCTGCAGCTTCCTCGGCGCAGCAGTACTGATCGCCGCCGCGCTGTTGTGGACGCTCACTCCCCAGCATGACGTGTGGTCACCGCTGCTCGTCGCTGTTGCCGGGCTGCTCTCCTTCGCCATCGGCTGGCCGCGCCGCTGATCACGGCCATGTAGGAGCCCGCTGGCGGGCGATACTCTTGCGCGATCCATCGCCCGCCAGCAGGCTCCTACATGAACAACACACATGCTTGAAATTCTCTACCAGGACGACGCGCTGATCGCGGTGAACAAGCCGGCGAATCTCGCCGTGCACCGCTCGAAGATGGTCGGCAACGCCGAGGAATTCCTGATCGACCAGATGCGGGAGCAGATTGGCGACAGTGTGTATCTGGCGCACCGGCTCGATCGTGCCACCAGCGGCGTGCTGCTGATCGCGCGCAGCAAGAACGTCGCCGCCACGCTCGGCGAACAGTTCATGGGCCGCTCGGTACACAAGCAGTATCTGGTGGTGGTACGTGGCTGGCCCGACCCGCTGGAAGGCGTGATCGACTATCCGCTGCCCGGCTCGCGCGAAACCGGGCCGCGGCGCGAAGCACGCACGCAGTACCAACGACTGGCCACGATCGAAGTACCGATCGAGCTGGGCCGCTATCCGCAGCAGCGTTATGCGCTGGTGCTGGCCGAGCCGGAAAGCGGCCGCTTCCGGCAGATCCGCAAGCATCTGGCGCACATCCATCACCCGGTAATCGGCGACTGCCAGCACGGTCGCGGCGATCATAACCGGCTATACAAACAGCACTTCGGCTGTCATCGGATGCTGCTGCATGCGTTGCGGCTGCGTTTCTCGCATCCACTCAGCGGTCAGGCGATGCAAATCGAGGCGCCGCTCGACCAGGAGTACACCGCACTGCTTGAGCGTTTCGGCTGGATATTGCCAGGAGTCAGTGAAGAGGCGTGAGCGAAAGCAGGGGCGGGACGCGCGGCCGTTTTCTCTCACCTCTCACTCCTCGCTTCACCTACTCACTTCTAGCCCTCTACACTCCCTGCATGTTGATCGTCAGCCCCAGCATCACCCTGCCCGAATCCGAACTGTTCGAGCGCTTCCTGCGCGCGGACGGCCCCGGCGGGCAGCATGTGAACCGCACCGAGAGCGCGGTGGAGCTGCGCTTCGACGTGATCAACTCGCCGTCGCTGCCGGAAGAAATCCGCACTCGCCTGCTGGCGCGGCGCGATCGCCGGTTGACCAGCGAAGGCGTGCTGGTCATCCAGGCACGCCGATTCCGCGACCAGGCGCGCAACCGCGACGACGTGCGCGAACGCCTGGTCGAGATCATCCGCGGCGTCCTGATGCCGCCGAAGAAACGCGTTGCCACCAAACCTACGCGCGCCTCGAAAGAGCGCCGCCTGGTCGGCAAGCAACAGCGTGGCAAGATCAAGCAGGCCCGTTCGCGCAAACCGGATCTCGAATGAAGGGATATCTGCCAACACCGGCGCAACTACCATCGCAGATGCCGCACCTGCGCGACGGACTGCTGCGCCGAGCCTGTCGCGCCGTGCTGCGCCTGGCGGGCTGGCGACTGGCCGGCGAGTTCCCCAATGTCCCCCGGCTGGTGCTGATCGCCGCCCCGCATTCGTCATGGTGGGACGGCGTCTGGGGCCTGCTGATCAAAGTGGCGATCGGCGCCGACGTGCATTTCATGGCCAAGCAGGAGCTGTTCCACGGACCGCTCGGTGGCTTGCTGCGCCGGCTCGGCGGCATGGCCATCGATCGCGGCGCCACCAAGGGCATCGTCGAGCAGATGATCGACCAGTTCCGCCAGCGCGAAAAACTCTGGCTTGGCATTGCACCGGAAGGCACGCGCAAACCAGTCGTGCGCTGGAAGAGCGGCTTCTGGCACATCGCCCATGACGCCGGCGTGCCGATTTTCCCTGTGGCGTTCCATTATCCCGACAAGACCATCCAGCTCGGTACGCTGTTTCCGACCAGCGACGATATGGAAGCGGACATTGCCCGTCTGCGCGCGTTCTACGCGCCGTTCAAGGGCAAGCACCGCAACGTTTGAACCGTCTTCATCGGCACATCAGCGCTGCGAGTGCCCGGACTCGTCGTAATCGCGATGAGTCAGCAGGCCGGGACGAATCAGGTCGATGAAGGCGCGCGCCTCCGCACTGAGGAACTTGCCCTTGCGCATCACCACGCCATAGCTGCGCTGCGGGAAGTATTGCTTCATGTTGCGCACGGCCAGACGTCCACGATCGGCCTCGGTGATGCAGATGCCGGTGACGATCGAGATGCCCATGCCCATCGCCACGTATTCCTTGATCACGTCCCAGCCGCCCACCTCGATCGCGACGTGGTACGGCACCTGGCGCTGCTGGAACACCAGGTCGACCAGCCGGTAAGTGGACAGGCGCTGCGGCGGCAGGATCAGCCCGTACGGTGACAGATCCTCCAGCGTGATCTTCTCCTTCGCCGCCAGCGGATGATCCGGCGGCATGATCAGCATCGGGTCGTAGTGATGCACCGGTGCCCAGGCGATGTCGTTCGGCACGTCCAGCATCGAGCCGACCGCGAAGTCGGCATCGTCCGCACGCAGCAGCGCCATGCCGTCCTTGCCGGTGACATTGGCCAGCTGAAGCTGCACGGCAGGAAAGCGCTCGCGAAAACGACGCACCAGCTCGGGCAGCAGGTACTGGATGGTCGAGGTACCGGCCGCGATGGTCAGCCGGCCACCCTGCAGTCCCTGCACCCGACTCTGGAAGTCGCGATCGAGGGTTTCCCAGCCCTCGACCAGTGGCCGCGCCAGCTCATACAGCGCCTCGCCGGCATTGGTGAGGTTGATGCGCCGGCGCCGACGCTCGACCAGGCTCACCCCGAGTTCCCGTTCCAGTGCCTGCAGCTGCAGGCTGATCGTCGGTTGCGACAGGTACAACGCTTCGGCGGCACGGGTCAGCGTGCCCAGTTTCACCACCGTCACAAATGCCCGTAACTGCTTGTGGCGATTGCCTTTGTAGTAGTAACGGGCACCGCTTTCATTCGCCGGTTCGCCGCCGGTCGGCTTTTTTGTTGCGCTGCGGCGCACTTTTTTGGGTTTGTTCAGCGATTCGACCGGTCTTTTCATGTTTCCAATTCAATATGTTAGACATAGCATTGTCAATGCTCATAGGAATGATTGAAACATTCACTTTGTCAAACACATGATTCGTGACCTAGCTTCGGAGTCCCAAGAGAACGGAGCGAAGTCATGGCAGTACCCAGGGAACGACTCGAGTCGGGCACGATCGAGATCCACGCCGACCGCAGCGGTTACGAAAGCATCCTGACGCCCGCCGCACTGGGTTTCCTGACGCAACTGCATCGTCAGTTCGAGTCCACACGGCAGCGCCTGCTGCAGGCCCGACGCGTCCGCCAGGCGGGTTACGACGCCGGCGAGCTGCCGGATTTCCGTGCCGACACGGCCGCGATCCGCGAGTCGGACTGGCGCGTGGCACCAATTCCGGCGGCACTGCAGGATCGCCGCGTCGAGATCACCGGCCCGGTCGAGCGCAAGATGATCATCAACGCGCTGAACTCCGGCGCGAAGGTGTTCATGGCTGACTTCGAGGATTCCTCGGCACCGACCTTCGCCAACCAGCTCGACGGCCAGCTCAACCTGCGCGACGCAGTGAACGGCACGATCGAACTCACCACGGCCGAAGGCAAGCACTACCGCGTCAATGCCAATCCCGCCGTGCTGGTGGTGCGCCCGCGCGGCTGGCACCTGATCGACAAGCACCTCAGCGTGGATGGCGAACCGATGGCCGGCGCGCTGGTCGATTTCGGCCTGTTCGTGTTCCACAACGCCCACGCCCTGCAGACGCGCGACCGCGGCCCGTACTTCTACCTGCCCAAGCTGGAGGCCATGGAAGAAGCAGCGCTGTGGGACGAGGTGATGGCGCTGGCCGAGAGCGAGCTGAACCTGCCGACCGGCTGCATGAAGGCCACCGTGCTGATCGAGACGCTGCCAGCAGCGTTCCAGATGCACGAAATCCTGCACGCGTTGCGTGGCCGCATCGTCGGCCTCAACTGCGGTCGCTGGGATTACATCTTCTCGTATCTGAAAACCCTGCGCGGCCATCGCGACCGCCTGCTGCCGGAACGCGGCCAAGTGCTGATGACCGTGCCGTTCCTGAAGGCGTATTCGGAGCTCCTGATCCAGACCTGCCACCGCCGCGGCGCATTCGCGATGGGCGGCATGGCGGCGCAGATTCCGATCAAGGGCGATGACGCTGCGAACGAAGCTGCACTGGCCAAGGTGCGTACCGACAAGCTGCGCGAGGTGCAGGCCGGCCATGACGGTACCTGGGTCGCGCATCCGGCACTGGTGCCGGTGGCGCAGCAGATCTTCGACCAGTACATGCCGACACCGAACCAGCTCGACGTGCTGCGCACGGATGTGCAGGTGAGCCGCGAGCAGTTGCTTGCCGCGCCGAACGGCACGATCAGCCGTGCCGGCTTCGACAACAACGTCGAGGTATGCCTGCGCTACACCGCCGCGTGGCTGGACGGTCTGGGCTGCGTGCCGATCCACCACCTGATGGAAGACGCCGCCACTGCCGAGATCGCCCGCGCGCAGCTGTGGCAGTGGCTGCACCATGCCGACGTTCCGGCCGACGGGACGCCGGCCGGGGGGCCGCTGGAGTTCGCCGACCACGCACCGATCGACTTCGCTCTGTTCGATCACGCACTCGCGGCACATGCCCATCGCCTGCGCGACAGCGATGTACCCGGCGCACGTCGCGTCGATGCTGCCGCTGCCCTGCTGTCTGCCCTGACCCATGCCGACCAGCTCGGCAACTTCCTCACCCTGCCCGCCTACGACCAGCTCGGTTGACGCCCGCCGGCCGAGCCTCGCACCACCTTCGATTCCACGGAGCCACGCCATGAAAAACACCACGCTGCCCACTGCCGAACAGATCACCCTGGACTGGAACAACAACACCCGCTGGACCGGCATCCAGCGCAACTACACCGCCGAGGATGTGGTGCGTCTGCGCGGCACCGTCGCCATCGAACATTCGCTGGCACGCCGCGGCGCCGAACGACTGTGGAAGTCGCTGCACAAGGAAGACTTCGTCAACGCGCTCGGTGCCCTCACCGGCAATCAGGCGATGCAGCAGGTCAAGGCCGGCCTGCAGGCGATCTACCTCAGCGGCTGGCAGGTCGCGGCCGACGCCAACGTCGCCGGCGAGATGTATCCGGACCAGTCGCTGTATCCGGCGAACTCGGTGCCACTGGTGGTCAAGCGTATCAACAACACCTTGCTGCGCGCCGACCAGCTGCATCACGCCGAGGGCAAGGACGACATGGACTGGCTGGTGCCGATCGTGGCCGACGCCGAGGCTGGTTTCGGTGGCGTGCTGAACGCATTCGAGCTGATGAAGGCGATGATCGAGGCGGGCGCCGCCGGCGTGCATTTCGAGGACCAGCTGGCCTCGGTGAAGAAGTGCGGCCACATGGGCGGCAAGGTGCTGGTGCCCACGCGCGAGGCGGTGGACAAGCTGAACGCCGCGCGCCTCGCCGCCGACGTCGCCGGCGTGCCGACCCTGCTGGTAGCACGCACCGATGCCGACGCCGCCGACCTGCTCACTTCCGACATCGACGAGAACGACAAGGCCTTCGTCACCGGCGAGCGTACCGTCGAAGGCTTTTATCGCGTGCGTCCGGGTCTGGACCAGGCGATCAGCCGCGGCCTCGCCTATGCGCCGTACGCCGACCTGATCTGGTGCGAGACCAGCAAGCCGAACCTGGAGGATGCACGCAAGTTCGCCGAGGCCATCCACGCGAAATTCCCGTGCAAGATGCTCGCCTACAACTGCTCACCCAGCTTCAACTGGAAGAAGAATCTGGACGACGCCACCATCGCGAAGTTCCAGACGGAACTGGGCGCGATGGGCTACAAATTCCAGTTCATCACGCTGGCCGGTTTCCACAGCCTGAACTACGGCATGTTCGACCTGGCTCACGGCTACGCGCGCCGTCAGATGAGCGCGTTCGTCGAACTGCAGGAGAAGGAATTCGCTGCGGCCGAGCGTGGCTTCACCGCAGTGAAGCATCAGCGCGAAGTGGGTACCGGTTACTTCGACGCGGTGACCCAGGCGATCCAGCAGGGCCAGTCCTCGACCACCGCGCTGACCGGTTCGACCGAGGAAGCACAGTTCGCGCCGCGGCACGCGGTCGGCTGACAGTACGCGCCGCCCTGCCCGCAGGGCGGTGCACTCAGGCGGAAACGGGCGTAGCCACGCTCGCTTCCGGCAATGCCGGTGGCACCAGCGCAATCACCGTCCAGCCCGGCTTCGGTTCCAACTCTCGCTTCGTCGAGGCCACGCGCAACGCGCCCTTTTCCTCCACCCCGAACATCAGCACCGTATTCGAACCGTATTGCTCGATGAAGTGCGGCCAGTCAAACGTGGCACTGAGCCGGGTCGTCTTGATGCGCCAGCCGTGCCCGAGCATTTCGGCAAAACGGCCGTGGGTCATCTCCTCGTCGAACAGCGGCGGCGCCAACAGCGTGCCGGACAAGGCCGCTCGATCCGTGCTTTCCTGTGGCGTCAGGTTGCGTAACCGATACACCTTGTCGCGACCAAACTCCTGCCGGTAATGCACGCAGGCCAGCGAATTGCGCTCGCGATGAGTGGACACGGCCAGCAGCCGGCCGATCCCGGTCAGATCCAGATGGCGCTCGGCATGCGGCGAGGCGGGGTTGCCGAAGAACGTGGTGAGTCCCTCCATGCGCGCCCGGCGGATGCCTTCCCAGTCATCATCGGCCAGCATTACGCGAAAGCCCGCCTCGTCCAGCGCCCTGCCGATCGCCCGCGCCACCTCGTCGGAACCGAAGATCAACAGGCCGCGCGGCTCCGGCTCGGCCACCTTCAGCCACTTCGCCAGCGGCCGCGCGGTCGCGCTCTGCAACACCACGGTGCCGATGATCAGGATGAAGACCAGCGGCACCAGAGCTCCGGCACCCGCCACACCCAGCGCATTGAGGCGTAGTGCAAACAGCGCCGACACCGACGCCGCCACGATACCGCGCGGCGCCACCCAGCCGATCAGGGCGCGCTCGCGCCAGGTCAGTGCGCTGCCCAGACTCGACAGCAACACGGTCAGCGGCCGCACCACCAACTGGGCAATCACAAACAGCGCGATGCCGGCGCCCAGCATGCCGTCCGGCAGCGGCCAGTGCAGGCGCGCCGCCAACAGGATGAACAGCACCGACACCAGCACCGTGGTCAGGCTTTCCTTGAAGTCGAGGATGTCGTCGATGTGCACGCCGCGCATATTGCCCAGCGCGATGCCCATGATGGTCACCGCCAGCAATCCCGATTCATGGGTGATCACGTTGGAGACACTGAAGGCAAACAGCACCGCCGCCAGCACCGCGTAGTTCTGCAGGTATTCGGGAATCATTTGTCGGCGCAGCAGGGATCCTGTCAGCCACGCACTCAGCGCACCGATCACCGTGCCGCAACCGATCGTGGCGATGAAGATGCCGATGGTGTGGCCTTCTTGGCGCGACACGATCGCCTCGAAGATCAGCACCGCGAACAGCGCGCCGAGCGGATCGATCACGATGCCTTCCCAGCGCAACGTGTTGGCGATGCGCGCATTTGGCCGCAGCGTGCGCAGCATCGGTGCAATCACCGTCGGCCCGGTCACGCAGGCCAGCGCACCGAACAGCAAGGCGATCGACCAGCTCAGCCCAGCCACGAAGTGCGCCGCCAGCGCCAGTAGCAACAGCGCGGTCACCGCGCCGTAGCTGACCAGTCCGCGTACCACGTGGCCGATGCCCGGCAACTCGTGGAAGCGCAAAGTGAGGCTGCCTTCGAACAGGATCAGAGCCACTGCCAGCGACACGATCGGGAACAGCAGATCGCCCAGCAGCTTGTCCGGATCGAGCACGCCACTGACCGGCCCCAGCACGATGCCGGCCAGCAGCAGGAACAGGATCGCCGGCAGCTTCACGCGCCACGCCAGCCATTGCGACAGGAAGCCGATCATCAGCATGCCGGCGAGCATCAGGCCGAGCTCGATAGTCATCGCAATCCCTGGGAAAATATCGATGGAGTTTAGTGGTGGCGAAGCGTCCGCCTTGAACGAGTAGTTATGCGCTCACGGAATTATTCGATTGGACACAAGTTAGTCCATTTATTTTGAGCCTGCCAAGCGGAACCGTGATGTGTGAACTGCCAACCGTCGCTGCTACACGGATCTGAGGACGGCTGCGGATCTTGACGGCATAACAAGAGTGCTCCGTCCGCGCGTTGAAACCAGTAGTGATTGTGCTGATCGTATGAGGGAAATGGAGATTCTTTGCTTTTGACAAGCCTCATAAGTTCAGCTTGCTCAGGCGGAGCCGCGCGAAGCTGCCTCCACTCGGGAGATGCCTCAAGACCGCACATTTTCACTGCATTTACGCAGCTGGCTAGTGCGAACAACATTACAAGAAGTAGGAATTTGTGCATATCTGGCGGCTATCGGAGCATGTGCCGGTGGATACGTCCAGCCGACCGCAGTGAACGCCAGTCGCGCAACGACCGGCAGCCCATTCAGAACCGTCGGTATTGCAGTGCTTCGGCCAGATGCTCGCGTTCAAGCAGAGCGGCACCACCATCAAGGTCGGCAATCGTGCGGGCGACCCGCAGCACGCGGTGATAGGCACG
>Ga0302229_10002666_pt1 | contig 12777 bp, 8 predicted proteins | sample II_Palsa_N1_3_FD_193518 | JGI IMG/M metagenome (GOLD analysis project Ga0302229, IMG submission 193518) | Peat permafrost microbial communities from Stordalen Mire near Abisko, Sweden - II_Palsa_N1_3 | ecosystem: Environmental > Terrestrial > Soil > Palsa > Peat permafrost | place: Sweden...
TACTCCAGCAGGGACGTGGCCGCGAAGACGTCGGCGGCCGCCGCGCGCAGCGCCGTGACCACCGGAGCGTCGAGGGTCGCGGGGGCCCCGGCCATGTCGTGGGGGTTCCCGTTGCCGCGCGGGTGCCCGGCCACGTCGATCATGTCCTTGACCGCGACCGGGACGCCGTGCAGCGGACCGTCCGGCTGGCGGGCGGGGGCGGGAAAGATGGTGACCACCGCGTTCAGCGGGCCGCCGAGACGGAGCGCTCGCTCCTGTGCGGCCAGCAGCTCGAGGTTGGCGACCTCGCAGGTCCGCTCGCCCCGCTCGATCGCGCGGATCAGCTCTCCGGCGTAGCTGGTCAGCGGGCCGTTCAGGTCGCGGAGCAGGTCGTCGACCTCGGTCTTCCGCTTGCGGACCATCAGGTCGCGGTAGATGCCGCTGTGCGACTTCGCGCTCCCGCGGTTGAACGCGACCAGACGGGCCAGGGAGCCCTCCAGGTCACCGGGATCGAAGCCGTCGAAGGCCTCCGGACGGACCGGCGCCTGGGCCAGCACCTCCCGGGCGGTCGCGAGCATCAGCGGCCGCCACTTCGGGTCCTCCAGGGAGTCGGCGATCGACAGATCCGACACCGCCCCCGCGTAGAGCATGGCCCCGTAGGCCTCCTTGCCCCACAAGAAGCCCAGGATGTTATCGGTCGGCTCCGCGTAGGGCAGGGCGGCGGCCAGTTCGCGCACCCGTTCGCTGAGGCCGCCCGCGGGTTCGCCGACCCGGAAGGTCCCGATGTTGCCCTGCATGATCAGCCCGGGTTCCAGCCAGTCTGCGCCGAAATTCACGAAGCTGGCCAGCACGCGCTCGGGCCCGACCGCCGCGGACAGGGTTCCCGTGGTCAGGCCGTTCTGGAAACTGACCACGTAACCGTCCGGCGCCAGGCGCCCGCGCAGCAGCTCGGCCGCGGCGGCGGTGTGGTGGCTCTTGGTGGCCACCGCCGCCCGCGCCACGGTGGCGGGCAGGTCGTCCGGCAACACCGCCCTGGCCGGCACCGTGAAGTTCTCGACCGGCCCGCAGATGGACAGGCCCCGCCGGTTGATGGCCTCGACATGGGCCGGATCGGCGTCGCAGAGAAGAACGTCATGACCGGCACGGATCAGGTGAGCACCGATGGTGCCGCCGATGGCACCGACACCGATAATCGTCAGCTGCAAGAAAGCTCCTCATGTCCTGGTTCTGACCGCAGGCTACGCCACGCCCGCGGCTCGCCTTGTCCCGGGCGACATTCCTGGCTGTGGCGCATTGTGCTCTGGTCACGGGGCCGCGGATCGGCGCCGGGGCCCGCTTGCCGGGTGGCCCGCGGGCGGGGGACGCTGATCGGGACACGGGCGCGATGAACAGAGGGAGGACACGATGGCGGAGGCGGCGCAGAGCGGGGAGCACGGCGAGTTCTGGCGGGCGTTCAAGCCGATCGAGCAGGTGTTCCGGCCTGGCGCGATGCCGGAGGCGTACATCGCGAACGCGGCCATCGACGACGACCGGTACTACGCTCCGCTGTCGGAGACGGTCGGCACCCGGCCGCTGTTCATCTCCCCGGGCCAGAACCGGTGGTGCGACGTACTGCTGTGCCGCGGGGCCGGGCTGGTCAACCGGCACTACCACCCGCAGCAGGTGTTCGCGTACACGATCTCCGGCAAGTGGGGGTACCTGGAGCACGACTGGGTGGCGACCGCCGGGGACTGGATCTACGAGGCGCCCGGCGAGGCGCACACGCTGGTGGCGTACGAGAGCGACGAGCCGATGCGGGTGACGTTCAACGTCACCGGCCCGCTGATCTGGCTGGACGAGAACGGCGAGCCCAACGGCCACTTCGACGTGTTCGACTACATCAAGCTGTGCCGCGAGCACTACGAGAAGGTCGGGATCGGCGCCGACTACGTTGACAAGCTGTTCCGCTGACCCGGGCCAACGCCGTCGTTGGCCCGGGAAGCCAGCGATCTTTAGAAGGTGCGGATGGCGATCTCGGCGGGCGCGGCGAGCAGGTTGGTGATCTCGTCGTCCAGGCGGCTGAGCGTGATCGACACGCCCGCCATGTCCAGGGACGTGCAGTATTCGCCGACGTAGTTCCGCCGCACGTTAATGCCGCGCTGGGCCAGCAGCTCGTGGGCGTACCCGTAGAGCAGGTACAGTTCGCTGATCGGGGTGCCGCCCAGCCCGTTGATCATGAGCGCCACGTTGTCCCCGGAGTGGAAGGGCAGGTCGGTCACGACCGCCTCGAGCAGCTCGTCGACGATCTCGTTGGCGCTGGCCAGCTTCTCCCGGCGGCGGCCCGGCTCGCCGTGGATGCCGACGCCCATCTCCATCTCATCGTCGCCCAGCTCGAACAGCGGGGAGCCCTTGGCCGGCGGGGTGCACGAGGTCAGCGCCATGCCCATGGTCCGGGTCACGGAGTTGACCTTGTTGCCGATGCGGATCAGCTCGTCCAGGTCGGCGCCCTGCTCGGAGGCGGCCCCGGTCGCCTTGATGACGAAGAAGTTCCCGGCCACGCCGCGCCGGCCGACGGTGTAGGTGGAGTCCTTCACCGCCACGTCGTCGTCCACGATCAGCGTGCCGATCGTGATCCCGTCCGCCTCGGCCATCTCCTGGCCCATCTCGAAGGCCATCCGGTCACCGGTGTAGTTGTTGATGATGTGCAGGACGCCCTTGGGCGAGGCGAGGAGCTTGCTGGTCTCCAGCACGTAGTCCATCGGCGGCGCGGCGAACACGTCGCCCGGGCAGGCGGCGTCGAGCATGCCCTTGCCGACGATCATCACGTGGGCGGGCTCGTGCCCGGACCCAGAGCCCTGGATGATCGAGACCTTGTCGTCGCGGGGCGCGTCGACCCGCATGATGAGGTTGAACTCGGGCACGTACTTCAGCGTGTCCGGGTTGGCCAGTGCGATGCCCTTGAGCATCTCGGGCACGAACTGGCGAGGGTCGTTGACGAACTTCTTCATGGCGCTGACCTCCAAGGATTAAGAACTCAGGATTCAACCGGGCGCTTGCCCCACTGGTCGGCGAGCGCCTCGAACATGACGGCCACCGCCATGGCACCCGCGTCCAGGGTGCCGATGCTGCGCTCGCCGGTGTAGCTGGCCCGGCCGCGCATGGCCTGCATCGACCGGGTCGCCTCGGCCCGCTCGCGCGCGACGGTGGCCGCCGCCCGCAGGGCCGCGGCCGCGTCGTCTCCCGCGGCGATGCGCTCCTGCAGGGTGTCCACCGCGGGCACCAGCGCGTCCAGCAGGGTCTTGTCCCCCACGTCTGACTTCCCGCGGGCCTTGATGCCCTCGATCGAGGCCCGCAGCATCGCGATGACCTGGGCCTGCTCCAGGTGGTCCACGGCTCCGGCGGTCGTCCCGGCGCGCAGGAACGCGGTACCCCAGATCGGGCCGGAGGTGCCGCCGATGCGGCTGGTGATGACGACGGCGACCTTCTTCAGGAAGGTCCCGATGTCGGTCCGGTCGAAGTCGTCCCAGCCGGACAGCACGAGCTCGAAGCCGCGCGCCATCGAGTAGCCGAAGTCGCCGTCGCCGACCACGGCGTCCAGGTCGCCGAAGTACTTCTCGTTGTCGACCGCGACCGTCGCGATGGTGTGGACGACCGCCTCGACGTCGGACAGGTCTGCTGTGGACATGGGTGCTCCTTGGGGAAGCAGGCGGGTGAAGTCGGCCAGGGTGATCCAGGCCCCCGGGGTGGCCCGGCTGCGGTTAGCCAGGACGGTCGTCGGCTCGCCGCCGGGATCGCCCAGCGAGGAGACGACCAGGGCGGCTTCGCTGAAGTCCTCGTCGACGGTGTAGCCGTTGACGGTGATCATGGTGGTCAGGCCGGCGCCGGTGGCGGCCAGCAGGCCGTTGCGCGAGTCCTCGACCACGACCGCGTGGTCCGCGGACACGCCGAGGGAGTCCAGGGCCAGCAGGTAGATGTCGGGCGCGGGCTTCTTGCGCGGGACGACGTCGCCGGCGAACACAGCGACCTGGCGGGCGTGTTCCGCGCCCACGGCCCGTTCCAGGGTGGCCCGGACCGACGGCTCGGCCGACGTCGAGGCCACCGCCACCAGCCAGCCCGCGGCCAGCGCCTCGGCCACCACGCGGTCGATACCGGGCCGGGGCGGGACCGCGCCGGAGGCGACCAGTTCGGCGTAGATGGCGCTCTTGCGCCGGTGCCAGTCCGCCACGGCGCCTTGGCGGCCCTCGGCGTCGGCGGGCAGGCCGGCTGCCGCCACGAACTCGGGGGTGAGCAGGCTGGCCAGCCGCTCCTTACCGCCGCCGATGCGGAGCTTTTCCTTGTAGTCCGCCACGCTCCAGCGGACCGGCAGGCCGAACTCCTCGAAGGTCTGGTTGAACGCGGGCAGGTGGCCGTAGCGCTCGGTGTCAGCCAGCACCCCGTCGCAGTCGAAGATGAGCGCCGGGTCCGCCGGACCGCTCACGCGGTCACCAAGCCCGCCCGACGCTGCCGAAGCGGCGCATGTGGTCGGCGGCCATGTCCTTGACCGCGGCCCGGACCGCGGTGAACAGCGATGGCGGGTCCCAGCTGCCGCGTTCCTCCGCGCCGCGCAGGAAGGCCAGGTTGGCCTGCATGTAGATGACCTTGAGCGCGGTGGAGATGTTCACCTTGGCGCAGCCGCGCGCGATCAGGTCGGTGAACTGGGCGTCGGTCATCCCGGTGCCGCCGTGCAGGGCGATGGGGATCGGCTGGGCGGCCACGATGTCGGACACCCGCTGTGCGTCCAGCTTGGGCTCGGAGTGGTAGACGCCGTGCGCGTTGCCGATGGCGGGCGCGAACACGTCGATGCCCGTGGCCCGGATGAACTCCAGCGCCACCGGCAGCGACTGCCGCTCGGCCTCCTCGTCCGAGCCGATGTCGTCCTCGACGCCGGTGATGGACTCGATCTCACCCTCGACGTTCGCCCCGTAGGACCTGGCCTCGGCCACGACCTCGATCGTCTGCCGCTGGTTCTCCTCCACCGGCAGCCGGGAGGCGTCGAACAGCACCGAGTTCCAGCCCTTGCGCAGGCAGCTGGTGATGACCTCGCGGTCCGGGCAGTGGTCCAGGTGCAGGCTGACCGGGACCTCGATGCCCGCGGTCAGCTCCCGCCACATGGCGTACAGCAGGTCCAGGCCGACCGACTTGACCGTCTTGACCGAGGTCTGGACGATGACCGGGGAGCGCTGCTCCACGGCCGCGGCCAGCACCGCCTCCAGCGTCAGGTCGTTGACCACGTTGATGGCCGCGACGCCGTAACGCTCGCTGAACGCGCGGTCGACGATCTGCTTCAAGGGCACGACGGGCACACCTGCGAACTTACGCAGCGCCGCGGCCGGATGGATCAGTGGAACTACGCATCTTCGGGGAGGACTTCCCCTACCGGACGGCCTGCCGGAGCCGGGCCCGGCCGGCCAGCGCGGCCAGCTCGGTGCGGTTACGGGCGCCGGTCTTGCGCAGCACCGCGCCGGCGTGCTTTTCGACGGTCCGGATCGACAGGACCAGCTGCTCGGCGATCAGCTTGTCGGGCAGGCCCTGCTCCATCAGGCTGCGCACCTGGCGTTCGCGGTCGGTCAGGGCCGGCTCGGACCCGTCGTCCCGCAGGCCTCGGTGGAGCCGCTGGAGCACGGGACCGGACAAGATGGCCTGGCCGCGGCCGGCCGCGATGACGGCCCGGGCCAGTTCCGGCCCGTCCGCGCCGGTGTCCACGCAGCCGCGCGCCCCCGCGCGGATCGCGCTGGCGACCAGCTTTTCGTCGCCGACCTCACACAGGACGACCACGGCCAGATCGGGGTGGCGGCTGAGCAGCAGGCTGGTCAGGTCCCGGGCCGGGCGGCCCGGGACGGGCGGCGGCCCGTCGGCGGTCAGGCCGAGGTCGGCCAGGCCAAGGTCGGCCAGCACCACGTCGGGCCGCAGGCCGGAGCAGGCGTCCAGTGCCTGATCGGCCGTGCTGACCTCGCCGACCACCTCCAGGCCCGGATCGGTCGTGGACAGCAGGCGGGCGATCCCGGCCCGCAGCAGCGGCCGGGCCGCCGCGATGAGCACGCGCAGCCGCGGGGCGGCCTGCTCCTCCTCGTGCCGGTAAGGGAACCGGGCCCGGATCCGGGTGCCCCAGCCGGCCAGCGAATCGACGTCGACCGTGGCCCCGAGCACGCGCGCGTGCTCGCTGACGGCGCGCAGCCCGAACCGGTCGCCCTGCCACTCGGCCGTGGGATCGAAGCCCTGCCCGTCGTCCTGGACCAGGAGCGTCACGGCGGTCGGCTCGTACATCAGGCCCAGCCGGACCGAACGGGCCTGGGCGTGCCGGACGATGTTGGTCAGCGCCTCGCGCGCCACCCGGAGCACGCCGTACGCCAGGCTCTCCTCCATGGCGGCCGGCGTCCCGGCCGAGACGTACCCGACCTCAAGGCCGCCGATGCTCTGCGCCCAGGCCGCCTCCGAGCGGAGCGCCGCGTCCAGCGTCTGGCCCTTGAGCGGCGACGCGGCCAGGCCGAGCAGCGTGAGCCTGATCTCGGCCAGGGCGTCCCGGGCCGCCGTGCCGGCCTGCCGGAGCTGGCCCGCCACCGCCCCGGCGACCGCCATCGCGGTCAGCTCGCGCTCGGCGGCGTCGAGGTAGACGCGGATGCTCACCAGGCGCTGGGTGAGGCTGTCGTGGACCTCGCCGAGCAGCCGGTCGCGCTCGGCCGCCGCGGCCTCGGCCCGGGCCCGTTCCTCGGCGGCCTCGTGCATCTGGGCGGTGGCCAGCGCGATGGCGGCGTGCCGGGCGAACAGCTCGAGCAGCTCGGCGTCGTCCGGCCCGAAGACCCGGCGCTCGTCGCGGCTGAACACCACGCAGGCCCCGATGATGCGCCCGCGCCACTCCAGCGGCACGCCGATCACGCCGCGCAGGGTGGCGCGGTCCTCGGACGCCAGGTGGCCGCCGGGGACCTCGTCGTAGCGGGCGAACCAGACCGGGGCGCGGCGCGCCACCACCGCGCCGGTCATCCCCTCGGTGAGCGGGAAGACCCGGCCGGACTGGCACGCCACGCCGATGTCGGCTTCCTTGCGGTAGGTGCCGGCCGCCTCGTCGACGCTGCAGATCGAGCCCGCGTGGCAGCCGAGCAGCTCGGTGCACCGCCGCAGGATCCGTTCCAGCAGGGGGTGCAGCGAGAACTCGCCGGCCAGGTCCTCGGCCACCGCGATCAGGCCAGCCGCCCGTGCCGCGGCACCCGGCTGATCCCGCGGCAGCCCCGCGGGAAATGGATCGGCGGACACGCGCCCTCCGGATCTTGACCACGCTGTCACGCCGCCGAGCGACTCGCTCAGCGGCCGATCCGAGCATCACCCGCCGGGTAACGCCACGTCAAGGTGGCCCGCCCCGCGGCGGGCCGCTCAGGCGTAGATCGACTTGAACTGCTGGTAGGCGCCGATCGCGTTCGGGCCGAGTTCGCGGGCGATGCTTCAGGCCACGACGGACAGGAGCGGCGCTAGCACGGGCAGGTCCTCCTCCGCGGCGGTCAGGATGACGCCGCTGACCAGCTTGCGGGCGTCGCGGAGCAGGTCAGCGGCGAGTTCGATGCCGACCGCGCGGGCCGCGCCGCGGCCGGCCCGTTCCATGGCGCGCAGGGTGTCCGGGGGGATGGTCACGCCGGGCACCTCGTGGGCCAGGTAATCCGCCTCCTCGAAGCTGCGCAGCGGGGTGACCGACAGCAGCAGCCGGATGTCTTCGGCTTCTAGCGCGCTCACCACGCGGAGCAGCGAGTCCAGCTCGTAGACGGGCCGGCTGACCAGGAAGTGCGCGCCGGCCCGGACCTTGGCCCGGGCCCGGGCGATCTCGGCGTCGGGGTCGCGCGCGCCGGGGTTGACCCGGGCGCCGACGCAGAACGAGGTCCTGGTGGTCAGGGCCAGGCCGTTGGAGTCGCGGCCCGCGTTCAGGCCGGCCAGCAGCGCGATCAGGCCCAGCGAGTCGACCTCCCAGATGCCGTCCACGGCCGGATAGTCGCCCCGGACCGGCGGGCTGCCGGTGGTGCTGATCACGCTGCGGATGCCGAGGGCATGCGCGCCGAGCAGGTCGGCCTGCAGGGTCATGATCGTCTTGTCCCAGGCCGCCACCGTGGCGACGGTCTCCACGCCGGCTTGCTGCTGTAGGTGCAGGGCCATGTCCAGGGAGTCCAGGTGGGTGCGGGCGCTGTCCGGCGGCTGGACCGCGAACAGCCCGATGCCCTGGGCCTGGAGCTCGGCCGCCGCCTCGAGCGCCTCGCCGGCCGGGGTGGCGATCGTGGCCGCGACGATGAACCGGCGGCTGGCTAGCTGGTCGGCCAGGGTGCCGGCGGCGGGGTGGGCCGGGCGGGAGTGGTGGCGGGGGGACGTCCGGAGGTTGGCCGCCGGGGACGGGGCGGCGGCGCGGACGGCGCCGAGGGTGGCCTGGATGTGGGTGGGGGTCGTGCCGCAGCAGCCGCCGACCAGCGATACCCCGGCGCCGGCGAACCGGGCGAGGTAGCGGGCGAAGTACCCGCCGTCGATGGCGAACTCGAAGCTGCGCGGTCCGGTCCGGCGTGGCTGCCCGGCGTTCGGCTGGGCGCTGACCGGCACCGACGCGTAGCGGACTAGGTCCTCGGCCACGGTGAGCATGCGCTGCGGGCCGATGGTGCAGTTGGTGCCGAGCATGGCCACCGGCAGGCTGGACAGCACGGTGGCGACCTCGCGCGGCGTCTCCCCGCCCAGGGTGTACGCGTCGTCGGCGAAGGTGGCCTGGGCGATGACCGGCACGTTGGTCAGGTTGGCGACCGCGCAGACCGCCTCGACCAGCTCGTCGAGGTAGCCGAACGTCTCCAGGATGAGCAGGTCGACGCCTTGATGGGCGACGAGGGCCTGGACCTGCTCGCGGATCACCTCGGTGCGTTCGGCCGAGCCGATCCGGCGGCGCTGGGATGCGGTGACGGCGGGCGAGACCGACCCGGCGATCAGGACCTCGCGCTCGCACTGGTCCTGCGCGGCGCGGGCGATCCGGACCCCGGCCCGGTTGATCTCCTCGACCTGGTCCGGGAGGCCGTGGTCGCCGAGCCAGAGCCGGTTCGCGCCGAAGGTGTTGGTCTGGATGATGTCTGCGCCCGCAGACAGGTAGCTCTCGTGGATCGTGCTGACCAGTCCAGGGTCGGACAGGTTGAGCTCGGGCAGCGACCGGTCCAGCGCGGCACCCGCCGCGTGCAGCATCGTGCCCATCGCACCGTCGCAGACCAGGATCCGCTGGCCCGGGACGAACGCGGTCATGGTTCCTCGCCGAGGGCGTCGAGGATCTCCAGCGCCACCTGGGCGATGAGCCGGTCGGTGTAGTTATCCAGCCGCAGCCCGGTGATCTCCTCGATCCGCTTGACCCGGTAGGCGACCGTGTTCGGATGCACGTGCAGGATGCGCGAGGCCCGCTGCGGGCTGTTGTTCTCCCGGAAGTAGCAGGCCAGCGTGGTCAGGTACTCCGACTTGTGCTCCTGCTCGTGCACGGCGAGCTTGCCCAGCACGTCGGCGGCGAACGACCGTAGCTCGGCCAGGTCGGGTACCTGCAACAGCAGCCGCAGGACGCCCAGATCGCCGAACGCCGAGACCGTGCCCGCCCGGCCGAGGCGCTTGAGCGTCGCCGTGGTGCGCTGGGCCTGCGCGTACGAGCGGGCCACTTCCCGGGGGTGGCGGCAGGTGCCGCCGATGCCGATGACGACCCGGGCCGCCGGGAACAGCTCGGCTAGCCGGGCCAGGCAGGCGTGGGCCAGCCGGCGAGCGTCCAGGGCGGGGGGGCCCGGCTCGTCCGGCGCGGCGGCCACGATCACTACCTCGGACTCCCGGGCCGAGATGATGGCGTCGGGCGCGCGGGTGGCGACGAAGTGCTCGATGCTCTCCCAGATCCGCTGCCGCTGGGCGGCGGCGTCCCCGGCGCTGGGGCTTTGCGCCGAGACGGCCGGGGCGGGCAGGTCGAAGGCGACGGCCATGACGTTGTGGTCGCGGGCCGGATCGTAGCCCAGGTGAGCGGCCCAGCGGCCGGTGTCGGCCTGGTCGCGGCCGCGGCCCAGCAGCAGGCCCTCCACCAGGTCGTCGCGGACCCGGCGGGCGGCCGCGGCGACCACCCGCTCGCGGCCGAGGATGACCCCGCAGATGGTGGCGGCGTGTTCGGTGACCAGCAGGCTCATGTCCTCGCCGAAGATGTTGTCGGCCGGGTCGATGGTGATCAGGTACGACGGGACCTCGTCCCCCACGAGAATGGGGGCCACGATGATGGCGGGGGTGCCGCCGACGTTCGGCAGGCGGAGCGCGCGCTGGCTCAGCCGGGACGCGCGGAGTACCTGGCCGAGCCGAGGGTGGACCACGTGCTGCCGGACCGCGACCGCCGCCTGCTCAGCGGCCACGCCGGGCGCGGCCGCGGTCAGCACGTCCATAAGCTGGGTGACCACCGCGACGGTGGCGGTCATCCGGTCGGAGATGAGCTGCACCACCCCGGCCAGGTCGGCGTCCTGCAGGGCCAGGCCGGACAGGTGGCGGTACACGGTGACGAGCTCGCGCAGGGCGGCGTTCTCGCGGTCGAGCCGGGAGCCCTCCGCGGCGCGCCCGTCGAGCGCGGCGCGCCCGTCGCGTCCATCGAGCGGAGCGGTGGGGCCGGCCGGGGACAGCACCGGCGACCAGTCGGGCAGCGCCATGCTCGCGATCCTACGATGAGGCTGGCAGCGCGGCACTGTGGCTGACCACAAACCGTGGCCCTCATCCGTTGTCTACCTGCTGGGATCGGTAACAAGGCCAGGTCCGACTGTGGATACCACAGGAGGAAGCTTGACAAAAGGTACGTCCGGCGACGAGATTTACAGGCACTTTCAGCGCGCATGCTGATCGGGGTATCCGGAGAGGAGCCCCCGTGCTCGAGTACCGGGACGTGTACGCAGGCGGTCGGCTCGTCGGCTCCGGGTCGGCTGACGTGATCACGATCGTCAATCCGGCCACCGAAGAGGTCACCGGCGCCGTCCCGTCGATGATCGAGCGGGACGTCGAGGTCGCGGTGGCCGCCGCCCGCCGGGCGTTCGACGACGGCGGCTGGCCGCTGCTGCGCCCGGCGGAGCGGGCGACGGCGCTGGACCGGCTGGCGGCGGCGCTCGAGGCCCGGGCCGAGGACACCGCGCGGCTGGTCACGGCCGAGATGGGGATGCCGATCACGCTGTCCCGGCGCAGCAACGTGTCGGTGCCGTGCGCGATCATCCGGTACTACGCGGCGCTGGCCCGCGACCTTTCGATGGAGGAGGTCCGGCAGGCGATCAGCTTCGCCGGGCGGACCGTGGTCCGGCGCGAGCCGGCCGGGGTGGCAGCGGTGATCGCGTCCTGGAGCTATCCGCTCATCCTCGCCTTCTGCCAGCTGGCCCCGGCGCTTGCGGCGGGCTGCACGGTGGTGCTGCTGCCCGCGCCCGAGACCTCGCTGTCCGCGTACATCCTGGCCGAGGCGTTCGAGGCGGCCGAGTTCCCGCCCGGGGTGTTCAACCTGGTCACCGGGACGGCTGAGGTGGGTGAGATGCTGGCCGCGCACCCCGGGGTGGACACGGTGGCGGTGGCCGGGCCGACGCCGGCCGGGCGGCGGATCGCCGCGATCTGCGGCCAGACCCTCAAGCCGGTGACCCTAGAACTGGGCGGGAAGTCGGCCGCGATCGTGCTCGACGACGTAGACCTGTCCGTCGCGGCCGCCCAACTCGGCTCGCTGTGCTTCGCCAACTCCGGGCAGGCCTGCTTCACCATGTCCCGGGTGCTGGCCCCGCGGTCCCGGTACGACGAGGCGGTCTTTGCTCTCGCGTCGCAGGCGTCGTCGCTGGTGGTGGGCGATCCGCAGGCCGAGCAGACGACCATGGGGCCGCTGGCCAACCCGCGGCAGCGGGCCAGCGTGGAGTCCTGCGTCACGGCGGGGGTTTCGGCTGGGGCCCGCGTGGTCGTGGGCGGGCGCAGGCCGGCCACGCCGGTGCGCGGGTACTACTACGAGCCCACTGTGTTCGCCGGAGCGACGGCCGGGATGGCCATCGCCCGGGACGAGATCTGCGGGCCGGTGGTGTCGGTGATCCCGTACGAGTCCGAGGCGGAGGCGGTGGCGATCGCCAACGACTCCAGCTACGGGCTGGCCGGAAGCGTGTGGACCGGCGATCCCGAGCGCGGCCTGACGATCGCCCGGCGCGCCCGGGTCGGGACGTTTGGCGTGAACCTGTACGTACCCGACCTGGGCGCGCCGTGGGGCGGCCGCAAGGCCAGCGGGATGGGCAGCATCTACGGGCCGGAGGGTATGGATGCCTACCTGGCCACCAAGTGCGTGTTCATGCCCGCGCGTTCTGCCTCCTGAGGGATCCGCTCACGCGGTGCTGCGTCAGGCGGCGGGATGGCCGACGCCCAGGTCCAGGTCCTCCTGGTGCGCGTCGGCGGCGGCCTCCTCGGCGTGCGCCTGGACCCGCTCCGGGCTCAGGCGGCTGTTCACGGCGAAGTAGAACACGATCAGGCTGAACACCGCGATGGCCCCGAGGTCCCACCAGAACGGCAGGTGGACGCCGAGCTTGGCGCCGAGGAACGTCTCGTAGCCGCCGCTCGAGCCGGTGCCCTTCGGGCCGGTGGTGATCCCGCCGACGTAGCTGCCGCCGAAGATGGAGAAGAGGGTCAGGCCGATGATCCACGGGATCGCGAACGCCCCGGCCCGGAAGTCCAGCGGCTCCTGGTTCGGGTCGACCCGGCGGGCGATGATGTACAGGACCAGGAAGAAGACCACGGCGGCGTCGATCTTGAGGTCGTTGGCGGTGCCGCTCCAGTAGA
>Ga0302229_10002677_pt1 | contig 12747 bp, 8 predicted proteins | sample II_Palsa_N1_3_FD_193518 | JGI IMG/M metagenome (GOLD analysis project Ga0302229, IMG submission 193518) | Peat permafrost microbial communities from Stordalen Mire near Abisko, Sweden - II_Palsa_N1_3 | ecosystem: Environmental > Terrestrial > Soil > Palsa > Peat permafrost | place: Sweden...
CGGCGCTGGTCGAGCGCGTGGTCCGGATGGTCGACGCCGCCGAGTACAAGCGCCGCCAGTACCCCCCGGGCCCGAAGATCAGCCAGAAGAACTTCGGCCGCGACCGCCGCCTCCCCATCACCAACCGCTGGCGGGAACCGCGGCCCGCCTGAGGGCGCCGTGCCGTAATTACTGCGAAGACTTCACAGCCTGCGCGGACTGTGAAGTCTTCGTGGGAACGGGTGACGGAGGTCTCAGCGGGCGGCTAGGCCCAGCAGCACGCCGTCGACTACGCGGGCGGCGAAGTCGCCGTCAAGGGTGCTGTCCGCGGACTTCTCCTTAGCCAGGACCGCGCCGGTCAGCGCGAGCAGCGCGACCTCGACGTCGGTGTCGGGCCGCAGCTCGCCCGTCTCGATACCGCGGCGGATGACCGCGCGCATGATGTCGCGCCGCGGCTCGACCACCGTCTCCTTGTACCGCGCCATCAGCCGCGGGTACTTCTCGCCCTCGCCGAGCAGCAGCGCGTAGCGGCGGGCCTTGCGCGGATCGGCCTTGTCCACGCACATCACGGTGAGCATCGCGACCAGGTCGTCCCGGACGCTGACACCGCGCGGCTCCGGGTACGGCGATTTCAGCGAGCTGAACGCGGCGAGCAGCAGCTCTTCCTTGTTCGGCCAGCGGCGGTAGATGGTCGCCTTGCCGACTCCGGCGCGGGCCGCGACGGCCTCCACGCAGGCTCCCTCGAAACCCTGCTCAGCGAACAGGTCAAGCGTCGCCTCGATGATCGCCTGCTCGGCCTGCTCGCTGCGCGGACGGCCGGGCTTGCCCGGGCGGCCCGGCTTGACGTGACGGCGCGCCGCCACGTCAAGCCCGGCTGCCACGTCAGTGCCGGGCCCCTGATCGACGATGATCACGGGCTTCATGATGGGTTATGCCTCTCGCTCTGCGCTGTTGAGCATGACTTCTTGTTCCAGTATGGCAAGCTCGGCCTCGTACTGGCCATCGCCGGCCTGCGGGGACCCGATGCCCTTCGGCGGCAGGCCGGGCATCCAGCGCAGCACCACGAACCCGCCCGCCAGCGCGAGCAGCGCCGCGACCAGCGAGGTGAAGTGCATGGCGTGCACGAACGCGTCGTTCGCGGGCACCAGCAGCGACCGTCCGGCCGGGCCGAGCTGCTGCGCGACCGCCTGGGTGGCGGTGATCGACGACGACGCGGCGGACCGCGCGGCGGCGGGCAGGTGCGTCAGCGACGGGCTGAGCGAGTGGCGGTAAAAGACGGCCAGGATCGAGCCGAGGATCGCGACGCTGAGCGCCACCGCCACCTGCCGGGCGGTGTTGGTCAGCGCGGACCCCGCGCCGGCCCGCTCCCGCGGCAGCACGTCCATGACCGCGGAGGTGGCGGCCGGCATGGAGACACCGATGGCCGCGCCCTGGATCAGGTACAGCGCGATGAGCACCCAGATCGGTGTGGTGACCCCGAGCGCGGCGTATCCGATGAGGTCGACGCCCATGACAAACAGGCCCGTCGCGCCGACGGCCTTGGCGCCGTAGCGCCGGACCAGGCGCGCGCTGCGCGGTGCGAGCAGCAGCTGCCCGATCGCGAACGGCACGGTCAGCAGGCCTGCGTCCAGAGGGCTATAGCCCCGGACGTTCTGCAGGTAGAAGCTGGTGAAGAAGAAGACGCCGCCCATGCCGAAGAACACCAGCCCGAGCGCCCCGATCGAGGCGGAGAGCCGCCGGTCGCGGAACAGCCGCACATCGAGCGACGGATGCTCGATCCGCGCCTCGTAGGCGGCGAAGCCCGCCAGGATGGCCAGGCCGCCCACGATCGGGCCGAGCACGCCGAGGCTCAGCCACGAGTCGCCGTCGCCGCCCTGGACGATCCCGTACACCAGCGACACCAGGCCCGCGATGGACAGCAGCACGCCGACGTAGTCGATCTTTCCCGCGTTGGGGTTGCGCGACTCCGGGACCATGATCGCGGCGGCGATGCCGCCGACGAGGGTCACCGGCACGTTGATCAGGAAGACCGAGCCCCACCAGAAGTGGTCGAGCAGCAGGCCGCCCAGGACCGGGCCGGTCGCGATGCCGAGGCCGACCGCCATGGCCCACAGGCCGATCGCCCGCGGCCGTTCGGCGGGCTCGAAGACGTTCGAGATGATGGACAGGGTCTGCGGCATGACCGCGGCCCCGCCCAGGCCCATCGCGGCCCGCGCGAAGATCAGCTGATCGGGCGACCGCGAGTAGGCCGACAGCAGCGAGGCGATGCCGAACAGCGCGAGCCCGATGATGAGCATGCGCTTGCGGCCGATCTTGTCGCCGACGACGCCGAACGTGAAGAGCAGGCCGGCGAAGAACAGCGTGTAGGAGTTGATGGCCCATTCGAGCTGGCTCTGACTCGCGCCGAGGCCCCCGTGCGGCTCGGCGATAGTCTTCAGCGCGACGTTCAGGACCGTGTTGTCGATGACGATGGCGAGCAGTCCCACAATCAGCACGCTGAGAATCAGCCAGCGCCGACGGTAGATGGTCTGCGTATCCATGTGTCCCTTCCGGATTACTTGAAGCTTGTGCGCGGAACCGGGAAGGTGCTGACCCGTCGGTTTGTTGCCATGACCAGCACACCCGGATCCCGCTACTATCAATACGGAACGGTCTCGTATCGGAATCTATTTCCGGCGCCGGGCCGAAAGTTAATGTGATCCAGGTCTCATCGGTCAGGGTTCGGGCGCGACGTCGGCCAGCTGCAGCAGGCGCGTGTCCGGGTCGATGACGAGCGCGAGGGTGAGCGTGCCGTGCGCCCCGGGCAGCTCGACCGCCACCGAGGCGGATCCGTCGCCCGCCCGGAAGACGCCGACGCGGCATTCACCGGCCCAGACGCCAGCCATCCGCAGACGGCGGGCCAGCAGGGCGACCTGGACCGTGCCGGCGACCGGTATGGCGACCGGCCAGTCGCGGTCGGCGCCGTTCAGCCAGGCGACCACGGCGTCCAGCGTGTCACCCAGCGGCGAGCCCGCAGCGGGCGGGACGGCCAAGGAGAGCGACTGAACCCGGGGGGGCCGCTCGGGAGTGAGCTGGATCTGCACCTGGACCACGCCGCGCTCCCCCTCGAGCCACCACCGGCAGTGCGCGGGCGTGTCGAACTCCGGCCGGCGCCCGGCGGGCCGGAAATCCCCGATGCGCTCGCGGACCAGGGCGATCCGGCGCTGCCGTTCGGCGAACGGGGCATCTTGGGCCACGTTGGGCGAGAACAGGCGCTCGGCGGCGGCGGCGTCCCAGGATCGCAGCAGCCGTTCCACCGCGTCCCGCGCCGCCAGCGTCTCCGGCCACGGCGCTGACCCTTGCGGGCTGAGCGCCACGCCGTACCCGTGCGCCGGCGGTTCACGGCGACGCAGCACGGCCTCGAGCAGCCTGGCCGCGAGGGGCGCCATCGCCGCGTAGGTGCTGTTGCCGAGCGCGATCACGCCGGTCCGGCTGGCGGGATGCCAGCACATGTTGCTGCCGAACCCCGGGTACCCGCCGCTGTGGCTGACGATCCGGCCCAGCGCCGGATGCTCGGTCACGAACAGCCCGAAGCCGTAGGCACCGGGAGGCGTGACGGCTCCGTCCCCCGGGAAACTGGGCGAGGAGTCCCATCCGGTCAGGATCTGGGGCAGCTGCATCTCCCGCCGGGTGGCGCGCCGGACCGGATGCGAACCGCCGGTCTCCGGGTCCCCCGGCGGGAACGCGGCCGCGAAGCCGGCGACCCAGCGGCTGAGATCGGTCACGCAGCTGAAGATGCCGCCCATCGGTGCGAACGCTCCGCACGGTTCGAACGGCACCTCCGACCAGCCGGCCGCCGCGCGGCGGTAGCCACGGGCCAGGCCGCCGGGTGTTTGCTCCGCGGCGAGGCCGCCGGGTGTTTGCTCCGCGGCGAGGTCGAACTCCGCGGCCTCGTAGCCGGTGCGGGTCATGCCGAGCGGGCGGAGCAGCCGGTCGCGGATGTAGTCCGGGTAGGCGGCGCCGGTCACGGCGGTGATGACCCGGCCGAGGATCGCGAAACCGAGGTTGGAGTACTCGAACCGGGTGCCGGGCGCCCAGTTGAAGCCGACGCCGCGGGCCAGGAAGGTCGCGAAATCGTCCAGGGGCAGGCCCTGCTGCCGGTCCCCCCATGGGTCGTCGGTCGGGAACCCGGCGGTCATGGTCAGCAGGTGCCTGACGGAGATCCGCGCGGCGTCCGGGCTCACCGGGGGCCAGTCGCGCAGTTCGGGCACGTACGCCTCGGCCAGGTCGTCGAGCCTCAGCGCGCCGTCGTCGCGCAGCGCGAGCACCGCCGACGCGGTAAAGCTCTTGGTCATCGACGCGATGCGGAAGACGGTGCCGGCGTCCGGCGGCGGGCCGCCGAGGTCTCGCTCGCCGAGCCCCGCGGTGTGCACGAGCTCGCCGTCGATCACGACCCCGTACGCCAGCCCGGGCTGCCCGCCGCGCTGGTGATAGCCGGCCGCCAGGGTGTCTATGTCCGCGGAATCCGCCATCGCCCTAGTCTTCCAGAACAAACTGGCTATACCGCGCAGCCCGTTGTCGTGCGATCATCTAAGGGTCCGGGTACGCCACTGGGGCGACACGAGACACGGAGGCCGACGAAGATGTCACAGCACACGGGCACGCTTATGGCCGCGACAGGACAGCGGACCACCCCTGAACCTCTTTACGGCGGGTCAGCCGCCGGGCGCCGCGTCACCGTGCGCGATATCGCCGCCGCGAAGGCACGCGGCGAGAAGTGGCCTATGCTCACCGCCTACGACGCGCTGACCGCCGGGATCTTCGACCGGGCCGGGATCCCGGTGCTGCTGGTCGGCGACTCCGCCGCGATGGTGGTCTACGGCCACGACACCACGATCCCGGTTACCGTGGATGACCTGATCCCGCTCACCGCGGCCGTCGTGCGTGGCACGAGCCGGGCCCTGGTGGTGGCCGACCTGCCGTTCGGGTCCTATCAGGCTTCCCCCGGCGCGGCGCTGCACGCCGCCACCCGGTTCCTCAAGGAGGCCGGGGCGCACGCGGTCAAGCTCGAAGGCGGCCAGCGGGTCGCCCAGCAGGTCGAGGAGCTGGTCGCGGCCGGCATCCCGGTGATGGCCCACCTCGGCCTGACCCCGCAGTCGGTCAACGCCTTCGGCGGCTACCGGGTGCAGGGACGCGGCGAGGACGGCGAGCAGTTGCTGCACGACGCTAAGGTGCTGCAGGCGGCCGGCGCGTTCGCCGTAGTCCTGGAGTGCGTGCCCGCTTCCCTGGCCGCCCAGGTCACCGAGGCGCTGACCATTCCCACCATCGGCATAGGCGCCGGACCGGCCTGCGACGCCCAGGTGCTGGTCTGGCAGGACATGGCAGGCCTGTCCCCCAGGGTGGCCAAGTTCGTCAAGCAGTACGCCGACGTGGCGGGTGTCCTGCACGACGCCGCCCGCGCCTTCGCCGACGACGTCAGCAGCGGCGCGTTCCCCGACGCGGAGCACTCCTACAGATAGCGGCTCTACGGCACGGTGACGGGCTGGATGACGACGGAGCCGAGGGTGGGGTTGAGTTCGGTCGCCTGGGAGACTCCCGCGGGCGTGATCACGTCCATGGCCTTGGGCACGGTGGTCGGGTCGACGGAGCAGATCGGCGCGGTATTGCCCGCCGCGCAGACGCCGAACGTGTAGTCGCCCGGCGTGGCCGTAAAGGCCCGGGCCAGGTCGGAGCTGAATCCGTCCTGGCCGGTCAGCACCACGCTGAAGCCCCAGCCGGACGCCGGGGTGCCGAACTGTGCCTCGGGCAGGGCGACCGTGATCGTCTTGTCGGCCTGGACGGCCAGCGCGGACGCGATGCCGACCGAGTTACCCGCTGCGTTCACCCACACCGGCGAGGCGAACCCTTGCACCTCGACCCGCTGGCTCCAGGCTCCGGACGGCGCGATCGTGTAGTTGCGAGAGGCGAACGCGGCCTGGGTGGAGGTGGCTGAGGCGCCGGGCACGTGCACGTAGACGTCGAGGAGCTGCGCCCCGTCGAGCGCCCCGAAGGTCGGGACCAGGTTGGCCAGCGTGACCCGGAGGTAGGCGTAGGTGCCGTCGCTCAGGACCTGGAACCGGGTCAGGTCGAACGACCCGGCCACGAAATCGGCGGCGGTCGGGTACTGGTAGGTGCCTGGCCCGTTGTCGTCCCCGGTGGGGTCGGTCACGTCGAGCACGGTGCTGCCGCCGCCTTCCGCGCTGACCGTGACCTGGGCGTAGCCGGTGCTCCGGCCGCCGGGCGCGGTGGCGGTCGCGGTGATCGCGTTGGTGCCGAAGCCGACCGGCACACTTACCGAGAAGGACCCGTCGGACCCCGCGGTCGTGCTGACCACGGTGGCGGCCTCCCCGGTCGTGGTGTCAGCCGCCTCGATCGACACCGACGAACCCGGCGTGGTCGTCCCGGTCACCGTGGTGGTGGCGGTGGTCAGCGTCGCGCCCGCGGCCGGAGCCGTTATCGTCACCGGCAGCGAGCCGGGCGCCCCGTTGGTGATGTAGCGCGCGGTCGTGACGGCCGGGGTGTCTACGTTGTGGCCGGCGCCCAGCGAGGCGATCAGCCGGAGTTCCTGGGCCTGGGCCCAGCTCAGCGGGGACGCCGAGCCGGCCGCCTTGCCGTCGGTGAACCCGATGGACGCCGTGTCCGGGTCGCTGCCGTACGGCGAGGCGGCCAGGTCCGGGTCTTCCCAGGCCTGCTCGGGCACCAGCCCGACCCCGGAGGAGAAGTTGATCATTGCCTGAAGCAGGGACTTCGCGCCGCTGGTGTTCCCTTCGGCCAGGTCGGACTCGGCCCGCTCGCCGGACAGGACCGGCCACAGGTGCCCGGTGCCGCTGTCTTTCGGCGGCCACGGCGCCCCGGGAGTCGGGCAGGAGTCCTGGCTCGGCTGGTAGCAGTCGCCGTAGCCGTCCGCGCTGCCGTCGGCGGCCGAGTCGCCGTACCGGTAGTAGCCGGTCCCGCTGGGCGTGGACACCGAGATGTTCTTGTCGATGATCGCCAGCGAGGCCTGGATGTCGGGGTCGGTGATGGGCAGCTCGCCGAGCCGGACCAGCTCCTGGAAGCCGCCGTCGAGGACGCTGCGCTGGTCCAGGGTGGGACCGCCGTTGCCCAGGCTGTAGGTGATCGCCGCGTTCGGGTCGCCGGTCTTGGACAGCCGGACGAAGTAGGCCGGGCCGTCCGGGCCGGTGGTGGTCACCGTCCAGGACTTGATGTTGCGCTGGAAGTCGTCGGCGGTGGCCTGGTACAGGTGGGCCCGCGCCGTGTCACCGTGGCTCGCGGCGATGGCTGAGGCGGCGGTCAGCCCCGCGATCTCCGCCGCGATCGTGGACGGGGAGTAGCCGGTCTGCTCTTCCCAGCGCTCCACGCCATCCGAGGGCCCGTTGGCGACCAGGAAGTCCGCGGCCGGGCGGATATGGTCTTGCCACAGCGCGGTGTCACCGCCGAGCCCGGACTCCTGCGCCATCAAGATCGGGTAGGCCGTCTCGTCCAGCTGGAGGCCGCCGGTGTCCGGCGCGGCCTCGCCGTTCAGCAGCGAGTTGCGCGGCATCGCCCCGGACGCGAGCTGCTGCTTGTCGAACAGGAACAGCGTGGCCGCCCGGGCCGTGGCCACGTCCCCGTCGGCCATCAGCCCGGTGAAGATCTCGTACAGGTCCCGGGCGAAGACCTCGCGGTAGGAGCCGAAGTAGGACGGCTCGCCGTTGGAGATTGTCCCGGCTGGCACCGACTGGCCCCACGGACTGGCCAGGGACGCCACGATGGCGCCGGGGTAGGTCTTGTCCTCGCTCGCCTTCAGGACGTTGGCCGAGAGGTAGTAATAGCGATCCAGGCTGGCCTGGCCGGCCGGGCGCTTGAGCCCCGCGTCGTAGATGGCCCAGCCGAGCAGGTACTTGGCCGCGGTCAGGACGAACGAATGACTCACGGATGTCCTGGCGACAGAGACGGACTGGGCCTGGCTGCGGCCGAAGCCCAGCGCGAGGGTCACCTCGTGGCCACTACCGGGGGTCACGTCCTCGGTCGCGACGATGTGGCCGTCCGGCGCGGAGGTGTAGGACGTGAGGGTGTCCGTCGCGTCGAGCTGGGTGAGGCCGTCGCTCGCGGTGCCCTCGTAGCCGACGCTCGCCTCTTGGTCGGACGTGGCCGCCAGGGCCATGTAGGTCGGCACCGCGTAGTCGCGGTTGACCGCGTCGGTGACCGTGTTCGTGCTGGAGATCACCGGGACCGATGACCCGGCGGAGGTGTCCACCACGCCGGTGTTGGCGCCGGCGTTCTCGGTCCCGCCCCCGCCGTTACCGTTGACGTGGGCGTCGAGCCGGGCGTACAGGTGCAGGCTAGCCAGGCTGGTGGTCGAGCCGGGCGTGTCAGCCAGCGTGGTGTGCATCAGCACCGTGTCGCTGGCCGGGTCGGTGATGTAGGTGGTGACCAGCCGGAAGCCGTGCTTGGCGTCGGTGGAGGTGACGGTGCAGGACATGCCGGTGGGGTCGGCGGCCACCGTGTACGTCATATCCCGGGTCTGCATATCGCTGAACGTGGACCCGTCGGTCACGACGTACTGCAGCGTGCTCACGTTCGTGTTGTCGATCGTGGGCTCGTAGACGTCGGACAGCACCCCGTCGGCCACCGTGTACCAGACCTTGGAGCCCGTGCCTGTCGCCGTGCCCACGCAGTCCTTCCTGGCCAGGTCGAAGTACGACGCCGCGCCCGGCGCCCCGGGCGCGATCGCGGCGGCCCGGGCGACGGTCGCCGCCGGACTGGCGACAGCCAGGCCGGCCAGGAGGGCCGCACAGCCAGCCAAGGTGATGAAACGACGTCCGCGTGCCATGGCCAAGCCTCCATCGTCACGTCTGCGGGCCGGGGAACATTTGGCCGGCTGTGGGGCAGAATCGCCCGGAGTAGCCGACCAGAACCTTGCTGAGCTTTCTCCCGTCCAGCGCGCCCGTCAAGTAACAATCCGGCAATACTGGCTCGTGGGCTGCTCAGGCCAGCGGGTTGAGATAGCGCAGGCCGGGGAACCGGGCGAAGTCGGCGTCCTTCGAGCAGATGTCCGCGTCGTATTCGAGGGTGATCACGCCGCAGGAAATGGTCCGGGCGGGAGGATCGCCTCGTCCTCTAGCTCGTCGGCTAGGCGGTTGAAGCCAACCAGGTCCAGGCCGGGCATAGTGCCGGTCACTTTAGCCATCAAGATGCCATGGCGGCGCGTTCGGTCCGGGCGGGCGCGCGGGCTGCTCGTGGAGGTGAGCCACGAACCGTTCGGGAAAAGGGTTCTAAATATCGGTGATGCGCAGGCCGGCGTGGCCCTTGTAGCGGCGGTTGATGGACACCAGGTTGGCGGTCAGCGCTTCGATCTGGCCGCAGTTGCGCAGGCGGCCCGCGTAGACGCCGCGGACACCGGGGATCCGGGCCGCCAGGGCCTGAACGATGTCGGTGGCGTGCCGGTCGTCACCGAGCACGAGCACGTCCGAGTCGATGGTCTCGATCTGGGGGTCGAGCAGCAGGACCGCGGACACGTGATGGAAGGCCGCCACGACCCGGCTCTCGGGTAGCAGCACCGCGGCCTGCTCGGCCGCGCTGCCCTCGGCGACCGGCAGCGGGTAGGCGCCGCGCTTGTCGAAAGCGAGCGGGTTCACGCAGTCCACCACGATCTTTCCCGTCAGCTCGGCCGCCAGCCCGGAAAGCAGCTCGCCGTGACCTTCCCACGGGACTGCGGCGATCACCAGGTCCGCCTCACGCGCGCAGTCGCGGTTGGCCAGCCCCCGGGCGCTGTCGCCGATTTCCCGCGCGACGCCCTGGGCGCGGTCGTGGCTGCGGGACCCGATGATGACCGGGTTCCCCGCCAGCGCAAACCGGCGGGCCAGGCCGCGTCCCTGCTCCCCGGTCCCCCCAAGGATGCCGATCACCAAGCTGTCGACGGCCGGACTTTCCTGCTCACTCATGAACCGAATCCTGCCAGAGCCCCGTCCCAGGGGGTCCGAGAGGGTACGGGGACCCGACCCCTGACCCCCCGCAAGGGGTCCCAGGGGGCACGGGAACCCGACCCCTGACCCCCCACAGGGGGGTCCCAGGAGGCACGGAGGTCCGACCCCCCGCAGGGGGGTCCCAGGGGGTATGGGGGGTGGAACCTCCCATAAACGGGGGGGTCTGGGGGGGTCGTCCCCTCGAGAAAGTACTGCGCGTACGGACTTTTGGGGGCACCATGGAGAGGTGGACGGCAACCAGGTGACCACGCTGCGTGCGCTTCTCGCCCCGACCGGATGGCTCGAGCGGACCCGCGCCTTCGCGCAGGGGCTGCGCAAAGCGACCCGGTCGCCAGGCGGGCTCCTCCTCGTCGGCACGCCGGACGAGGAGCCTTGGCACCTGACCGCGCACCTGGACGAGGAAAGCCGCTTGTCGCGGATCCCCGAGCTGAGGCCGACGCTCGTACGCTGGCAGGTCCCGCCGGGCGCCCCGTCGCACCTGCGGGTGGGTCTCGAGCGGCTGGAAGCCGCCCAGCGCGGCGAGACGCTGTTCGTCGTGTCGCCATCGACCGCGCCGGTCCCCCTGCTCGAGCGGGTCCATGACGCGCGGCGGAGCGGGGCCACGATCTTCGCGCTTGACCAGGGCGATCCCGAGCTCGACTCGCTCGCCCACGAGACGATGGCGATCAGGACCGGGTTCGACCCGATGTCGTTCGGGGCAGCGCAGCACCTGATCAGTTCGGCGGTCGGAGACCTGGGCCGGCCCGAGGGCCTTGACGACGGCGAGTTCGGCCTGGCCAGCGCGGTAGGCCGCGCCTCGCAGCCGGGGGTCCCCGGCTTTCAGGGTTACCGGCGGCCGGGCGTCCGGGGCCTGCGGGAACGGGTAGCGCGCCTGCTGGACGCGGTCAGCGGACCTACCGGCTAGCCCTAGGCGTCCAGGGTCAGGACCATGGTGGGACGCTCGATGATGTGGTCCGGGCGCAGCGGCCGGACGGCCGTGCCGATGGCGAAGAACTCGGTGGTGTGCGAACCCCAGGTGTGGCTGTGCTGCCTGAGCTGCACGCCGACGATGCCTTCGGCGTGCAACTCCTCCGCCTCGGCCTGCATCCGGCTCATGGCCAGCTCACGGGCATCGTAGAGGGCCTGGGTAAACTGCTCGATCTCCACGTTCTTGCCGATGTTGCCGATCTTGCTGCCGAACTTCTGGTGGGCGATGTGGTACACGCACGTCCCCATGACCATGCCGAGCGGCGCGTAACCGGCCCGGATGAGCGTCCAGAAGTCCTGGCCGGACAGGTCCGAGGTGAACGGCTGGTTCTTGTTGTTGCGCCAGTTATCGACCCCGCCGCCGCCCGCGCCCTCTTCCGCCTTGACCGCCGTGCCGACCGCGATGAATTCGGCGATGTCGGCGCCGAATTCCTTCATCTCCACGTCCAGCCGGACGCCGACGATGCCGTCGGCGCGCAGTGCGTCCGCCTCGGCCTCCATCCGGCTCATGGCCAGCTCGCGGGCGTGGTACATGGCCTGGGACAGCACGTCAAGCTCCTGGTTGCTGCCCCAGCGGCCGACCTGCAGCCCGACGTGGTAGATGGAGCTGCCGAGCACCAGGCCCAGCGGGCGGAACCCGGCCTCGCGCACCAGCAGGAACTCGTTGACTGACAAGTCGGAAGTGAAGATCGAGCCGGGCCGGCCGGGCTGCAGCTCCGCCAGGCGGCGCATAGCATCCTGCGGGACGCCCGCGGCATCCAGTTCCGTCGCTATGTTCTGCTGGTCGGTCATCGTCTCTCCTACGAGCCATCGGCTCTGGTTGCTGTGCTCTTAAACTGTCTAGCCGTGCTTGGTGGCGTGGGTCAGATCCGGATCCTGGCGGCCTGCCGGCGCTGCGGATCGAGCGACATGACGGCCAGCGTGGGCCCGCTGTGCCGCTGCTCGTGGGTGAACCTGGCGATCGCGGTCCCGATGCTGGTGGCCTCCACGATGTGGTCGCGGCGGCCCTCTTGCACCGGGCATTCCCGCTCGCTTACCCGCATGTCCATGGTGGCGATCACCACGCCCTCGGCCCCGAGCCGCTTGACGTCTTTCGACAGCTGCTGCCGTGAATCGTGCCTGGCGTCGTTGACGAGCTCGGTGTACCCGACGACCTCGGCGTTACCCGCGCCCCAGCGCGTCTGGCCGACGGTCAGCCAGTCGTCGTGCCTCGAGCCGATCGAGATGCCAAGGACGAGGCCGGCCGGCACCCAGCCCTTCATGATGAGCTTGGCGAAGTCCTGCCCGGACAGGTCGGAGGTGAACGGCGCCTTGCGGGTCTGCCCCCTGGGCCCCTTGGTCCCGGAGAACACCGGAGGCGCGCCGGGCGCGCGGATGGCCGTGCCGATGGCCTTGAACTCCATCCCGCCGGCCGGGAACGACCCGATCGTCAGCCGGACGCCCACCACCCCGTGCCCGCCGAGCTCGGCGCACTCGGCCGTCATCCGGTCAATCGCCTTGTGCCGCGCCTCGTACATCGTCTGGACCAGCGGCGCGAAAGACCCGAAGCCGCCGCGGCCCGACACCTGAGTGACCGTGCGGGCCGGAATGCCGTAGCCGTAGGAGCCCCAGGCCCCCGGGCAGTTGTAGCCGCCGGTGAAGCCGATGTTGTAGACCGCGGCGCCGAGCACCTGGCCCACCGGCTCGAAGCCGACGCTGCGGATCGCGACAAACTCGTCAGAGGTCAGCGCGGAGCCCCACGTGCCGCTGGCCCGGATTTCCGCCATCCGGGCCTCGGCGGCGGCAGGCAGTTCTTCGCTCACGCCCCCTAGCCTATTAT
>Ga0302229_10002696_pt1 | contig 12673 bp, 14 predicted proteins | sample II_Palsa_N1_3_FD_193518 | JGI IMG/M metagenome (GOLD analysis project Ga0302229, IMG submission 193518) | Peat permafrost microbial communities from Stordalen Mire near Abisko, Sweden - II_Palsa_N1_3 | ecosystem: Environmental > Terrestrial > Soil > Palsa > Peat permafrost | place: Sweden...
AACTCGCTGCCGAACTTCCCGGCGCGCGCGTCTGCAGCCGACGCCTTCACCGGGGTGCTGCTCACTGACTTCGCTGCCGCCCGGCAGTTCATCCCTGCCAGGCCCTACTGTCTCTCTGGGCTACGAGAAGAACTATACCCATGCAACAACCGAATGTCTACTCCAGCCACTACAGATTTTCCGACGTTCGAGGCAGAGGTAATCTGCCCCGAATCTCCTGGGAGGCATCCTCCCAGGAAGATCCAGTTCGCCCTCCCTGAGGTAGCCCGGGGGCTCATACTGCACCTGGCAGCGCCGGTCGACTGCGGGCAGGATGAGAAGCGGGAGATGGCGCAACCGCTTCAATGCGACCCGGCGGACACCCTGCCGCCAGGTGGCCACAGCGGATTTCGATCCCGCGGTCCGGCCAGCAGAACGAAGTGCATGAGTGGCTCGGCGCTTAAGCGCGCGCCTTGGCACAGGCTTTCCAGGGTCGGCAGACTGGCACTATGTCCGGTTACGCCTCGCACGAGCTGTTCCCTTGACAACCTGCTCGGCTGGCAGCCTCCTAGACAGGCCGCGGACTTGCACCTGCCGCCCGAGCTTCGGGCTAGCGCGCCTGTGAACAGGGTCCAAACTCATTAGCGTCGTGGTTGAGAACGACCTGACTGTCGGTCATCCGGCGAAGTCGAGGCTGGGGTCGAAGAAGTAGGAGCCCACCTAGGGCAGCCGTGGGGAGAACGAACGCCGTTCGAGGCTCCGTCCCGGGCCGCCGCCGTCCGCTATGCGTCCGTGCGCACCTGGCTCGGTCCCACGACGGAGGCGGAAAAACCACGGACGGGGTAGTGGGAGCGGTTATGCCGGCCGCCCGCCCGGCTTTGGGCCACTGACCTGGCATTTCAGGATGCCTGCACGCTGTCGTCATTTCCCTCGTCATCGGACTCGGGTTGGGTGCCTTGTACTCCGAGGGCGACGGTGATCCGCTTGTTCGCGGCATCAGCCTGCCCGTCGATGCAGTGGGCGTAGATCTTCAGCAGGACCGCGACGCCGTGCCCCGCCCGGCGGGCGACCTCGGTGGCCGGCACCCCGGAGTTCAGCCACAGCGATACCGCCGCGTGGCGCAGGTCGTAGGGGCGGCGGGAGGTGCCGTCGTCGGTCCAGGCCGTGCCCGCGCGGGAGGCGGAGGTGGCCAGGACGATCCTCCCCCAGCCGTTCTTCGGCAGGTGCAGGTTGCGGGCGCAGGCGGCCAGCGCGAGCCGCGCGGTGGCGGTGTCTTCCAGGTCGGCGATGGGGAGCGAGGCCCGTTCTGCCCAGTCGAGCGCGGCGGCGATCTCGGCCGGCGGGTAGGTGTCGCGGATGGCTGGGTTGAACGCCCAGGCGATCAGCGCCTGCCGCAGCCCCTCGGCTCGGGTGGTGCGGCCGCGAGCTAGCGGCTGACCGCACGTTCCCTGCTAGCGGAGTCGAGGTCATCGCGGTGCAGCCCAGCCGCCCCGGGCTCGCCCATCGCCAAGACCCTGCTGGTCGCCAAGACCCTGCTGGACATGAACCGAGCAGGACGCTCGGCTCCTTCACCCCGGCCGGGCAGGACTGGCGCCGGGGGCCGCGCCGCTGCCGACGAACCGCCGTTCCCAGGATCTCCACTCTTGCTTCCGAACGGACCGTGGCGCGTGCTCCGAGTTGGTTGACGAGCTGGTATGGGCCGCCCGTTGCCGGGCGGCCCATACCTGTGATGTCCAGCGCCGGGCTAGGCGGTGACAGCCTGCTTGTGGTCGTTACTGGTGACCTCGATGCTGCGGGGCTTGGCGGCCTCGCGAACTGGGATGGTCAATGTCAGCACGCCGGCGGTGTAGTCCGCGCCGACGTTCTCGGCGTCCAGGGTCTCACCGAGGAAGACCTGGCGGGTGAAGGTGCCATAGGGCCGTTCGGAGACGATCATCTCGGCATCGTCGGGTGGCGCGGGCGTGCGCTCGGCACGGACGGTAAGCACGTTCTTCTCGACGGTCAGGTCGATGGACTCGGCCCGGATGCCAGGCAGATCAAAGCAGATGTAGAAGTCGTCGCCCTGGCGGTAAGCGTCCATCGGCATCGCGGCCGGGCGGGCAGTGGTGCCGAATACCTGCTGGCTGAGCCGGTCCAGCTCACGGAAGGGATCGGTGCGCATGAGCATGATGGTGCCTCCTTGCCATGTCGTCGTGTCATGTCACGCTCACGGGATTTATGTATCACGTCTTCGGTTTATCTGACAAGCCTCGACTGAGATTTTTTCATGCGGCATACTGGACAAGGATGGCGGAGCCTACCCAGGCAAAGGAAGGTGATGGTCTTGACCGCAGCGGGTTACGGCGGCCCGGATCCGGATCTGTACCAGCTGCTGGGGGTGCCGCGGGAAGCATCCCGGGGGGAGATCGCCCAGGCGTGGCGGCGCCGGGCCCGGGTTGAGCACCCCGATGCCCGGCCGCGTGATGCCGCCGCGCCAGGCCGGTTCCGCGTTCTGGCGCAGGCTTACCAGGTCCTGAGCGACCCGGCTCGGCGGGCCGCCTACGACCGGGCGCTGGGGCCCGGGTCGTCCGAGCCTGGTGCGGAGGTTCCCGTGGTCCGGGTGGTGAGGCCGCCCCGCCCCGCCGGGCCGGACGTTAGGTCTCCGGCGCGAGCGCCAGGACCACCGCTGTGGGTGGGCCCGGTCCGGGTAGAGAGCCCGCAGCGGGCCCCGGCGGCGGACGACTGGGATGAGCAGGAGGCCAGCCTGGCCGGGCTGGCCCTGTGGTACCTGGCCAGAAAGCGGGATCGGCCATGGTAAGCCCTGGGTGGGCGGACCTGGACCGGGGGCTTTTCTCCATCTCGGTGGCCGCCGAGCTGGCCGGGCTGCACCCGCAGACACTGCGGATCTACGAGCGGGAAGGGCTGCTGGATCCGGTGCGCAGCGCGGGCGGCACCCGCCGGTACTCCCGGCGGGACATCGACCGGCTCGAGCAGATCTGCGCGCTGACTGCGGACGGCCTGAACCTGGCCGGCATCCGCCGTGTCCTGCAGCTGCAGGAGGAGACCCGCCAGCTGCAGGCCGAGCTGGCCAGGCTGCGCGGCCTGGCCGCCGAGACCGTCGCCCGCCCGCCCAGGGACCCCTGAAACCTACCGGGGCGGCGGTAATGGCCGTGGCCGGGTGCGAGCCCCGGCACCTAGGGTCAGTCAGCCGTCCCGCGGATCCTGGCCACGCAGCCGGGCGTGCAAGCGGGCGGTCAGGGTGCGCTCGGCGGCCAGGTCGTCTTCAAGAGCCAGGATCCGCTGGGCGGCGGCCAGCGTGTGACCCTGGTCGAACAGCTCCCTGATCCGCGCCGCGAAGGCGAGCTGGCGGCGGGTATAGCGGCGGCGGCCGCCGTCTGAGCGCTGCGGGGTCACCGCGCCCGCGGTATCCAGGGCACGCAGGAATGCCTGCTGTACCCCCAGTACCTCGGCGGCCCGGCCGGTGGTGAAGGCCGGGTAGTCCGGGTCGTCCAGATCATCAAGCCGTCCGGTCATGGCCGGGAGCACCTCCGCAGATCGGGGCGCGTGACCGCCGGATTGCGATGGGCTCTTGACAGCTTCCTGCAGTGCGCGCTATATAAAAAGTGTATCGGTCATTGACCTGGCAACGCTATCGAAGGTTCCCGGGAGTGTGATCGGCATGAATGTGCCTACCCGTGAGACGGACGCGACGTTCGCGGACCTGATTTGCGCCGACCAGCAGTGGCTGCGCGAGGAATTCGACGCGCTGATCTCGGCCTCCTTCGGCGAGCCGCCCTCGCCGCCCCGGTCCGCGCCGCCACCGGTCCCGCCGCGTCCCGCCCGCCCGTGGCCGCCCTCCTGGCGGCCCGCGCCAGGCCCGGTCGAAACTACCTTTCCCGCCGCCAGGCCGGCTCACGGCCGGCAGCGCTCACCTCCGGCGTCACCCGCCGGCCACCGGGCCGCCGCTCCCGCAGGCACCTGATCGCCCGCCCAGCAGTCACCCGCACCCGCGCACGCGCACGCGCACCCGGGAAAGGAGAAAAGGACAAGGACTCGCCCAGCTAGAACCATCACCCGCGGCGGTGCTTCCCCGGCCGGGAAGCACCGCCGGGGCCATTCCCGCGACATCGCGATGCTGACGCAGCCGTAGTCACTACCTGATGGCCTGGGTGAAGCTCAACTGGGCAAATTCAGCGTCTCCGCCGAGCAGGAACCACAGCTCGTTCAGCCTGAAAGTGTCAATGAGCCGCTCCGGGACCCTCCGCCGATGGAACGACGGTCGCGGCGACAGGGCTAGGCAGCCGTTACGGACGCCTGCTTCGGCATCCGCCTGAATCACGGCAATGCGGGCTCCCCGCTTATTTTGGCGATCAGCAGAGGGCCGAAGCCTGCTGCTGACCGCGCCGGTCCCGTCCCAACGCCGAACTGGGTTTTCGGGAAAGTCCGGCCGGGCGGCATGAGACGCGCTATCGGGGGCAGCGGATGAGCGCGGGTCAAGCAACGGCCTCGGCGATGAGTGTCAGCGCCCGCGCACGTGCCCGATGGTGTCCACGCGGGTGAGCCTGGCACTCGCGTGAAGGAGTTTCATGTTTCGGCACACTGATTACCTGCAGTTCGACGCACAGCCCGAGAAGCCCGACCCGGTGTACGCCCATAAGCTCCAGGAGCTCATCGGCGGTGCTTACGGCGAGATGACCGTCACCATGCAGTACCTGTTCCAGGGCTGGAACTGCCGGATGCCCGGCAAGTACAAGGATCTGATCATGGACGTCGCGACCGAGGAGATGGGCCACGTCGAGATGATCGCGACCATGATCGCGCGGCTGTCGTGGCCCCGGCCGCGGTCAGGCCGGCCAGGTCGGCGCTGACCTGCCAGAGCCGTGCTGCAGCGGCCTGGTCGTAGCTGCGTCTGGAGGATCTCCTGGGTTTGCTGCTGGCGAAGTAGCGGCCCGTTACCTGCTCCAGATCGGGAGCGGAAGCCAGGTGGACGGACGTGGCGGCGCCCCGGCCCGGGGCCTTCATGAAGGGCCGCATGACCGGGGTGAACAGCCGCTGGGCGCTGCTGGGGTCCTCGGCTCCGAAAGCTGTGCGCACCATGCCGGGATGCAGCGCATTGGCGGTGACCAAGGTGGCCTGCAGCGTGCGGGCCAGCTCGTAGGTGAACAAGACGTTGGCGAGTTTGGACTGGTTGTAGGCCCGTGCGCCGGAGTAGGACCGTTCGCCCTGCAGGTCCTCGAAATCGATCCGCCCGATGGCCTGCACGTTGGAGGAGACGGTGACCACGCGGGCCGGGGCGCTGTCCTTGAGCCGGTCCAGGAGCAGGGTAGTGAGCAGGAACGGCGCGAGATGGTTGAGGGCGAAGGTGCGCTCGAGCCCGTCCGCGGTGACGTGCCGGGTGTTCCAGTCCCCCCGGCGTTGTTGACCAGCACATCGATCCGGGCAAGGACGACTACAACCGGGGGATGTTCCGCCACCGCCACGGCTTCGACCTGTTCACCGACCGGGGGCGGTATCACGCGGTCCTGTGTAACAGCCACCTGATCCCCTCCGCGACCAGGCAGGAGTCACGGCGCGGCATCGAGGAGTTCGCCCCCGTCGTACACGACACAGCGCTGGCCGTCATGAGCGCCGACGCCGGCGGCATGGCGGAGCTGCGAGCCAGGCACCCGCGCGAGATCCACTCCATCAGGGGCATACCTGCGGGCGTGGCGTGAAGACCCGAGCTGATCAGGTGCACAGCCTGCTGCACTGCCACTTCGAGTCAGCACTTCGCGCCCTGGCGGTTGCCCGGCCCAGGGAACCGGAGCGCCTGCGGCCGGTGTTCGACTCTCCCGGCTACGCACGCGCTTCCCCGGCCGAGAAGCTGAGCATGCTCGACCGGAGGGTCGGCCAACTGGCACACGACCAGGACATCTTCACCCGCGACGTATTCACCGAAGTCGTCCGGCGGCTGACCGCTGAGATGACCAGCTCAGGCATCCGCCACGTAGACCTGCGCGTCGGCGTCCTCATGCACCACTGGCCCTGGATCGGCAGCCTTGCCGACGCCATCAGGGCCTTCAAGGCCGCAATGCCCGGCCCGGAAGCGCTGACCGTCTCATTTCTCGGGGCCATCAACCTCTCCAAGCCGCACGACGTGCTGGACTCGGTCTTCGGCCAGGTGCTGGAGGACGCCTCGGCCAACGGGCTGCTGGCAGGCCTGGACATCAACATGCGGCCCTCCGACCTGGCCGCCCTTGACCGGTACCTGAGCCCGCTGCTCGACCTCCAGCGCAGCGGCCTGCGCGTCAACATCCACCTGGGCGAACTATTCGGCGCCGGATTCTCCTGGCAGGTCCTGTCCCGTGTCATTCCCAGCCGGATCGGCCACGGCGTCCTGCTGCTGGACCACGCGGAGATCGTCGAGCTGATCCGCGAGCACGGCATCTGCCTGGACATGTGCCCGGTGAGCAACACCCGGCTAGGTGTCTGGGACTGGACCCACTCCAGCCCCGCGGCGAAAGCAATGTGCCTGGAGCTACCCGTCACCATCAACACCGACGACCCGATCCTGTTCAGCGCCGGCCTGACTGCCAACCTGGCTCTTTCCGGCCTGTCCCCCGCCCAACTGGAAGGGGCCCGGCTGGCCGGCCACCGCTACGGGTACCAGCCGTGACGCCCCGGATGACGCTGCACGTGATCTACGGGATCGCCTGCGCCGGAAAATCCACTACGGCGCTGCGGCTCGCCGCCGACAACGACGTCCGGACGATCGTCAGCACCGACTACCTGCGAGAAGTCCAGCGGCTGTACGTTCCTGCCGCTCAGTCCCCCGTGCTGGCGAAAGTCTCGCACACCGCCTGGGAACTTTACGGCGACCCGACGCCGGGCGGCATCATCGCCGGGTTCACCAGCCACGCCGAAGCAGTCTTCCCCGCCGTCGAGGCCGTTGCCGCCAAGCTGACCCGGGACGGCCTGGACGCGGTCATCGAAGGCTCGCCGTTCCACGGTGCCCTCATCACGAGGTTGCGGCAGCACTGCCAGGACGCCGCCGTCCGCCCCGTCCTGCTGACCGTCGACTCGCTGCCGCAACTCCTTGACCACATCACCGACAAAGAGCAGCAGCGCGTCCCCGGGGCCGAGCCCCGGGGCTGGCGGGCGAACGCCGGAGTCCTGATGACGATCCAGGACTTCCTGATCAGCGACGCCGCCCGCCACGCCATCCCCCGGATGCGCGCGGCGCAGCCCATCCTCGACGGAGGTTCCTTGTGAGCACGCATCCGACCGCGGTCCGCGACCTAGACCACGTCGTCATGACAGACGGCCGCATCTACCGGGTAGTAGGAAACCTGGACCACCCGGCCAAATTCGTCGGCTACAACGTCTACTCGCCCGACCCGGCCGGCGACCGGCTCTTCCGCAGCACGCCCTACCGCAAGAACTTCACCGAGGACGACGAACTACCCGACGACGCCCTCTACACCTACGGCATGCTCCCCAGGGCCAGGATCTGCGAGCACCTCGACCCGCACACCGCGGCCACCACGCAGGCCAGCACCTTCGCGGACTCCCCTTGGGCAGGGCTGCACGCCGAGCTCAACGCCCTGTTCGGAGCCAGTGCCGTCGGAATCTTCGGCTCCGCCATGCTGGGCATGCACCTGACCCCGGACGGAACCGTCCGCAAGGACGTCGACTTCGTCATCGAGGGAACCGGCAACATCCCTGTCCTGCGCGAGCACCTGCCCGCCATCCGGTCCAAGCTCCGCTTCACCGAGGTGACCAGCGCCCGCCAGGGACACCAGTACGAGCGCTACCGCCGGGTCTTCCGCAACGAGAACAACTCCACCGACCTCGTCATCACCCGCCGGTGGACCGCACTGCAGGCCCCCAACGGGGTGGTGACCACCATCCGGTTCCGCGACGCCGCAGTCCAGACGCCCTACCAGCTCGCGGGCACTTTCCCGGTCCAAGCCAAGAACGTCACGGTGACCGGGCAGGTCGCCGACGCGGACCTGGGCAACCTCTTCCCCCGCATGTTCCGCCTCGTCACCGCCGGCCACACCTACACCGTCCACCTGTGGTGGTGGAAATTCGCCAGTCCGGTCCGTGACGGTGACACCATCACAGTCCGGGGCAGCCGCCGCGACCTGCCCGGCCACGACATCATCAGGATCAGCAGCTTCACCAGCCACTGGCTCAAGATCCACAACCCGTAAGACCACAGGACCCGAACATGCCGGGCCGCAACCCGCCACGATCAAAGGAGCACCGATGCTCGACCGTATCGCCCTCATCACCGGGAACGCCGGCAAGGCGGCCGAGTACGCCGCCATGCTCGGCATCGACGTCACCCCGGCCAAGGCCGAGCTGACCGAGGTCCAGTCCCTCGACGTCGCCGTCGTCGCCGCCCGCAAAGTCACCGACGCCTACGCGCAGCTCGGCGAGCCCGTCCTGGTCGATGACACCGGCCTGACCGTCCACGCCTGGAACGGCCTGCCAGGCGCCCTCGTCGCCTGGTTCCTCGACACCGTCGGCGCCCAGGGCATCCTGAACATGGCCGCAGGACTCACCGACCGCCGCGCCACCGTCACCACCGCGCTCGGCTACGCCGATGCCGACGGCGTCCAGGTATTCGCCGGCACCGTCAACGGCACCCTCGCCACCGAGCCCCGCGGCACCTCCGGCTTCGGTTACGACGCCATCTTCATCCCCGACACCGACCCTGGCCTCCGCACCTACGCCCAGATGACCAGCGAGGAAAAGAACAAGATCTCCCATCGCCGCCGCGCAGTCGAGGCGATGCGCACCGGACTGGGACTTCGCTAACCACCGGCAGCAGAGCAGGAACGAGGAGGCTTGGACAGCCAGTGGGGCTGGCTGCAGCCCTCTGAGCCCACAGTGGCCACGACCCGGTGCGGACCCTGCGCCGCGAGCCGACGTCCCGGCCGTGCGGCACTCTACGGCGGAGGTACGCGAGCTGCTGCCCGCCGCAGCAGGGCATGCTGCATCCCGATGATGGCGACCGCGCCCAGGATCTCGCCCCGGGCGATCATCGCCGGCGTCTCGTCAACCGGCACCCAGCGGACCTCGGCCGTCTCGTCCGCATCCGGCTCCCCGACAAGCTCGGCCCCGTGCGCCAGGTACAAGTCCTGCGGGTAGTCCGCGTTGCCAATGAGCGGCTGGGAGGACATGACGAACTCGGTCTTGCGCGGACGCCAGCCCGTTTCCTCTTCGACCTCGCGCGCTGCTGCCGTCACAGAGTCTTCGCCGTCATCCACGTAGCCGCCCGGCAGCTCCCACACCCAGCGGTCCACGATGAACCGGTGCCGCCGCATCAGCAGCACCCGCTCGCCCGCGTCGTCCAGGACCACCGTCATCGCGCAGCGCCGCATCCGGAAGACGTACTGCGTGAACCGCACGTGATTCGGAAGCTCGACATCGGCCAGGCTCACGCGGACGTGAGGGGTGTCGTCCAACAGCCGCTCGCCGTGGATCACCCACTTGCGCGGGTCAGTCACGTACGCGACGCTACCGGGCCTGGCCTAGGGCTATCAGCACCGCCGAGCCAAGTAGCACGGCGGCAGTCGCCGGTGCACGTCTATCCGTGGCGCAGTTCGAACCACGTCACCACCCGCCCGCCGCGCCGCCGCCACCCCCACCGCGCCGCAAGGCCCGCAACAAGCCGAAGCCCCCGACCACCTTCCGCATCACGGCCCGCAGGACGCAGCTCCGGCATCCCCGGCCCGGCGCGATCGGTGACCTCGAACCGGACGATGCCGTCCCCGGCCCTGACCGCGACCGTGACCGTCTCCCCGGGAGCACCCGAGCCGCTATGTCGGACAGAATTACCGAAGACCTCGCTGACCAGCAAGACGGCCACATCCCCGCACGGGTGCCCGGGGCCGAGTACCTCAGAGACGAACGTGCGGGCGGCCCGCGCCCGCTCCGGTCGCCCAGCAAGCGTCACTCCCGGACCGTCATCCTGGCCATCACCGCACCCGCCCTTCCCTGGCCGCCCCGCCCCGGGAAACCGGCCGGGCAGGTGGCGGACGCAGGGACATGCACGCTCAACTCTGCCGCGAACGTCAAGCCGCGCACCGCGCCGCCTCCGCCGACCTGGTCCGTGGCCCGTCCGTGGCCGCGGCCCCCGTCCGTGGCCGTCCGTGCAAAGCCGACGGTCCCGCACACCGCTCCCAGGCCCCGATTCCCGTCCGCTATGTGTCCGTGGACCCCGCAACACAGCGCCCTACAGCGCTACAAGGTGACACACCACGGGACAAAGCAAAAACGGCCCGCATAGCCGAGAATTCCCAGCTAGTGGGCCGTCTTCGCAGGTGGTGGCAGGTGTTGGGTTCGAACCAACGTAGGCTGAGCCGACGGTTTTACAGCACGCTCCTCCTGTTCGAGTCACCCCCCGCTGACCAGCGCTTATGCGTTCCGAGGCTCGATTTAGGCTCCCGCCGTCCGCTATGCGTCCGTGGATCCTGGATTTCGGGGCCGTGAAAGCCACGGACGGGGGCGGAAAAGGCCACGGACGGGGCCGCGCAGCGAGGGTGGGAGCGGTGTGCTGACCGTCCGCAGGAGCGGTGTAGCGACCGTTCCGCCCGGTGTCTGGCGGCTGACCTGCCACTTCAGGCTGCCGGCTCGTTGTCGGCGTCGCCTTCATCGCCAGGGCCGGGCTCGGCCTCGGTGGTGCCGAGGGCGTCGGTGATGCGCTGGTTGGCGGCATCAGCCTGCCCGTCGATGCAGTGCGCGTAGATCTTCAGCAGGACGGCGACGCCGTGCCCGGCCCGGCGGGCGACCTCGGTGGCGGGCACCCCTGAGTTCAGCCACAGCGACACCGCCGCGTGCCGCAGGTCATACGGGCGGCGGCCGAGCGGCGACCTGTACTGCGCCGGGGTGAGGGCCTTCTGCCTGGCCTCGGTCCAGACCTCGTTGTAGCCGGAGTCCTGGAGGATGCCGCCCCTGGTGGTCTGGAAGATCCGGCCGTCGGGGGTGGTGCCGTACCGCTTGATGTGGGCGCGCAGCAGCCGGACGAGTTCGGGCGGGATCGGGATGGTGCGCGTCTCGTTTTCAGCGCGGTGCTTGAGACCGCGCTCCTGCCTCGCCGTGCCGTCATCGGTCCAGGCCGTGCCCGCGCGGGAGGCGGAGGCGGCCAGGACGATCCTTCCCCAGCCTTTCTTCGGCAGGTACAGGTCGGCCTCGCGGAGCATGACCGCCTCCGACGGGCGCAGCGCGGCGTAGTACAGGCAGCCGAAGAACGCCTCCAGGTGCTGCCCCCGCTCGCTCAGCGCCCGGACGGCGGCCAGCAGGCTCCTGGCCTGGGCGGGGCTGACCACCACCCGCCGGTCGACGCTCGCGGCGACGGCGGGGGTGGTCCACTGGATGCGGTCGACCGGGTTAGATGCCAGGTGGCCCTGCTCGACGGCGTAGCCGAGGGCGTTGTAGAACACCGACCGCTTGCGCCGCTGGGTCGACCCGGCGGCCGGCTTCCCCGTGAGGTTCCTGGCGCAGGCGGCCAGCGCGAGCCGGACCGTCGCGGTGTCCTCCAGCTCGGCGACGGGCAGCGAGGCTCGTTCGGCCCAGCCGAGGGCGGCGGCGGTCTCCGGGGGCGGGTCGAGCTGGCGGGTGGCGGGGTTGAACGCCCAGCCGAACAGCGCCTGCCGCAGCACCTTCGCGTCCGGCGCGCCGGGCTCCTTCGCGGTGAGCGCGACGGTGACGGTAACCAAAGCCTCGGCGACCGACCGGCGGGAGACTGGGGCGAGGTTCGGCCACTTGGCCTCGGCGTAGCTGCGGGCGTGGGCGTACCAGGTCACCAGCTCGTCCCCGGTCGTGTCGGCTTCGGGCAGGCCGGTGCGCGGGTTGAAGGGGCGCCGGTCGCGGACCGCGTCCTTGAGCCCGTCGAGGAACCCGTCGGCGAGGGGGCGGGCCTTGAACGACTTGCAGTGCTCGCGGCCGTCGACCGCCCACCGGACCCGGTGCCGGGCTCCGGTGCCGCTGCCGAGCTTCTTGATGTCCCAGAACCTGACGTCGTAACTGTCCATCTGCTGTCTTCTCCTGTCCGTCTTGCGTGTCCTGTTCTTCCAGGCGGCGCAGCCACGCCGTCAGCGCGCTGCGCCGGACCCGGACGCCGCCGCCCGGCAGCCGCACTGCTGCCGGGCCGGCTCCCTGCCGGCGCCAGCGGTAGAAAGCGGCCCGCGACACCCGCAGCTCGGCGATCACCTCATCGATCGTCAGCAGCGGGTCATCCGCGGTACCGGGTGCTCCGTCCGGGGTGGCGGGGGGCCGGCCGGGAGCGGTCACCGTTCCCGGGGGCGGCCCGTCCGTGGGTCCGCGACGACGGACGCTCCGCTCCGCCCGCCGCGTCAAGTCCGGCCCCCGCCGGGCCGGCCACGGCCGGCATCCGCCCGGGGCTGCCGGCCCGGGGAAACGGGAGAAGAGGAAAGGCCCCGCGGGCGGGCTGCGCGGCGGGGCAAGAAGGCGGCCCGCCCCTGCCGGAGGGGAAGGCCGGCAGGGCCGGGCGCGGGGCGGTCCCGGGCAGTGACCTCGTGCGCGCCCCCGCCGTTGCCGGGGGCAGTGGCGGCCGGCCCGGATGCCGGCCGGCGGGGCGCGCTGGCCTGCCGCCCGGGACCGCAGGCATCCAGCCTCCACTCCGCCCGCCCCGTCAAGTCGCCCGGTACCGGGGCGGGCTTAACACGCGGTCTGGAGCCGCGGGTCGATATGGGCCGGCGCCCGC
>Ga0302229_10002715_pt1 | contig 12627 bp, 10 predicted proteins | sample II_Palsa_N1_3_FD_193518 | JGI IMG/M metagenome (GOLD analysis project Ga0302229, IMG submission 193518) | Peat permafrost microbial communities from Stordalen Mire near Abisko, Sweden - II_Palsa_N1_3 | ecosystem: Environmental > Terrestrial > Soil > Palsa > Peat permafrost | place: Sweden...
TGACGCGGAGTGTCGCCAGTTCCCCCTCAATATTCTGGAAATCTACTATATAAATAGCAATGATAGGGGTTCTGCATAAGCCTCCGTGACTGCCTATTCCCGGACCGTCCATTCTCCGTGTGAATTCACGTCGGCGGCGTCATGGAGATATGGCTTCCATTCCGCCCCGGTGACTGTAACGCCGTCCGGGAGCAGATAGGGGATTACGAAAGTTTCCGATTGCCCTGCGGAAATAGTAAGCGTACCATAAGGCGCGCCACTGTAACCTACTATGCCGGCTATCACCGGACTGTATTGCTGTCCGTCACTGGTAGAAATCTGGACTTCCGTCTCTCCGTACTCGCTCCCGGACACGCACTTGAGCTGGAACACCAGTGCGACCAGCCGATATCCATTGCCCGCCACAACATCACCGACATTAGTCTCTTGCGCCGGGTCGATGACCTTGACGAGATTCACGTCAATGAGATGACTCTCGATCATGGTGGTGGGGATACTGTCGACGTATGTCGGGCCGGTGATCGTCGGATTGTAGGACCCCGGGGCAGGGCTTGACGGCGGACCGCCCTGGGCGACCACGGTGCCACCCTCGCCTGCTTGCGGCGCTGGGTTGCCCGACGCCGACGCTCCCGCGACTAGGACCGCGACGATCACGACTGCGGCGGCGATGGCCGCGACGACTATCGCGATGGATTGACCAGGGCCGGGATCGCGGGGTACGGCACGCCGGAGCCACCGCGGGAGGCGACTGGACTGGCTCGTGTTGCGGACCAGTGACTGCAGCCGGCTCACCAGGGCGTCCGCTGCGGCGGATCCGGTCCCCGCGCCCGCCATCGCCGGCAGCCGGCCGGCGGTAGCCGCGGCCGCCGTTCTCGATCGGGTGATAAACGCGTCGAGGGTGGCAGCTGTCCCGGAACTGGCGGTGCTGCCTGCAGCCGAGTCGGGCCCGCCACTGCCGGGCAGACCGGGGTCGGCCGGTCCGGGTTTGGTGCATATGCGGTGGATGAGCTGGTAGATACGATCGCGGAGTTCGGCGCCGATGAGGATCGGAATGGTGACGGGGGTGTAGGCCGCGATCAGTTTCCGTTTCTGCGGGTTGCAGGTCTTGCAGTTGTCGCACAGCTTGGGGCAGTCGTCGAGGTGACGCAGGATCCGCAGGCGCAGGACGCGGCTGAAGGTGGCGCCATCCCAGCCGGACTGATCAAGGATGCGGCCCAGGTTCACGCAGTAGCGGCGGCCGTCGCGGGCTAGGACGTAAGCACCGAACCCGTCCGCCAGCAGGTTGTGGTTCTCGTAGGTGGCGTCGTTGGCTTCTTTCTCGCTGATGCCGAGTTGAGCGGCCAGCGCCTGACCGCGGATGTCCTGCCGTAGGACGAACTGGTATATCTGCGCCTGCCGTGCGGTGAGGCTGCCCGCCACCACGTCCAGCATCCGGTCGACCTCGGTCTTGCGGCGGCGGCTCGCCTTGACCTCGTGCTCGGCGTCCTCTAGGTCCTGCTCGGGGAACTCGCCGTCGCGGCCGCGGTCGCGCCACACCCGGCGGCACTGGTTCTTGGCGATCCCGCACAGCCACGGGCCGATCTTCCCCGGGTCGCGCAGCGATGGGAGGTCTTCGATCATGGCCTCGAAGGTGGACTGGGCGGCGTCCATGGCCGCGTCCGGATCGTGCAGCCAGTATCCGCACAGGCCAAGCACGTCCTGGGCGTGCCGGTCGTAGATTGCTTTCAGTGCCCGTTCGCGCTCCTGCGGTGAGTCGGGGCCGAGGGCCCGCTCGACGAATTCGGCGTCGGTCAGCTGATCCCAGGATCGTTCCTTGCTCATAGTGCTTGCTCCTGTTCCCGGCGCAGGTCAGCGCGCCGCAGAAAAGTCCGGGCCAACTCTCAAACTTCCGGGGGAGATTCCGGCCCCCTGTTTCCCAGCCCTCCGACGGATTCGCCGATCCCGAGGAGGGACCACCATGAACGCCACCAACCGCCGCGCCATCGCCGCCTGCCTACTGCACACCACGGTCGTCGGCGCCGAAGTCGCGGCCGCGTTCACCACGGCCGGGCACAGCACCACCGCCTGCATGACCCTGGCAGCCGCCATCGTCATCTCTGGGCTGGCCGCGCTAGCCCGGGAATGGTTCTGGTACAGCGCCCTGCGCCGCCCGGCCCGCAACCTGGCCCGGATCCACCAGCTCACCGACGGAAAGAAAGGAGAAACCGAACGGCTCATGCGCCTGATCCAGGACGGCGAGAACAACGTGCTCACCGCCCGCACCGCAGCCAGCGGCCATGCCGACCGGCGCCAGGCACCATAATCAGGTCCTAGCGCGCCCGCGCCCAGCAGAACCGCCGCCGTTAACCCGGGCAGGCCGCCCGCACCTGGACGCACGCAGCACGTCATTTCAGTCCCCCACCCGGACCACCGGGCCATCCAACCGGCTCGCGTCCCGGCCAGCCAGGCCGGGACGCAAAGCCCGGCCGTCGAACGACCGGGCCGAGCCACTCAGTTCACAGACAAGCCCATTGCAGCGATCCGGCATGACCGGCGTCAACACCTACCCCATGCCAAATTGCTAACGATAGAACACGCAAAAACGAGCATTTCCGCTTAAGTCCGGCAATGCGAACCCATCCGAGGCGCTAAAGGCAGCTACCGTGCACGCGTCAGCACCCAGGGATCGGCATTGCCGCCGCTAGCGGATCTTCTACAAAGATCAGGTCGTCGCCGACCGTCCTGGTTCGAGCACCAATATCCTGCCCTTTGAGGCGGCTTGAGCTGACAGCCGACCGATCAGCCAACAGACTTTCTGAGTCTGCGTACTGGGTACCGTGTAGGGCAAGAGCGTCCACGATCTGCGCCGTGTCCTAGGTAATGTGCGCTGAACCTCTCAGGACGTAGACGAATGAGACTAGGCGGCCTAACATGCCGGTAGCTGAGGGCGGTGGCATCTTTGTTAGCTACCGTCGGCAAGAGAGCAGTCATCTTGCAGGGCGGCTAGCTGATCGCCTGGCCGCTCGTTTCGGCGATGGCCAGGTGTTCATAGATGTGGACACGATCGAGCCGGGCGTTGACTTCGCCGAGGAAATCTTCCGCGCGGTGGCAGCCTGCAAGGTGCTGCTGGCGATCATCGGCCAGGCCTGGCTGACCTCCGCCGACGACCGGGGCCGTCGGCGGCTTGATGATCCAGATGACATCGTCCGGCTGGAGATCCAGGCCGCCATTGCCCGCGACGTACGAGTCATTCCCATCCTGGTCGAGGGCGCGGTCATGCCGGGCCGGGAAGATCTGCCGGAGGGTCTCGCCCCTCTTGCCCGCCGTAATGCGTTCTCTATCCGGCACGAGAGCTTCCCTTACGACGTCAGGCGCCTGATCACGGCGATCGAGCGGGTGCTGGAGGCACCTGGCACTGCCCCAGTCTCCACCGCTCCTGATGGCGTCCCCTCTGGCAGGAATCCCGTTGGCGCGCCGGCTCAGAAGGACCCTGGGCCGATCTGGGTCGACCCCGGTCGCACCGCCTACGACAGCGCATCTTCCTACGACGCGCTCGCGGACGCACGACTGGAGGCGGCCATCCAGCGTCTTGCGCGCTCCGGGGCAAGCCCGAACACCCGCACCGTCGCCGAGGACCTGCGCTCGCTGGGATACCTGTACATTCCGGCCAAGAGCACTAAAGGAGGACCATCCGAGAACTATCTCCGGGCCGTCGATTCCCGTCGTGGCCCCAACACGGTGGCCTACCTCACGCCGACCTACCTTGAATTCACCCCCTTTGCGCTTCAACTGGTACCGGGCCTGGTCGCGCTGCCCGGTGCCGAGCCGCGGGATACAGGGGTGAAGTTCTCCCACATCAAGAACGCCAAGCTACCCCTGGACGCGGCCAAACTGTACATGGAGCAAAGCAGGAAAGCGGACGACTGACGACATTGGAGCCGACAGTCTTGACCAGCGTCTAAAGATCTTCGCCGTAGTCGCCTCGCGCTTAAACTCGGAGTGCTTTTTCCACGCCCGCTGGTCCGGTCCGGTCGCGCCGATCATCCACTCGAGTGCACCCTCGACTGCGAGCAAACCGATCGGATTGCCGAGCAGATAGGCGGGACTGTGCACGACCGCCACCGGCGAGGTGAGTACTCTCTGTGATCGGCGCCAGCCGGATGTGCGGACGCGTCGGGTACATACGGGTACAGATTGTCAAGTTCGGCGTGCTTGGAGCCCTAAACGGCGCTTCGGCGTAGCTCGGTCCTCAATTCCTTGCACTGCAGACTGGAGCGGTCTGCAAGGCCGTCGGCTTCCCAAAGGAGCATTCGGAAGAGCCCGGGCGTGGCCCCGTTGTCGAATCTGGCCGTGTATGAGAATCAAGTGCGGCGCCGGGCGCACGCCGGGCCACGATTTGCGAGGTGCCGGCCGCGATGGCTACTTGGATATGACGCGGCAGGCCGGCGTTCGAGGCGGTGCCGCATAGGCGGGGGAAGCCGCGGACATGGCTACGCGGATGGCGATCCTGGCAGGCGGCACCAAGTCGGCACGGGCGGACACGCGGCTGCGCTTCCTCGCCGAACGACTTGCGCCGTACAGCGCAAACGGGGGAGTCGGCGGCTTCCTCGATACCTACTGGGCCGCCAACCGGTGCAGGTTGGGTGGCGGCGTTGTGGCGGGGGCAAAGGGTCCGGTCTCAGGCGCGTACGGGCGGCGTGTTGAGGTGACTGAGGAGCGCGGCAACGAGGTCTAGGGCGGTGTCTATCTCGGGTTCGGTCCCGCCGAGCAGGGGGGCGTAGAGGTGGGCGTCGCACATTCGGACGATGGCTTGGCTGAGCGTGGTGGCGGGTAGCGATGTTTCGAGCCGGCCGGCGGTGACCTCGGTTTGCAGCAGCTCGGCGATCAGTTTCGCCGCGGTCTGCTCGACGGCGCCGGGCAGTAGCGCGAGCCGGATGAACACCAGCGGTTCGTGTTTGCACAGCGTCTGCAGCGGTTCGGCGTTGATGACGGCGTGCATGAACCGGTTGATGACGTCGAGGACGAGGTCGACGCCGCCTTCGGCGGCGGCGCCGGCGGCCGCGCGGCGGAACGTGCGCTCGGTGGCCTCGGCCAGCACGATCCCCAGCAGATCGTCGCGATTGCCGACTAGCCGGTAGAGCGTCGAGCGCCCGATGCCGAGCTGGGCGGCCAGCGCGGACATGTCCACCGCCTCGCCGCGCAGGTAGGCCTGGGTCGCCGCGTTGATGGCAGCGCGGCGGGTCAGCGCCGTTCCCAGCCGCGCACCGTCGGCCGCGCGCGGAGGGGTTCCGGTGTTCATTACCCTAGTATCACGCATGGGACATTGCCATCATGTGTCCTATAATGGCACACTATATCTAACTGTTTCACTAGGCTGGAGCTGGCGATGTTGGTCCGCAACCCCGCCCGCTACTGCACCGGAGGCCAGGAGTGAGCCCGACGGCAGTTTTCGAGATTTCCCGCACGCACAACCCCTTCCCGCGCCGGCGTGTTCATGCTGACGGGCACGGGATTCCTCGTTACACGGAGCTGCCCGGGTCGTTGATCGCGATGCTCGCGCGCCAGGTGGAGACCGGCCCGGACGTGGAGGCGGTGGTCGAGGTCGGTGGCGAGCGGCTGGCCTACCGGCAGCTGTGGGACCGTGCCGCGCGGGTCGCGGGGGGCTTGCGCGCGGCCGGGGTGGCGCGCGGCGACCGGGTCGCCGTGCGCTATCGGGCCGGGGTGAACTGGGTGCTCGCGTTCTGGGGCACGCTCATGGCCGGGGGCGTGGCTGTCGCGGTCAACACCCGCTCGTCCCCGGCCGAGGTCGAGTTTGTGCTGCGGGACGCCGGGGTCACGGTGGACCTCGCCGCGGACAGTCCGTTGCCGGATGGGGACCCGCTGGTCGTGGACGGACTTGCCCTCAGCGACGTCGCGGCGTTCTTCTACACATCCGGCACCACCGGCAATCCCAAGGGCGTGCCGACAACCCACGAGGCGTTTCTGGCCAATGCCGAGAACATGCTTACCTGCCTCGGCCTTCCCGCCGATATCGGCGCCGGGCTGCGGACGTTGATCTCGGTGCCGCTGTTCCACGTCACCGGCTGTAACGCGCAACTGCTCGTCGCCGCCCGAGTCGGCGGCACATCGGTTATCTTGCCGGCGTTCGACCAGGCGAAGATGATCGCGTCGGTCCCGGCTGAGCGGATCACCTTCATGGTGAGCGTCCCCGCGATCTACTCCCTGATCCTGCGCCGCCCCGAGTTCGCGACGACGGACGTGTCGGCGGTGCGGTGGGTCGGCTACGGCGGCGCGCCGATCGCCCCGACGCTGGCCCGGGCATTGCAGGACGCGTTCCCCGCCGCGCGGGTCTTCAACGGCTACGGGATGACCGAGACCGCGTCGATCATGAGCGTGCTGCCCCACGATGACGCCATCGAACACGCCGATTCCGTCGGCTACTCGGTCCCGTCCGTCGACCTCGGGATCGTCGCGCTCGGCGACGACCCGAGTACCGGGGAACTGGTCGTGCGCGGCGCGAACGTCACCGCCGGCTACTGGCAGCGACCCGAGACGAACGCGGAGACGATCGTCGACGGGTGGTTGCACACCGGTGACATCGTCCGCGTCGACGACGCCGGCCGCGTGCACATCGTCGACCGGATCAAGGACATCATCATCCGTGGCGGCGAGAACGTTTCCAGCATCGAGGTCGAAGCCGCGCTGCTCGCCGCACCCGGCGTCGCGGAAGCCGCGGTTATCGCCGTTCCCGATGACGTGATGGGCGAGAAGGTCGGCGCCGTCCTGTTCGGCGGGGCCGAGACAGTGGACGTGCCACAGGTACTCGCGCACTGCCGCGAGCAGTTGGCCGACTTCAAGATCCCCCAGTACGTCGTGGTGGCCGGCGGGCCGTTGCCACGCAACCCCGGCGGTAAGCTCCTCAAGGCACAATTGCGCGAGAGTGTTGAGTGGGGTGCCCCGTTGTGACGACAAGCGAAACGGAACCGGCGAGCGAGGAGTTCCTGGCGAACAGCCGGGCCGGCGCCGGTTTTGAGGCCGTACTGGCGAACGCGGCGGTGGGCGGATTCGGCGGACTGTTCCCGTCGGCCGAACTCGGCCGGCTCGCGAGGGCCATGGTGCGCCGGCCGAAGCCAGTCGCCAGGCGCGTCGTCGACCTAGCCGCGCGGCTGGGGCAGGTCGGCATCGGCGTGCCTGAGCCACCCGGTGCGCGTGACCGCCGGTTCGCCAACCCTGGGTGGGCGGGCAATCCCGTCCTGCAGCGGCTCGCCCTCGGGTACCTGGCCAGCTGCGACGCCGCCACGGGGATCCTCGAGGACGCTGACGTGGACTGGCGCACCCGGGAACGGCTCCGGCTGACCTTCGACAACGTCACGGCCGCGCTCGCACCCACGAACGACCTGCTCACGAACCCTGAGAGCTGGAAGGAGGTCATCGACACCGGGGGCCGCAGCCTGCGGGCCGGCCTCGGCAACCTGCTCGGCGACCTGAACTCGCCGGCCAAGCTGCCCACCAGCGTCGACAGGTCGGCCTTCGAACTCGGGCGCAACCTCGCCGCCACCGCGGGACAGGTCGTGCGCAAGAGCCGGATCTACGAGCTCATCCAGTACCAGCCCCGCGCCCAAAAAGTCGACGCGGTCCCGCTCCTGGTCATCGCGTCGCCGGTGAACAAGTACTACCTGCTCGACCTCGAACCCGAGCAGTCGGTGGCCCGCGCGGAACTCGACGCCGGGCGCCAGGTCTTCGTCGTGTCCTGGGTCAATCCCGACGCCAGCCACGCCGACGTCGGGTTCGACGAGTACGTGATCGGCATCGTCGAGATGCTCGACACCGTGGCCGCGATCACCGGATCGGACGCGAGCCACCTGCTCGGCCTGTGCGGCGGGGGAGTGCTGGCGTTCCTCGCCGCGGCCTTCCTCGCCGCGATCGGGCGGGAGCAGATGCTCGCCTCGCTCACCGTCGCGATCGCGGTTCTGGACTATAACCGCGGCCCGTCCGCGATGGCCTTCCTCGACCGCAAGGGGGCCGAGAAGGCGATGCGCCGGGCGACCGAACACGGCTTCTTCGACGCCCGGGACGCTGCCCGGGCCTTCGCGCTGATCCGGCCCATCGAAGGCATCTGGAACATCGCGGTGCACAACTACCTGCTCGGCCAGCAGCCGCCGGCGATGGGGTTGCTCTACTGGGCCGCCGACCAGACCAACATGGCCACGAAGTTCGGCGGCCAGATGATGCAGGCCGCGCTGAAGAACAGCCTGACCCGCCCCGGCGGGGTGATGATCGGCGGCGTCCCGATCGACCCGGCCCAGATCACCGTCGATACCTACGTACTGGGCGCCTCCACCGACCACATCTCACCGTGGCGGGACTGCTATCGGACCGTCGCCATGGTCGGCGGCGACGCGACGTTCGTCCTCGCGCGGGGCGGCCACGCGATCGTGATAGCCAAGGGACCGGGCAGCCCGCGGGCCAGTTACCGCACCGGAACGATCCCGGGCCCCGATCCCGACGAGTGGCTCGCGAACTCGGCCGAGGTCACCGGCAGCTGGTGGGAGCACTGGAACGACTGGATCGAGAAGCGCACCCCCGGCCAGAAGCCGACCCCGACGCGCCTCGGCAACGATGCCTATCCGCCTCTGGGCGATGCGCCGGGTGAGTACGTCAAACGGATGGTCACGTGAGCGACACCGGTCATGACCCTGGAGAGGACTCCGGATGATTCCTGTACTCGATAGCTTCCGTCTATGCGGGCGCGTGGCGATCGTGACCGGCGCGTCGAGCGGGCTCGGAGTCCAGTTCGCGCAGGCCCTGGCCCAGGCCGGCGCGGACGTCGTGCTCGGCGCCCGGCGTGAAGACCGCCTCACGCAAACCCGCACGCTGGTGGAAGCCGAAGGCCGGCGCGGTCTGGCCGTCCGGGCCGACGTCACCAATCCCGAGGACTGCACCGCCCTCGCGAGCGCGGCCATGAGCGAGTTCGGCCGGGTCGACGTGCTGGTCAACAACGCCGGCATCGGCACCGCCGTCCCCGCGCTGAAGGAAACCCCCGACCAGTTCCGTTCCGTGGTCGACCTCAATCTCAACGCCAGTTACTGGATGGCGCAGGCCTGCGCGCGGGTGATGCAGCCCGGCAGCTCGATCATCAACATCAGCAGCGTTCTCGCGCTCACCAGCATGGGCTTGCCGCAGGCCGCCTACACCGCGAGCAAGGCCGGCGTGATCGGCCTGACCCGGGACCTGGCGCAGCAATGGACCGGCCGCAAAGGCATCAGGGTCAACGCGATCGCGCCCGGACACTTCGAATCCGAGATGAGCGACCAGTTCGACGAACGCGTACACGCCGCGGTGACCGCGCGCGCTGCGGCAGGCCGACTGGGCGAGCCGGGAGAACTCAACGGGGCGCTGATCTTCCTCGCCAGCCCCGCCAGCAGCTATGTCACCGGCATCGTCCTGCCGGTCGACGGCGGAGCGTTGCTCACCTGATGACAAAGACATCCCAGCCGGCTCGCGCGCCGAACAAAGCGCTGTACCTCACCGACTACGCCCGCTCCGGCTGGGACATCGGGGCGCTGTCGGCCACGCTTCCGGCGCTGGCCCGAGCACCCCGCGGAGATGGCCACGCCGTGCTGGTCATCCCCGGACTGGGGGCCAGCGACAGGTCCACGCTGATCCTCCGCCGCTTCCTCGCCGCGCTCGGATACGCGACCTACGGCTGGGAACTCGGGCGCAACATCGGACCCACCGCGCGAGTAGTCAGCGGCCTGCCCGAACGCCTGCGCGAGTGCCGCGCGCGCCACGACGGACCGGTGAGCGTGATCGGCTGGAGTCTGGGCGGCATCTTCGCTCGTCAACTCGGGCGGCGTCATCCGGACGCCGTCCGCCAGGTGATCACGCTAGCGAGCCCGATCCGGCTCACCGATCACGCGCACAGCAACGCCCGCCGCGCGTACGAACTGCTCGAGAACCGGCACGCAGAAATGATCCAACTGCCTTTGGAGGCCGGCCTCGGGCCGCTCCCCGTCCCAGCCACCTCCGTCTACACGCGTCTGGACGGCATCGTCGCCTGGCGGGCCTGCCTGGACCAGCCCTCCCGCCGCGCGGAGAACGTCGAGGTCTACGCGAGCCACTTCGGCATCGGCCACCATCCCGCCGCACTGTGGGTCATTGCCGACCGATTGAGCCAGCCGCCCGGCCAGTGGGCGCCCTTCCGGCCCCCAGCCCGGTGGCGTTACGCGTACCCCACCCCGATCGCGACCGATCCGGTAGACCCATCATTACCGAGCTCCGCGTCCAACTGGCCGGCCCCGGCAGATACCTGCGGCGCCCAACGAGAACTCGCGGACATATCGAGGAACACACCCCAGAGCTGAGGCTTTGTCGCGGAGGGGCACGGAGCTGGCGGCTGACCTGGGCGGCTATCTTCCGTGCCGGGTGCTGGTTGTGGACAGCGGGGGGAGTGGAGGAGATCTGGTGCGCGCTGAGCGGCCGGGCGCCGGACGGGCCGCATGTCCGCGATCGGTTGCGTGACATCTTGTTCGCCGCCTAGGAGAACGGGTTCCCTGATGCGGTGTTCGAGGTCCGGGGTGACTGGCCAGCGGGCCAGGTTGGCTGGTGGGAAGTGGTCAGGCTGGGCCTGCGTTAGCGCCGGGTGGCTGGCCGGCGATGCGCTGGATGTCGTCGGCTGGGACGTCGAGAAGGTGGGCGGCGATGGCAGCGTCGCCGCCGGCGAGCACTAGGCGGGCAGGCTCGATGCCCTGGTTGATGGCGTCGGCGTGCCGCGCGGCGTATTCTTCGACGGCGCGGTCGACGACCCTGGCTTGGGTGGCGTCGGTGAGCGCGGCGAGGTAGCGGATGCGCTCTTTGGTTTGTCCGCTGACCTTGATGGGTGCCTGGTTCGCCATGGCTCGACCTCCTGGTACCTAAAGGCTGCTAGTACCTAAGTAGGGAGTCAACAGATCGCGGGTGCGGGGTGTTCCCGGGTCCGCGTAGGCGGGCCGGCAGCCTGTTCGGGCCTTGCCGGACGTTAGCGCTGCTAACGAGTTTCCTGGGAGCCAAGTTGGGAGCCAGCGTCGGCAGGCGCCGGGCAACGTCAGGCCACATCGGGCCAGGATTACCGCAGGTGAACCGCTCGCATGCCGACGCCCGGCCCCATCCAGCGACGGCCCGGCCCTGTGTGGCATGCAGAAGGTCAGGGGGTTCGAATCCCCTTATCTCCACGTTTGCCCAGCTCAGAGGAATGTTGTGATCTTGAAAAATGATCTTTGACTTCCTGCATGACATAAGTCGTGCCGGCTCTCCGGCCTGGTTCCTGCCCGGAAGTCTTCGCAGGTCAGGTCCCTTTAGCAAATACCGGGCGCTGTCAGCGCCGGTGAGAGCCGTTTCCTGCGAGCCAAACCGGGAGCCAGCAGGTGGTCTGCGGGGCCCGAGTGAGGCTATCTTGCGTGCGTCTGAGTTGCCCAGCGCACCAGCCTGTGCATTACGCGAAGTGACGTACGCAGCAGACAGGCAGGTCGTCGGCTAACGGACCTGCCGAATATTTGCGGATCACGAGTTGGTTTGCCGATCCGATGAAGACGCTCAAATTATCCTGATCTGGATGGCGCGGGGGCCGTTTCCTGTTGTTCACGGATTTTCAGCACCGGGCTGGTGTCAAGGGCAGCGCCCCGGCCGCCACACGACACCGCCACCAGCCGTGCCCGGCCGGACGCACTCAGGTCCCGGCTGGGTCACCAAGGGCTTGGATTGAGCTGTGTCCGGGAGGCCACGCCGAGTTCCGAAAATACCTTGCGGAGGTGGTAGTCAATGGTGCTCGGGCTGAGGAACAGTTGCGCGGCGGCCTATGTGTTGGGGCTCCCGCGGCGGCTCGCCGGGCGATCCGCTCCTCCTGCGCGGTCAGGCTTTCCCACTTGTGCCCGCCGGACGATGGCCCCCGGGCACGGCGGACAGGCCGCAGCGGCGTTATCCGTCATCGGCGACATTTCGCGGAGCACCCGAGATACCTAGTCTGACGACAATTCCTATCCCCTTCTCACGTCCCCAGCCTGGCGCCCGGTCACCGGCCGCAGGCGAAGGCCAAAGGTCACGCACGGCGGTCAACCAGTCAGCGACAGTTGCGGTGATAGCCGCGCGATGACCCTTCAGCGCGTGGGTCTCTCCGGGCACGACGACCACCCGGTCCGCGTCTCGCTCACCGGAGATCCCGAACGGGTCACGCCTCCGTTCACCATGCACTTGGGCCCAATCCGCACGCGCCGCACGGAGTTCCGCGACCCGGATCTCGGCCGCCGTGTCGAGTCCCGTCCCGTCCGCGGCTGTACCGGTTCCGCTGGATCCCGTGGCTGTGCCGGTCCCTTCGGCGGCACTCGGTCCCTTGGCTGCAGTGGGTCCCGTTATTTACCGGCACCCCGCGTTATTGGTCAGAACGCTACGACGCGAGTGCCCCGTCCACCTCCTGATCTATAGCGAACAGCATCTGCGGCAGATCCTCACTGAGTACGCGCAGCACTACAACGAACATCGACCTCACCGGTCGCGGGAACAGCGACCTCCGCTGGACGAGTCCGGTCAGCCCATCGATGTGACCGCCCGGACCAAATGCAGGCAAGCCGTCCAAGGCCTGATCAGCGAGTACTGGAAAGCAGCCTGACGAGCAGA
>Ga0302229_10002716_pt1 | contig 12625 bp, 15 predicted proteins | sample II_Palsa_N1_3_FD_193518 | JGI IMG/M metagenome (GOLD analysis project Ga0302229, IMG submission 193518) | Peat permafrost microbial communities from Stordalen Mire near Abisko, Sweden - II_Palsa_N1_3 | ecosystem: Environmental > Terrestrial > Soil > Palsa > Peat permafrost | place: Sweden...
ACACCGGCGACGTCGACCTGGCGGCCGAGGCGATCCGGCTCACCCGGCAGCTGGCGTCGATGACCGATGACGAGGAGACCGCGGGGCTGCTGGCGTTGATGCTGCTGCACCACGCCCGGCGGCCGGCCCGGACCCGGCGCGACGGCAGCCTGGTTCCCCTGGCCGAGCAGGACCGCTCCCGCTGGAACACCTCGCTCATCGCCGAGGGCGTTGCTGTCCTGCAGGCAGCGCTGGGTCGCGACCGGCTCGGCGAGTTCCAGGCACAGGCTGCTATCGCTGCCCTGCACGCCGACGCGCCGCGCGCCGAGGAGACCGACTGGGTGCAGATCGTCGGCTGGTACGACGAGCTGCTCCGGCTCACCGGCAGCCCGGTCGTCCAGCTCAACCGGGCCATCGCGATCGGCGAGGCCGACGGCCCCGTGGCCGGGCTCGCGGCCCTGGCCGCGGTGGACCCCGGCCTGCCCCGCCACACCGCCGCCTCCGCGTACCTGCACGAGAAGGCAGGCGACCTCCGGACCGCGGCACGGTTGTATGCCGACGCCGCCCGGTCCGCCCCCAACCTCGCCGAACGTCACCACCTCACCCGCCAGGCAGCACGGATCAGCCAAGTGCTGCGTGGGTAAGTCTGCCGGTCAACCCGAAGCAACTGCAAGCTTTGGTTGCACTTCTGTCCCTCAACGTGCTACCTTAGGTTGCAGTTCGAAATGGGAGTCGAGAAAGGGAGCGAAGACTGATGGCAGACCTGCTGATTGAGGGAGAGGTTCTGATCGAGGCACCGGTGGAGGTGGTTTGGCGCACCATTACCGAACCCGATCAGATCAGCCAGTGGTTCGCCGACCGGGTGGACCTCGTAGTCGAACCGGGCGCTCACGGCTACCTGGGATTCGGGGACCAGGGCGGCCCCGTGGTCGTGGAGACGGTCGATCCGCCGACTCGCTTCTCATTCCGCTGGAACCATCCCCAGGGGGAGGAACCAGTGACAGGCAACTCGATGCTCGTCGAGTTCACGCTGACACCGGAAGGCGACGAGCAGACCCGTCTCCGGGTGACCGAAAGCGGCCACGAGCTGCTTGCCTGGCCCGACGCGGAGAAGCAGCGTTATGCCGACGAGCACCGTGAGGGGTGGGGCGCGTTCCTGGACCGGCTCGCCGGCGTGGTCGCGAAGCACCGATCGGAATGACCGCCCAGGCCGATGACGAGTTGTGGTCGGCCATCGGTGACCCGTCTCGCCGCCGGGTGCTCGACCTGCTGGTCAGCCACGGCGCGGTCAGCGCCAGCTGGCTGGCCGGCCACGTGACGTTCACACGCCAGGCGGTCTCCAAGCATCTGGCCGTGCTCGAACAGGCCGGGCTGGTCAGCCGGCGCAGGCAGGGCCGGGAGGTTCTCTACCAGGTAGAAGCCGATCGCCTCGACCAGGCCGCCCGGGCCATGAGCGACCTCGCCGCCCAATGGGACAGGCGACTCGCCGCGATCAAACGGCTCGCCGAAGCGGCGCACGCAGAAGGAAAGAAGAAGGGAGCGGAACGATGACCGATCACAAGACCGGAACACACCAAGAGTGGCTGGCGGCCCGGCTGGAGCTGCTCGAGGCCGAGAAGGCGCTGACGCGGCGCAGCGACGAACTGGCTCGCCGGCGGCAGGAGCTGCCCTGGGTGCGGGTTGAGCAGGACTACCGGTTCAGGACCGAAGACGGTGATGCCTCGCTGCGCTATCTGTTCGGCGGGCGTTCGCAGCTGCTCGTCTATCACTTCATGTTCGATCCGGACTGGAACGAAGGTTGTCCGAGCTGCTCGGCGCTCACCGACGGCTTCGCCGGCAGCGTCCCGCACTTCGAGCACCACGATGTCGCGTTCGTCGTGGTGTCGCGCGCTCCGCTCGACAAGCTCGTCACCTACCAGCGGCGGATGGGATGGGACTTCCGTTGGGTCTCCTCGTCCGACAGTAGCTTCAACTACGACTTCCACGTGACGGTCGATCCCGCAGTGGCACCGGTTGAGTACAACTACCAGGACCAGGCGCAGCTCGAGGCGAAGAACGTCGCCTGGCGCGACTGGTCGGGCGAGCAGCCCGGCATGAGCGCGTTCGCGCGTAACGGCGACGACGTGTTCCACACCTACTCCGCGTACTCCCGCGGCTTCGACGGGCTGTGGCCGATGTGGCAGTGGCTGGACCGTGCGCCGCTGGGCCGCAACGAAGGCGACTGGTCATGGTTCCATCGCCACGACGAATACCCCGCGACCGCACCGGGACCCTCGTCGTAAACAGACTGACCCGCCCAGACCGACCTGCGACGAGGATCGCCGGTTGGCCGCGCTCAGGGCAGTCTGCGGTCGCGGACGCCCTCAGGCTTCCCGCAATTTGGCGTCGCCTACCAAGCGGACCAGGCCCGAGGTGTTGAACAGGTAGATCACCGAGTTTCTTTCTCCGCCCGGTGCAGGCGTTCGGCGTCCTTGAGCGCTCCCCAGTGGCGTGCCCGCTCGAGGTGCCGGGCGATGCGTGCCGCGCGTTCCTGCTTCTCCGCGTAGAACCGCAGGGCCAGGTTGACGGCTTCCTTCTTCGTTTTCGCCCCGGATAGAGTCATGACCCGCTCAAGCGCGTCTTCATCGATGTCGATCTGCGTCACGCTCATGAGCCGCTCCCGACGTGTTGGTCTTCCATAGGCAGAACATTTATTACCAACATCAGGGTGCAGGTGGCCAGATCAGATGTCGTCGCTGACATAACCAACGCCGGGTGCGCGCAGGGTTACCGATACCGCGAGCCACTGTACGGCGAGGTACGGAGCTGCTCAAAGTCAGATCCAGCGTCAGCGGGCACGAGAGAGCTGCTCGGCAGCGCCTCATCGCCTACGTGGCCACTCCGGTCACCCCGGATCACGACGCGATGGTCCTCCTCGACCGCGCCGGCGCACTCAACCCAGCGGACACGGCACGCTGACGAACCTCCTGCCCGCCTCCCTCGGGTCAGGCCGGATCATCTGGTCCGGGAGCCGCCCGTCTGTAGCTCAGCCCAGGACGTGAAGTTCGGCTAGTTGGTCAGCGGGCAGGTCCATTGCCTCTGCCAGAGACCTCAGCTCGTTACGCTCGTCCGCGGTGACAGGCGCGCGCGTCAAGCTCAGGCTGGCGATCAGCAGGTCGACTAGTTCTTTCCATTCGCCGCCGTCAGCCATGGACCGCATACCGTCGAGGTCTTGCGGGCGAACCCGGTTGGCATAGCGATCTGGAAGCGCCTCGACCCGCTGAATGACGTCAGCTTCGTTCACGGTTTCTCCTTCGGGTTCTTGACCACACCCGGGCTGTCGGCGTCCGGCCACGCTGACCAGATCCTCCCATCGGGAAGGACGACGACGGTAATACCGACGTCGTCGCGCTGGCCGTGCACCCGCCATCTGTGGTTGGGCTGGAAAACGGGCGGGTCATCGGGCGAGCGGGCTACATCCCGGACGTTCCCGATAATCTTGTCGTCGTCCCATCCGGCCGGGAATTCTGTTTTTCCTGGCCTGCCTGTTCCGTGCCGATGGCCGCCGCCCCAGCTATCCCCGTCGAGGATGTGCTTGGTGCGTTCGGGCGTCGTGCGCAGTGAATCGAGCGAAGGACGATCTGGATGGTCTTCGACCGCTTCGATGTTCCACGCTGATCGCGTCCGGGTGGTGCTGGAGGCGGTTTCAGTCCTGTCCGATCCGGTCATCTGCTGATCCTGGGCGCGCAAAACCTCGTAGTACTCTGCGCGACTGCGGGCTTCCGCGGGCTGAGTATCTGTCGTACGACCGGTGTCTTGCCGGTCGGGCTCTTGCCCTTTCTCCGGTCCGCGCCGTTCGGAATCGTCGGCATATGCACCGAAGGGGCCGTCGACGGCCACCCGGATCTCCTCTTGCTCCCAGGCCACAGATTACCTCTGGCCCGGAACGCCCCTCAACGCCTACGTCTTAAGGGGTTTGGCTGTCATCAGCGACCTATCCGAGAACCTGCCGGGCGCACCCCTCCGCCGGCCACCGCCCCGGCTCACCCGGCCCCACTTACACCACCCACCCCACCAACCCCACCCGCTGTCCGCAGGCAGGGGCGGCGGTGGCGCATGTGACCGCCTTCGCAGCTACAAGCCAACCTCGACGTCGCACCCTTGCTGTGCCCGGAGCTTGACACCCCGGCCGAGGCACTAACTATGGCCGGGGCCCTTAGCAGGGCTCGGGGAAGTAACCGCCATGAAATCCGAACGGGACGTGGTGCGGCACCCGGGCACGTCCGATCTCGCTGAGGTTGGTGGCGTCGAGAGCGAGCAGGAACGAGGTGCCGGCGGCGCCGTCGAGCACCACTGATAGCAGCACCCCGGAATCCTCCTGGTCGGTGTCGGGTCCGCGGGCGAAGACCGGCTCGCCGGGGTAGGTGCCCGGTTCGGACCATGAGGTCGATGTGCCGTCTTGGAGGTCGGCCTTGGTGATCCGGTCCGGGAAGCCGCCGTCCGTGCCCGCGATGCCGTAGGCGTAGCGGTAATGCTTGCCGTTGCGCCGCCCGTAGTCGATGCGCGGCAGTTCCAGGGCGATGCCGGGGAGCGGTTCGCGGGTCACATCCCCGCCGTCCAGGTGTATCCGGTACCGGCGCAGCCGGGCTTCCGGCAGGCGAACGTCCTGCGATCGCAGCCGGTCCAGGTAGAGCGCGTCGATGATGCCGGCGTCGTCGTAGGCGCACACGTCGAGGACGATCTCGTTGCCGTGCTCGTAGGCGTTGACGTGGTGGAAGGCGAAGAAGGGCTCGCCGGAGTAGGTGCCGCGGCGGCTTCCGGTGCTCAGGTCAAGGACGTGGAAGCGGGTGCCGCGGCCCGGCCGCCAGCGGTAGTTGCGGATAAAGGGACGGCCGGACAGCGGGATCGCCACCGGGACCACGACGAACGGGAACTCCGCGAGCACGAGGTACCGCTCGGTGATCGCGAAGCTGTGCATATAGGCCGGGCGCCGGGCCGGCAGCCGCGCGATGATCCGGCGCCGGCCGCTTCGGTCCTGGGCGTAGACCTGGTAGCTGGTGCGCGGGCCGAAGTGGGTCGCGTAGCTGACCAGGTCACCCGAGCCGGGCGCGCGGTGCGGGTGGGCGGTGGTCAGCTGCCCCGGCGCCGGCCGCGCCACGCCGAGTGTGTCCAGTGTCCGGGGGTCGAACTTCACCGGCAGCGGAGTCTCGGTCAGCGCGAGGAACTCCTCTCCGGATCGCACGATGCTGACGTTGGCGTTGGTACCGGATGCCGGCGGGACGAATGCGGTCACCACGCGCTTGAACAACGTCCGGCACGGGTCGGTGGCGAACTCGCTGTAGGCGATCGTGCCCGTATCGCGGGCCGCGCGGTAGGCGGGGGTATCGAGGAACCGGTTCGCGTACGTCACCGCGCCGTCGGCGAACCCGAACCGGTGCAGCATCGCGAGCCCGTCGAACCAGTGCCGGTAGCCGTGCGGTCCCGCCTCGAATTTCGCCGGGCCAGTGCGCAGCAGCGCCCCGGCTAGCCATGCGGGGAACGCGCCCTGGACCGGGAGCTGGACGGGCGGCAGTTCCCGCTCCTGGGTCCGGAAGCCGAGCTGGTGGCCGTTAGCCATGAAAGTCTTACCGCCGATCCTGAACGTGGGGTAACCTTCGCGAAGCTAAGGTTCGCAGTGAACCGTTCCTAGTGTACCGTTCGGGATTTACTATTGGAAGACATCAGGCTGACGCCGACCTCCTATATCGTTCTTGGCCTGCTCATCCAGGTCGATGAGGCGACCCCGTACGATCTGAAGGCCATGGTGGCCGGGGGCATCGGGAATCTGTGGTCGCTGCAGCACACGCAGCTGTACGCCGAGCCCGAACGTCTCGCCGAGGCCGGCTACCTCACCGAGCAGCGTGAGGACAGCGGGCGACGGCGCAAGCTGTACCGCATCACCCCGGCCGGCCGCGACGCGTTCGGCGCATGGCTGTCTGCCGAACTCGCCAGCGAACTGCCCGAGCTACGCGACATCAGCCTCCTGAAGGTGTTTTTCGGCGCAGATCCCGGCCCGATCGCGGTCGGGCAGCTCCGCGCGCACCGCGAGAAACTGCGCGAATACCAGGAACTGGAGCAGGCGCTGAGCGGCACGCAGGCCGCCGGCCCGCTCACGACACTGCGGGCCGGCATTGGCCATGAGCGCGAGTGGATCCGCTACTGGGCCGACCTGGCCGCCGAAGGTGACCATCGCACCTGAGAGACTGCCAGAACGTAATACGCCGTGTTACGATAATGGTATGCCGAATATCCGGTTCACCGTCTCGACGGCCAGGGACGTCCAGGCCGCGATCAGGACGCACGCTGAGGCGGCAGGCATGGATGTGTCCGCATACATGATTGCAGCTGCCGTCGCGCAGATGGCGCGCGACGATGCGGCCACTTCGGCCTTCGCCGCACTGGACGCACGTAACCAGGCCGCCCTCGTGGAGGCGGCCGATATCCCCGAGGCGGACCTGCCCTCGTTCGCGGCCCTGACCGCAGCGGACCAAGCCCTCGTCCGCCGGGTCCTGGGCAGCGCGCTCGGATCGGATGACGCGGACGTCGCGTGATCCCCCGCACCGTCGTCTACGACGCTGGGATGCTCGTGGCACTGCTGCGAGGCAAGCCGACGGCGCAACTGCTCCACCACGGCCTGCGCGCGGCACCCCACCGGCCGATCATCATCGGCCCAGTCATCGCTCAGGTCTGGCGACCTGATCCGAAGACCGTGCACGCCTTCAGCCAGTACCTTCCAGACTGCACCGTGCCACAGACCCGGGACGGCACGCCACCCATTCAAGGGGCGGCCAGCGTCCCGGCCGGCTGCGTCGCATGCGCCAGGACCTTTACCCTTGAGTCCTACAAGCGGGCGGGGGCCATGCTCGCCGAGGCCAAGCTTCCCGCCAAAAAGCGGCCGGACGCCATCGACGCCCTGGTCGTCATAGCAGCCGCGCTCCATGGTCCCGCCCAGATCCTCACCAGCGACCTAGGCGACATCACCGCCTACGCTGCCGTCCTCGACCACGCCGACATCGTCATCGAGCAGGTCTGAGACGGCGGACCAGTGGCGGTCCGGACTGGCACCAGGCAACAGCCCAGGCGAACTGGCCGCGTGGGAAGCGGCCTGGGTCGGGGACGCCCGCGCATACGTCGGTACGCGTCCCTCGGGCGGCCTCGGATGTCCTGCGTTTACCTTGTGGCAAGCTGCTCGAGCGTTGCGTTGGGCACTGGGTGAGCAGATAAGTGGTAAAATCCGTAAGTAATCTCTGACCTGCCAACCAGGTCGAGGGGTCGTGTTGCTAATGCGCTCGTATCGGCCGGTAACCGGGAAACTGGTACGGATTTATGTGTGCATCGTTGTAGTTGGATTCGGCGCTGCCGTGCTGGGAGTTGCGGAGATCGCGGGGGCTGGTAAATCACCGGCTAGTCATGGCTTTCAGCACATATACGTGAGTTGGGCTCTCCCGGCAGGACTCGCTTTCATGCTGATAGGCGGCTTCCTCCTCCGCTTTCGGGTGGCCGTCAGCAAAGACCGGTTGACGACCTACGACGCGAAAAGCGCCCGGAGAGCCACCAGAGAAGAAATCGCGGCAATCGAACTCCGGACAAAACAGTGGGGAATTTTGACTGGTCCGACTCCTGTTCGGGTCCCGTATGTACGACTCAAAAACGGTTCTGGGTTTTGGCTATATCCCCTAGCGGGAAATGGCGTGACGTTGGCGCCTCAGCCCAAGCAGCTAGCTATGCTCAGCGAGATCCGTACCACACTCGGCGTGGGCGGTGAAGCCAGTTCTGCATCGCCTGCTACCGATAGTTAGCTTGGTATCGCGAAAGCGTGCGGTCCCTCACAGGCCCACACGGAGTTAGCGTCGCCCGCTCAGGTGAGCTACGTATCGTCACTGGATAGTCCCTGCTTATGACAGATCCGGCTGACGCTTTGGCGTTTACTGTGCTGTCCGGCGGCCGGTTGTCCATTGTCCGGGCCACGGTCACCGCGGCAGCTTCGACCCCGCTCTGGACCTGATCAGAGCCTGGAACCTGCTCGACGCGAAGCCCGCCAGGCGCTCCGCGACGCCCTGACGACGGCGGACTTCGCGAGGTTGACCGGAGCAACTTGTGGCTATGCCCTCTAGCTATGGCTAGTACCTATAGCCCCGATACGGGTGTGAGCCGCCGGCTGTTGCGGCGCCAGCAGACGATCGAGGAAGCCCTCGACGCAGCCGTCGCGATCATGGAAGAGCTCGGTGTCGGCGGCCTATCGATGTCAGAGATCGCGCGCCGGGTCGGGATGCGCCAGCCGTCCCTGTATAAGTACTTCCCGTCGCTGCACGCGGTCTACGACGCGCTGTTTGCCCGCGGCCTAGAACTAAACGGCGCGGGTATGAGGGCTGCGATCGAGGGAGCGCCGCACGGCGTGCCGTCCATCCGGGCGTCGGGCCGGGCCCTAGTCCGCTGGGCGGTCGAGAATCCCGCCTTGGGACAGTTGCTTTACTGGCGCCCGGTGCCGGGGTTCGCTCCCACGGCCGCGACCTTCGATGCCAGCGAGCGGCAGATGGATCAGCTGCGCGCCGTATTCGCCGACGCGGCGCGGGCAGGAGAGCTCCACCCCAGCGCCGCTTCCGACGAGGCCCCGCGGTTGTTCACGATCGTGCTGAGCGGCCTTATTTCTCAGCAGATGGCAAACGAACCAGGCGCGGACTACGACACCGGTTCGTTCACTCGCCTCACCGACACTGCCTTCGACATGTTCTTCGCCCGGTACGCGCCCCCGGGGGAACTGCCGAGGGGATCGATGATCGATCACAGCCCAGTACCAGAAAATTTCGTGCCCTGCGAGCTGCTCCTGCGGACTGCGGGCAGCTGCGAGATCGAGCCGGAGCGCCTGCTCCAGGTGTTCGGCGAGCAGCGCGAGCGGTTCGTCGCGGTCCTGCGAGGCTTCGGCGCCGATGACTGGGCTGCCCCGACCCGGTGTGCCGACTGGTCCGCGCACGACGTCGTCCGTCACTTGTGCGATACCAGCACCTACCTCGCCGGCACCAGACCAGGTGACCGCAGGCTCGACATCGCCGCTGGCTTCGACCCGAGAATCACGCCTCGCCAATGGGCGACAGCACCGGCTGGCGAGTCACGCGACGCCACCCTCCGTCGCTTCATCACGACGACCGAAGAGATGCTCGGTCAACTGCGCGGCTGGCTGGCCCAGGACCGCAGGTTCGATGTCCACCTCCCGTACGGGCTGATGGACTGGAAGGTCCTGGTGCTGCACGTCCACTGGGACTCGTGGCTCCACGAACGCGACGTGCTGCTCGCCCAGGACCGCGAGCACCCCACCGATGATGACGCGACCTTCTACGCGACCGCCTACGGAGTGTTCATCGCCGCCGCGGTCGCGCCGATCTTCGGCGACCAGGTGCAGGAGAAGCTGACGCTGGGCGGTGACGGCGGCGGCGTCTTCGACGTGGAAAACGGCGGTGCCGCCACGCTCGCCGTCACCCGAATGGTCACTGCCGGTGCGCCCGCAGCCCAGGTCACCGATGCGCTCGCGGGACGTTCCGCAGGCGCCGCGGTGCTAAGCGGCCTATCAGCTGGTTCCCGGACTGCGTTGTTGCGTATGGCGGACTTCTTCAATTCCCCGGTAGCGCAGAGTCCAGCCTGAAGATCCGAGGACGCCGGGCCGCCAGACCACGGTCAACTGACGTCGCGGATGTTGTGTTCCCTGAAATCTGGAGTGTGCCGCGCGACTGTGCGATAGTCGGCGTCGTCGTGGAGGACGGTCAAGCCGTGATGGGCTGCGGTTGCTGCGATCATGAGATCTATCGCCGAAGCGCTCCGGTGCACGCCGACCCGAGCCATGTGATGCTGTACCGAGGCAATCCAGCGTCCGGCATTCTTCGGGACTGACACGTCGGGGTACAGATCGCCGAACATCTCGGTGATCTCCTCGTACTCTGCCGCATCCCTGGCCGTATACAAGAACTCTGTCCGTTGCGGGTAGCAAGAGCCAATGGCCTCGGCGTCCACTGCGTCATACCAGGCTTCCTGCAATTTGACGTCGCCTAGCAAACGGACCAGGCCCGAGGTGTCGAGCAGGTAGATCACCGGATTTCTTTCTCCGCCCGGTGCAGGCGTTCGGCGTCCTCGAGCGCTCCCCAGTGGCGAGCCCGCTCGAAGTGCCGGGCGATGCGTGCCGCGCGTTCCTGCTTCTCCGCGTAGAACTGCAGGGCCAGATTGACGGCTTCCTTCTTTGTTTTCGCCCCGGATAGAGTCATGGTGCGCTCAAGCGCGTCTTCATCGATGTCGATCTGCGTCACGCTCATGAGCCGCTCCCGACGTGTTGGTCATGTATAACAGAACATATATTACCAACATCCGGGCGCGGGTGGCCAGATCAGAAGCTGAGCGTGGCCGCGCCGTGGATAGCCAGGCGAACCCCCGGCCGCGAGCAGCGGCGGGGGCCCGGGATCAGGCGGCGCAGTGGCCGGCTGGATGACCGCGGAAGTCGCGGTCGGCGCCGTCTGGTCCTCGCTCGTCTTCGGGTTCGGCGGCGTCCGCGACTACGGCGGCCAGCTCACCTTCGAGCCCAGGCTGCCCCGCGCCTGGAACGACCTCGCCTTCTCACTGCGATTCCGCGGACGCCAGATCCGGGTCACACTCACCCACGACGAAGAACGCTACCTCGTCGAGGAAGGCGAGTCGCTGAACGTCCTCATCCGGGACGAGCCACACCTACTCAGCCCGGACACCCCCGTCGCGATCAAGCTCCCGCGGCCGCAACCCGGACCCAGAGCGCAGCCATCGGCTAGCCGTGTACGCGGTGGGTGCCTCCGGCCCATTCGGGTTCGCGGAGCACGAACTTCTGGATCTTTCCCGTGGACGTTTTCGGCAGGTCGACCACGATGTCGATCTCGCGTGGCGCCTTGAAGCGGGCAATCTTGATGGTGACGTGCGTGAACAGCTCTTCCTGGGTTGCGCTGTGCCCGGCCCGGAGCACGACGAACGCCTTCGGGCGCTCGCCCCACTTCTCGTCGCGCACCCCGATGACAGCGGCGTCGAGCACGGCCGGGTGGCTCATCAGCGCCTGCTCCACCTCGATGGTGGAGATGTTCTCTCCGCCGGAGATGACGATGTCCTTGGAGCGGTCCCGCAGCTCGATGTACCCGTCAGGATGCATGACGCCGAGATCACCGCTGTGGAACCAGCCGCCGCGGAACGCATGGGCGGTGGCCGCCGGGTCGGCGTAGTAGCCGGCCATGACGTTGTTGCCGCGCATGACGATCTCGCCCATCGTGCTGGCGTCGGCCGGGACGTCGGCCATCTGCTCGTCCACGACCCGCAGGCCCTCGGCCTGGATCATGCTCACGCCCTGGCGAGCCTGCAGGACGGAGCGCTCGGAGGATGACAGCCCGGCCCACTGCGGCTGGGATTGGCAGTAGGAGATCGGGCCGTAGGTCTCGGTCAGCCCGTAGACGTGCACGACCTGGAAGCCCATGGCCTCCATCTGCGCGATGGTCGTGGGGCTGGGCGGTGCGCCGGCCGTGGTGATCAGGACCGGCCAGGTCAGCGGCCCGGCCTCGGGCGCGTTCAGGATGCTGCTCACCACGGTCGGGGCCGCGTTGAGGTGGGTGACGTGGTGCTCGCGCAGCTGCTGCCAGATGATGTCACCGCGGACCTCGCGCAGGCACACGTGGGTGCCTCCGCTGGCTGTCAACGACCACGGAGTACACCAGCCGTTGCAATGGAACATCGGCAATGTCCACAGATAGACGCTGTTCTCGTCGTGCCGGGAGTGGACGATCTCGCCGAAACAGTTCAGGTACGCGCCGCGGTGGGTGTAGACGGCGCCTTTCGGGAGCCCCGTGGTGCCGGACGTGTAGTTGATCGCGATCGGGGCGAGCTCGTCCGGAACCGACCAGGACAGCGGTTCCCCCGTGCCACGGGCGAGGAACTCGGAGTAGCTGACCAGCCGCGGCTCGTCGCTCGGATCCGGATTCACCGGCCCGAGCTCGGTGTCCTCGGCGACCACCAGTTCGGTCACCGCGTCGGCGTCCTTCACCGCAGCCACCGCCACCGGAAGGAGCGCGGCGTCGACAACCAGGGTTTTCGCGCCCGAATGACCGAGGATGTACGCCACCTCCTCGGCCGTGAGCCGGGTGTTCACGGCGACAAGCACCGCGCCGGCCAGCGGGACCGCGAAATGGGCGATGAGCATCTCGGGCAGGTTCGGCATCAGGTAGGCGACCCGGTCACCCGGCCCGACACCGCTCGCCTGCAGCGCTCGTGCCACCCGCTGCGCCTCGGCCGCCAGCTCGGAATAGGTGAGCCGCCGCGCGCCGTAGATCACGGCGGTCTTGCCGGGCCACACCCGAGCCGACCGCTCCAGGAACGACAGCGGCGACAACGCCGTGTACGAAACCGAATCCATACCAACCTCCACGAGATGCGCTGATCGCGTCCTTGGACCGACGGCTCAGGTAGTGGCCGAGGCCTTCGGTGTGCCGTCGCCACCAAGCTGCAGCGGAGACGTTGCCTTCGGCCGTTGGGCCTCGTGCCACGTACTGCGGACGTTACGGTCCCGTGATCCGGCGAGAACCGGCCATAGGTCATCGCATCTGGGACTTAAGTCCCTTTGGACCTGGATCATCCGGAC
>Ga0302229_10002718_pt1 | contig 12609 bp, 11 predicted proteins | sample II_Palsa_N1_3_FD_193518 | JGI IMG/M metagenome (GOLD analysis project Ga0302229, IMG submission 193518) | Peat permafrost microbial communities from Stordalen Mire near Abisko, Sweden - II_Palsa_N1_3 | ecosystem: Environmental > Terrestrial > Soil > Palsa > Peat permafrost | place: Sweden...
CGTCGCCGGTCAGGGGCTGGCCGAGCGGGCGAGGGTCCGCGGGATCGGCGACGTCCCAGAGGCGGACCGTGCCGTCGTCGCTGCCGCCGGCTAGGGCGTGCCCGTCGGGGCTGAACGCCACCGAGTTCACGGGAGCGTCGCCGGTCAGGGGCTGGCCGAGCGGGCGGGGGTCTGCGGGGTCGGTGATGTCCCAGAGCCGGATGGTGCCGTCGACGCTGCCGCTGGCCAGCGTGTGCCCGTCGGGGCTGAACGCCACCGACGCCACGGCCGGCCCCACGGCGAAGCTGCTGCCGACCAGCACGGTCTGAGGGAGGCTCCAGAGCTGGACCGTACCGTCGGCGCTGCCGCTGGCCAGGGTGTGCCCGTCGGGGCTGAACGCCACCGACATAACGGCGGCGGTGCTGCCGCCGGTCAGGGGCTGGCCGAGCGGGCGGGGGTCCGCGGGGTCGGTGACGTCCCACAACCAGGCGGTGCCGTCGCCGTCGCCGCTGGCCAGGGTGTGCCCGTCGGGGCTGAACGCCACCGACATAACGGCGGCGGTGCTGCCGCCGGTCAGGGGCTGGCCGAGCGGGCGGGGGTCCGCGGGGTCGGTGACGTCCCAGAGGCGGACCGTGCCGTCGTTGTCGCCGCTGGCCAGCGTGTGCCCGTCGGGGCTGAACGCCACTGAGTCCACGGAAGCGTCGCTGGTCGGGGGCTGGCCGAGCGGGCGAGGGTCCGCGGGATCGGTGATGTCCCAGAGCCGGACCGTGCCGTCGTCGCTGCCGCTGGCCAGCGTGTGCCCGTCGGGGCTGAACGCCACTGAGTCCACGGCGGTGCCGCTGCCGGTCAGGGGCTGGCTAAGCTGGCGAGGGTGCGCGGGATCGGTGATGTCCCAGAGCCGGACCGTGCCGTCGTCGCTGCCGCTGGCCAGCGTGTGCCCGTCGGGGCTGAACGCCACCGACTCCACGCTCAAGTCCAACGTGCCCAAGGCTATGCCGCCGGTCAGGGGCTGGCCGAGCGGGCGGGGGTCCGCGGGATCGGTGATGTCCCAGAGCCGGATCGTGCCGTCGTCGTCGCCGCTGGCCAGCGTGTGCCCGTCGGGGCTGAACGCCACCGACCCCACGGGCGAGTCCACGGCTGCGCTGCCGGTCAGGGGCTGGCCGAGCGGGCGAGGGTGTGCGGGATCGGCGGCGTTCCAGAGCCGGACTGTGCCGTCGTCGTTGCCGCTGGCCAGGGTGTGCCCGTCGGGGCTGAACGCCATCGAGTTAACGCCCCCGGCGCCGGTAGCCAGGGACGAGGACAGGGGCGTGTTCTCGGTGTTCAGCAGACGTGAGGCGAGGTCTTGGGTTGGCTGGATCCGGTAGGCGGCGAGGGTGAGCTGTGCCGCGAGCGGTGTGTCGCTGGCGCCGGACTGGAGGGCTTCAGCGATGACCTGGTTATAGATGGCCTGGTCACGTTGGCGGACCGCGGCCGCGCGCTGAGAGAAGGCGACGACCGACGCCGCCACCGCCAATGCGGTCAGCACGGCGAGGATCGCGAAACCGGTCTGCCGCCGTCGGGTGCCGCGGCGCGCGGCCTGGTGAGCGGCGTCGAGGAACGCCCTACTGATCGCGGGTAGCGGGGGGTAGCGGGTGGGCGCGTCCTGCCAGCGGGTGGCGGCGGCGTCGATGGTGGCGAGCCGTCCCGGCCGGTACAGGTAGGAGGAGTCCCGGCGGTGGCCATGCCACGTGTCCGCGTCGGTGACAACCTGGCTCCACAGGGTACGGTCGAGCTGGTCGTCTTCGAGCCAGTCTCGGAGCTGTTTCCAGGCCTGCAGCAGTACGTCATGAGAAATCTCGACGCTATCCTGCCCCAGGACGAGGAGACGCTGGGCGCTGAAGATGTCGATGACCGCGTCGATGTCTGCCGCCGTGTCCGCTGCCGGGGAGCGCAGATCGGTCCTGGCGCACCGGCGCCTGACGAACTGGCCATCCGGTGTGATGCCCGTCAGCTGGGTGAATATCAGGCGCGCCGCGTCCTTCTGCCGGCTGGTCAGGGCGTCGTAGGCGGCCTCGGCGCTGCGGTTGACCGCGTCGGCGACTCCGCCCGCGCGCCGGTAGCCGCGCAGGGTCAGCTCGCTGTCCTCGCGGCATTGCCAGGTGGCGGCCATCGCCTGCGACATCAGCGGCAGCACGCCGCTGCCCAGCCCGCCTCCGGTCCTCTCGCGCAGCTCGGCGATCACCGCCTCGACCAGGGCGGGTTCCACCGTCAGGCCAGCCTCAGCGGCAGGCCCGGTCACCGCGAGCCGCAATTCGGCCTCGCTCATCGGTCCGGCCGTGAACGGCCCGGCGTCCAGCGCCGCCTTCAACGGCGGGTACGCGATGAGGCGGCCCAGGAAATCTGCCCGCACCGCCACGATCACCAGTGCCGCGGGGCGTTTGTGCGGGCCGACCGGGACGGTAGCCGCGGAGTGCAGCGCCGCGATGAACGCCTCCCGCTCTACCCGGCCGGCATCAGTGTCCCCGCCGGCCGTGAACAGCTCCTCGAACTGGTCGACCACCAGTACCAGCCGCGGCGGCGCGCAGGCCGCGGCATCGGCCGGCCTGCCCGGTCCAGTGTCCGCGCTCCGGTCGGCGGCCGTTCTCACCGCCTGCTCGACCAGCATCGGCGCCTCATCCGGCGCCGCCAACAGCGACCGGTATACCGACACCGGATCCGCACCCGCCACCTCGGCCAGTACCATCGCCAGCTCCCGCACCGGGCTGCCCTCGGGCCGGATCACCCGCCGCGGCCACCGCTGCGACCCCTGGCCCAGCGCGCCCACCGCCAGCCGCGGCATCAATCCCGCCCGCAGCAGCGAGGACTTGCCCGCCCCCGACTCCCCGGCCACCAGCAGCATCCCTGTCCCGTCCAGCCGCTCAGCAAGCCGCCGCACTAGCTGGTCCGCCAGCTCGCCGCGCCCGTAAAAAACCCGCGCGTCCCGTTCCTCGAACGGCACCAGCCCCAGATACGGACACCCCGACCACACCAGGTCCCCGCTAACCGCCGGACTATCCGATGCCGCTGCACCGGCTGCCCCTCGCACGGCCGTCAGCACGTCTGCGGCCGGGGCGCGGCCGCGGGCCGCCGCCACGAACGCAGCACGCGCCGGCTCGGCCAGGCCCAGCGCGCCGGCCAGCAGCTCGGCGGTGTCCTTGCGGGCAGTTCGGTTGACGCCCCGCTCCAGATCGCTGACCGACCGCGGGCTCAGGCTCGCCGCCTGCGCCAGCTCCTCCTGGGTCAGCTTGGCCTCGGTCCGCAGCTGCCGCAGCAGGCCCGCGAATCCCAGCACGGTCTGCTGCGCCATGGGCGCCATCCCCTCCGCAGGTGCAGATCCCGCCGCACCGCAATCCGGCCCAGCGCCGAAAGGACCCGCACCAAAGCTAATAATGTCAGCTTCCCTCACGAGCTCCCCGCTACCAAGCCAGCCGGGGAAAGGGCTGCCGGCGGTGCCGTTGGGGTCGGGGTCGGCCACCAGAACCGCCCTCAGCCGCCTGTCGGCATCAGCAGCTCGGTCCCCAGGCTGGTCCCGTCGGCCACGGGCTTGCCCTGGCTGTCGAAGATCACAGTGACCGTCTGCTGCCAGACCGATCCGTCCGCGTACCCGATTCCGCACAACGCGGACGTGGAGGTGCCGGCGGCAGGCCCGTTCGACACGGTGCCCGGGTCGCAGGTCGCCAGATAGGCCTGACCGTCGCCCTGGTCTAGCGCGGTAAGCCCGCCGTTCCCGATGGCGATCCTCGCGATGTCCCTGGCCACACCGCTGCTGTCAGCCGCAGCCGCCGACGGCCGCACAGCTGCCGCCGACGTTCGTGAGTGAAGCAGCGTCGGAACTGCGGCATCGGAGCACGCCGCCACGCCCAAGGATCCGGCCACGCCGAGTGCGGCGATAGCAAGAACCTTCCTCATCTGGATTTCCTTCTGGCTGAACTTCATGATGTTGTCCTCCGTTAGATAGGCCATCGGCGGCTTGGCTCCACTGTCAGCCGACGCCTGGATGAGCACCACACGTGATTGCTCACAGCACAGCCCGACGGCCCACAGGACAACCCACCGGATCGGTCCGCGGTAAGGCCGAACGTGACGGAGGCCCGTAGAGGCCGCCCAGCCAGAGCGCCGGCGCGTCGCTAACGGCGGGCGGCTCGGCGGGTGGATGCCTTGTACGCGGCCCGCCGGGCGGCCTTGGCGGTCGCCTTGTCGCTGGCGTGCTTGCCGATCATCACCAGAACGGCCTCGACGGCCAGCCAGCGCCACTCACCCTCGTCCGGCTCGGGGCCTGCCCCGACGATGAAGAGAGCGAACTTGGCGTGCGGCCCCAGGCCGGGCACGGCCGTCATCTCGCGCCACACCGGCAGAGCCTCTTCCTGCAGCAGCCCGATTACGTCGGCGGCGATCCAGCGCAGCCGGGGTTCCATCGATGCGCCGGCCGTCAGGAGCTGCCGCGCGGCCTCCGCCGGATCGGGCTGAGCGTCCAGCGGGTTCTCCGGCGGGGCCACCCCGATCACCGTGGCGGCAACCGGGATGTCAGGCCTGCGGAGCACCTGCTGCGGGGTGAGCGGTCGCGGACCCGACTCGGCGATCCACCTGCCGAGCGCGACAGCCTAGGTCACGACGGGGACCCGAGCGCGAGTCTGGCAGCCTCTGAGAGCGCGGCGTCGTTCACGAAACGACCTTATTGGCGTGCCGTGCGGCACGTGAATAAGCGCAGGAGTGAGTTTGCTGGAACAGCACGCGAGGACAGCCCGTGGCAAATCCCTGGGGCAAGCCCAAACCTCAGCGCACGCCCTCCGGCCGGAACTGCACGCTGATCCGCGGCCCGATCGCCTTGGACGTCTTGGGTACGGCGTGCTCCCAGGTGCGCTGGCAGCTGCCGCCCATGACCAGCAGATCCCCGTGCCCCACCTCGAACCGCAGCGAGGTACCACCGCCCCGCGGCCGCAGCGCCAGCACCCGCGGCGAGCCCAGCGACACGATCGCCACCATGGTGTCCTCGGTCTGCCCGCGCCCGATCGTGTCCCCGTGCCACGCGACGCTGTCCCGCCCGTCCCGGTACAGGCAGAGCCCCGCGGTCCGGAACGGCTCGCCGAGTTCCGGTCCGTAGTGCGCGTCAAGCGCGTCCCGCGCGGCGGTCAGCGCCGGATCGGGCAGCGGCGTGTCCTCGCCGTAGAAGCACAGCAGCCGGGGGACCGCGACCACCCGGTCGTACATCCGCCGCTGCTCCGCCCGCCACGGCACCGACTCGACCAGCCGAGCGAACACCTCCGCCGATCCCGCCAGCCACCCCGGGCAGAAATCCACCCACGCCCCGCGGGCCAGCGGCGTCCGGCGCACCGAGCTGCCGAGCGGGCCAAGCGCCGGACCGTCGCCGCCCAGGTCCAGCAGAGACTCCTGTACCGAAACACTCATGCGAAAAGTCTATCGCACATCCAAACGCATATTCGAGCACCGCTGGCCGGGCATCACGGCATCCTGCGCCCGAAAACCTCGAGCGCTCGGAAGGACGTCTTTCAGTCGATGACTATAATTCAGGTCATGACGACGATTTCGCTAGCGGAAGCCAAAGCCCGGCTGTCGGCGGTGCTTGACGAGGTACGTGATACCCACGAGCGTGTCGTGATCACCCGCAATGGCCGCCCTGAAGCTGTGATTCTGGCGGTATCGGATCTGGAGGCGCTGGAGGAGACGCTGGACCTGCTGAGCACTCCTGGCGCGCTGGAAGAGATCCGCGCGGCCGAGGCTGAGGTCGCCCGCGGGGAGGCGATCGACGCCGAGGAACTGCGCCGCCTGATGGCTGAGAGAGTCCGCGCCGAGCAGGTCAGCGGGTGAGCGATGGGAACCTACCGCCTGTCGCTCGCGCCTTCGCCCAGCCGCGCCTTGGTTGAAGGACCACCCCGGGGCCTCCCGCTGGCCGTCGCGATCGCGGTGACCGGATTCCTCGCCGGCGCCTTGCTGGATAACCCCGAGAAGATCGGACGGCCTTCACCGGGCCCCCGTCGGCCCACGGCGCGGACGCCGCTGCCCGCCCAGGCCATGCGCATCGGCCGTGTCCCCGACAACGACCTGGTGCTGCCCCACCTCGACGTTTCCCGCCACCACGCGGAATTGCGGAAATCGCCCACCGGAAGCTACGAGATCATCGACCTCGGCAGCCATAACGGCACCTATGTCAACGGCCAGCGCGTTACCTCCAAGCTGCTGACCGAAGCCGATCTCGTCAGCATCGGCCACTCGACGTTCCGCCTCGAGGACAACGAGCTCGTCCAATTCGACGACGAGCAGGTCACCTCCACCGCCCGGACTGACGAGCAGGTCACCTCTACCGGCCAGGATCTGGTCGTGCAGGACAAACCGCTCAGTTGTGAACTGGCCGGGTACCACTCTGCTAGGCGCGGTGCCTATCGGGTCGTGTACCGCATCGACGATGCTGCCAGGGTGGTCCACGTGGTCCGCATCGATCACCGGTCCAGCGTCTATCACACCCGGGACATAGGAACCCAGGCGCAGTCATGAGCACCCGGCGTCGAGGACCGCCTTCACACAACATCCGGGCGCGATGTCAGCCCCACCCGGGCCGCCGCCTCGTGCAACTCGGCCTCGGTGAACGCGCCGTCCTCCGCCTCCCACTCGTCCAGGGCAACGCCAAGGAGTTCATTGCGGAGCCTGTCGGCCGCATTCATGTGCTTAGATACTGCCTGGTCAGTATCGACCAGACGATGAGTACGTCCATCGCCGCACGGGGGCTACCGGCTTGGTAACGCACCGAGGATGTGCCAGTCCGCTCCGTGCCCGGCACCTTGACGGCCAACTCGGCGGCGCCGTTGAGCCGTAGCTGGACCTCGATAGCCAGTTCGCGGGGGACGGGTATCGGCTGGATCGCCCCGGATGCGGCGGCCGCCACGGCGCGCTCGGCCCCGGCGGTGATGGCCTGGCGGGCGGCCACCGGATGCTTACTGCGCGCCGCCGTGCGTCCCAGCGCGGTCTTCACCGGGACGGTGACCACGCCGGGGAATGCCTTCTCCGCCACCGCGCAGATCACGTCATCGCCTGTCACCAGTCCTACCGGGACACCTGCGTCTGCGGCCATCAGGGCATTGAGCTCGGCCTCGCCAATAGAGCGGCCGTTCAGCCGCACGTCGGCGAATACGCCGCTATAGGTGTGGGCCAGCACGCCACCCGGGTCCGCCGCCCCAGCGTGGTAGCCGACGAGCAGCACGACTCCGGTCTGCGGTGTCACTTCCTGCACCATGTCCAGCGGCTTGGGATCTCCGATCACGTAATCGGCACGGGGATCGAGTTGCTCGCCGAGCAGGTTGTCCATCGGCCCGTGGCTGTCGTTGACCACCACGGAGGTGGCGCCGCCGTCGAACGCACCCGCCACCGCGGCGTTCGCCTCCGCCGTCATCAACGCCCGCGCGATCGGGTAATCGCGTCCCGCTGGGTTCGTCTGCTGCCTGGTCGCGATGCCTGCGACACCTTCCAAGTCCACCGATATCAGCACGTCCACCAGGTAACCCCGCTCTCGCGTCGGCGCGTCCTCATCCATCCGGCCTTGTCCCTGTGTACTACCACGTCATCTAGGCGTAGCGCGCAACGACCGCCGCCGCCACCGTGACCAGGTCAGCGCGCACCTCGTCCGGCGACACCACCTCGACGTCACCCCCAAAGCTCAGCAGCGTCCGCGCCGCAGGCACCGCCGCGAACCGCAGCCCCACGACCGCCCACCCCGCGTCCGCGCCCCCGTCCGGGCTATCCTGAGCGTCGTCCGCCGCACCATCCCCGCCGTCCTCAGCGCCGTTCGCCGCACCATCCCCGCCGTCCTCCGCCAGGTGCGCCGCACAGATCCGCCGGAACATATCCAGCTGATCCCGCCGCACCCGCGCCGTCACCGCCACCCCGCCCGGCCGCTCCTCCACCTGCCGCCGCAGCGACTCCCACAGCTCCGCGAGCTCTACCCCGTCCCGCCGCCGCACCGGCGCGTCGTCCGCCACGGCAGATGCCACCCGCGACACCCGGAACAGCCGCGGTTCCCCATCCTGGTCAGCCACGAGATACCAGACCCCGGCCTTGCACACCAGCCCGTACGGGTCCACCACCCGCTCACGCGGCGCCCGCTGCCCGCTGCTCCGATATCCCAGCCGCACCCGCCGATCGGTGAAAACCGCCGCCTGCAGCACGCCGAGCTGCCCGGTCGGCTCCGCCGCCCGCATCCACCCCGCCGGATCCACCAGGATCCGCTGGCTGGTCGCCGTAGCCGCGGGCCGGAACGGTTCAGGTACCGCCCGCATCACCTTCAATATGGCGGAACGGGCCGCGGTTCCCAGCCCCAGGTCCTCCTGCGCGCCCCCCGTGCTGAGCACGAACAAGGCCCGCGCCTCGTCCGCCGTCAGCCCGGTCACGTCCGTCCGGTACCCGGGCAGCAGCCGGATGCCCCCGGCTCGCCCCCGCTCGGTGTAGATCGGCACTCCCGCCGACGACAGCGCCTCGGCGTCCCGGTAAACGGTGCGCGTGGACACCTCCAGCCGCTCCGCCAGCTCGCCCGCGGTCACCTGCCCGCGGGCCTGAAGCAGCAGCAGGATCTCCAACAGCCGACCCGATTTCATAGCTTCTAAAATATGACGTTCCCTGTCAGGTTAATGCCGCAGGCTACCCCCATGACGAATACAACAGAGCCGAACACAGAGCACATGCCAGATCCGCGCCCCATCCACCGCCGCGCCATATCCCAGACCGGGGCGATCGTCGCCGCGGTCGAGCCCGGCCAGCTAGGCCTACCGACCCCCTGCCCCGAGTACGACGTCCGCGCCCTGCTCAGCCACATCGTCGGCGGCCTGAACCGGGTGGCGGTCGCCGGCGAGGGCGGCAACGCGCTGGCCCGCCCGGCCCGCGCCGACGACGTGACCGACGACGGCTGGCTGGCGGCATACCAAGCGGCCAGCCAGCGGGCCAGGCAGGCCTGGGCCGACGACGCCAAGCTCGACGCCCTGGTCGAGGTCCCGTGGGGCAAGATCCCCGGCCGTTTCGCCATCGCCGGCTACATCCAGGAGATCCTCACCCACGGCTGGGACCTGGCCAAAGCCACCGGCCAGCCGACCGAAGGTGACCCCGACCTCGCCTTCTTCGCCCTAGCCGGAGCCAAGCGCGTACTGCCCCCCGAAGCCCGCGGCGACGACATCCCCTTCGCCCCCGTCGTCCCGGTTCCCCCCGACGCCGCCCCCTACGCCCAGCTAGCCGCCTGGCTAGGCCGCCAGCCCTAGGAACGAAGGCGGTATAGCTCAGCCGGCCCGATGAGCACCACGTCGGGGTGACGCTCCGCCTCGTGCGAGAGCCCGTCGGTGAAGCCGGCCCCGCTGAAGCAGAGCAGGCGGGCGCCGGCTGCACCCGGCCGAACGCGAGAACCCTGGGCCGTGAGCAGGCCTCGGATGTGACGCAGCCGGTCCAGGTGCGTCATGCTCATGATCTCGTTCCACTTGGCCTCACCGATGGCGATGACGGGCTCGGGTCCGGAATCCGCCAGGCCGAAGACGACGACGTCGAGCTGGTGGTTTGCCCGTTCGCGCACATCGTGGACGGTCCCGGTCTCGACCCTGACTGGGATCCCGCCGACCGTTTCTTCCGCGGCGAAGTGGCGCGTCCAGTACCGGCAGACCTGCTCGAAATGCGGGCCGAGCACGTTGCTGGTGAAGCGGCGCTGGCTACGCTGCCATAGGAGGCTGGCTTCCCTGGTGTGCTCAAGATCGGACCAGATGGGTCGCATCACGGCGTGGTAGAAGTTGATCAGCGGCTCCGTGATCCGGAACGTCGAGCGATTGTCCTTGAAAGCGTCTGGTTCACGCACCACCAGCCCGCAATCCTGCAGGACGTTCAGCGGATGCGCGAGGTCACCCGTTTTGCGCCCGAGGTAGGAGGCGATTCCTCCCCGGGTGTTGTTGCCTTCGGCGATGGCGGCGAGAACCGAGTGGTAGAGGCCGATGTCCCGCAGGTCAGGCTCGTCGGACAGCAGGTAGCGCGCTTCCCGGAACAAGGGGCTGGCGGGGTTCAGCACAGTGCGCTTGACCCAGCCGTCAAAGTCCCCGGGCCCGGCCGGCGTATCGTCGCGGACGAACTCACGCCGGTAGGCAGGGGTCCCTCCGGTTATGGCGTGCACCTTCAGGGCCAGGACAGGATCTGAGATGTTCCAGAACTCGGCGGCGCGAAGATAATCCAGGGTCGAGACGACTAGCTCCAGGCCCGCCCGTCCCCTCAGCGGCGCGTTGCCCGCCAGCAGGCCGCCCATGAACGACAGCGCCGACCCGCACAACAGCAGCCTCGTCTGGCTCCGTTCGCGTTCCACTCGTAGCGGTCCGAAGGCGTTCTGGATGATCGAGGGCAGTGACGCATTAGCCCTGACCAGGTAGGGAAACTCGTCGATAACCACGGGCACGGGACAGTCGCGGCCGAGCGCGAGCAGCGCGTCCGCTACCTCACGCCAGTTGCCGAAGTCCAGCGGGGCAGGTGTGCCTAGGTACGCGGCGAGGTCAGATCCGGCCCGGCGCAGCGATTCGCCATCGGCCGCTTCCTCCGCCGCGAAGTAGAAGCCGCCCGTGGCCTGGCAGAGCGCGCGAAGCAGAAATGTCTTGCCTTGACGTCTCCGGCCGGAGACCACCCCCAGAGTGGCTCCCGGCTTGGCGTCGGCGGCGAACATGACGAGTTGCGCCCACTCGAAGTCCCGATCGAACATGTCGTCCGGCTGCCGGATAGAAATTCGCACCTCATAACTATACTTACCATAACTGTCGTTACCAAAGACAACGGTTGACCGGAACTCTCCGGCCGTAGCTCGCCCCGTACGGTGGATCCCGTGGCTCCCACCCAACCTCGCCACTGTGTGGTGATCGGCGCCGGCGTGCTCGGCGCCTCGGTCGCGGCCCGGCTGGCCGGCTCCGGCGCCCGCGTGACGCTGCTGGAGCAGGACCAGCCCGGCCGTGCCACCAGCCGGTGGAGTTTCGCCTGGCTGAACTCCAACGACAAGAGCCCCCGGCCTTATCACGACCTCAATCACGCCGGCATCCGGGCTTGGGCCGACCTGGCCCCCGATCTCGACGGCGCTGCCTGGTACCGTCCGGTCGGCAACATCGAGCTGGCCACCTCGCCCGCCGCCCGCACCGAACTAGCCGCCCGGGTCCGCCGCCTGGCCAGCTGGAACTACGACGCCCGCCTCGTTGACCCGGCCGAGGCGGTCGAGCTCGAGCCCTCGCTCCGCCTCCCCGAGCCCGGAACCATCGAGCCGGGAACCATCGAGCCGGGAACCATCCAGCGCGGAACCATGGCCGCCTGGTTCCCCGGCGAGGGCTACCTGCTGACCGAACCCCTCATCGCCCGCCTCGTCGCCCAGGCCAGAAAGCGCGGCGCCGAGATCCGGACCGGCGAGCGGGGACGCGTCGTCGGCCTGGACCCCGCCCCAGATCCAAGCCGTCCGGCCCGGGTGCGCACCGCCGACGGCGCCGTCCTAGCAGCCGACGAGGTGATCTGCTGCGCCGGCCGCTGGGTACCCGAACTGGCCGCGCTGGCCGGCGCCGCGAACACGATCCCGCTGGTCCCCTGGGACACCCCCGGCGCGACCGCTCCCGGCCTGGTCGTGCAGGTAGGACCGGTCAGCCCGGCGGGTCCGACCCGGCTCGTACACACCCCCGGGATATGCCTGCGGCCGCACCCCGGTGGCCTGCTGCACCTGGAGGCCCCGGACGCGGCCGTCGACCTGCACACTCCCGACCCTGACCTACGCCGCTGGGCCGCCGAACTCCTCCGCCGGGCTAACCAAACCGTCCATGGCCTGGACCAGGCCCGCGTCGTGGGGTACCAGGTCTGCGTCCGCCCGATGCCAGTAGACGGCCAGTCCATCGTCGGCCGCCTCCCCGGCGCCCCCGGTCTCTACGTCGCCGTCACCCACAGCGCCGTCACCCTGGCCGCCCACCTATCCCAGCTCATCGCCGCCGAGCTGGCCGCCGGCACCCAGCGCACCCAGCCCACCCAGCCCACCGAGCTCGCCCCCTACCGTCCCAGCCGCTTCCTCTCCGCCGCGACCCAGGATCAGCCCGGCCGACAGGATCAGCCCGGCTGACATTTGTCATCCGGAAGTCGTGGGGCAGGGCACTACAGGCCAGACCCGCGCCGCGCCACCCTTGTGTTATGGCTACTACCAACGCTGCCGGCCCGGCGATCGTGCTCTCGCGCCTGTCCAAGTCGTACGGCAACGTCCACGCCGTCCGTTCGGTCGACCTGGCCATCGCCCCCGGTGAGACCGTCGCCATCCTCGGCCCGAACGGCGCAGGCAAGACCACCACGATCGAGATGGTGCTCGGCCTGACCCGGCCGGATTCCGGCACGGTGACGCTGTTCGGCAAGTCGCCCGCCCAGGCGGTCGCGGCCGGCGCTGTCGGCGGCATGCTGCAGACCGGGGCGCTGGTCGAGTACCTGAGCGTGCGCGAGCTGGTCACGATGGTCGCCTCGGTCTACCCCCGGCCGCTCCCGGTGGAGCACGCGATGCGGCTGGCCGGGGTGGCCGAGTTCGCCGAACGACGCACCAACAAGCTCTCCGGCGGCCAGACCCAGCGGGTCCGCTTAGCGATTGCCCTG
>Ga0302229_10002729_pt1 | contig 12574 bp, 13 predicted proteins | sample II_Palsa_N1_3_FD_193518 | JGI IMG/M metagenome (GOLD analysis project Ga0302229, IMG submission 193518) | Peat permafrost microbial communities from Stordalen Mire near Abisko, Sweden - II_Palsa_N1_3 | ecosystem: Environmental > Terrestrial > Soil > Palsa > Peat permafrost | place: Sweden...
CGGGCCTGGGCGGCGGCCGCCTCCAGGCGGGCGTTGTGATCGAGCTCGCTCACGGCTGAGGTGCCGGTCGGCCTCGTGGTCTCCATTTAGCGATAGATCAGCCGCTGGCCCAGCAGCTGCGTGACCGTGACGAATTGGTAGCCCTCGCTGCGCAGCGTGTCGATTTCACGCGGAAGCGCCGCGAGCGTCTCGGAGCGGTTGCCTCCGCCGTCGTGCTGGATCACAATCGCGCCGGGGTGCGCGTTCGAGATCACGTTCTGGTAGATCGCGTTGGTGCCCGGGAGGGCCCAGTCGCGCGGGTCGATGTCCCACTGGATCGTGGTGAAGCCCATCGCGCGGGCCTCAGAGATGAGCGCAGCGCTCACGTCCCCATAGGGCGCCCGGAACAGGCAGGGGGTGAATCCGCCGGTCGCCTGGCGAATTGCCGCTGCGGCCTGGGAGATCTGGCCGGCCGCGAACGATCCGGCCCCCGCGACATCCGGATGGCTCCAGGTGTGATCGCCGATCATGTCGCCATCGGCGAGCATCCGTCGCTCGACCGCGCCGTGCTCGCCGTACACGCTGATCTGTTCGCCGATCTCGAAGAACGTGGCGTGGACGTGCTCGCGCTCGAGAATGTCGAGGAACTGGGGCGTGTCGTACCACGGGCCGTCGTCGAAGGTCAACGCGATCTCGCGGTGGGTGCTCGGCCCGTTGAAGACGAATGGAGCGCCGCTGGGGACGCAGCCAACGACCTGCGGCGTGTGGAGCTTCGTCACCGCGGACGCGCGCGGGAACGTGGTCACGCACCCGGCGGGGTTGGGCCGGGCGGGAACGCAACTCCCGGACCTCAGCGTGCTGATGACCTGCCAGCGCACAGACCGGTAGCTGAGCCCGACACTGGCGGGCAGGAAGGTGGCGCTCAGCTCGTCGGTGCTCGCGCGGGCCACGGTCGCGCTGATCGAGTGACCGGGCCCTGGCCCCGCGGCGGTGATGCGCGCGTACACGAGCTGCGGGGCTGTGTGACCGGCGCGTGGGGGCATCACACACAGCTCCCCGGCGATGCTGGCCGGGGTCGCGCGCTCGAGCAGCAGACAGAGCGAACGATGCTGAGAGGCGAGTTGGGTGGGCGAGAACGGCCCGGCCAGGGTGACCGCCCAGGTCACCTGCTGCCCGGCCTGGGTCAGCGAGGCGGCCTTGACCGGGAGCGGGCGCTGAGATTGTGGTGAGGCGACGGCGACCGGAATCGCGACCGCGAGCAGGGCAATCAGCGTGACAAGGAGGACCCGAGCGCGCACCCGGTCGCAATATAGACCCCGGGAGCCATACACTCCCCACTCGTGGCAGATCCAGTGTGCATCGTCGGCGCCACGGGGGCGCTTGGCTTCGGCTTGGCGTTGCGGCTCGGCACGGCCGGCACCCCGATCGTGATCGGGTCGCGTGACGAGGCGCGGGCGCAGGACGCAGCGTTACGGGCCGCGGAGCTGGTCCCGCAGGGGTCCTTCACGGGACTCCAGAACGCCGAGGCGGTCCTCGAAGCGGAGGTCGTGGTGCTCAGCGTGCCGTTTCGCAGTCAGGCTGAGACGCTGACGAGCCTGAAGGACGCGCTGCGCGACGGTCAGCTCGTCGTCGACGCCACGGTGCCGCTGGCCGCGGCGGTGGGCGGCAAGGCGACGCGCGTGCTGGGCGTGTGGCAGGGATCGGCAGCGCAGCAGGCCGAGGAGATGACTGCCGACGGCGTCCGCGTGGTGTCGGCCTTTCACACCGTCAGCGCGGCGGCGCTCACCGACCTCGAGCATGAGCTACACGAAGACGTGCTCGTCTGCGGCGACCGGCGGGAGGACAAGCAGCGGGTGGCCGAGCTGGTGGATCGGATCCCCGGGCTGCGCGCCGTGGACTGCGGTCGGCTCGAGATGGCCCGGATCGTCGAGCCGCTGACCGCCCTGATCATCTCGATCAACGTGCGTAACAAGGTGACGGCTGGAATAAAGATCACTGGCCTGCCGGAGTGAGCGGGCCCGTGGTCGTCCTGGCCGGCGGGACTGGCGGCGCGAAGCTCGCCCGTGGGATGCTGGACGTCGTCGGTCCGGATGAACTGGTGGTGATCGCCAACACCGCCGATGACATCGAGATCTACGGCGCCTACGTGTCTCCGGACCCGGATCTGGTCACGTTCTGGCTTGCCGACCGGATCGATCAACGCGGCTGGGGCCTGGCCGGCGACACCTTTCAGGTGATGGACGGACTGCGCGAGCTCGGAATCGACGTGTGGTTCAACCTCGGCGACCGGGATCTCGCGGTGGGCATCGAGCGTGCGCGCCGGCTCGACGACGGCGCGCGGCTGACTGATGCCCAGGCGTCGATCGCGCTCGCGCTGCAAGCCGGGGGCACAGTGCTACCGATGAGCGACCAGCCGGTTCGCACCCGGGTGCGGTCCGCTGGCCGGTGGTGGCCGTTTCAGGAGTTCATGATCAAGCTGGGTGGTCGGGAATCCGTGCAGGACGTCGACGTCCGCGGACTGCGCGCCGCGGCGCCGACGCCCGAGGTCCTGGACGCCATTGCCACCGCACGCGCGATCGTCATCGGCCCCTCGAACCCGGTGATCTCGATCGGGCCGATTCTCGGGCTCCCCGGTCTGCGCGCCGCTGTGCGCGCGAGTCCGGCGAGGGTCGTCGCCGTCAGCCCGGTCGTCCGCGGCGCCGTCATGAAGGGACCCACAGCCGCGTTCATGCAGTGGTCAGGCCAGCCGCTGAGCAGCGCCGGGATCGCCGCCGGCTACGCGGATCTGATCGACGGACTGGTCGCCGACGAGCCAACCGACTCGCTACCAGTGCTGAGGACCGACGTGCTGATGGACAGCGCGGCGGCGCGGCGGCGCGTGGCCGACGAGACGCTCGGGTTTGCGCTGAGTCTGTAAGAGCCAGCGCGTGCACTAGCGTTCTGCCCTGATGAAGACATTCGCGATCCTCCCCATGAAGACGTTTGGAGAGGCCAAACAGCGCCTCGACGAGGAGCTCCAGCCCGGTCCCCGGCGCGCGCTGGCCGAGGCGATGTTCTGCGATGTGCTGGTCGCGCTGCGGCGCGCGAATGCGATCGACCAGGTGCTCGTCGTCAGCAGCGATCACGGCGCGCAACGGATCGCGGGCGGCTATGGCGCGATGGTTCTGGAGGAGCCCGACAGCGGGCACAGCGACGCGGCGACCCAAGGCGTGCGTGAGGCGATCGAGTTGGGCGCAGACCGTGCGTTGCTCGTTCCCGGAGACTGCCCGCTGCTCGACCCGGCGGAGGTGGACGAGCTGATCGCGCGGCCGGCGCCGGCTCGATCGGCGCTGATCGTCCCCGATCGCCATGGCACGGGCACGAACGCGTTGCTGCTCACGCCGCCCGATTCGATGGCGCCTTCGTTCGGGCCGGGCAGTTGCGCGCGGCATGCCGCCGAGGCCGAGGCTGCAGGCATCGCCGGCGAAATTGTCACCGTGGCCTCCCTGGCGCTTGACGTCGACACCCCCGATGACCTCGCCACTGTGCAGGCGACGCTCGCCGTCACGCGCGGTGGCGCAGCCCACACGCGGGGCATGTTGAGCCAGCTGCTGCGAAGCCAGGCCAGGTAATCGCGCGGTGATCACAGCAGTGGCGCTCGACGGTCTGCCCGAGGTGCAGGACGGCGCCGATCTGGCCGGGTTGATCGCGATGGCGCTGTCCGAGCACGCGCCGACCGCAGACGACGTGGTCGCGATCGCCCACAAGGTCGTCTCCAAAGCCGAGGGCAGGACGCGGGCGTTGTCGTCGGTCGTGCCCGACCAGCGCGCGATCGCCCTGGCCGCCGAGCTGGACAAGGATCCGCGCCACGTGCAGGTGGTGCTGGATGAGACGCGCGAGCTGCGACGCGCATCGCATGGAGTGATGATCTGCGTCACCCATCACGGCTTCGTGTGCGCAAACGCGGGCGTGGACGCATCAAACGCTCCCGATGCAGACACGCTCATCCTCCTCCCCCGCGACCCGGACCGATCGGCTCGGGCGCTCCGCGCGCGCCTGCGCACGTTGCTCGGGGTGGCACCGGCAGTCCTGATCACGGACTCCTTCGGCCGGGCCTGGCGTCACGGCCAGTGCGACGTGGCGATCGGGTGCGCAGGGCTCGCGCCGCTCGAGGACTGGCGCGGGCGCACCGACGCCCACGGCCGCGAACTCAAAGTGACCTGGCTCGCCAGCGCCGACGCGCTCGCCGCCGCTGCGGATCTGGCGCGGGCCAAAGACGCGATGCAACCCGTCGTCCTGGTGCGCGGCGCCGGACGCTATGTGACGGCCGACGACGGTCCCGGCGCGCTGACGCTCCTGCGGCCCCAGGCCGAGGACCTGTTCACGTAGCGGACGCGATCGAAGGACCCGCCGGCGCCCCGAGGGCGTGGAATCCTCCATCCACGTGAACAATCTCGCCCGTGATCGCCTGGGCGTAGTCCGAGAGCAGGAAGCAGATGGCGCGCGCCACGGGGAGTGGATCCTCGACGTCCCAGCCGAGCGGCGCCTGCGCCCGCCACAACTCCGCCAGGCGCTCGAAGCCCGGAATCCCCCGCGCGGCCACCGTGCCCAACGGTCCTGCGCTGACCAGGTTGACCCGGATCCCGCTCGGCCCCAGGTCCCGGGCGAGGTAGCGCGACACCGACTCCAGCGCCGCCTTGGCGACCCCCATCCAGTCGTAGATCGGCCAGGCAACGCTGGCGTCGAAGTCCAGGCCGACGATGCTCGAGCCGGAGGGCATCAGCGGCGCCAATGCGGCGCCGAGCGCTTTGAGCGAGAACGCGCTGGTCTGAAACGCCTGCATCGCGCTCTCCGCCGGCGCGGTCAAGAAGTTGCCGCCGATCGCATCCTGGGGGGCGAAGGCAATCGCGTGCAGGGCTCCGTCGACCCCTCCCCAGCGCGCTTTCAGCGCGGCGGTCAGAGCCTCCAGATCCTCGGGCTGGTTGACGTCTAGCTCGAGCACGTCGACCGGCTCGGGCAGTCGCTGCGCCGCCCGTTCGGTCATCCGGTGCACGCGCCCGAAGCTCGTCAGCAGCACGGTGGCGCCCTCTTTCTGGGCCTGTTCGGCGGCGTGGAAGGCGATCGAATCCCTGGTGATGACGCCGGTGATCAGCAGCCGCTTACCCGCCAGGATCACCCGCGACCTCCCGCCAGCGTGCGCAGCGCCCAGGCGAGCCGGTCGCGCGTCTGCGACGGCTCGATGATCTCATCGACAAAACCGGCGGCGGCGGCCGACTCCGCGCGCAGATGTTCCTGGGCGTAGGCATCAGCCAGCCGGACGCGCTCGGCCTCCGGGTCGACCGCCACCCGCAGCTCGCGGCGATGCACGATGCCGACCGCCGCCCGCGCGCTCATGATCCCCAGCTCGGCGTCGGGCCACGCCAGGACGAGGTCGGCGCCGAGATCGCGCGAATTCATCGTGATGTAGGCACCGCCGTAGGACTTGCGCAGGACCACGGTCAGCTTGGGCACGCGCGCCGCGGCGAACGCGCGCACGAGCGAGGCGCCGTGCCGGATCACGCCCGCGCGCTCCTGTTTGGAGCCCGGCATGAAGCCGGGCGTGTCCACGACCGCGATCAGCGGCACACCGAACGAGTCGCAGAAGCTCACGAACCGGGCCGCCTTCTCTGAGCCCTCGGCATCGAGCACCCCACCGAGGTAATGCGGCTGGTTGGCGACGATCCCCACCGGTCGGCCGTCGAGGCGAGCCAGGGCGGTGACCACGTTCCGCGCCCAGCGCGGGCACAGCTCGAGCAGCGATTCGCCGTCGACGGTCGCGCGCAGGGCGTCGCGCACGTCGTAGGCGCGTCGCGGGTTGGCCGGCACCACGGCTCCGGGGTCAGCCAGCGTCGGCGGCACCGAGTCGGCCCGCGGCGAGGCCTGCCCCGCGGCGGAAGGCAGGTATCCGAGCAGATCGCGAACGCGAGCCGCGGCGCTCGTCTCATCGCGCTCGACCAGATGACAGACACCGTTTCGATCGTGCACGTGGGGACCACCGAGCCCGGCGGCGTCGATCTCCTCGCCGAGCGCCTCGCGGACGACCTCCGGGCCGGTCAAGAACATCGCGGCATCCTCGGTCATGACGATCAGATCGGTGAGCGCGGGCGAGTACGCGCCGCCCCCGGCCGAGGCGCCCGACACAATCGAGATCTGCGGGACCACGCCGGTCAGCCCCACCGTGTGGCGGAAGATCCGCCCGTAGCCGGCCAGCGCCGCGGTCCCCTCCTGCATCCGCGCGCCGCCTGACTCGACGAACGCGACCACGGGGATCCGCGCGCGGTCCGCCAACTCCAGTACGCGCACGATCGTGTCCGCGTGGCGCTCGCCCAGCGATCCGCCCAGAAAGCCTCCGTCCTGCGCGTAGCAGGCGATCGGCCGCCCCGCGACCTCGCCGGTGGCGCCGACCACGCCGTCGCCCTCCACGGCCCGCTCGCCCAACCGGGTTGACCGCGCCAGCGAGCGCAGCACCTGGACGCTCCCGGGATCGCACAGTGCCTCCAGCCGCTCCAGCGGGCGTAACCGCTGGACTCCAGGACTCAGCGCGGTGGCGCTCATACCGGGGCCCCGCGCAGCACGAGGGCGACGTTGTGGCCCCCGAACGCGAACGAATTCGAGAGCGCGACCGGCGGGTGCCCGTTGGCCGCCAGCAGCGGCCGCGCCTCGCCCGGGACGTAGTCGAGGTCAAGCTCTGGATCTGGCACCTCGTAGCCGAGCGTCGGGGCGATCACCTTGGTGCAGAGCGTTCGTACGGTCGCCACCGCCTCCACAGCGCCCGCGGCGCCGAGCAGATGCCCGATCGCCGACTTGGTCGAGGAGACCGGAATCTTCATCGCGCTCTCACCCAGCGCGCGCTTGATCGCCCGTGTCTCGGCGGCGTCGTTGAGCTGCGTGGACGTGCCGTGGGCGTTGACATAGCTGATGTCCCCGGCGCTCACGCCGGCGTCGCTCAGCGCGAGCTCGATCGCCCGTGCGGCGGGCTCGCCGCTGGGCTGCGGCGCGGTCAGGTGGTAGGCGTCTGAGGTTGATCCGTAGCCCGCCAGCTCGCCCACGATGGTCGCGCCACGCGCCTGCGCGGCGGAGAGCTCCTCGAGCACCAGCACCCCCGCCCCCTCACCCATCACGAATCCGTCCCGGCGCAGGTCAAACGGGCGCGAGACGCCGGTGGGCGAGAGCGCCTGCATCGCGTTGAAGCAGGCAAAGCCAAACTCGGTCAGCGTCGCCTCGGCCCCGCCGCAGACCACCGCATCCGCATCGCCGTACTGGATCATCCGCAGGGCCGAGCCGATCGCGTGAGCCCCGCCGGAGCACGCGGAGACGACGCCGTACATCTGGCCCTGAAGCCGGTGCTTCATCGACACCGCGGCGGCGGGGGCGTTGGGCATGTATTGGGGCACCCCGAGCGGAGAGACCATCTTCGCCCCCCGGTCGCGCATCACGTCGTGCTGGATCTCGACCGTCTCAATGCCGCCGATCCCCGTCCCGATCACGCAGCCGATCCGCATCGGGTCGTACGGGAGCTCCTCGCCCCACCCGGCATCCGACACCGCCTCGGCGGACGCGACCAGCGCAAGCTGCGAGACGCGATCGAGCCGGCGGGCCTCCTTGACCGACAGGAACTCGGTGGGCTCGTAGTCGCGGCAGAAGCCGGCGCCGTCTGCGATCCCGCACACGCCCGCGGCCCAGCGGTCGTGCAGCGTGGACGCGCCGAGGCCCAGCGGCGTGACCGCACCGATGCCGGTGATGACGATCCTACGCTTGGGCTGCGGAGCGCTCACTACTCGGCCCGCGCCACAATCAGATCGATTGACTCGCCGACCGTCTTGAGCTCTTTCATATCCTCGCCCTTGAGCACGACCCCGTATTCATCCTCGACCACCTGGGCCAGCTCAACGAGGTCGAGCGAGTCGATATCGAGTTCCTCAAAGGTGGCGTCGCGGGTGATCTGGCTCGCATCGGGACCGAAGCTGGCGAGCGTCTCGATCACGCGGCTTTCGACCTGTTCGCTGGTGACTGCTGGCATCTGGGATTGCTCCTCTGGTTTGTCGGTTGTCAGGCGGCGAGTCCGCCGTCGACGGTCAGTACGGCACCGGTGACGTAACTTGCCTCATCGGAGGCTAGGAAGCGAACACAGGCCGCCACTTCCTCCGGAGTTCCCGCTCGCCGGGCTGGCACCTGCGCGAGCAGGTCCGTCGACACCTCCGCCGTCATGTCGGTATCGATCCAGCCCGGAGCTACCGCGTTGATCGTGATCCCTCGCCGCGCCACCTCAACCGCGGCGGTTTTCGTCAGCGCGATCAGCCCGGCTTTCGCCGCAGCATAGTTCGCCTGACCGGGATTGGCGCGCAGCGCCACGACCGACGAGATGTTGACAATCCGCCCCGAGCGTGCCCGCAACATCGGCTTCAGTGCCCGGCGCGTGAGCCGGAACGCGGCGGTCAGGTTCGTGTCGAGCACCGCGGCCCACTCGTCGTCGCGCAGCGAGGGCGTGAGGTTGTCCGCGGCGATCCCGGCGTTGTTGACCAGGGCCAGCACAGGGCAAGCGAACTGAGACTCGAGCGCCTCAAACAGCTCGTCGGCAGCGCCCGGATCGGCCACGTCGGCGCCGAGCGCCACCGCGCGGGCGCCCGCGCGCTCGATCTCCGCCACCACGGCCTCCGCGCCCGCTTGGTCGGCCCGATAGTTGACACCGACCGGCCAGCCGTCGCGGGCGAGCGCCCGGGCGATCGCGGCTCCGATCCCGCGCGAGGCGCCGGTGACCAGGGCACAGCCCTCACGGCGAGGCGCCGGGTCAGGCATTGACCAGCTCCACGTCCCGGAGAGTCCGCTTGGCCAGACCGGTGAGGATCTGCCCCGGCCCCACTTCGACGAACCGATCGGCGCCCAGCCGCTGCAGCGCCAGCATCGTCTCACGCCAACGCACCGGCATCGTGAGCGCGTCGAGAAGTCCGCGCCGCACGTCGTCGAACGGCTCAGCGGTGACCGCCGAGAGCACGGGAACGCGTGGCGGGCCAATCTCCACCCGCTCGAGCGCCGCTGCGAACTCAGGCGCGGCCGAAGCCATCATCGGCGAGTGAAACGCCCCCGTGACCGGGAGCTCCAGCGCGCGCAGACCGAGCGCTTTGGCGTGCTCGGCGGCTGCGGGCAACGCGTTGCGGGCGCCGGAGAGCACGACCTGCTGGGGAGAGTTGTCGTTCGCGACCGCCAAACCATGGGCGCCCGCGATCTCGGCCGCCCGCTCGGCGGCGCCCGAACCCAGCAGCGCCACCATTCCGCCGTCCCCGGCCCGCTCGCCGGCTTCGTGCATCAGGCGGCCACGCAACGCCACCAGCTCGAGTCCGTCGCGCTGGGCCAGGCTCCCGGCCGCGACCAGCGCTGCGAGTTCGCCAAGCGAGTGGCCCGCCATCAGGTCGCCCTGCGGTCGGCCGAGCGCCATCCACCCGGCCAGGCTGGCGCAGAAGATCGCCGGCTGGGCAAAGTTGGTGCCCTCCCCGGCGCGCGGAAACGGATCCTCGCCCACGACCTCGACAGCGATCGACAGCAGCTCAGGAGCGACCTCGACCACGAGGTCGCGCATCTCAGGCGTCTGGCTGCCCTGCCCGGGGAACAGGATTGCGGTCAGTGAACTCATGCGTGTGTAGCTACTCAGAAGACGCGGCGCAGATACAGCCCTGACTCGCACTTCCCCCCGTTCGGGGGGAGCGGAACCGACGCTGCGCGGCGGCGTCGTTCCCACGCGTTCCGGGGAGCCCGATCAGCCCAGCAACCCCATCCGCTGCGCCCGCTGGACTGCCTCGGCCCGGTTGCGCGCCGTCAGCTTCCGATACAGAACGCTCGTGTGCTCCTTGACCGTATGCGGAGACAGGAACAGCCGCTGCGCGATCTCGCGGTTGGTCGAACCGGCCGCGATCAGATCGAGCACCTCGTGCTCACGCTCGGTCAGCAGCGGTGCCGGCTGCTCGGCCTTGGGCGCGAACATCGTCATCCCGAGCCCCACCATCCGCACCGCACGGGCCACATCGCGGGCTTCCCAGTCCTTCGATACGAACCCCGAGGCACCGGCCGCCCGGGCGGCCGCCGGCGACATTCTGCCCGCGCCCGAGATCAACAGGACGCGCGTGGAGGGCGAGGCCTGGCGAATCGACTCGCACACGTCGGCGCCGGACTCGCCGACCAGGAACAGGTCGACGAGGGCCACGTCGGGCGCGAACCGGCGCACCAACTCCAGCGCCTCGGCGCCGGTGCGAGCGGCCAGGCAGCGCTCGACCCACGGCTGTTCTCCGAGCAGGACGCGAAAGCCCCAATGCACGACATCGTGGTCGTCGACGACCAGCACCCGCAGGCGCCGCTCGGAGATCGGATCGGTCGGGAGCGTCGGGGTCATCACGACGCGTCCCGCTTCAGCGGCACGACCAACCGCACCCGCCACAGGCCGGGCCCCGGGGAGCCGAACTCGACCACTCCCCCGTGCTGGAGGGCCTCGAATGCGGCCAGGCGCAGGCCCATGCCGGCCCCCCGGGCGCCCGCGCGCACGCCGTCGTTGCGGACCTCGAGCGTCACCGTGTCCTCGTCGCGCGAGACCGCCACCTCGACACTCGAGGCAGCGGCGTGCTTGGCGATGTTGCGCAGCGCCTCGGCGAGCACCGACTGGGCCAGCGGCTCGACATCCGCGGGCACGCTGACGTCCTGGGGCCAATCGACGCGGACCGACGAGCCGGGGGCGCCGGCGACCCGGTCGAGCTCGGCCGCGAGCGTGGTCCCGGTCTCCGGCGGCAGCGGGGCCAGCGGCCGCTCGAGCGCCCGGCGCAGGTCGCTCAGCGCCTGCTGCATCTCGACGCGGCACCGTTCGCGCTCCTCCGAGCCCAGCGGCTTCTCGGCGCTCAGCGCGAGCGATACCCCGAACAGCCGCTGCATCACCCGCTCGTGGATCTCGCGCGCCAGTTCGAGCCGCTCGCCAAGCCGACGCGTGCGCTCCTGCTGACGCGTCGCGTTGCGCGCCGTGGCCACCAGCGCCGCGGTCTTGCCGAGCGTCCACAACAGGTGGCGCTCGCCGTCGGAGAGCTCGAACCGCCCACCGCCACGATCCGCGCAGATCACGCCGTAGGAGCGACCGGCGGCGCTGAGCGGGGTGCAGACGAGCGTGGTGATGCCCAGCAATTGGGCGTACTCGGGCGGAACCGCCTCCTCGATTCGATCTGAGACCACCACCACCTCGTCCTCGAGCAGCGCGCGCTGAGCGATCGGAGTGTTGACGAGCGTCGGGCGTAAGCCGGCCAGCTGCGAGAACGACGTGCCATGCGCCCCCACCGCGCGGACCCGCCGGCGCGCGGTGTCGGCCATGAAGATCGCCGCGCGCCGCATCGTGGTCAGCCGGCAGATGGCTTCGCAGATCCGATCGTAGAACTCGGTCGAGGAGGTGTCGGTGTCGAGCTCGGCCAGCAGCTCGACGAACACCTCGATCGGCTCCACGCCGGCGAACAGCGACGGCCGCTCGGCAGTGGCACCGGAGCGCGCGGCGCTCGCGCCCCCTCGCTCGACGCTCACCCCGTGCTCACCGGCAGCTCATAGCGCCGGCGAATGTCATACAGGGTCGTGCGCTCCGCCGCCGGGCGGCCGGCGCGGTGGGCTGCGGCGATCAGGTCCTCGGGCTCGAGCATGACGCCGTGGTAGCTGCCGGCCATGCGCGATATCGACTCCTCCATCAGCGTGCCCCCGAGGTCGTTGACTCCCCACCGCAGCGCCTCGGTGGCAGCATCGAGGCCCATCTTCACCCAGCTGGCCTGGAGGTTGCGCACGGTGGTGCCGAGCGCGAGCCGGAACGCGGCGGTGTGCTTGAGGTTCTCGGCTTCGGAGATCTCCTGCACCCCATGGGTGCGACCCAGCAGCGTGTGGAAGGGAATGAACGACAGCGGCACGAACTCGGTGAAGCCGCCGGTGCGCTCCTGCAGCTCGCGCACCACCCGCATGTGCTCGGCCAGCTCCCACGGCTCCTCGATGTGGCCGAACATCACCGTCACGGTCGACCGGATCCCCTCGGCGTGCGAGGCCTCGATGATCTCCAACCATCTGGCCACCGGCAGCTTGTTCGGTGAGATGCGCTCACGCACGCCGTCGTGGAGTACCTCGGCGGCGGTCCCGGGGGTCGAGCCGAGCCCGGCCTGTTTGAGGCGCCCGAACACCGTGCGCGGAGGCAGTCCGCTGACGTCGCACATGTGCGCGATCTCCATCGGCGAGTACGCGTGCAGGTGGAGCTCGGGCGCGAGCTGCTTGGCGAAGCGCAGCCATTTCTCGTAATCCTCGAGCCCCCAGTCCGGATGGATCCCGGACTGCATGCAGATCTCCGTCGCGCCGGCATCAATCGCCTCGCCGACCCGGCGGGCGAATTCCTCCTCGGAGTGCACGTAGGCGTCGGGTGAGCGACGGGCCTGGCCAAAGCCACAGAAGGCGCAGCCGACGATGCAGATGTTCGAGACGTTGATGTTGCGGTTGACGACGAACGTGACCGTGTCACCGGCAAGCCGGTGGCGCAGCTCATCAGCGGCGCTGCGCATCTCCTCGATCACCTCGGGCCGCTGCTCGG
>Ga0302229_10002731_pt1 | contig 12561 bp, 10 predicted proteins | sample II_Palsa_N1_3_FD_193518 | JGI IMG/M metagenome (GOLD analysis project Ga0302229, IMG submission 193518) | Peat permafrost microbial communities from Stordalen Mire near Abisko, Sweden - II_Palsa_N1_3 | ecosystem: Environmental > Terrestrial > Soil > Palsa > Peat permafrost | place: Sweden...
ATGCGGACCGTCGCCTCGGCACGCACCTTCCCCTGGCCAAGGCTCTTTTCCAGCATCTCCTCGACCGCGCGTGACAGCCGCGTTTCGGTGGCGTGGCGCACTTCCTCGGTACTGAGCCCCTCGGCGGCCGGCCCGGTCGGCTCGCCGGCACGCGCCAAAAGATCGCCACGGCTGTCGACCACCGCGATATTCTTCGGCCGCAAGCCGGGCACCGCGGCGGCGACCAGGTTGAGGATGGCCTGGATCCCCTCGCGGTCGAGCTGCGCCGCGCCGCTCATTGTCAGCAGTACTGACGCTTGGGCGTCCTGCCGGTCGCGCGCGAAAGGTTCGCGCCGCGGCAGTACCAGATGCACCCGAACCGCGCGTATCCCGTTGATCGCGCGGATGGTGCGATCCAATTCGCCCTCGAGCGCGCGGGTTTCGTTGATCTGCTGTTGGAACTCGGTGGCGGCGAGCCCGTCGGAGCGGTCGAAGATCTCGTATCCGACGGACCCGCCGGAGGGCAGACCCTCCTTGGCGAGCCCGACGCGGGCCTGCGCGACCTGATCGGCCGGCACCAATACCTGGGTGCCGCCGCTGGCGACTCGGTAGGGGATATGCTGGCGGGTAAGTTGATCGACCATCTGTCCTGAGTCCCGCAGGTCCAGATCGCCGTACAGCAGCGCCATCGGCTCGGTGCCGCCGCGCAGGGCCAGCAGCGCAAACAGACCGAGCATGCCAAGGGCCACGCCACCCAGGGCTGCGAGCCGTGCGATGCCAAGCGCCTTCAGCCCGTCGAGCAGGGTATTCATGCGGTGCTTGCCATGTGGCTGGCCGTGACGGCCAATGGCCCGGGTCTGTGCATATGCGGCCGATTCCTGGCGGCGTGGCGTCCTGCCGTAAGGCGCACAGTGGCAGCCGAGGCTTAGCGGGTGGTTAACAGGGCGGCAGCTTCTGCCGGGCTTGGATCGGGCGAAGCACGGTTTGTATCGCAGTATTGCGGGATATTTTAGCCTCCCAATACACCGGCCAACAGAATATTCGTCCGTTTTACCGCGGCCGCATAGGCGCTCCTATCATTCTGCAAGGGTAATTGGTCAACAACCACCGTTTACACGGTCGGTTAGTAGTGTGAATGTCACGCCGTCGTGTAACGTGCCGGGTCGATCATCCCACAACATCGGATCAAGCATCCCACAACCGGTCATGCACCGGGGAGCGCACACATGCGAAAGCTACTGATCGTCGATGACGACGCCGGCCTCACCAAAGCCTATGCGCGCATTGGTACCGACGCGGGCTTCGAGGTGCTCGTGGTGAACGACCCCCTCAAGGCGACCGAGGCTTTCCTGGCGTTCAAACCCGATATCGCGGTGATCGACATGATCATGCCGGAGAAGGACGGCATCGACGTGTTGAACGAGATGCTGCTGACCGGCGTGCCCACCCGCTTCATCGTCACCTCCGGCTACGGCGATGCGATGCTGCGATTGGCCGAGGGCGTCGCCAAGTTCCATTCCAGCGGTCGGGTGTCGGTACTCAAGAAGCCAATCCGCCGCGCACAGCTGGAAAAGCTATTGGCCGAGGCGCCGACGGTCTGACCGCGAGGTCAGTCGGACCGGGTTGGGCGGACCGGGTTGGGCGGACCGGGTTGGGCGGACTAGGTCGGCGGTCCAGGTCGGGAAGCTAAATGGCTTGTGCGTGAATGTTTCGTGCAGGAACCACTTACGCGCTGAATATGACGTTTCTCGTTGTAACCGAAGTCGATCCGCGGACGGTTCGTATGGCCGGTCGCGCGGGACCGCCTCGCGACCGCGGGCCAAATTCTCGGAAACGGCCGGACGGGCGGGACTCCGGACGAGCAGACCTCCAGACGGGCAGGATCGGCACCTGCCACGCAGCACGGCCGCAGCTGCCGCGCCGGTGTTTAGTTTGCTACCGTTTCGACAGCGCTGAACGGGACCGTCAGTCCGCCCATCTGCAACTGCATGCCGCTGCTGAGGCTCAGCACGCCCGTGGCCGTTCCGGTCACCGTGAACGGCAGCGCGGTCGTCGTGCCGGCGGCATTGGTGCCCACCACTGCGACGTTGTACGCCCCGTCAGGCAGCGTGGTTCCCGCGTTGTTGGTGCCGTTCCAGGTCCAGGTGTTCTGTCCGGTCGTCGCGTTCAGCGCGGTGCCATACAGCTGATTGCCGTGGGAATCGGTGACCGCGATCGTCACCGGCCCCGCAGTGGGGTCGGTGAAGTTCAGCGTTCCGCTGCTATTCTGCAGTGCGATCTGATTCGACTGCACGGTGACCTCCTTGCCGGTCATCGACGTGCCCTGCATCGTCTCGCCTGCCTGCGTGAGCTGGATAAGCTGCGTCAGGCTCGAGTTGGTGTTGATCTGCTGCTCGACACCGGAGAACTGGACCAACTCCGTGGTGAACTCATTGGTGTCCATCGGACTGGTGGGATCCTGGTTCTGCAACTGGGTCATCAGCATCTGCAGGAAATCGTTGAAGTTACTGCTGAGCGCGACCAGCGGGTTGGCGGTGGCCGCGTTGGTCGCGCTCGACGCGCTGCTCGCCGCGGCGCTGGCTGCGGCGGCCGCAGCGTTGGAGGCTGCGGTGGCCGCGGCCAACGCGGTGCTCTGCTGAGAGGTGATGGCGGCGAGGCTCATGGCAATGGATCCTGTCGGGTCGCAAGCGTGAGGTCAGGCGGTGATGTCGATCCCGATGCGCTGCCAGCGCATCGGGTTAGGCGGCGGCATTGATGCGGCGTTGCCCGGATCGCTGTCGTCCGGTGCGGCCGCTCCCCGCTTCGAGCCATTGGGGGCCGCGCCATTGGGGGTCGAGCGGTCGTTGCCCGAGGATTGGTCGAACCCGCTTGCGTGGCGCGACAGGCTGTCGGCGTCCTGGCCGCTGAGGTGAAAGCTGAGGGTCCGTCCCTCGGACGGCACGCCGGCCTGATCGAGCGTGTGCTGCAGTTGCGCCTGGTCGCGCACCAGCAGGCTGAGGGTCTCCAGCCGGCTTGCGGTGACCTCGACATGCGCGGGGGCCTCGACCGGGCGGTCGATGCGGACCTGAACGGTTCCGAGGTCGGCAGGCTCTAGCCGCAGGGTCATCCGCTGGGTGCCGGTTGCGGAAGTCGCGAGGTTCAGCAGCGCGGGGGCCACCTGGCTGGCCGGGGCGGGGTGGGTGCCCAGTGGGGTGCCCGATGGGGTGCCCGCTGTGCCGAGCGGGATCGGGGGCGGCGATGCAGCCGCGGCGGCGGACGGCGCTGGTGGGGCCGCAGATGCGGTCAACGCCTGAACTGCCATGTCGGTGGCTGCGGGCAAGGAAGCTAGAGTGAGCGCCGGCACTTGCGACGGGTCGGTTGGCGCGCCGATGACCGCCCCCCCGGCATCGGCCTGCGGGGTGCCGACCAGGGGGGTGCTGGCCAGAGGAGAGCGAGCCGGGGAAGTGCCGTTTTGGGGAGTGCCGACCTGGGACGCGGCGCTCTGGTGACAGTCGGTCACCGACGCCGGCGCCCCAAGCGAAGCCGAGGCGTCGCCGCCATGACCCGACCACGCGACAGGATTGGCGCCCGCCGAACCAACCGATGGAACCAGCGCGCCGGCAGCGGCGATCGCATCCGGGCCAGGCGAAGTGGCCGCGGTGCCAGATGTGGTCAGATCGGTCTGGGTCTGCTCCCGAGGCGTCCCCTGCCGCGACTTTGGCGTCGCCGTGGGGCGCGAGCCCGCCGGAATGGGCGATGTCGGGACGGACCCTGCGACCGTGACCGTTGACGGAACCGGGATCGTCGCCGGTGCGCCGAATGAGCCGGGTTGGGTGATGGCCTGGCTTGAATCCTGGGCAACCGGCGCGATGCCAGCGGGATCGGTGCGGTCCGGCCCGATAGCCACAGCGTTGCGACCTTGCAGGTGAGCGGTCGCTGCTGAAGCGGTCTGGGGTAAGCTCGAGGCCGAATCCGTGGTGGCGCTTGGCGGCTGTACCGGAGGTTGCGCGCCAGCTTTGCCCTGGGCGGCAACCTCGGATGATGCACCTGCGGCAAGCCGGCCTGCCAGCACAGGGCCGCCCGCAGGCGAGGCATGCGGCGCAGCGACCGGCCCCCCGGTGCCTGGGGACGCCAGAGCCGCGGTTGTGGCGGCTGGGTCGAGCGGGCCGGTGGCGACAGGCGGATCGGCCGCTCCTGCGAAGCACGGATCGGCGGTTGCCAAGCCTTCGGCGGACAGGCCTAGCGTGTCGATGGCATTGCTCTGGATCGGCAATCCGGTTGCAATTTGCCCGGCCGCCGTTTGCCCGGCCGCTGTTTGCGTTTTGCCCGCGCCGGCCGGCTGGCTGCGGTGAACCGATCCGCTCGGGCTCGGTGCGGCTGGATCGGCCGAGACTGCCATAAGGGTGGATTGGATAACTGCCACGGCTGCCCCGCTCGGGATCGCCGTGCCAGGCTCGGCTGTTGGCGCAGTTGGATCAACGGGAACCGCCCCGGGAACCAATACGGCACGGATCGCCGCCCCCGGGATCGCGGCCTCTCGGATAGCCGCCCCGGGGATGGCTTTGCCCGGAACTGGTGCCCTCGGGACTGCTGCCGCTGCCTTAGGGACGGCCGCGTTGCCCTGCGTCCGGTATACCGCAAGGATCGTGGCGAAGCCGTTCGGCGATGTTTCCGAGACACCGCCGATCGCGCCGGCTTTTGGCGCCGGCGTCGACGTGATCGGATCGAACAGCGTAATTGGGTTGCCAGACACGGATGCGACCTCCACGCCCCGTGCTGCAAGCCGTGGGCCATTCGGAAAACTCGCGTGGTTGCGTCGGTCGCATGCCGATGGACGGCCGCACACGGCAGGATATGCCGGGCTCAATGTGCCGGGCGGCGACCGGCGCCGCGTGTCCGATCACTGGAATCGTGGGATTTCCGAGCGCTTCAGGCTGGCACGCTTCATGCGACGCCTGTCGCGAGCGTTACCCGTTCGATGCATCGCCAGCTTAAGTTTCGCAGGAGTTTCCTATGTCTCTGTTCGGCGCCCTGAACACCGCGGTCAGCGGCTTGTCTGCCCAGTCCGCTGCGTTCGGCAACATCAGTGAAAATGTCGCGAACAGCCAGACCACCGGGTACAAGGGCGTCGATACCAGCTTCATCGACTACCTGACCACCAGCACGGCGACCGACAACGAGCCAGGATCGGTGAGCGCGCTGCCCAACTACACCAACAACGTTCAGGGCACGATCTCCCAGAGCAGCAATCCGTTGGCGATGGCGATCTCCGGCCAGGGGTTCTTCGCGGTCTCCGAAACGTCCGGCTCCAATGCGACCGGGGTGACGCAGTTCAACCCGCAGACCTACTACACCCAGGCCGGCGACTTTCAGATGAACGACAGTGCCTACCTGGTGAACGGCGCGGGTCAGTATCTGCAGGGCTGGACGGTCAATCCGCAAACCGGCGTCGCCGATCAGTCGACGCTCGCGCCGATCCAGATCACACAGACCCAGTTCAATCCGGTTCCCACCTCCAGCATCTCTCTGTCGGCCAACCTGCCGGCCACCCCGGCGACGAACACACCGGTCTCGTCACAGATCCAGGTCTACGATGCGCTTGGCAACGCGCAGACGCTCACGCTCGCCTGGACGCAGAACGTGACAGCCGCGACACCGCCGGTCGCCATCCCGAATGATTGGACGGTGACGATCACCTCGCCCACCGCCACGCCAACGACGCTCGGGACCGCCGAGGTACTATTCGGCGCGGCCAGCGCGAACACCGTTCCGGCCGGCACGATCGGCAGCTTCGGCACACTCACGGGTGGCGTCACGGCGACGACCTATGCCGCCAATCAGCCGGCCTCGCTGACGCTGACCACCAATTTCGGCAGCGGGAGCCAGGCGATCAACCTGAACATGGGTGATTTCGGCGAGGCGAACGGCGTGACGCAGTTCGCCGGCACGACTTATGCGCAGGGCAGCCTGTCGCAGAACGGCGTGGCGCCGGGCGCTTTCACCGGCATTTCCATCACCGCCGCGGGCGACGTTATTGCCAATTACAACAACGGACAGACCGAAACTGTCGCACAGGTGCCGATCACCACGTTCTCCGCGCCTGACTCGCTGCAAAGCCAGAACGGTCAGGCCTTCACCGCCACCACCAATTCAGGCAACCCGATCACGCAGGCCGAGGATTCCAACGGCGCCGGCAGCCTGGTCATCGGCTCGGTGGAAAGTTCGAACGTCGATATCGCGACGCAGTTCAGCTCGTTGATCGTGGCGCAGCAGGCCTATGGCGCGAATGCCAAAGTGGTCACCACCGCGGACCAACTGCTGCAAACCACAATCAACATGTTGCAATAAGCCGTGTCGGCCGGTCCCCCCGGATACTTGCGGCGATGAGCCTGCTTGGCGCCATCTCGATTGCCACCGGCGGGCTGGCGAACGTCAGCGCGCAGCTTGCGCTGGTGTCGCACAACGTCGCGAACGCCAGCACGCCGTCCTATTCGGTGGAAAGCATCGAAAGCTCGAGCGTGACCGCCGGCGGTGTCGGCATGGGCGTCATGACCGGGCCCGCGGTGCGCAGCATCAATCAGGCGCTGCAGGCCGCGACGCTGCAACAGAACGCGACGGTCGCCGGACTGCAGACCACGCAGGCCGCGTTGCAATCGATCGACGCACTCAGCGGCACGCCCGGCCAGGCCAGCGACCTCGGCAGCCTGCTCGGCGACGTGCAAAACCAGTTCTCCACCTTGCTGACGGATCCGTCGAATGCCACGCAGCAGAGCGCGGTGGTCGGCAGCGCCGCGACGCTGGTCCAGGGCATCAACACACTGAGCGACGGCTACACCACGCAGCGCCAGACGGCGGAGAACAACATCGTCTCCGAGGTCGGTGCGGTGAACACCGCGCTGAGCACCATCGGCGCGCTGTCCACCCAGATCATCGCGTTGCAGGCTGGTGGCGAGAGCACGGCCGATCTCGAGAACCAGCGTGATGCGACGGTGCAGGGCCTGTCGCAACTGCTGAGCGTCAACGTCATGACCCAGCCAAACGGCAACATGGTGGTGAGCACCGCGAGCGGCACCACACTGCCGACAACCGGTTCGCCAGGGCCGCTGTCGGTCACCGGCGCCAACGTGCAGCCGGGGTCGTATTATCAGAGTGGCGCCGCCGGCAGCACGATCGGTGCGATCACGCTGGGCGAGGGCACCCTGGGCGGTGTCGATGTGACGCAGCAAATGACCGGCGGGCAGCTTGGCGCCAACATCACGCTGCGCGATACCACCCTGCCGACCTACCAGGCGGGGCTCGATGAGTTCTCGCAGAACATGGCGAGCCAATTTTCCGCCCAGGGGCTGACGCTGTTCACCGATCCGAACGGCGACGTTCCGGCCGGCGGCGGCAGTCCGGTGCAGTCCGGCTATGTCGGCTTCGCCGCCGAGATCCAGGTGAACCCGACGGTGCAGGCCAATCCGTCGCTGGTGGTCAACGGCACCACTGCGATCGCCGGCAGCCCGACGGCGGCCAGCGCCTTCACGCCCAATCCGACCGGCGGGCCGGCGGGCTTCACCACGCTGATCACCCGTGTGCTGAACTACGCACTTGGCGCCGACGCGCAGAGCGGCGTGGCGCAGCCGGCGGCGAACACCATTGGCCTCGGGGCCTCCGGCACGTTGACCGCGCCCTACGTCGCGCCGGCAACGCTGGGTGCCTTCGCGACCGCGCTTACCGGCGAGGAGGCGAACGACAGCGCCAACACCACCGGTCAGCTCAGCACCGAGCAGGCGGTGCAGACCACATTGAACACGCAGCTCACGTCGCAGACCGGCGTCAACCTCGATCAGCAGATGTCGTTGATGATCCAGCTGCAGAATGCGTATGGCGCCAACGCCAAGGTGATGGACGTGGTGCAGAACATGTTCACGCAGTTGCTTGATATGGTTTCGTCATGACCGGAGGCCATCCATGAGCGGCGCCATCAGCGCAACCGGCCAATCCGATGCCGGCTGGATGAGCGGCCTGATCGCCGATGCCGCCACGGTACGCCAGAAGATGGAGACGCTGACCAACCAGGTGAGTACCGGGCTGGTCAGCAACACCTATGCCGGGCTTGGCAGCGGGACCGCGGTTTCGCTCGATCTCAACCCGGAGATCGCCAACATGGCGACCTGGCAAAGCAACATCAACCAGGCCACCGGCACGATGGGGGTCACGCAAACCGTGATGACCCAGTTGCAGTCGATCGCGTCCAGCTTTTATTCGCAGGTCAATTCGTTGAATACGACGGATGGCGCGAACGTGGACGTGCTGGCTGCCTCGGCACAGAGCGCGTTGCAACAGGTGGCCGGACTACTCGATACGACGGATGGAAACACATACGTATTCGGGGGTGCGGATTCGACCAATCCGCCGGTGCCCAATCCGGACCAGATCCTGACGTCGGGTTTGTATACGCAGATCAACAGCGAGGTCGGCGGCCTGGCCGCCAACGGCGCGGCGACAACCACTGCGGCGACCTTGGCGACGGCATCATCGGATGCCGCGGGAACGTCGCCCTTCTCGGCCTATATGTCGCAGCCGGCGGCGGCCTTGCAGGCGGATACGCCGGTGGTGCAGGTCGGCCAGGGCCAGATCGTGCAGATCGGCCTGCTGGCGAGCGCCAACAGCGCGGCGACCTCGACCGGCAGCTCGACGACGGGGTCCTACATGCGCGACCTGATGCGCGCGCTGGCCACCATCGGGTCGATGAGCTCTTCGCAGACCAGCGCCAGCGGCTTCCAGGGACTTGTGCAGGACACCAGCAGCAGCCTGCAGGGCGTGATCACGGCGATGGCGGGCGACGTCGGCGTGCTGGGCAATACCCAGGCGGCATTGACCGCCACGCAGACCCAGTTGGCCGATACCTCGACCGCGCTGACAACGCAGGTGTCCGGCGCGCAGAACGTCGATATGGCGCTGACACTTTCGAATCTGACGCTGGTGCAAACGCAGATGCAGGCATCCTACCAGGTGATCGCCGGCATGAGTGCGCTCAGTCTCGTGAAATTCCTGCCGGTATGAGCGGCACGCTTCACCAAGCGTTAACTCAGAGTCGTCAGGATTGGCTTGACCCGCAAAACGCGAGCCTATCCGTAACATTGTGGACCAAAGGTAAGACACCATGTCCAGTACACTAGACTCCGTTAACACCAACGTCGGCGCAATGATCGCGCTCGACTCACTGAACGCGACCAACTCGTCGCTCAATGCGGTTCAGAAGCAGATCTCCACGGGCTACCGCGTAGCGGACGCCGTCGACGACGGCGCGGCCTATGCCGTGGCGCAGTCGGTCCGCTCCACGGTCGGTGCACTGGGCACCGCCAATCAGCAGCTCGGCAGCACACAGGGGCTGCTGTCCACCACCAGTTCGGCGCTGAACGACGTGTCGAACCTGATGGCGAGCATGCGCGATGTGCTGGTAAGCTTGGCAAACGGCGCGACCACGGGCAACGAACGCACGCAGTACGAATCACAGTACAATTCGCTGCTCAGCAACGTCAAAAGCGACGTGCAGGATGCCTCCTACAACGGCCAGACGCTGATCGGCAATATCACCGGCAGCAGCGGCACCTACTCCAGAATTGCTGTGGTCCGGAACGAGGTGGGATCGACCTACGGCATCGGCACGTTCAGCGGTTCCTCGGTGTATGGCTCGCTCGCCTTCACTTCCACGCAGCTCAATGGTGCCTCGACGGTCGCCGCGCTGATCACCGCCTCGGGCACGTTCATCAACCAGTCCAACTCCGTCAGCTCGGCGATGAACACCTATGGCTCGTCCACCAACTACGTCAACAACCAGGTTAGCTACAACAGCGATAAGATGAACTCGTTGAATGCTGGCCTCGGCGCGTTGGTGGACGCCAATCTTGCGCAGGAATCGGCACTGTTGCAGTCGCTGCAGATCAAGCAGCAGCTCGGCACACAGTCGCTGACCCTGGCTACGCAGACACCGCAGATGCTTCTCACCCTGGTGAAGAACGCATAGCCGTGATTTAGGGGCGGGCAAAAACGCCTGCCCCGTTTCGCGTGATGCATGCTGGCAAGGTAAGAAAGCACCCATGTCGAATCTGGTCTTGGAACTGCGCCAGGGCGAAATGATGATCGTCAACGGCGCGCCGATCCGCTTCCGTACCAAGTCGCGAATCGAACTGACCGCCAAAGCGCGATTTCTGTTCGGCAAGCAGATCATGCCGCCGGAGCAAGCCGACAGCCCGGCCCGGCGGATCTATTTCGCCCTGCAATCGGCCTATATCGGCAACGACGACGAACGTGGGCCAGGTCTGGTCACCGCCCGGGATCTAGTTTCGGCGTTCAAGGACGCAACAACTTCGGCGCTCGCGCGTGAGATCCTGGATGAGGCGCTGGCCGCTGCGGAAGCCGACGACTGTTATCGTGCACTGAAGCTCGCACGACGGATCATCCGTCACGAAGACGCCGTGCTCGGTCGCGTCGCCTCGATCGCCACACCACCCCAGCAGGAGCCACAAGACGCATGCGGACCATGACCCAGGCGGCCCGTGCCTACGGAACCGCCGCCACCCACCGCAGCCAGCGTGAGCAGGAGGCTGACGTCTTCCGCTACACCAATGGCTCGCTGAAGGTGGCACGCGACGCCAATCCGATTTCGCGATTGCGTGCACTCGCCGACAATCGTCGGCTCTGGCGCACCGTCAGCGACCTGATGAGCGATCCCGAAAGCGAACTGCCGGTGGAATTGCGTGCCTCGATCCTGTCGGTCGGGCTCGCCGTGCAGCGCGAGATGGATCAGGAACGACCGAATTTCGACTTCCTGATCGGAGTCAACCAGAACATGGCCGAAGGGTTGTCGACGATGCCGGAACGCGCCGGGACCTGAACGCGCCGGGGCCTGAACGCGCCGGGGCCTGAATGCGTTGGGCCTTGACCGCGCTGGGGCCCGAACGCGTTGGGCGTGGACCGCGCTGGGCCTTCAACGCGCTCGGGCCGGAATGCACGGGACGCAATACGGCAGGCGATTCAGAAATGTGGGCAAACGAGCCGGGCAGGAGTGCGGGAATGGCCACCACAATCGGCCGCTATCTCATCACCCGGTATGCCGGGATCACCGCCTGTGCCGGCGAGGCCTGCGGCGCAGGTCCGGGATTTGTGGTGACCCACCAGCCGGAGGTGACCAGCGCCATCGCCAAAGGACCTTCGGTGTGATGCGGTTCGCCGTGTGACGCGCCCGCCAGCGTGACGCGACACACTGCGTGACGCGACCCAGGGGCGTGACGCGACCCAGGGGCGTGACGCGACCCAGGGGCGTGACGCGACCCAAAGCGTGAGGCGTCGGCGTTTTGATCGCAAAAACCCACGAATTCCGCTCAAAAGGAGCCCCGCATGGACATGTTCGATACCACTGCCGATCCGGAGACGTTGACCAGGCGTGCGGACGAACTGCTTGGTGCGCAGCGCCCTGGCGCGGCACGTGCGCTGTTGGCCGCGGCCCAGCGCCTGGCACCACGCGCACCGCGGACGGCCTCGCTCGCCGCGCGGATGGACATGCGCGAGGGCAATCCAGCCGCGTGTCTTGCTGCACTCGGACAGGCAATCACCCTGGCACCGCGTGCGGACCTGCTCATGCTGCGCGCGGATGCCCGCAGGCAAATTGGCGATCTCGTCGGTGCAGCGTCCGACGCAGCCGACGCGGTGATCCACGACCGGCTCAATCCCGCCGCGAAAGCGCTGCTCGGCGTGCTGTTGGTGGAACTGGGCCGGCCGGAGGACGCCGTGCTGTGTCTCACCGAGGCGGTCAAAGCCGTGCCCGCCAATCCGGCATTTCGTGAGGGCCTCGCCGGCGCGCTGGCGGCGGCGAGGCAGCCCGTCGCGGCGGCCGCGACCTATGCTGCCGGGATTGTCGCGGCGCCCGGCAGCCTGGCGCTACGCAACGCCGCGATCATGCTCGCCCTGCGCGGCCGCCATTTCGCCGCCGCCATTACGCTGGCCGATGCCGCCTGCGCGGTGGGGATCGCTGATGTCACCACCTTTGGGCTGAAGGGGCATGCGCTGTCGAACCTCGGCCGGCACGAGGCCGCTGCCGACGCCTATGCCGACGCGCTGAAGTTGGGACCGGAAGACGCAACCATGCGCCGGATAGCCGCCACCCCGAAAATCCGCCCCGACGCTACGCGTGCGCCGGTCGATTACCTGCGCAGTGTTTTCGACGGTTATGCTGATGATTTCGATACCCATTTGATCAGCCTCGGCTATCGCATCCCCGGCGTCATGCGCGGCGCGGTATGCAAGCATCTGCTGAACGGCCCCGACTCGGCGTGCGACAACGGCGCGGCGCCCCGCAAGCCCGTCGCGGGGTCACCGCCGGAAATGCAGGGGGCAATTCAAGCCGGGCTCCGTGGACAGATCGGACCCGTGCTGGACCTTGGGTGCGGCACCGGGTTGGTCCCGGTCGCGTTGAGCGATCTGCCGCTCGGTCCCTGGGTTGGTGTCGATCTCGCACCGAAAATGCTGGAGCGGGCCGCGGCGAAAAAGCTCTACGCGGAACTGCACGAGGCCGACATCATCGACTTCCTGAGCGACGATCCGCGGCAATGGAAGCTG
>Ga0302229_10002732_pt1 | contig 12556 bp, 11 predicted proteins | sample II_Palsa_N1_3_FD_193518 | JGI IMG/M metagenome (GOLD analysis project Ga0302229, IMG submission 193518) | Peat permafrost microbial communities from Stordalen Mire near Abisko, Sweden - II_Palsa_N1_3 | ecosystem: Environmental > Terrestrial > Soil > Palsa > Peat permafrost | place: Sweden...
CAGGCACATCGCTCGTCCGCAGCGGCCTGCCGTGCACCGCGGCGGCCACCTCGGCAGCTCGCTGCTGGCTGCGGCTGGCCACCCACAGCCGCCCGGCCCCGGCCTCGCGGAGCAGCCGGGCCCCGAGCTTGCCCGTGCTGCCGGTCCCCACCACCACCGCGTGCCGGGCGGCGAGCCCGCCCAGGTGCGCGGCGGCGAGGTCCAGCCCGGCCCGGACGAGCGAGATGCCTTCGGTGCTGATCGTGGTTTGGGTGCGGGCCCGCTTGCTGGCCCGCAGCGCCGCGTCGATCAGGCCGGTGAGGACCGGTCCGGCGGTTCCCGCTGCCGTGGCCGCGCGGGCCGCGTCCTTGAGCTGGGCGACAATCTGGTCCTCACCGAGGGCCATCGAATCCAGCCCGCACGCGACCGTGAACAAGTGCTCAATCGCCGTGCCGCCGACCCGGATGCGGGCCAGCCGCAAGACCTCCCCGGCCTCAACCCGCCCATGGGCGGCCAGTACGTCCGCGACCGCCCGGGTCACCGGTCCGGCCGGGCCGTGGGTGGCCGCGTAGACCTCGACCCGGTTGCAGGTCGACAAGACGGCCACCTCGTCGACGGACGGCACAGCGTGCAACCTGGCCAGCACACTGCCGCGTTGTGCGGACGGAACGGCCAGCTTCTCGAGTACCTCCGCCGCCGCGATCCGGTGGGAGACGCCGAGACTCACGATCGTCATCGCGGTGGCCGTCCAGTCCCGTGAAATATCCGCGTCCGGGTCGTGGCCGAAGCTCGGCCCGTGCCGCCATGACGCCACGATCAGCTCGCGAGAGCGAGTGGTCGCAGGCTCGGAGCTGGGGTCATTGAGGACGACGGATAGACCTTGCGGATCGTCGCCAGCGCCCAGCACATCCTGGCGACTGCGGTGTCCGGGTGGTCGCCGAACTCGCCGGCCATCCGGGCCGCACAGCCGCCGCTCCCCAGCCGCCGCAGCGTCGTCGCGACGGCGGCGCAGACCTGGTGGGGCGAGGTCGACCCGGAAGGCTGCAGGGTCGACGCGAACAGCGCCTCGGCCCGGACCGTCTCGAACGTGCGCGACATCTCGCATTCGGCAAGCGATGTCTTGGCCGTCGCAATCTCCGCCATGACTCTCGCCTCGCTTCCTTCGACGTGTGCGGCCGCTGGGTTCGCGCCGCATGTTCTCCAGCTTCGCGGTCGGGCCCGGTTATGTCTTCGCGGCCAGCCTCCAGCCCGGCTACCTGCCACCAGGTATGCGGGGATTCCCGCCAGCAATAGGGGCCGCGGGGTCAGCGCCAGCGGCGAAGGGGAAGCTGAACACCAGCCGCGGCGGCCGGCAGGGCTGTCGCCGGTGGCCGTCGGCTGGTTCTTTTAGCGGGTTTCGAGGAACCTGAGGACGGCCAGCACCCGCCGGTGCTCGGTTTCGCTCTCCGGCAGGTCAAGCTTGGTCAAGATAGCCCGGACATGCTTTTCCACCGTGCCCTCGGTGACGAAGATCCGCCGGGCGATCCCCGCGTTCGACGCCCCCTCCGCCATCAACGCCAGCACCTCACGCTCCCGCGGCGACAGCACATCCAGCGGATCCCGCCGCCGCCGCGCCCGGATCAGCTCCTGCACCAGCGACGGATCCACCACCGACCCCCCCGCCGCGACCCGCCCCACCGTCTCGATGAACTGCGCCACATCGGTCACCCGGCTCTTCAGCAGGTACCCCGTCCCCTGCCCCCCCGCCAGCAGCTCCATCGCCTCCTCCACCTCCACATGAGCCGACAGCACCATAATCGCCGTCCCCGGCAGCTCCGCCCGGATCACCCGCGCCGCCTGCAACCCCTCCGTCGCCTGCCCCGGCGGCATCCGGATATCAATGATCGCCACCTCCGGCCGCACCGACCGGACCAGCGCCACCAACTCCGGCCCGCTCCCCGCCTGCCCCGCCACCTCAAACCCCGACCGCGCCAGCAAACTCGCCAGCCCCTCCCGCAACAGCACATCATCATCAGCCAGCACCACCCGGCACCCAGCCCGGCCCGGCACCGCTTCAGCAGCTCCTGGAGGTGTCACCACCCCCCGATTATCGACCACCAGCACCCGCCCGCGGCAGGCACATCGCACATCGCACGTCCCAGCTGTTCCCGCTGCAGCGCGCTGACGGGCGCTGCGCTGTCTAGGCCCGGCCAGCGGCATCCACCAGAGCGCATCCTCCCGTGTCCCCGGCCGCCTCGGCGACCTGCCATGCTGCCTCACCGTCAACGATCCCGCATCGCCGCGGCCCTGTCCTTACCGCAGGCGCCCGGACCGACTACCTGCTAGCCGGTAAGGCCGGATGGCCGCCACCGTCCCCCAACAACGGGGGCTGGCGGCGATGCCGCGCGACACCCCGGCCGGCCAGGCTAACCGTGCATAGGCCCGGCCGGGCAGACCGGCGAGACGGCGATAAGGGAGAACCACGATGACGACTTCTTTGCCCACTACCCGGCTGGGCCGCACCGACATGGAGCTGACCCGGGTCGGGTTCGGGGCCTGGGCTATCGGCGGCGGCGGTTGGGCCTTCGCCTGGGGCTGCCAGGACGACGCCGAGTCGATCGCCGCCATCCGCACCGCGGTGGAGTCCGGGGTGAACTGGATCGACACCGCCGCGGTTTACGGGCTCGGCCATTCCGAGGAAGTGGTGGCCGCCGCGCTGGCCGGCTTCCCCGAGTCGGACCGGCCGTACGTGTTCACCAAGGGGGGCCTGGTCTGGGATCCGGCCGACCGGACCGCGGCGCCGCGCAGGGTGGGCGCCCCGGCCAGCCTGCGGGCCGAGGTCGATGCCTCGCTGCGGCGGCTGCGGGTGGACCGGATCGACCTGTACCAGATGCACTGGCCCGCCGAAGACGGCACCCCGGTGGAGGAGTACTGGCAGGTCTTCGCCGACCTCAAGCGCGAAGGTAAGGTCCGCGCGATCGGGCTGTCCAACCACTACATCTGGCAGCTGGATAAAGCCGAGAGCATCGCGGCCGTGGACGCCATCCAGCCCCAGTTCAGCCTGATCCACCGCGACGCCGCCAACGACGTGCTGCGGTGGGCTGACGAGCACCACACCGGCGTCATCGTCTACAGCCCGATGGCCTCCGGCCTGCTCACTGGCGCCTTCACCGCCGCCCGAGCCGCCACCCTGGACCCCGGCGACTGGCGCCGCGGCCACCCCGACTTCACCGAGCCCGCCCTGACCGCCAACCTGGCCCTGGCCCAGGCGCTGGACCCGGTAGCCGAACGGCACGGCGTCACCCCCGCCGCCATCGCGGTCGCCTGGACCCTGTCCTTCCCCGCCGTCACCGGCGCCATCGTCGGCGGCCGGACACCGCAGCAGGTTAGCGGCTGGCTGCCCGCCGCGACCCTGGAGCTGAAGGAAGACGACCTGGCCGAGATCGCCGCCGCCATCCACGCCACCGGCGCCGGCACCGGACCCGCGACACCACCGGCCGCTCCCCGGCTTATCCCCCGTAGGCCGGGCGGCTTATCCCCCGCTGGGCTGGGCGGGGGCGGAGTCGCGGACGGTGAGCAGGCCATTCCGCATGATCGCGATCCGCTGGGCCCGCCCGGCCACGGCGGAGTCGTGGGTGACGGTGACGAGCGTGAGGCCACGCTCGCGCCACAGCTGTTCCAGCAGCGCCATGATCTCGTCGCGCGTGCCTTCGTCGAGATTGCCGGTGGGCTCGTCCGCGAGGAGCACCCCTGGTTCCTTGACCAGGGCCCGGGCGATCGCAACCCGCTGCTGCTGGCCGCCAGACAGCTCGGAGGGCAGATGCCCGGCCCGCTCGTCCAGCCCGACCTCGGCCAGCGCCTGCCTGGCGCGCTCCTTCCGGTGCCCAGCCTCCGTGTGCAGCGGGACCAGGGCGGCCTCGACGTTCTCCTGAGCGGACAAGGTGGGGATGAGGTTGAAGGTCTGGAAGATGAAGCCGATCGAGGTGGCGCGGACCTTGGTGAGCTGGCTTTCCCGCAAGCCGGTCAGGTCCTGGCCGTCCAGTTCCACGGTGCCCGAGGTCGGGCGGTCAAGCGCGCCGAGGATCTGCAGCAAGGTGCTCTTGCCGTGGCCGGTCGGCCCCTGGATCGCCAGCCAGTCGCCGTCCTCGATGACCACGTTCACCCCCCGCAGTGCGTGCACGACGCCGCGGCCCTTCGGGTAATCCTTGGTGACTTCGGTAAGCCGGTACATGAGATATCCCTTCGGTGATTACTCGACCCGGGCCAGCGCCGCGGCGGGACGCAACCGGACGGCCCGCCAGCCACCGATCGCCCCGGCGAACAGCCCGCCCGCGATAGCGAGCACGACGGCCAGAGCCACGGCGCCCAGCGTGACGGGCACGGTCAGGTGGACGGACACGGTGTGGGCGGCGGAGGGAGCAGCGTGCGCGAAACGGCTGCTGGCCGCCGCGGAAGCGCTGGTGGTGGTGGCGGTCAGGGGTGGTGCCAGCGCCTGGACCAGGGCGGCGGCGCCGAAGCCGATGGCCACACCCAGCGCGCCGCCGACGATGCCGATGACCAGCGCCTCACCCATGATCTGGCGGATGATCCGGCGGCTGCCCCAGCCCATCGCTTTGAGGGTGCCGAACTCCCGGACCCGCCGGGTGACCGCGGACACCGTGAGGATGCTCGCCAGCCCGAACGCCGCGGCGAGCACGGCGACCGCCAGCCACTTGCCCAGGCTGTTGGCCAGGGTGGATGCGCTGGACAGCGACCCGGTCACCTCGCTGGCCAGGTTGCTTGAGGTCGTCACCGTCGCCGTGGGCAAGGCGCGGGAGATCTCGCTGGACACGGCGCTGATGTCGGCGGCGCTCGCGGCCGACACGTAGATGGTGTTCACCTCGTTGGGCAGGCTGGCCAGGGCCTGCGCGCGGGCCAGCGGAATGTAGACGTCGGCCGAGGTCACGCCCTGCGCGGCCTGGACGATACCGACGACGGTGAACGTCTTCCCGGCGACCGTGATCGTCGATCCGGCCTTGAGGTTCTGGGCCTTGGCGTAGTCCGAGTCCACCACGGCGACGTTCGAGTCCGACTCGTCCGAGGTGAAGCTGTGCCCCGAGGTGATCGTGCCGGAGCTGAGCGGCCCCAGCGAGTCATCGGCTGGATCGACCCCGGTTACGGTGAACGAGCTGCTGTTGATCGACCCGTTCCCCGAGCCCCCGGAGGCTCCCGCGCCACCCTGGGCGCCCGGCTGGCCGCCGCCCGCGGAGACCGCGCCGGAAAGCTTCACGTCGTTCAGGACGAGCACGCCGGCCGCGCCGGATACGTCTTTCAGGTTTGACACCGTGGTGACCGACGAGGATTCGATCGTCCCCATCCCCCCGCCGGACAGGATGTCCCGGCTGAAGCTGGTGCCGGTGCTGCCCTGGCCCGGCTGGCCGCCGCCGAAGTTGAAGTGCGTTCCGCCGCCGGACCCGACCGCGGGCGACTCGGTGACGGTCACGTCGGTTCCCACCCCGTAGAGCGAGCGGAGCACGGTGCCCTGGGTGGCGGAGACTCCGTCCGACGCGGCGATCACGGTGATCACCAGGCCGACGCCCAGGCCCAGGCCGAGCGCGATGAAGATCGCCTGCCGCATCCTGCGCCGCAGCTCCCGCAGCAGGTACGTAAGGAACATCGGGATTCCTCTCCTTGACGGGTGTTAGTCACCCGGTTGACCCGGCCTGGCCGGGGAACGAGCCGCCGCACGCCTGCAGGGCCTGGCGGAAAGATCCCGCCGCCGAACCGGTCGGCCGCGGGCGTGGGGTACCGGTTCCGCCGGACGGGCGGCCTCGCCGCGGCGTCACCCCGTGGCGCTCGAGGCACTGCCGGAATGCTGAATTCTGCGTCCCGTTCTGCGAAATGCCTGAACTGGACGACGACGAACTGGCGCCGCAGCCGGCCACGGCCAGGGCCGTGGTCAGTACGACGGCCCCAAGCACGCCAGACCTGGCCGTCCGGCCAGAAAGGCGGGCGGGAAGGCGGCCAGAAAGGCGGTACGACAGACGGGTCAACGATGTCTCCCTCACTGATGGCGGCTCTGGGCACACGGTGCCGGCCGCGGCGAGGCCGGGTGCCTCCCCTGTTGCAGTCAATGCGGCAGGTCTTGCGATCTCGTTGCGCCTGCCTGCGAGCTTGCTGTTCCGGCCGGCCGGCCTTCCGGTCGCGCAGGCGACCGCCACCATCCGTTCAGGTTCCGCTTTCCACGCTGGCGGTGAGCGGCAGGCGGAGGTGAAACGCGGCCCCCTGGCCGGGCTGGGAGTCGACGGTGATGTCTCCGCCGTGGGCCGCGGCCAGCGAAGCCGCGATCGACAGGCCGAGCCCGGCGCCGCCGCGGGCGCGCGTCCTGGCCTCGTCGGTCCGGTAGAAGCGCTCGAATACGCGCGCGGCCTGTGCCGCGGTCATCCCGGGTCCGTTATCCGCGACGATGACCTCCCCCAGGCCGGTGGTACTGGTCACGGACACGGTGACCGCAGCGCGCGGCGGAGTGTGCTGGGCGGCGTTGCCGATCAGGTTGTCGATGACCTGCCGCAGCCGTTCGGGGTCGGCGTAGACGATGACCGGGTCGCCGTCCAGCAGGGTGATCGGGCGGTCCGGGTTGACGATGCGGGCGGCCTGGACCGCCTGCGCCGCGATGCTGGCCAGGTCGACGTGGCGCCGGTCCAGCGGGCGGTAGGTGTCGAACCTGGCCAGCAGCAGGAGGTCCTCCACCAGCCGCCCCATCCGGCCGGCCTCGTGCTGGATGAGGGTCATCAGCCGCAGCAGTTCGGTGGGACTGGCCGCGGTGCCCTGCAGCAAGCCGAATTCGGCCAGTCCTTGCACCGACGTCAGCGGCGTGCGCAGCTCGTGGCTCGCGTCGCCGACGAACTGCCGCATCCGGTCTTCGGACCGCAGCGCCCGTGCCTCGCCGTCCGCGCGGGCCCGGTACGCGGTCTCCAGCTGGCCGAGCATGGTGTCCAGGGCATCCGCGAGCCGGCCCACCTCGGTGCCGCCGGACCGATGGTCGATGCGCCGCGAAAGGTCACCGTGCGCGATCGCCTGGGCCGTCGCCTCGATTCGGCTGAGCGGGGCCAGGCTGGCGCGCACGAGCGGCAGCCCGACGACGGCCAGCACCGCGATGGCGATCACCCCGGCCAGCGCGTCCGCGATCTCCAGCCGGGTGACGGTGCTGTTGAGATCGTCGAGGTTGAAGGCGACGACCGCGTGCCGGCCGCCGGAGAGCGGCTGCACCAGGACACGCCACGAGTCCGCGGGCGCGTCCGCGGCCGGCGCGGTAAACGGGTTTCCCACGTCTGCGAGTTGCGCCGCGGACAGCTTCGGGGCGTCGGCATCGTGCAGCGGTGTCTCCGCCATCTGGACCTGGCCGTCCGCGCTGACCACCTCGACCAGGAACTGAGCGGGCAGGGTTTGCTGCGAACCACTTGGCCGAACGGGCAGGTGTGATTGCTCGAGAACGCGGCTCGCGACCGCGGCGAAGTCGCGGAGCTGGGCGTCGGCGCGGTCATACAGGTAACTGCGCAGCAGCGCCGTGCCGAGCAAGCCGGTCAGCAGCGAGGTCAGGGCGACGAGGATGGCGGCGGCCGCCATCACCCTGGCCCGCAGCGACGCGCCCGCCGGGACTCGCCGCAGCCGGCCCGGCCACGTCCTCACGGAGGCGGAATCCGCAGGACATAGCCGACCCCGCGGATGGTGTGAATCAGGTGTGGCTCCCCCTGGTCGACCTTGCGCCGCAGGTAGCTGACGCAAGGCTCGACCACATTGCCGTCGCCGGCCGGGTTGTGGTCCCAGACATGATCGAGTATCTGCCGCTTGGACAGGACGCGGCCGGCGTTGACCATCAGGAACCGCAGCAGCCGGAACTCGGTGGGCGTCACCGCGATAACGGTGCCGTCCCGCCTGACTTCGTGGCCGCCTTCGTCGAGTTCCAGGCCGGCCACCCGCAGCCGCGAGGCCGCGGCCGGGCGGCCGGTGCGCCGCAGCACCGCCCGGATCCGTTCCAGCAGCTCGTCCAGGCTGAACGGCTTGGTGATGTAATCGTCACCGCCCAGCGCCAGGCCGGCCACCCGCTCGCGGACACCGTCCCGTGCGGTCAGGAAGATGACCGGAACGTCCGGGCCGGACGACCGAATCCGGCCCAGCACCTCGAACCCGTCGCCGTCCGGCATCATTATGTCCAGCAGGACCAGGTCGGGCCGTGACGCCGCCACGGCGCGCAGCGCTTCGGCGCCGCTGGCCGCGGTCATCACCTCGAATCCGGCAAACCGGAGCGATCCAGACAGCAGTTCCAGGATCGTTTGCTCGTCCTCGACCACGAGCAGCCGCGCCGCACCCGAACCGTCCCCCGCCGTAGAGCTCATGACTACACGATGCGTGGGCAACCTGGCCGGTCGCTGGAGGCACGCTGCAGGCCGTGTCGAGGGATGTCCGACGGGTCCCTCTACCAGACCGCCGGGCATCGGGCTACCGTCAGCGGTATGAACGCGCCTGAGGCCGGCGCCGACGCGGGCCAGGCCGCCCCGTCTGGTCACATCGGTGCCAGCGGCCATTCGGGTTCCCCGCTAGCCGGATCCGCGGTTACCTGCTAGCCGGTAGCGCCCTCTGGCCGCTCGCCATGACGACATAGCGCCCGGAACACGTCATGATGGGGCCATGACGGAGGACGCGATGATCTCGCTGCTATCGGCGGCCACCCGCATCGCCTGCGGGAAGATGACCCCGCAGCACCTGAACGCGCTGCACGCCAGCGTCGAGCAGGCCTCCGGCCTGCCGGCCAGGCCTGACTGGGAGCGCAAGGCCACCGCGCACGCCGAGCTGTTCACCATGCTGGGCGACTTGACCGGCGACTGCGACCTGGCGCGGCTGGTGAGCTCGGCGGCCGGACGGCTGCAGGACCTCGTCCTGACCGTCGGCCCGGCGGCCGACGGCATTATCTTGAGCTCGCGCCGCAGGCTGCTGCGCGAGTTGAGGGCCTGGGACGCCGACGGCGCGGCCCGGGAGGTGGAGCGCCACCTCGGCGGCCTGAACTACATGGGGCGGGTGGTGGCCTGCGGAGCCGGTTCCGGCAGGATCAGCCGGGCCAGCTAGCCGCAGCCGCCGAGCGCACCGCACCTTGCGCGCGTCACATCCGTCAGCGGCCCTCGAAGAGCGCGACCAGGTCGTCCAGGCCGAATAGCCGGGCGGTCTCGATAGCCGACGGGCTGCCCGCGGTGGGGTCGGGCTGGTGAGCGGGATCGGTCATGCGGCGTCGGCTCCTGACTCGGTCTGGGCGCCATTATGCGCGGACCACGGGACAGCGGCTGACCGGCACCATCCGCATCCGCCTTCATGGCGTCCTTCCTGCGGCGCTGCCGTGACGAGAGGCCGGGCCGGGTCAGGCTTGCTTGGTCTCCCAGAAGATCTTGCTGATCTCCTCGATCTTGGCCAGCAGCTGGTCGGCCACGGCCGGGTCGGGGCTGCCCTTGGTGCCCGAGGACCCGGCCAGCTTGGTGGCCTCGTTGAACAGCTCGTTCAGCTGCGGGTACTGCTCGAAGTGGGGCGCCTTGAAGTAGTCAGTCCACAGCACCCAAAGGTGGTGCTTTCCGTAGTGACTGACGACAGCATCTTGTAGCCACGGTCACACAGGAACGGGGCTGTGTCTTTCCCGCAGGCGGCCAACTTCAGTACCGGCTAGCGGCAACCCGCAGGGCAACGTCGGACCGGGCGGGTCGGATCTCAGCCGGTCATCGGCTCAGCCCGAGCTGAGAGTGTCCCGGAAGGTTGCTGCAGGTGGCCCGATCTTCACCGGCCTTTCACAAACCCGCCGCACGCTGGCCTTACCGATGTAAGGAGAAACGACATGAGCACGATGAGCACGATGATCCGGCCAGCCTCATCCGCGGGCATGCCGCCCGGCGGGCCACTCGGCCCGCGGCAGCTAGCCGACGTGGCGCAGCGCCTGGCGGCCAGCCCGGCGGACTGGGTCGCGCGGGTCCGGCTGAACCCTGACCGCCACCGCCACGCTGGAGAGGCTGGTCGCCGATGGGGTCATCGCACGCGCCGCCACGCCGCCGCGACCCAAGGCAGCCGGACGGGCCCGACCCCGGCCCGGCCGGCCCGTCGCCGACCTGGTCGGCGACCAGCGGCGCTGACCATGGCGCTGGTCTACTTCGACTCCAGCGCCCTGGTCAAGCTCGTCGTCCAGGAAACCGGCAGCGACCTGGCCGCCGAGCTGTGGGACGGCTGCGACGCCGCCCTGGCCAGTCGGCTGGCCTACCCCGAAGTCCGCGCCGCGCTGGCCGCAGCCGGCCGTAACCACGACCTCAGCGACGACGACCTGGACACCGCCGAGGAGGCATGGGAACAGTTCTGGGCCGCGGTGCGCCCGGTCGAGCTCACCGAGGCCGTCGAACGCCACGCCGGGCAACTGGCCCGCTCCTACGCCCTGCGGGGTGCGGACGCCGTGCACCTGGCCAGCGCCCTGGCCATTGGCGACCCCGAACTCATCATCGCCGTCTGGGGCCGGCGGTTGCACTCCGGCGCCACCACCGCCGGACTGCATATCGCCCCGGTAGACCTCAGTTGACGCAGGGAATTCCGTCCACGGCGGTGACCGCGCCGCCCTGCGCACCTGTGGTGGGGATGGGGACCGCCGAGGACGAGGGCGTGGCGGAGGTGGCCGGCAAGGTGGCGTCCGCGCCGAGCATGACCTCGACGTGGCCCGCGGCTACCGTGGAACTCGCCGTCGCGGTCACGCTGAACTCCGAAGCGATCGTCTTGGCACTCGCCGACGCGCCCGCGCCGTACAGCACCTCGGTGGTCGAAAGCGCGCTGGTGTCGGCGATCTGCCCGGCCCGGTAACCCTGCTTGACCAGCGCGGCCGAGACCTCTCCGGCCAGCCCCCCGGTGTTGCCGCCGTTGTATACGTCCACGGTGGTCTTGGCGGCGTCGGCGCTGCTCTCGGCCGTCGGCGTGGGGCTCGGCGAGCTCGACGAGGCTGCGGGCGGGTAGAACGTGTCCTGCACGATCTCCTTGATGTAGGGGGGATTGACCTCGTTGGCGTCCTGGCCGTCAATGGTCTCGTAGGCCACGATCGGCAGCGTGTGGAAGACCAGGTTGCCGCTGGTCAGGTCGCGCATCTGGCTGGCGAAGTCGAGCAGGTCCCAGCCGGAATCGGTGATCACGTACTGCTTCGCGATCGACAGCAGGGAGTCGATCTTGGTCAGGTCGTTGAGCACCCCGTCGTTGCGGAGCGACTGCATCACCGAATCGAGGAACGCCTGCTGGCGGTGGGTACGGTCCAGGTCGCCGTTGGCCAGGCCGTCCCGCTGGCGGACGAACGCCAGCGCCATCGCGGCGTCGAGATGCTGAAGGCCGGCCTTGTGGGCGTAGAAGCCGGAGTTGGGGTCATACGGGACGGGGTGGTTGAGGCAGACCTCCACGCCGCCGAGAACGTTGGCCAGCTCGTAGAAGCCGTCCAGGTTGACCTCGGCGAAGTGATCAATGTGCACCCCGGTCAGCTGCTCTACCGTGGCCACGGTGGCCGCCCGGCCGGCCTCGTTGCCCTCGAAGGCGACCTGGTCCTGGCTCAGGTGGGGGTTCTGCGTCCGGAGCGTGTCCTCCTCGGCCGCCATGGCCAGGCCGTAGGCCTGGTCGATCTTGCCCTGGGTCTCCCCGTCGTAGGCGGTGGGGAAGGTGATCCAGTCGTCACGCGGGATAGAGAAGCCGACCGCCTTCTTGCCGCCCGCCGGTATGTGGATCAGGATCAGCGTGTTCGTGGCGTTCCCGCCGACCCCGTTCGCCACGCCCTGCGCGCTCCCGGCGTGCAGCGCGTTCAGGATGTTGTTCGGCAGGATGTTGCCGTCCCAGTCGGTGCGGCTCTCCAGCCCCATCAGCAAGATGTTCTGCGCACCGATCGACGGGCCGGACACGATGGCGTGCGAGCCGCCGATGTTGCTTATGTCGCGGACGACGAAATAGGAAAAGCCGCTAATCGCCAGCACCAGGGCTGCGGTGACGCAGCTCAGGGCGTATCCGGCCTTTCCGGCTGCGCCCCACAACGAGGCCGTCGGAGATGGCCTAACCATGGCATTTTCCCCAGCAGTCTCGGCTCTGGATCGTTACCATTCCGTGAAGCCTACCTTCGTGTCACCGCCACTACTCCACAACGGCTAACATCCGAAGCACATATGAACGACCCACTTCGGCGCGAAGCGCGCCCGAGCAGGCCGTACGGTAGCGAGCCTGGAGCCGCGCCGCGCGACCGCGATTTCCGGCCGCCCGTGGGCATCCCGGCCATGCCGACGGGAGTTCCGATGATGCCAGCGGGCACCCCGGCGAGGCCAGCAGGCGCGCCGGCGAGGCCAGCAGGCGCGCCGGCGAGGCCAGCAGGCGCCCCGAGAGTCCCCGCGGGCGGTCCCAGGGTCCCCGCAGGCGGTCCGGTTACGCCGGCCGGCGGTGCGAGAGTCCCCGCGGGCACCCCGGTCGTGCCAGCAGCGGGCATCCTGAGGACGGCAGCGGGCAGCCCCGGGGGGCCCGGTCCCGAGGCCGGGGTACCCAGACGCGAGGCCGGCTGGAACGGCCGCGATCCGGGCGGGACCGATCC
>Ga0302229_10002744_pt1 | contig 12531 bp, 15 predicted proteins | sample II_Palsa_N1_3_FD_193518 | JGI IMG/M metagenome (GOLD analysis project Ga0302229, IMG submission 193518) | Peat permafrost microbial communities from Stordalen Mire near Abisko, Sweden - II_Palsa_N1_3 | ecosystem: Environmental > Terrestrial > Soil > Palsa > Peat permafrost | place: Sweden...
CCGCCGCTATCCCCCTGCTGGCCAGCATGACGCCCGCGGGCACCGCCCCGCTGCGCGCATGCGGGCACTGCACCGCCGCGAAGAACGTCACCGGGATGGTGATCCTCCGCGCCCGCGCCCGCGACTACCTCTGCCTGCGGCACCAGCAGTGGCTGCGCGGCATCCACCGCCCCAGCCTGACGGCCCTGCCCGAGATCACCGGCAGCCAGCGCCGCCACGACAGGCGCACCGCGAACATCCCCGACCAGGACATTACGCGCGCCCACCAGCAAGCCCGCGGCATTACCGGCCAGTGGCTCGCCGCCGGGTGGCATCCCGCGCTCACCGAACGCTGGCACGACCGGCACCGCCGCCTGGCCGCCGCGCTCCCCAGACCCGAGGCCGTGCTCGCTGACGTGATTACCCACCCCGAGATGCTCGCCGTCGCACGCCTGCTGATCGCCAGCCAGCGCACGCCAGGCATCCGGCCACGGGAAATAGCCGTCCGGCTCGGCTTCCCCTACCCCAGCCGACCGCACCCGCTCGACCCGCTCCAGAACCACCTGTCCCAGTTACGCCGCGCTAAAGGAGGCACCATGGGCATCGACATTCCCGCCAGGCTCCGCGACGAGGACTTCGCCACCTGCCTGGTGAAGCGGTATCTCGCCCCCGATCCTGCAACGGGCCGAGCACGCTACTCCGGCGCATACTTCGAACGGATCGGCGGAGGCGGAGACCGGCCCGAAGTCGCCTACCAGTTCACCGCCGAGGACCTGCTCGCCGTCACCATGCTCAGCGTCCGGATCGAGGGATACCACGCACTGCATGTCCTCAACTACCAGGCCCGAGAGCTCAGCAGCCTGCTCACCCAGATCCCGCTCGCCATCGTGCTGCAAGACCCTGAGGCCGAAGCTCTCATCGCCGAAGACGGGCCAGCCTGGAAACTGTGGAAGGCCGTCCGCCACATCAAGCCGCGCGCCGACGACGACAGCATCGGCCCCATTACGGCCGGCAAGCTGCTGGCACGCAAGCGCCCGGACCTGCTCCCCGTCTACGACAATCGCGTGAGGGACGTCCTCGGCCGACCCCGGCCTGACAACTCATGGTGGCATGACCTCCGGTGCCAGCTCGTTAATGACCACGAACTCGTCCACGAGCTTGAGTCAGTGCGCGCCAGGGCGGACGCCGGCCACATGTCCCTTCTCCGCGTTCTCGACGTGATGTGCTGGATGTTCAGCTGGCCAAGCCAAGCCCGCGCATGCACCCAGGAAATGCCAGATTAACTGAGACAACGGAAGCTTTGGTTCCCACTCAATCTGGCATAGCTGCTGGAAACGCCCACGGCACCTGCCAACTCAACTGAGACCGGACACTAATAGGTGGTGACTGAGCACCGAGTTGTGGTCATGAATGTCGCAGTTTCGAGGCGGTCAGTGTGGTGCCGAGACCAGGCCCGTTTCGTAGGCGGTAATGACGAGCTGGACCCGGTCCCTGGCGTCCAGCTTGGTCAGTAGCCGGGCCACGTGGGTCTTGGCGGTGCCCGCGGTGATGTACAGGGCGGTGGCGATCTCGGCGTTGGACATGCCCTGGCCGACCAGCCTGAGCACCTCGCGCTCGCGGTCGGTGATGCCGGTCAGTTCCCGGGGCTTGCGGCCAGGGCCGGGCTGGCCGGCGAACTGCGCGATCAGGCGGCGGGTGACGCCGGGCGCGATGATTGCGTCGCCGGCCGCGACCACGCGGATCGCGGTCAGGATGTCCTCCAGTGCCATGTCCTTGACCAGGAACCCGCTGGCCCCGGCGCGCAGCGCGCCGTAGACGTAGTCATCGTCGTCGAACGTGGTGAGCATGAGCACGCGGGTGGACGTGTCGCCGGAAGTGATCATCTGGGTTGCCTCGATGCCGTCCATGCCGGGCATGCGGATATCCATCACCACCACGTCAGGGTCGGCGTCCCTGACCAGCTGTACCGCCTCGGCGCCGGGCCCGGCGGCGCCTGCCCCAGCCTCGGTTCCAGGTCGGCGCGCCGCAGTCCGGTCACCATCCGGCGCAGTCCGGACAGCGTCTCCCTGCTGGTGGCCTCGATAGCGGCCAGGGCGTCGCGCGCCTCGTCGGGACGGGCGCCCTCCTCCTCGGCGCCCTCGCCCTGAAATTCCGCGACGCATGACGCCTCATACGGCATGGCAGCGTGCTCCGTTCTCCACATATCCGGCTGGCTCGCGCTGCTGGCCCGATCTGACCGGGCTCAGGACGCGGAGATCCTCATCCTGCGCCATCAGGTCGCTGCGCTCCAGCGCCAGTTCAAGGCCCCGAGGCTGTCCCGGGCCGACCGGGTGGTCCTGACCACGTCAGCCCGGCTGCTGCTCGGCAGCCGGCTTCGTCAACTGCGCCTATAGCGCCCGCCCGGGGCTGGCACGCCGGGCGGCGCATCCTGCTATGTCTGGCTGCGGCTCAGCAGAGGGATGAGCACCTGCGCGTTGGGGCTTCCCCAGCCCGTCACCGGGTCCCATCCGGGCCCGGCCTGGTAACCGGTGACGGGCTGGCCCTCGGTCAGACTGTTGTTACCGGTAGTAATATCGTGAAATGCCTGGCTGTAGCTGGAGCTGCGGGCGATCCGGTAGATGAGGGGGTTAACGAAGCCAAGGTCGTGATGAGCGTACTGGTCGGCCAGCGCGATGAGCCCGCCCCACAGCGGCGCGGAGCCGCTGGTGCCGGAAGGCGAGAGGACCCATGTCTTGCTACCGACAGCGGCGACTATCGGGCCGCCCGGCTCACCAGCACCGGCCACATCGGGCACACCCCTCATCTTTGAGATCCCAGGGACGCCGTCCTGATAGGCAGGACGGGCATACAGATGGCTGAAACCGCCCCCCGATGCTTCGGAACCCTGATTCCAGGCGGTCTCGCTGATGTAGGTGCCGGTCGGGGGATTCGCGGTGAGGGTAGTGCCGCCAACGGCCAGCACCAGCGGGTCGGAGGCCGGCAGGCTGACCTCTTTGACCGGCTGGCCAAAGTCATCGTCGCTGAGCGCGCCGTTGTCGCCGGAGCTGGCGATCACCGTGACGTGGTGAGCGGTCGCTCCCAGCAGTATGGAGTGCATCTCGGCCACCTGAGCCTTGGTGAAGTAGTGTTCCCCCAGACTCCAGCTGATCGATGCCACATCGGTGCCGGAGACGGCGAGCCGCAACCCGGCGAGCATGTCCGCGGTCGCGTTCGCGGTGCTGTCCAGGACGTTGGAGGGCATCAGGACCACCCGGAGAGTCGCAGCGGGGGCAACCGTGTGCAGTTTCTCGAAGTCTCCGACCTCCTCGCCTGACGCCGCCCATGGCGCGGCTGCGCCGGCGAGGGTGGTCACGACCTGGATCCGCGCGGCGGGCAGCCGGAACATGCTGTCGAACGCCGCCAGGTCCTGGCGGATATCGGTGGCGGCCGGGGGCTGGCTGCTGCCAGGGGGAGGGCTTGCCGGGGCGCTGGTGGGCGGGGCAGGGGCAAGGATCGTCACCGTCTCGCCGCGGCCATCGATCCCCTTGTCCAGCAGGGGCTGGATGCTATACGCGATCCGGAACAGGTGCGGGGCATAGCAGGAGCCCGGGTGAAGCAGGCAGCCGGAAGCCGCGGCGGGCGGCGCGGAGCCGGCGGGCACGGTCGTGGCCGTGCTGCCCGGGCCTCCTCCGCATCCTGCCGCCAAGACCACGCTCAGGAGCACCGCGACGGCGAGCAGGTGCGCTCGCCGTGAGCGGGTCAGCCGCGCTGGATGGATGCTGTCGCGCATCTGGTCTCCTTCAGATGTCCTCCGGACCGTGAGGCTGGCACCATCGACGGCCGGCCGCCCGGCGCCCTCGTGTCGTTTCGTGACCCGCATATCTCGATCAGCGCGTTCATGGAAAGAAGATGCCCCAGTCCGAGGCCCGGCGCATCGGCCTGCGGACCCATCTGCACGATGCCGCAGTAGCCTGCGGGCGTAGGCCCGCGGGCAGACGATCCGGCACCGCAGGGGGGCCGTTGCCCTGCAACCTGGGGCACGCCGCCGTCTCGCTGTGGCTGGACTCCGGGGTTCCGGCGACCGAGGTCGCCCGCCGTTGACCGGGACGCTGGGATATGCGGGGTCTTACGCGGTGACCGGGGACGGGCGGCGGGACGCTGACCTCGCTGCCGTCGGTGGGGCAGGTGATTCGGCAGGGGCAGGTGCTGTACACGACCGACCTGACCGATCCCGTGGTGCTGCTGTACGGGTCGGTGCCGGACTGGCGGGCCCTGGGTGTGGGAGTGACTGGGGCGGACGTGACCTAGCTCAACCATGACCTAGCGAATCTCGGCTATGCGGACAGTGCGGATATCACCGCGCTGGGCTGGGATTACTTCTCGTGGGAGACGAAGGCGGCGGTGGAGGCGCTGCAGTCGGCGGTGGGGATCTCCAGCCCGTCGGGGTCGCTCGCGGCGGGTCGGTGGTGTTCGAGCCGGCGGCGAGCCGTGTCACCAGCGTGCTGGGCAGCCTGGGTAGTCCGGCGGCCGGGCCGGTGCTGTCGGGGATCACGGACCGGCATGTGGTGCCAGATAAACCTGGGAAACGCCATTTATCGCTAGTAGTTACATGCAGGGAAACTGCGAGGTCACCAGCCCCTAGCCCGAGTTTCCGAGATAAGTTGATCTTGGCGACGTTTCCCCTGGTCAGATGGGGTTGCGGGCGGGACTGAGCGTATTGCCCACGTCAGCGCCGGGCCGCCCCGCTGCCGGTTTCCCGTGCGGTCACCAGGGGTTTCAGCCCGCTGGGGACGACCTGAACGATGATAGCGCCGCGGTTCCCGCCGACTGCCCGGGGCATTGTTCTGGGTAATACTCCGCCGACGATCCTTTGCCCAGGTCAGCCTGCCCTTGAAGGCCCTGTGTGCTGTCTAGCCCGGAAACTCGGGCTAGCGCGCCTCGGCGCAGCCTCCGACCGTCGGAATTGGAAAGGTTTGCAGGTAAACAGCCCACGTGCTCAGTGGAAAACTGCTGGGGAAACGGCAGGTCAACCAAGATCCACTGGAAAAGTACGCCGGGAACCTACAGGGCTAGGACCCTGCGGCTTCAGTGCCTCGCCGCAGATTCGCGGCGAGGCATATTGCTGTGCCTGCGGGCTGGTTCCGCGCGAGCCGGGCGGCGGGGTGCCGGCGGGCCGGGTGCTGGTTTCCGTGATGGCCGGAGTCGGCGGCGAGCACTCTGGGCACTACTATTTCCGCGACTTCTGGCACGCCGACACCGGTATGCTCACGGCCGTGCACGTCCTAGTCGCCCTCAGCGGCCGGGACCGGCCACGCTGTCCGAGCTGACCGGCGGTTACACCCGGTACGTCGCCTCGGGGGAGATCAACAGCCACGTCGATGATGTGCCCGCCAAACTGGACGAGGCCGAAGCCGCCTGGACCCAGCCGGGGGTTGGCACCGACCGGCTCGACGTCCTGACCGTCACCCTGGGTGATGCCTGCTGGTTCAACCTCCGCCCCTCCAGCGCCGAGCCCTGCTCCGCCTCAACGTCGAAGCAGCCAGTCGGGACGCGATGAATGCCATCCGCGACGAAGTCCTTGCACTCGTCCGGCGCTGACCGGGACGAAGCGTCCCATGGACATCTGTTTACCCCGCGGCCCCCCGGCTCGAGGGCTCGGGATGGGCCTGGTTCATGGTGATCCTTCCCTCATGGTCGTGATGGTGGCGTTAGTTGGCGGCTGGGGCCGTGTGGCCGTGGTGGCGGCGGTCGACGTGGCGGCATCGGGCCGCTCGGGGCGGGGCCGGGCTGGCCGGGTGCGGGTGGCTGGCGGCCGGCCCTGGCTGGCCTGGGGAACGACAGGGCGGCGAGTTGCGCGGCGCTGCTGGGCTGCGGGGCTGGTTGCGGCTGTGGTGAGGCGGCTTGGGGCTGCGCGGCAGGGGCGGGGCGGGCGGCTGCGTGCAGGCGTTCGGCGGCGCGCAGTGCGGCGGTGGCCTGGGCGGCGTGCTGCTGGGATTGGCGGAGTTCGGCGACGGCTTCAGCGAGCGCGGCCAGCTTGGCGATGAGCACGAGCGGGGCCATCGACTGGTCGCGGGTGATGCAGGCGAACGCGGACAGCAGCCGGGTGGCCTGCCGTAGCTGGTTCCCCGCTGGGGACGGCGGCGGGATGTGCCCGTACGGTGAGCGGGCGGCGCGGTCGTAGGCGTCGGCGGCCTGCCGCAGGATGCGGCTGCCCAGCATGGCGGCGGCTACGTGCAAGGTGTCGGAGGCCGCCCAGGCGGCGTCGGCGGCGGCGGCGGCGGCGTCCAGGCCAGGTGCCGGATCTGCGCGGTGGCGTCGGCGGCGATCCTCGTGACGTGCTCCCAGACCGCGGTCCGCTCCTGGGCGGTCAGGTCCGGACGCACGCGGCCGGGCGTGGCACGGCCCGGGGCCCACCGCTGCCGCAGCTTGGGCCAGCTCAAGTCCGGGGCGAGCTTCCCGCCGCCGTACCAGACCGGCCCGCCGTCCCTGGCCGTGTCGCCGGGGAACGCGACCGAGTACCCGGTGACCTGGCCCGGGTTCTTGACGCTGAACCTTGTCCGCACCATCACCCCGGCCTCGCCGAGGCGGGCGAAGAACTCCTGGTCGTTCGCAGACGCTGCGGCGGTGGTGACATGACGACGCAACGTGATCCGCGGGGCCTCGTCCAGGCCGCGGCGGGCGGCCTTCTCGTCCTCCGCGCGGGTGGGGCGGCGGGCCGCGGTGCGGTCGGCGGGCGCGGTCGACCGCAGCCCGTAGCGCTGCACGGTGGCCAGGCAGGCGGCGCGGACCTTGTACCGTTCCCACGACAGGCCGGGCTTACCGCCGTCCTGGCGGGCCAGCATCGCAACAATGTGAATGTGGTCCTCGCCGTGCCGGACAGCGACCCAGCGGACAGCCTCGTCTTCCTGCCCGTACGGTGACAGGCCGGTGCGGTCCATCACGTCGTGCGCGATGGCAGCCCACTCGTCGTCGCTGAGCACCCGGTCCTCCGGTGCCGCGCGCATCGAGCAGTGCCACACCGGCCGCGCGTAGGCACGCTTGCCGAGCGCGGCCTGCGGCTGTAGCAGCAGGCCCGCCGGCTTGGTGAAGTCGCGTTTGCCGTCGGCCCGTAGCGGGGGTTCCAGGTCAGCGGGGTGACGCCAGCCTGCCACTATGTGGGGATCTGTATGTTCTTCCCGGCGTCCGGGACCAAAGAGGTAATAGAGCAACGGCTGGACGTGTTCTCCGCGCGGGGTGCTGATCTTCCCGATCACCCGGTCGCCGCCGCGGTCCTCGTGAACGCTACGGCAGCGCTTTGCGTACCGCGTCGGCTACGGCGTCGATGTGGCCGGCGCGGCGCAAGCTGCCGGCGGCATAGGCGGGCAGGTCTCCGGTGGCCTGCCCGGTGGCGTTCAGCTTCGCGACCGCCTGGTTGAGGTTGGTGGCGATGCGGCGGACCAGCCCGGCCGCCCGCATCAGCTCGATCAGCATCAGCTCCAGCGGGTCCTGGCCGCTGATCGTGGTGCCGTTCGTGGCGGCGTCCAGCGCCGCCTGCGCGGCGTACGCTCGCCGGGCCATCCCCGGCCGCCCGGCCGCCTCCACGAGGATCGCGTACTCCTCGCCGGTCAGCGTGAACTCCACCACCCGGGTGCGCGGGACCGGCTGCCGTGCCCGCCGCCGTCCCTGCCCGCCCAGACCGGCCAGGCTGCTGCCGCTGATGGTTCCTGCCATGTGCTAATGCTCCCCGTCAGCCGCGTCCAATTCCTGACCACCTTTGTTTTACCTCCGCCGATTAACCCGGCCGGGAGGCTTTACTGGTGGCCATGCCTGCTGCCAGTGTATGTCAGGACCGCGCCCGGTCCAGACGTAAGAGGGGGTTTATTCCACATCTTGCTTCGCGGCCCTGACGGCCACCTTCATCTGATGCAGAAGGCGCTGGCTAATGGCCGCGCATTCCTTCTCCTCGCCGCTGACCTGACCGTCACCCGAACACGCCGGAAGCGGAACTGGAGTCCTTGCTGTCGACAAGAGCTCCACCTCGATGCCGGGGTGTCGGCCACGCTGAACCCCAGGTCAGCCAGCGACCTGGCCCTGTTCCCGGTGAGGTGGGCGGGGCACACCGGGCTAGGCCGTCAAGACCAACGTGGTGTCACCGGGTTGGTACGGCAGGACCAAGCGGTGATCGAACGGCTGGTGTCCGGGTGAATACCTGGACACCAGAGCGGTGACGTATCCCGGGTTTACGTGTTCAAGCAAAAAATTTTCCGGCCCGAATCGGTGCTATCCGGTGATGGTCAGTATTGCTGAGTGCGGGTGCGTGATGGTCAGTATTGCTCAGCCCGGTTTAAAGAGGTCTATGTTGCCGCTCGGTGATTTGCCGGCGTCACCGGATAGGCGGTTACCTGAAACGGAAAGGAATGCCACGGCTGAGCACCACATCCGGCCGTGCCAAAGGGACGGGGGAGATGACCTTTCCGGGATGAGGATCACGCTGCACTCCCCGCTGGACTGCCCCGGATGCGGCAGCCGGTTCCAGGGCGCATGGATCCCGGGCGAGGAGACCGGCGGCCAGGCGTGCCCGTCGTGCGGGCGCCGGTTCACGGCGACGTGGAAAGGCTGGACCTTCACCCCGGAGCAGACAGTGGTTACCCGAGGTGAGCTGTCCCCCGCACGTCCCCCTGGCTCGCGCTGACTTCCTTCTTCGTGGCATGGATCACGAACCTGTGCGACTTCAGCCACGCTCCGCGTTCCCAAGCGGGGAGAGCCTGGTAGATGTCGGCGTACAGCTCCCCGGTGAGCTGCTCGTCCCGCCGGCCCGGCTCGGGCAGAGCCTTGAGCCGGTCCCGCTCGGCGCGCAGCCTGGCCAGCTCGGCGTCGTATGAGCCGCTTGACCGGGACACCGAACGAAAGTCCACAAGTTCAGCTATTCCGAAGGGCACCGTGGATGGAACCCAAGGGTGGATGCGCCTCATCAGGCAGGTGGTGCCTTCAGTTCGTTGGTGCGTGCTCATTCTTGCTCTGGTTGGAGCGCCGGGTCGTAGCGGACAGCGGTGATCGTGGGGCGCTTGTGCGGGGAGTCGGGGGAGGCGTTCCGGATGGCGAGGTCGAGCAGTTCGGCTGCCGCGTAGACGGGCACGTCGCTGATTGCCGCGAGGTTGAGGGCGTCGCTGGGGCGGGCGTCGATGACGGCACCAGTGGAGAGCACGGCCTGGGCGTAGAAGATGCCCTCGGTCAGGTGGCTGATGCGGATTTCCCGCAGCTGTCCCCCGGCGGCAGTGAGCAGGGCGGCGGTGAACTGGTAGGTCAGCGGGCGGAGCGACTCGCTGCCGCTGAGGCTGAGGGCAATCGCGGTTGCCTCGGCGTGGCCGATGAAGATGTACATCCGCCGGTCGCCGCCGGTTTCGGTGAGCGTGATGATGTACGGGTACTTGGCGGGTGCGGCGTCACTGCCGGTGCGCTTAAAGACGCCGCTGATGGTCACCGGGACCATTTCAGTGGGCATGGGCGTGTGCCTTTCTGGCTGGTAGTCACCGAGGCTGGTGCGCAGGGCGGCGCGTGCCTTGTGCAGGCGGGCCTTGACAGCGCTGGCTGGTACGTGCAGCCAGGTGGCGGTCTCGGCCTGGGTGAGGCCACTGAGGTAGTACGCCTCGGCGGCCTGGCGCTGGCCGGGTGGAAGAGCACTGACCGCGTCCTTGATGCGGCGAGTGACCTCGGCTGCCGTGGCCGCCTCGGCTGGATCGGGATCGGTGCCGGAGGGCTCGCGGATCAGATGGTCTTCCAGCAGGGCGTCGAGGGAGAACGCGGCCCAGTCGCGGTCTCGCAGCAGGCGTCGGCACAAGTTCAGGGCGATGCCGGCCAGCCAGGCGCCGAAGCGGTCGTCGTGGCGCAGCCGTGCCAGTCCCAGCATGGCGGTCACCGCGGTTTCCTGGGTGGCATCTCGCGCGAGGTCCGCGTCACCCAGGGCGCGGGTGCACAGTGCGTGCACCATCGGGTAGTGCCGCTGGATGAGGCTGGCGAACGCCGCGTGATCGCCGGCCCGGGCAGCGGTGACGAGGCTGGCGGTGGCCTGGCTGTTAGTGCTGTCCGTCATCACTCCTTGTTCCTGCCCTTTACTAGTCGCGCCGCAGGCCGGGTTGGTTACCCGTTTGGGGCCAGTTTCCCGCTCGGCGTGCATGCCAAGGCCCAGGCTGGCAGGCCGAGGGCAACGCGGGCGATCGCCAGCGGGTTCACGGGGCGGCCAGGTCATGCGAAAGCGGGCGCAGTGCGGTCACTCCCGGCCAAGAGCATGGCGTCCGTAGACGGCATCGACGTAGCGCTGGGCGGTGTTGGGGTGCAGCCCGAACATCGAGGCGAGGTGCATCGGGTCGCGGGTGCCGGTGGCGGCGGCCTCTTCCAGGATGCGGTCCTGGCGGAGCCCGGTCAGGGTGGAGTTCCAGCGGGTGATCCGCTCGCTGATCCACCAGGAGCTGACCGGGCCGTCCTGGAGCGCGCTCAGCTGCGAGAGGAGCAGGTTACGGTTGGCCGTGAGCGGCCAGCGCCGGGTGCGGTAGGCCAGGTAGCTGGCGACCGCGTCCCTGGTGAGCTGGTCCAGGGGACGGCGGCGCCCGGCGACGGTGAGGATGCGCTGGTCCAGGTCGACGTCGTCCAGGGTCAAGGCCCGCGAAGGTGGTGCCGGGCAGGGCGTGATGGCGGATGAGTACGTTCACCAGCCATTCGTCCGGGTCCATGGGAGCGGCGGTGGGGTGTGCCCCGGTGGGGGCGGGCACGGGCACCGTGGGGTTGCGGTGCCGCCCGATGTTGGCGGGCAGCCTGCTGGCGGGGTTGGCGAAGATCCGCTTGCGGGACTTGAGGTAGCCGAACAGGGACCGCAGCGCGATGGCCTGGGTGTGGTTGTCGCCGCCTTGGGGACGGGGCTCGGTCAGGGCCTCGATGATGTCGTCGCGGGTGATCTCGCGCAGCGTGTCGTGGTCTTTCGCCCAGGCCAGCAGGGCCGGCATGATCGCCGCGCAGTAGGCCCGCCAGGTGCCGGGCGCCTTCGGGCGGTGGCGGCGGTCGCCGTGGCGCAGGTGGTCCAGCCAGGGCTCGATGTCCCTGGCGATGCCGTCCGGGAGCCTTGCCAGGCGCTTGGCTGCCCAGAGATCGCCGGGGTCGGGGCGGTCCTCGGCCAGCAGCTGCAGGTCGGTGAGCAGCTCGATGGTCCTGGTCGCGCTGTGGCGGGGGCCTGCCCCGAGCCGCTCCACCGCGCTGGCGGGTAAGTGCGGGCATCGGCGGGCTGGGTGGCGATCAGGGACCGCAGGGTGTTGCGGACGTGCTCTTGGACGCTCAGGCTCCAGCCGCGCAGCTGCCCGGCCCGGGCGACGGCGGGGAGAAGGTGCTCGTACCAGCTGGGCCGGGGCCAGTCGCCGTCCAGGATCCGCCAGGGGGTCATCTCGAACGGCAGCGTGAACAGCTCAGGCTGGCGGGGGACCGCCTCCGGCCGGGCCGTGGCGCCGGGTCCCGGGGGCACCGGAGCTGCGGACAAGCCGGGTCCCTTGCGTCCGTGGTTCCAGCTGACGGCGATCATGCTGGCGAAGAACAGCTGGTGGCCGCCCGGTCCGAGCTCGCGGAAGTGCAGGGGGCCGGTGTCCCACGGCGAGGATCCGGCCAGGTACTGGGCCTGGCAGTGGCACAGTCGGCAGTGGCCCCGGCGGAGCGCTGCCTGAATGCGGCAGCCCTCACATGTCCCGGCCGGATACCGGCGGTTGAACTGCGGATCTTGGGTGACTGCCGCAGCCAGGATGGTCACGCTGCGCGACTCGCGATCCTGAACGTGAGCGATCCGAGCGCCGATTCGGCGCTCGAGGACTGTCGGATGCGAGCCGCATGCACGGCGTACATATCAGGCGTTATCTACGCGCGCTGGTCCGCAGTGAGGTCAATAGTGGTAGCGGGCCGCAAGGATGATGATCTCTGCCTCGGTGACGATGTAGACGAGGCGGTGCTCGTCATCGATCCGCCGGGACCATGCCCCCGGCAGGTGGTACTTCAGCGGCTCGGGCTTTCCGATGCCGGTGAACGGATCTCGCCGGACGTCCTCGATCAGCTTGTTGATCCGTGCGAGCATCTTGCGGTCGGTCTTGAGCCAGGACGTGTAATCCTCCCAGCCCTGGTCCTCGAATACCAGCCTCACCGGCCGCTGCCGGCATCCGCGTCGGGGTCGAGCAGGGCATGCTCGGCGGTGCGTATGCCGTTCAGGGCGTTCTGGTAGGCACTGAGCAGCCGGCGGGCGTTGGCCGGCGAGCGCAGCAGGTAGGCGCCCTCGCGCAGGGCGGCGTAGTCCTCGGCGGAGACGAGGAAGGCGTTGCCGTGCCTGGAGACGATCTCGATCGCGTCGTGGTCCTCGTTGACCTTCTTGATCAGTGGGAAGAGTCCCTTGCGTGCCTCGCTCGCGGTGATAGACATGACGGTCAGCCCTCCAGAAGTGGTACAACATATAGTACCGTCTCCACGCTGCCGTTCACAGTGCGGTAGTGCTGCCGCCGGTGCATAACTCCCGGGTCTGAACCGTTCCGCGCAAGCAGCACGGACACCAGTCGTTCGATCAGATCGGCGGGT
>Ga0302229_10002746_pt1 | contig 12523 bp, 12 predicted proteins | sample II_Palsa_N1_3_FD_193518 | JGI IMG/M metagenome (GOLD analysis project Ga0302229, IMG submission 193518) | Peat permafrost microbial communities from Stordalen Mire near Abisko, Sweden - II_Palsa_N1_3 | ecosystem: Environmental > Terrestrial > Soil > Palsa > Peat permafrost | place: Sweden...
AGGCCTATGAGAACGACGGCGTGCTGTTCCCGGCGGACCCGTCCGGCGCGATCGAGGGGCAGCGGCTCTGCCGCCAGTGGTCGGGACGGCAGGTGTTCGGGGCCGCTGACCGCTTCTCTCCCTATTTCCAGTACTCGGACACCCCGTCGGGTACCTACTTTTGCGTCGCCCAGGTTGATCCGCGGGCCGAGCGCGGGTTCGCGATCACGCTGGGCGTGCCGTTCGAGCACTCCCGATGGTTCCGCGGCCGGGAGGTGACCACCAGGAGGCGCTCGGCGTGCCCGGACGGCGAATGCTGCAGCCGACCGCCCGCGGCACTGGCCGAACGCTGGGAGGGGCAGGCCTGGCCGTCGGCCCGAGCGCACTCGCACATCTTGTCGGCACTGCCGGCCGGAAGCTTCCCCGGCGTCGACGACGCCGACATCTATGAGTTCCTCGACCGGCAGGCCCAGAACTAAGCGGATCTAGGCGGAGCCCTTGATGTCGCTGCGGACTTCGTCAGCGATCTGGTGAATCTTCTGCTCGGTCTCGACGAGAGTGGCCTCGGCCTTGGCGGTTCGCTCGGCGGCCCGGCGCTCACGCAGGCTCGGCTTCCGGGTAGTACGTGCGGTCGGCTTCGATCTCCGGAACATGCCCATGATCTCATCCTCTCCTTCACCACTGCCGGATGGCAGCCACACGCGTGCTACCCCCGTGCGGCCCGTCTATGTCAGCGATTCGTCCGGATTAACCGGATTAAGGCGAGGAGGTAGGCCGTAGCGGACGTAGTACCCGAGGCCTGGTACCCGGTAGATCAGGCCCTCGTCCGCCAGGACGCGCATGGCCTTGCCGGCCGTCTGGCGGGAATGACCTTGCTCGCGGCGCAGGGCCGCGATCGACGGGAGCGGGCCGCCAGGAGCCAACTTCCCGTCCCTTATCTGCTCGCGGATGAAAGCGGCAAGCCGCATGTAGGCCCGCGGATCTGGCTGCCCTGCTGCCGTCATGCCACGAATAGTACACGAGGAGTATCGAAAGTAGTCGACCAAGACAAAGGAACTCAGATGGATCGGTCGCGGCGATAGCAACTGGCCGCTCAGCGAGCCGATCCTGGGACATGGTGTCAGGCTGCCGGGCAGCGAGGGCAGCGAGGGCAGCGAGGCCCGATGCAGTCGACGGCGCAAGCAGCGTCGCGCAGCGGACGGGCCACTCGGTTGCTGAGCGCAAGCAGCCAGGTCGGGATCCCGAGCAGGCGCAGCGTCCGGACGGGCGGCGCGTAGATCCCGTCGTGGCCAACGAGCATCACCAGGTCGGCCGTGCAGCGAATCTTGAGTTCGTCGAGCTCTTCGATCAGCGCTAGATCCGCACCGTTTAGTCCGGTGCGGATGGTGAACGAGTTGCCGGGTGCGGACAGCAGGACAGCGCGGTGGTGCTTCGCGGTGGCCGAGGAGAGGGCACGCCGGGCCCGGGTCCCATAGGTCGGGTCGACGTGCGCGGCTGTGGCATGCACCAGCTCCAGGCAGGCACGCAGGTCATTATCGCTGGCGCGCTCGCGGGTGCCTTCCACCAGGCCGTAGGAGACGCAGTCGACATCGATGAGCAGGAGAACGCGCGGGTTGGGAGGCAGCTCCGGCAGCCCCTCTGGCAGCTCCAGGGGCGGCTGCGGGGGTTCGGACGGTTTCCCGCCAGGGGAAAAAGCACGGGGGTTTTTCATCGCGGACCCTCCAGGGTTCTAGGCGAGCTGACGCGAATCAGCCGGTGACTTCAGTCAAGGCAGCTGCCTCAGCAGCCGCTACGACGAGCTGTGACCGGGTTCATGGGTCTGCGCGGCATGCGACCGCATCGCGCTAGAGGCGGCAGGAGTACATGACCGCGTCCCGCTAGAGGCGGCAGGAGCACACGACCGCGTCCCGCTAGAGGCGGCAGCACTACACATGTGCCGGGAAAAGAGCCGGGCTGGGCACACATGTAGCTGGCGAGCACCGTCGCGGAGGATCACAGTGGAGGCATGCCGACGAGCGATTGGGAAACGGTTCGCCAGCTCCGTTGTGACGCGTTGTGGAAGGACGCCGACCAGGTCCTGGTGACGCGGGCGATGCTGCGGTGCGGGCTGGCCGCTGGATGGGTAATACTGGCAGGCCTGACTATCAGTGGGGGCGCCTGGATAGGCGGGCTGCCCATGTTGCTGACTTCGGGCCTGTCACTTCTGCATGCCAGCCACACGGTGGTCCTGGGCCTCGAGGCCCGGATGCCCCGGGCGCTGCGGCAGCTGTTCGAACGTATGTTCGTCTACCCCGATAAGCCCCATGTGAACTGGGTCGGCATCGCCGAACTACTCGGGCTGGTATCGCTCGCGATGGCCACCGGATGGCCACTGCGGCTGCTGGCTGATGATCCCGCCACGGCCGCCGTCGGCTCGGCCATCACGGTGGGAATTCTCGGGTCGTTCATCGCCAACGTGGCCGGACACGTGGTGTGGGAGGTCGACGAGCATGACACCGGCCCAGGATGGATGCGCAGCCTGCGGATGTTCATCGGCCCGTTCGGCGCGGCCGTCGGGCTGGCGCTGCTGTGGTGGGCTTCCCCGGCCACACCCGCCCGGTTCGTCGCCGTGGCCGGGGCGCTGATCGTGATGGTCGGCTCCTGGCGACTGATTCTCCAGGTGAAAGCGCAGGTCAAAGACATGGATGACGTTCACGGGCAGATCATCAAGCTGGTGCGCCGCCAAGACAGCGATCTGGTGCACTCTGCCCTGAAGAACCAGGCCCGGGCCATCATGGATGACCTCCCGCTGATCCCCGACGGCCCACTACGCGATGCGGTCCTGCGCCTCTGCTATAACATCGACGCCTTCCGCGGCAGCCTGCTGGACGGCGGACCGACCAATATCCGCAACGCGGACCAGGTGCTTCAGTCCCTGCTGCATTTCAATACCGACTGGTCCGCGCATTACGGCGCGAGCGTCACCCATGACCTCGAAGCGGCCGATCTCAGCAATCGCGACGCGGGCATCATCTTCATGGCCGTCAGCGATCTGGTCACCAACGCGGCCCAGCGATCGGCCGAACACCTGGAAGTCGCACTGACCAGCACGCCAACCGATTACGGCAGTGAGCTCAACCTCACGGTCTTCTGCCGGTGCGGGGGCCGGGTGGACCCCGACGACATTCCCGCCGATTCGAGCCTGATGGAACTCACGCGCCTGGTCTACGGCGAGAGGGGCGAATTGAAGATCCACGACGCCGGAGACGGCAGCCACGTCTTCGACCTGACCTGGCCCAGCACCCAACAGCCCCGGGCCCGCGTCATCGCGGCCACCGAGCCCCTGGAGACAGCAAATGCCTAAGCCGACCACCATCGACCTGACCGCCCGCGCCGCTGCCGAGGACGACGCGCGCCGCGCCGCGATGCTCGCCGGCGACCTCGGCATAGACATCATCGTCGTCGACGACCAGCCCGATCACGATGCGGGCTGGTTCAGCCGGCACCTTTCCGGCCATCGTCGGCTGTCACTGGAGAGCGTGCACGAGCTCGACCGTTTCCTGGCCGGAGACCGGCTGCCCAACCTGCCCGACCCGCCCTATGAACCCGAGCTGGCCATCCTCGACCTGAGCCTGGGCCGAGGCCAGCCTAACGGCGGCCTGCAGGCCCTCGACATCCTGCGCCAGAACCCCGTTACTCGCGACCTGCCAGCGATCTTGAATACCAACGGCCTGGAGGACTACCGCGACATGCTCGCGGTAATCGCGGCCCAGCTCAACGGCGGCGCCATCCCGGTCGCCCTGAAGACCAGTTCGGACGGCCCGGCCGTGCGCGAGCACGCTCGCCGCATCGCACACGCCAAGCAGGCCGAGTTGCCGTGGCCGCTGACCAAAGCCGCGCCCAAACCCCTGCTGCAGATCAAGGAAGTCTTCTGGCACGGCGACAAGGGCCGGCCGGTCAGCCTGCTCGACTGCCTGCTCGATCTGCCGTGGAAGAGGACCTACTGGAAGGAGATGGCCCGGCATAAGAACCACGCCGTCGCCGCCTTCGAAGCCCGCAAACGGCACGGCAGCCTCAGCGATTCCGAAGACAGCAGGAAGCAGGACTACTCCCGGGCTGTCACGAAGCAGTTCGGCCCCGTCGTCGTCGCCTGGGCGCTGGCTGACGAGCGCCTGCATGAGCTCGACGGACGCCTGAGCCTCATCAATGCCCAGCAGGACGGCAGGTACAAGGAGTTCACCAGCAGCACCGGCGCGCAACTCGTCGCCTTCGCGACCAAATACGGCGACGTGCTGTCCGACCCGTCCATCCACGCCCTGCTCGACCAGTTCCGCCGACGAACGCGGCAAGAGTCCCGCACATGAGCGTGCTGCCCTTTCTCGGCGCTCCCCTGCACTGGCCCCCGGTACTGCTGGCCCTCACCGCGCTCATCATCGCGCCCGGTGTCCACCTGCTGTGGTCACCGCTGTTGGAGGGCCGCAAGGTCACCTGGCGTGACGACTACGCCGCCGTGCTCGTCGGCGACCCCCTGCTGGCCGTGGCGGCTGGCTTCGCCGCCAACCTGTCCCGGCCCGCGGGCCCGCATGGCTTTCCGTCCTCCTGGGCTGCTGGCTGTGCCTGGATCGCGGGAGGCTGGGCGTTCGGGCTCTGGCAGTCCCAGCACGAACTCAGCACCGGCCGTTACTCCCGGGCCCAGACCCTCAGCCCCACCAAGCTATGGCACCAGTTCGTCGTCTATCCCGTGCTCGGCTACTGGGTTACCGCCACCGAATGGTCAGCCTACGGAGCCACCGGGGCCAATCCCACCGCCTCGCGGATCATCCAGGCCGCGCTGGTCATCGCCGCCACGGCAACGTGGGCGGTCCTGGCCGCGGACGCCATCCGGCGGCCCAAACTCGGACACGGGACCCTCGACCGCGTACGACTACGCAGGATCACCCGCCGGCTCATCCCCGTGCGGGGGAACCAGGAATAAGGGCACGAAACGGCCACGGCGCGTCCTACGGTCACGACCGCGATGTTACTCTTGGGTAACTTAACGCGTGGAGGGCAGTATGAGCGACCCGGACCGGGTGAGCGCGGTCTTCTCCCTTGACCTCAGCGATGACGTGGTCCAGATGCGGGACTGGCTGCATGAGTTCGCGGCGTCGGTAATCCGGCCGGCCGCCGCGGAGTGGGACGAGTGCGAGGAAATGCCGTGGCCGGTGCTCGAGGAGGCGGCCAAGGTCGGCCTGTACTCGCTGGACTTCTACGCGCAGCAGTACCTGGAGGGATCCGGTCTCGGCATCCCGGTCGCGTTCGAGGAACTGTTCTGGGGGGACGCAGGAATCGGGCTTGCCCTGGCGGGCAGTTCGCTGGCCGCAGTCGCGGTGGTGGCCAACGGGACGCCGGAGCAGGTCGGGGAGTGGTGCCCGCAGATGTTCGGCGGGCCGGGGGACGTAAAGCTGGGCGCGTTCTGCTCCTCGGAGCCCGAGGCCGGCAGTGACGTCGGGGCGATCAGGACACGCGCGGTCTACGACGCGGCGGCGGACGAATGGGTGCTGAACGGGGTCAAGACCTGGGCCACCAACGGCGGCATCGCCAATGTGCACGTGGTTGTCGCGTCGGTGGACCCGTCGCTGCGATCACGCGGGCAGGCGAGCTTCATCGTGCCGCCGGGCACGGCCGGGCTGTCCATGGGACAGAAGTTCCGCAAGCACGGGATCAGGGCCTCGCACACCGCCGAGGTCGTGCTGTCCGATGTCCGGGTGCCCGGCCGCTGCGTGGTGGGCGGCCGGGAACGGCTGGAGGAGCGGCTGGCGCGAATCCGGGAGGGCGGCCGCGGCGGCGAGCAGGCCGCGATGAAGACGTTCGAGGCGTCTCGGCCAGGCGTGGCGGCGATGGCGGTCGGGGTGGCGCGGGCCGCGGTGGAGTACGCCGCCGAGTACTCGCGTACCCGGGTGCAGTTCGGCCGGCCGATCGGGCAGAACCAAGGTGTGGCGTTCATGCTCGCGGACATGGCGGCCTCGGTCGACGCGGCCCGCCTGCTGACCTGGCGGGCAGCCTGGATGGCCCGGCAGGCCAAGCCGTTCACCCGGGCGGAAGGATCGATGTCCAAGCTGGTAGCGGGGGAGACCGCGGTCCGCGTCACCGAGCAGGCCATCCAGATCCTCGGCGGGAACGGCTACACCCGGGACTACCCCGTCGAACGCTGGCACCGGGACGCCAAGATCTTCACGATCTTCGAGGGCACCAGCGAGATCCAGCGGATGATCATCGCGCGCGCGGTCACCGGGCTAGACGTCAGGTAGCCTGGCCGCTGCCCGGTCCCGCCCTGGCGAGGACGGTCAGGGTGAGTGATGCGCGGCACGGCGGCGGCCGGGGATACTGGCCCTCACCGCGATCCGGCCACGCACCCAACCTGGGCCTGCTCCAGCCGCCGGGGATAACTCCGCCGCCTGGCGCTGGCCGGCCTGGTGCGCCAGCTCGACCCGGGACCGGATACCGAGCTTGGCGAAGACGTGGCGCAGGTGCGAGTTCACTGTGTGCGCGGAGATGAAAAGCCGGTCGGCGACCTCACGGTCGGTCGCGCCTTGGCTAACGAGCCGGACGACCCCGAGCTCGGAGGCGGTCAGCTCCGGCCAGCGCTTCGCGGCGGGGTCCGGCCGGCCGACTGCCCGCTGCACGCCGCGGTCGCGGAGCAGGCGGCGGACACGGGCCGCGTCTCGTTCGGCACCCGCGGCGGACTGCAGCCTGAGCGCCTCGTCCAGGTAGCCGACCGCCTCGTCCTTCGCCCGTTCCGGGAGCAGCCGGCCGGCATCCGCAAACGCCGCCGCGCGGACCAGCGGCCGAGGGTCGCCGCGGTAGCCCTGGACAGCGATCAGGGCCCGTTCGGGGTCCTTGTCAAGGAGCGCGCGCGCGTGCAGCGCGGCGGCGCTTAGCCCCGGAAAGCCCGGATTCGCGTCCGCACCGTTCTCCAGCCGCGCGGTGAGGGATGCGGCGTCCGGCCGCTGCCCGGCCGACAGCAGCAGCCGCACCAGCTCGACCGCGTCGGAATGGCCGACCGGGCCGCAGGCGTGCACGTACCCGGGCGCGAGGACGTCGAGCAGGTCTGGGCTGACAGGGCCGCCGTCCAGGCGGACAGTGAGCCAGGCGCCGAGGCGCCGGGTGGTCGCGCAACCGCTGGCCGCACCGTAAAGTGCCGCCGCATCCCGCCGGGCGGTCTGCAGCGCGGCGGGGTCGCCGGTGCGCAGCGCGATGTCACCGAGGACGTAGCTGGCGATGTGGTTGAGGTAGCCGAAGCTCCCGTCGTCGCCGATCTCGTCGGACATGTCCAGGACCGCTTCGGCTTCGGCGCGGGCGTCGGTGAGCTGCCCGGCGGCCAGCCGTGCCCGGCACCTCAGCATGGACCAGAGCCGGATGTTCCGGCACGCGTTCTCGGCCTCGCGGGTACCGGCCTCGATGATCGCGTTCGCCTCCTCAAGCCGCAGCTCGGCGATCAGCAGCAGCGACTTCCAGGTTTCCGGCAGCCACATCCGGAGCTCCTTCGCCTCGTGCTGGCGCCTGGCCGCCTCGCCCGCCAGGCCGATGGCTCCCCGCCAGTCGCCTTGGGCGAAAGCGAGCAGGGCGCGCGGCACGAACGTGACGATCTCGGCCGCGGGGTCGCCGCTCGCCTCCGCCTCCGCGATCGCTTCGGCGACAGGCCCGGCCGCCGCGGCCGCTTCGCCGCTGATGTCCAGGCCGCAGGCCAGCAGGGACAGCAGCTGGACGCGCAGCGCTGGGGGGACGTCCGGCAGCAGCAGGGCCGCCCGGCACTGCTCAGCGACTGCTGCCGGGGCATACTGGGCCATCAGCATGCCGATGCCTAGCCGCGCCTGCGCCTCGGCGACGGGATCGGCTAGGTCGCTTTCCGACGCGGTCAGGAGCCGGGCCGCCTCGGCGGCCCGGCCGGCCTGCACGAGCAGGTCGATGACCGCTACGACCGCCTCGCCGCGCCCGGGCCCGCCGCGAGGAATGAGGTCCAGGGCACGGCGGGACAAGGGGACCGCCACCGCCGGAGACACCTGCCCGATCTGCGCCGCGGCCCGCCGCAGCAGGCCGGCCGAGGCTATGTCGCCGGGCTCGGCGACATCCATGACCAGCTGCGCGACGTCGGTGGCGGAAGCCCCGTGCTGCAGCATCACCTCGACCGCGGTACGGCGCATGCTGCGCCGCACCGCTTTCGGCAGGCTGGCATCGACGGCCTCGCGCACCAGGTCATGCCGGAACGCGAGACGGTTCCCCGCCTCGGTCAGCAGCCCCGCGGCCATCGCCTCCCGGATCTCGCTGCGCAGCTCCAGCGGCGGCCGGCCGAGCAGCCCCGCCAGGTCATCGAGGGAGAAGCTGTGCCCGAGCACCGAAGCCATCTCCACGGCATCCCTGGCCGCCCCGGTCAGCCGCGCGAGCTGGGCAGCCACCGAGCCGACGAGCCGGCGCGGCAGCCGCCCGCCCGCGGCCAGTCTGGCCGTGCCGCCGTCGACGGTCACCAGGTCTTCCGTGCGCAGCCCGCGCAGCAGCTCGGTTAGCAGGAACGGCTGGCCCTCCGCCCGGCTGAGCACCTCCCGCAGCGCCTCATCGGGCTCGCCGCCGAGCATGTCACGGGCGACCTGCGCGACCGCGGTCTGATCCAGGGGGCCTAGCCGGATCTCGGACGCGCCCGCCGCCTCCAGCCGACCGACCGCGTCCAGCGCAGCGTCCGCCAGTTCCCCGCGGCGCAGCGCCAGCAGCCAGCTGATCCGATGTGTGGCCAGCCGCCTGGACAGCGTGACCAGGGCGCTGGCGGAGGCGGCGTCGGTCCATTGCAGGTCGTCGACGACAACAAGCAGCGGTGCGCGGTGCGAGGCTTTCTCGAGGGATTCCTGCAGCTCGCGCAGCAGCCAGAACCGCTGGTCAGGAGACTGGCTGAGTTCGTGGAGGCGCGCGGGATCGACGGCCGGGTCGTCCGTCGAGACAAGGGCGTCCAGGATCGCCCCGAGCGGCACGGTCCGAGCCGCGGGATCCCCGCCGCCGCAGAACACCAGGATCCCGCCGTCCACGGCCAGGCTCTCGGCCTCGACCAGCAGCGTGGTCTTCCCCACGCCGGCGGGCCCGGTGACGAGCACGACGCTGCCGCGCCCGGCGCCGAGAGCGTCCAACTGACCGCGCAGCAGGTCGACCTCGGGCTGCCGGCTGCGCAATCTGGGAGGCACCAGGTCATCGTAATTGAGATCCAGCCCGCCCGGCCTCGAGCTGGCGCACCAGGCCGGCCAGCGCCAGGCGGCGGAGTTACCCCCGGCGGCTGGAGCAGGCCCAGGTTGGGTGCGTGGCCGGATCGCGGTGAGGGCCAGTATCCCCGGCCGCCGCCGTGCCGCGCATCACTCACCCCGGCCATCCTCGCCAGGGCGGGACCGGGCAGCGATTGATCACTTGATCAAGTGATGCGCCGCGTGCGCGCCACGCGGCAGGCTCGGAGGCATGCCCCGGCGACACTCAGCCACGGCTACCCGCTCTACCTAGTTGCCCCCAGGAGGAGCACATGACTGCAGCACCCGTCCCGGTTGTCTTCATCCACGGCCTGTGGATCCACTCCGCTGCCTGGCAGCCCTGGGTTGAGCTGTACCGCGCGGCCGGCTACGCCGCGATGGCCCCCGGCTGGCCCGGCGACGCGGCCAGCGCGGACGACACCCGCAAGAACCCGGCCGCCGTCGCAGACAAAGGCATCGACGACATCACCAGCAGCTACCTCGATGTCATCAGCACCCTGCCGGCCAGGCCGGTCGTGATCGGCCACTCGTTCGGCGGCCTGGTCGCGCAGAAGCTGCTGGCCGGCGGCGCAGCCGCCGCGGCCATCGCGATCGACCCGGGCCAGATCAAGGGGGTCAGGCCGCTGCCGGTCGCGCAGATCCGCTCCGGGCTCCCGGTGCTGTCCAAGCCCGGCAACAAGAAGCGGGCGGTAATGCTCACGAAGAAGCAGTTCCGCTACGGCTTCGGCAACGCGCTGTCCGAGACCGAATCCCGCGAACTGTTCGACCGGTACGCGATCCCCGGGCCAGGCAAGCCGCTGTTCGAGGCCTCGGCCGCGAACTTCAAGAAGTCGTCCCCGGCTGCCGTCGACACCAGAAAACAGGACCGCGGGCCGCTGCTGATCACCGGCGGCGGCCAGGACCACACCGTGCCCGAGGTCGTCGCCCGGGCCGCCTACAGCCTGTACTCCGGCTCAGCCGCGGTCACCAGCTACCACGCATTCCCCGACCGCGGCCACTCGCTCGTCTTCGACCACGGATGGCGCGAAGTCGCCGACTACACCCTGTCCTGGCTCACCAGCCAGAACCTGTGACACATCACCGCTAGGAAGGAACTCATGCGCAATCCGCTGAAGTCCGGTACACCACTCGGAACAAGCAAGGCCCGGCTCGCCCTGGCCGGCGCGGCCGTTGCCGCCCTGGTCGCGGTCCCGGCCGGGGTCGCTGCCGCCTCGACCGGCAGCCCGGCCCACCCAGCAGGCAACCACCCGGCCTCGGCAGCCAAGCCGACCATCGTGCTCGAGCACGGCGCCTGGGCCGACGGGTCAAGCTGGGACGGGGTCGTTGCCCGGCTGCAGAAGGACGGGTACACCGTCGACGTCCCCCCGAACCCGCTGCGCGGAGCCAGCGACTCGGCCTACCTGGCCAGCTACCTCGCGACCGTGTCCGGACCGGTCGTACTGGTCGGCCACTCCTACGGCGGCTTCGTCACCACCAACGCGGCCACCGGCGACAAGAACGTCAAGGCCCTGGTCTACGTCGACGCCTACATCCCCGCCCAGGGCGACACCATCAACAGCATCAACGCGCAGTTCCCCGGCAGCCAACTCACCCCGGACGCCCTGAACTTCGTCCCGTCCCCGGGCGGCGTCGCCGACGTCTACGTCAAGCCCTCTCTGTTCCGCAGCATCTTCGCCAACGACCTGCCGGCCAGCGAGGCGGCCGTGCTCGGCGCCACCCAGGAGCCAATCGCGGCCAGCGCGCTGACCGACGTGTCCGGGCCGCCGGCCTGGGCCACCATCCCCAGCTGGGATGTGATCGGAACAGAGGACCACGCCATCCCCCCGGCGGCGCAGGAATTCATGGCCGCCCGCGCCCACGCCCAGGTCACCAAGATTGACGCCTCCCACCTGTCGATGATCTCCCAGCCCGGCACCGTCACCGGCGTCATCGAAGAGGCCGCGCGGGCCACCTCGTAGGACGCCAGGCCGGCGTTCCTGGCATCGAACTCACCCCCGGGGCGCTGGGATGGCGCGGACTTGGCCCGCGCTGGTCCGCCTTGAAGCCCCGACCTTCTGCTTGAAGCCGGCCAGCGTCGGCTCATGGCCGGGCGCTGGATCATGGTCTGTGCTTCTTTCTTGCTGGCGGTGTGGTCTGGCTGGTCCTGCCGGAGACGGCAGTCAGGCTAGCTGCCCAGCCGCGCCTTTCACGCCCAGCGCGACGAGCATGGTCCCCGCAGCCCGGTCAAGAACTGCCCGGGTGCGGGGATGCTGTTCATCGAAGGCTCCTCGTCACGGTGATACCGGGTGTCCCGTGCCGGTCTCGACATAGGAGGCGAGGCTTCTCGTTAGGTAGTTCCACCCGGCCGAGCAATGCTCGTAGCAGTCCAGTTGCGGCCGCAGCCCGCCGTGGGTGAACTCGAGCCGGGTGGCGGCCGGATTCACCTCGGTCAGCCGGAAGGTCACCGTCGTGTGCGCCCACTCCGGCTGCCCGCTGTGGCCCAGGCACGTCCACCGCTCCAGGGCCGGCGACGTCCGTTCCTCCACGCGCATGACGGCGATGCCGTCTCTGAAGGTGAACCGGAGCTCACCGCCCAGCTCTGGTGACCCGCCGGTGTCCGTAGTCCACCAGCCGCTCAGCCCTTCAGCGGAGGACACGGCGGCGAAGACGGAATCGATCGGGGCGTTGATGGTCAGGTCAGCGTGGTAACTATCGGTGGTGGCGATCAGGTCGTTCGTCATCGTTTCCTCCTGCGATGGCTCCGCCGTGGCGGCGGATCTGCCTGGGTGACGAACACGACGGGCGCGGACGGACACCCGTGGCCAGATTTTCTTCCGGTCTGCCGCAGCGAGGGATGTCCGTCCGGCGGATTGCCGTCCGTCAGATAATCGAACCCGCAAGACCACGTGACAGGAGCCCCCATGCAGTACGCACTGCTGATATACAACCCTGACGACGACGTCGCGGACCAGGCCCAGCGCCCGATCGACCCCGGCATCGCGGCCGTCCTGGCCCGCCGGGACGTGACCGGCTGGATCCGCCTGCACGCACCCGGCTCGGCGACGACGGTAAGTCACCAGGAAGACAGGATGCTGTTGACCGACGGCCCGTTCGTCGACAGCAAGGAGTTCCTCGGCGGCCTGGTCCTCGTCGAGGCCGACAACCTCGACGGGGCGCTCGCCGTCGCCGCGGAGCTGGCCGAGCTGCGGCCGGGCCGCGTTGTGGCGATCGAGGTGCGGCCGGTCCGCGGCGAGGAAATCAGTGGCGCTTGACACCGTCTTCCGCGACCAGTGGGGCCGGGTGCTCGCGACACTGGTCGGATTCCT
>Ga0302229_10002747_pt1 | contig 12522 bp, 12 predicted proteins | sample II_Palsa_N1_3_FD_193518 | JGI IMG/M metagenome (GOLD analysis project Ga0302229, IMG submission 193518) | Peat permafrost microbial communities from Stordalen Mire near Abisko, Sweden - II_Palsa_N1_3 | ecosystem: Environmental > Terrestrial > Soil > Palsa > Peat permafrost | place: Sweden...
CGAACTCCCGCTCGATGACACGTAGCATTTCGTCGCGCGAGCCAAGCAGGCTGACCATCGGCTGGTCGGCCGGGATGACGATCCGGACCTGGGAAGGCCCGTTCCCGGGCTGCCCGTCGCCGCGGAGCTCGCTGGAAGTATCTGTCAATGGGTCGCTCTCGAAGATCCGGCGGATCGCCCGCCGGACTATTTAGCCAGGCTCAGCCCGGACCGGCCTGCAGAGCTCCGACGGGGCTTACGGTTCCATCGTAGCCGCCGGCCTGCGACCTACGTCACGGTCGCCCCGGCCGTCCCGCCGGTTACGGGACCGCCCGCGGGAGACCGGGGCCGAGATGCCGAGGCGTGGAACCATCCAGGGGACCCGGAACTAACCGGGCGGCCACTGAAGCCGCCGGCCGCCGAGCACGTGCGCGTGGACGTGCGGCACATCCTGGCCGGCATCCGGGCCACTGTTGAGGACCACGCGATAGCCCGACTCGCCGATGCCCTCCGCTACCGCGCCGGAGTGGGCCAGGGCCACCATCTCCTCGAGCACGCCGCCGCCGGCGGCAACCACCGCCGCGACGTCGACATAATGTTCCTTAGGTATGACCAAGATATGAATAGGGGCTTGCGGATCGATATCGCGGAACGCGATAGTCCGTGAGCTTTCGCCAACGATTTTGGCCGGAATCTCGCCGGAAGCGATACCGCAGAAGAGGCACTCAGGCACCCAATGATCGTAGCGCCTCGCACCTTGCGCCTCGCGCCTGGCGCCTCGCTCTCCATCGCCACATGCTGCGGCCCCGCCGGGCAGCCCGCCCGGTTCGCCTGGGCGGTTTTGTCCGGTTTGGGACTAAGGTCCCGAGTCGAGGCTTGATCGGTCCTTAGATCTGTTCTCGCGGTGTCTAATGTCGTTCTGCCCCGATAGGCTGGGTAACGGAAACCGGGGCGTATTGTGCGAGAGCCCAAGAATGCCAGCTTCTGCGGCATCCTGATCAGGCACAATACGCCCGGGGTTGGGGTCGTCCGGCGTCGGGGAGGCGCTGGGGGGCGGCTGCGGATCGCCAACTCGGGTGGGGTGGGCTAGTTGGGCAGTCACTACTGTCTGCGGATCGAGATGGGGCGGGAACTCGGCGGTGAAGATTACCGATGACCGCGGGTGAACCTGCCGGGGGGCATGTGCGTCCTATATCTGTGACCGAGACCCTTGTGGCCGGCGCCGAAATCGTGACGGCACCTGCGAAGCTGGAGATGACCGCCGAGGAGGCGGTGACACAGCTGTACACCATCCACTACCGTTCGCTGGTCCGCCTGGCGGCCCTGCTCGTCCGGGACGAGCCGACGGCGGAAGAAGTGGTGCAGGAGTGCTTCATCGCCATGCATGACGGCTGGCACCGTCTCCGGGAGGAAGACAAGGCGCTGTCGTACCTGAAGCAGGCGGTCGTGAACCGGGCTCGCTCGGTGCTACGGCATCGCAGCGTCATCGACCGTAACGCGCCGAAGCCAGCGCCGGACATGCCGAGTGCCGAGCAGGGCGCGATGTCCCTGCTGGAGCGGAGCGCAGTGATCAGGGCGCTGAGGGGGCTGCCGGACCGGCAGCGGCAGGCGCTGGTACTTCGCTACTACGCCGACCTGTCGGAGGCACAGATCGCCGAAATGATGGGGATCAGCAAGGGTGCGGTTAAGAGCCACACTGCGAGGGGGATGTCATCGCTCCGTGTGGTTCTGGAGCAGACTGCATGACCGGAGAACCAGCAACATGACTTCGTCTGACGACGACCTCGACTGGCTGCTGACTCGGGAACTCCGAGCCGAGGCAGATAGGATCACGCCTGCCGAAGATGGCCTGAGCCAGATTCGCAGGCGGCTGAGGTCGCGCCCATTCACCCCCGTGTGGGGTGGGCTCCGCGTGGACGCGGAGCGCTACGGGTACCGGGTCCGGTATGTAGCCGCAGAGACCCTCTCCTGGATTTTTAGGCCGGCCGGGCAGATTGGGCGGGTCCTGCCCCGGCATTGGGTAACCGCTGGCAAGCGCGGCGCGACCGCCGCTGGTTCCGGCGTCTCATCCGCTTACCAGCGGTTCGGTACGGCCTGGTTGCGGCCCGTGATCGCGCTGGCTGCCGTCTGCCTGTTCGCCGGGACCGCCATGGCGGTGCCGGACGTCCGGCACGCCATCGTGAACATTGGCTCGTCCTCGTCCGGGAACACGACGCCGGCCGGCGGCACCGGCGGCGCCAACAGCAACGGCAGCGGCCAGAAGATCCCCGGCGGCTCCGGGGGCACCGGCTCGAAGGGGAACGGGCACTTCACCGTGACGAACCCATCCGCCAGCACGACCTGCTCGCCCGCCGTGAAGGCGCCACCCACGGCCGCGACGGCGCCGAGCCACTCGGCGGGACAGTCGACCCCTGCGGTCGCGCCCACGACACCCGCGCCAGTGGTGTCGCCCACGCTCGCTCCGACCACCGTGCCGACGATACCGACTCCCACGGAATCGGCCGTCCCCACACCGACGGACACCGCGAGTTCCATTCCGGGCGCCCAGGCGACCGACAGTGACTACTCCGTCCAGGCCAAGACGTGCACCAGCCAGGGACCGACCCCGCCTACGACGTCGCCGGCCGAACCAGCCTCTAACGTGGCGTCCGAGCTGCCGGCCGCGCCGGCCGCGCCGACCGCATCGGCGCCGGCCACGAACCCAGTGCCCAGCCCGACCACCAGCTCGGCCGGGTCAACCAAGACCGGTTCAGCCAGCCCGACGGCCGCGGCGAAGAGCACCAAACCTCCAGCGACGCCCTCCATCTCAGCCAGCCCCAGCGCGAGCCCCAGCGCCAGCCCCAGTCCGAGTCCGAGTCCGAGTCCCGCATCATCGCAGGCGGGCAGTACCGCGAATTCCGCATCATCGCAGGCGGGCAGTACCGCGAATTCCGCATCATCGCAGGCGGGCAGTACCGCGAATTCCGCATCATCGCAGGCGGGCAGTATCGCGAACGCCTGCGGCGAGCGGCACCATCATCACCACGACACCACGCACTGCTGACGGGCAGGCGGCCGGCAGGCCCCTCCGGGTGACGAGGAGACCGTGGGCTGACCGGCTTCAGCCCCGCTAACCAGGCTCAGCCCAGGCTGACGGGCCAGGGCTACCAGCGGCCGGTCGCGGTCATGAGCACGGCGGCAGCCACTGCCCCGGCGGTAGAGGTGCGGAGCACGGACTCACCCAACCGGGCCGACGTCGCACCCGCGTCGGTGAACGCCGTCAGCTCGTCCGGGCTGATACCGCCCTCCGGGCCGACGATAAGGATGATGTCCCCGCTGACCGGCAGCGGGGGCGGGGACAGCTTCTCCGGACCGGGCACGCCCGGCTGGGACCCGGTTGGCTGGGACCCGGTTGGCTGGGACCCGGTTGGCTGGGACCCGGTTGGCTGGGCCAGGGCTAGCTGAGACAAGGCCACGCCGGCGTCCGGCTCGAGCACGATGGCGAATGCCGCGGCCGAGATCCGGGCCGCAACATCGGCCGAAGAGGCCAGCCCGGTCACCTCGGGCACCCGGGCCCGCCGGGCCTGCTTGGCCGCTTCCCGGGCCGCCGAGCGCCACCGGCCGAGCGCCTTGGGTGCCCGATCGGCCGGCCAGCGGGCCACGCAGCGCTCGGCCTGCCAGGGCACGATCACGTCCACGCCGACCTCGGTCATGGTCTCCACGGCCAGTTCGGCGCGCTCGCCCTTGGGGATGGCCTGCACAACGGTGATAAGGGGATCCGGCACCGGCACCTCGCGCCGCGCCTGCACACGCAGCTCGACCTGCCCGGCGCGTGCCGCGGTGACCACGCATTCGGCCAGCAGGCCCTGCCCGTCGGTCACGTCGGCGCGCTCACCCGGGCGGATCCGGCGCACGGTAGCGGCGTGCCGGCCCTCCGCCCCGGTCAGCACGATCAGATCCGCAGCCAGGTCCGCGCCGTCGGCCAGGAACACCGGTGCGGTCACCGCGGCACCGGTGCCTGGACCGGCTTATTCACGACGCCTCAGCGGCCGTTGAAGGCGTCACGCAGCCGGGAGAAGAAGCCGTGCTGGCCTGGGGAGAACTTACCCGGGGGCGCTTCCTCGCCGCGCATCTTAGCCAGCTCGCGCAGCAGTTTTTCCTGCTCGGGGTCGAGCCGGGCCGGCGTCTCCACCGTCACGTGGATGCTCAGGTCACCGCGGCCGGAGCTGTTCAGGTGCTGGACCCCGTGGTTGTAGAGCGGGATCACCTGACCGGACTGGGTACCGGGCCGGATGTCGATGTCGGTCGGGCCGTCCAGGCTCTCGACCGACAGTGTTGCCCCCAGCGCGGCCGCAACCATCGGGATGGTCACCGTGCAGTGCAGGTCGTCGCCCTGGCGCTCGAAGATCGGGTGCGGGCGCTGGGCGATCTCCAGGAACAGGTCACCGGGCGGGCCACCGCCGGGGCCAACCTCGCCCTCACCGGCCAGCTGGATGTGCGTGCCGTCCTCGACACCGGCCGGGATGCGGACCTTGATCGTGCGGCGGGTGCGGACCCGCCCGTCGCCGTCACACTCGGGGCAGGGCCGGGGCAGCAGCGTGCCGAAGCCGCCGCAGCGCGGGCACGGGCGCGACGTCACGACCTGGCCGAGGAACGAGCGCGCCACCTGGCTCACCTCGCCACGGCCGCCGCACACATCACAGGTCTCCGGGTGCGTGCCCGGCGCAGTGCCCTCACCCGAGCAGGTCGGGCAGACCACGGCGGTGTCGACGGTCAGCTCGCGGGTCGCGCCGAACGCGCACTCGGACAGGTCGAGCTCGACTCGGATCGTCGCGTTCCGGCCGCGGCGGGCGCGGCTGCGCGGGCCGCGGGCCGTGCCCCCCGCCGCTTGGCCGAAGAATGCGTCCATGATGTCGCTGAACGGGAACCCGGGCCCGAACCCGCCGGCCCCGGCCGACCCGGCGTCGGCCCGGCCGAGCGGATCCCCGCCCATGTCATACAGCTGGCGCTTCTCCGGATCCGAGAGCACCTCGTAGGCCTGCGTGATCTCCTTGAACCGCTCCTGGGTCTGCGGATCCGGGTTCACGTCCGGATGCAGTTCACGCGCAAGCCGGCGGTAGGCCCGCTTGATCTCATCCGGCGCCGCGTCGCGGCGGACTCCGAGGACGGAGTAGTACTCGGTCGCCACTAGCTCTCCATCAGGATTTCGCCGACATACCGTGCCACCGCGCTTACCGCTCCCATCGTCCCGGGGTAGTCCATCCGTGTCGGGCCGAGCACGGCGAGCCGCGCCAATGTCTCCCCACCTGAACCGTACGCACTCGTCACCAGCGACGTGGTCTGCAGCCCCTCGACCGGGTTCTCCGTGCCGATCATCACGGAGAGCAGAGATTCGTCGCTGGCCTCGCCGAGCAGCCGCATCAGCACGACTTGCTCCTCCAGGGCCTGCAGGACCTCCCGCAGGCCCCGGGAGAAGTCCGGTGCCGCGAGGTTGGCCGTGCCGCCCAGGACGATCCGCTCCTCGTTCCGCTCCATCAGGTTGGCCATGATGACCGAGAACACCGCCTCCGCATTCGGCCGGCCGTCGGGGGGAACGCTGTCGGTGAGACCGGCGACGATCGTGACCGCCTCGGTCAGCCGCCGCCCGTCCAGGCTGGCGTTGAGCAGCGCCCGCAGGTGCGAGACGTCCTCGTCATCAGCGGGATTCGGCAGGTCGACGGTCCGCTGTTCCACCCGGCCGGTGTCGGTGATCAGCACGACCAGCAGCTTTTCCGGCGCCAGCCGGACCAGCTCGATGTGCCGGACCACCGCGCGGGTCAGCGACGGGTACTGCACCACGGCCACCTGGCGGGTGAGCTGCGCGAGCAGCCGCACGGTGCGCATCACCACGTCGTCGAGCCCGTAGGCCTGGGCCAGATAGGTCTGGATGGCCCGCCGCTCGGCCGCGGAGAGCGGCCTCATGTGCGTCAGCCGGTCCACGAACAGGCGGTAGCCCTTGTCCGTCGGCACCCGGCCGGCGCTGGTGTGCGGCTGGGCGATGTAGCCCTGCTCTTCGAGCACCGCCATGTCATTGCGGATGGTCGCCGGCGACACGTCGAGGTTGTGCCGGTCGACAAGGGACTTGGACCCCACCGGTTCGTGGGTGGACACGTAGTCCTCCACAATGGCGCGGAGAACGGCAAGCTTCCGCTCGTCCAGCACGTGTTCACCTCCCCTGGCACTCAAGCTTTCCGAGTGCTAAGTCTATTGTCCCACGCGCGCCGTCGTGCCTGAAGTGGTGCGGCATGAATCGATGCCGCTGATGATCATGCCGAACGGGGCACGGCGCGGCGGGTCGTGCGGCGTGGCGATTCCTCCGGCCGCGGCCCGATCGGGTACGGTCCCGGCCTAGCGGAGGTGTCGATGCGAAGCCAGGAGTACGGATCCGACGTCCTCGCCGCGGGCCCGCGGCGCCGGCGGCCGCCGGTCCCCCAGCTGGAAGCGGCGCACGGGCTGGTGGTGGAGGACGCCGAGGGCCGGTTCTGCGGCGCCATAGTGAGCTGCGACAAGGCCGCCGTGACGCTGGAAGACCGGCACGGCCGCCAGCGGGTGTTCCCGCTCGCTCCCGCAGCTTTCCTGTTCGAGGGCAAACCCGTGACGCTGGTGCGGCCGGTCCCTGCGGCGGCCCCGCCGGCCGCGACGCGGACCGCCTCCGGTTCGGTGGCGGTGCCCTCGTCGCGAGCCCGGGTGGCACGGGCCAGCCGGATCTACGTCGAGGGCCGGCACGACGCCGAGCTTGTGGAGAAGATCTGGGGCGACGACCTGCGCGACGTCGGCGTGGTCGTGGAGTACCTCGAGGGCGTCGACCATCTGCCGCAGATCATGGCCGAATTCCGCCCCGGCCCGCTCCGCCGCCTGGGGGTTCTCGTCGATCATCTTGTGCCCGGGTCGAAGGAGAGCCGGATCGCGGCCGGGCTGGCGCAGCCGAGCGTGCTGATTGTGGGCCACCCATTCATTGACATCTGGCAGGCCGTTAAGCCGTCGGTGGTCGGGATCGCCCGCTGGCCCGACGTCCCGCGCGGGATACCGTGGAAGGAAGGTGTGCTGCAGGCTATCGGCTGGGACGACAACACCGCCGTCGGCTGGCAACGGATCCTTCGTTCGGTACGCACCTTCGCCGACCTGGAACCGGAGCTGCTGGGGCGGGTGGAGGAGCTAATCGATTTTGTAACCGAACCCGGCGAGTAACGTGATCAGGGCAGGCACGTACAACGAGGGACGATGACGGATCCAGCTCAGCCTTCGGCGTGGGGGACCGAAGTACCCGCGTGGGAGCCCGAGGTACCGCCCTGGGCGCCGCAGCGGCCGGACGGCCCCGCCACGCCTGGCGCACCCCGCTTCCCCGCCAGCCTGCAGGAGCACCATGAGGGCTGGACGCTGGGCGAGCCGCTGCCGGCCGAGCCCGCACTCATGCCGGCGGGCGAGACCGCCGGGGGCTCTCCGGCCCCTGATGCGGCAGGGGACGGCCCGGCGGACGGGCACAGCCCGGCGGACGGGCACAGCCCGGCGGACGGGCACAGCCCGGCGGACGGGCACAGCCCGGCGGACGGGCACAGCCCGGCGGACGGGCACAGCCCGGCGGACGGGCACAGCCCGGCGGCGGGTGAGGGCACAGCGGACGGGCACAGCCCGGCGGCGGGTGAGGGCACAGCGGACGGGGACGGCCCGGCGGCGGGTGAGGGCACAGCGGACGGGGACGGCCCGGCGGCGGGTGAGGGGACAGCGGCCCGGGACGGAAGACCAGCCGGGGCCGCCGCTCCCGGCCACGGCGCCGCGGCCGCCGATAGCGACGACCGGTGGGCGATGGCCTGCTACCTCGGCGCCATCTTCTTCTGGCTACTGGTCCCGCTGGTCATCTACCTGGCCCGGGGGAAGAAATCGATCTTCATCCGGTCGCACGCGGCCCAGGCGTTCAACCTGACGCTGACCGGGACGCTGTTCGCCGTCTCGGGCGGGATCATCGGCGGCCTGCTCAGCCTGGACAGCCCGAAGACGGCCCTGTTCATCGTGGGCCCGCTGCTGCTGGCGCTCTGGATCGCGGTGCTGGGCTACCTGATCCGGGCGGCCAGCGCGGCCAGCCGGGGCGATTTCTACGAGCTGCCCAGCTGGATCTGCGTGACCATGCTGCAGTAAGGCGCCGAGCGCGGGGGCGGCCCCTACTCCGTGCGGAGTACCCCGTCTGCCGCCTCCCGGACGATGCCCCCGTCCGGCGCCGGGGCCTACGCTGGCCCCATGGACAGTTCGCCGGCACCGTGGTGGTGGCGGCGCTCGCCGGCCCGCGACGCCGTGTACGCCGTCGTGATGACTGTGATCACTGTGGCCGGGGCCTACGCCGAGGCCCACCCGAGGCAGGTCAGCGACCAGATCCCCGCGGGCACATCGGCCGCGCACACACCCACGGCCGCGCTGCTGCTCGTCGTGCTGGCCGGTCTCGTCCTCATCGGGCGCAACCAGTGGCCGCTGGCGGTGTACGCCGTGTCCGTCGGCGCGGTGACCCTATATTCGGCCCTGGGGTACGTCAACGGCGCGGCCCTGCTGCTGCCCGTGGTCGCCGTGTACACCCTGGCCACCAAGGTGACGCCGCTGCGGGCCATCGGCTGGGCCGCGCTGGCCATCGCGGGGCTGATGACGGCCACGGGCCTGAACAACGCGTTCGGGCCGACCGGCGGGGACTTCTGGGTCATCCCGGGGGTGATCGGGGTGGCCTGCCTGGGCGGCATCGCCGTTGCCAGCCGCCGGGCCTACGTCACCTCGATCCAGGCCCGGGCCGAGCAGGAAGCGCGGCGCCGCATCGACGACGAGCGTCTGCGGATCGCCCGCGACCTGCACGACGTGGTCGCCCACACGATGGCGACGATCAACGTCCAGGCCAGCGCGGCCGCGCAGCTGCTCACCGACCGGCCCGAAACGGCCGCGGAGGCGCTGCAGACGATCCGGGCCGCCAGTAAGGACGGCCTGCGGGAGCTGCGGGCCATCCTGAACGTGCTGCGGCGTGCCGACGAGGCGGAGCCGACCCAGCCGGCGTCGGGCCTCGCGCAGCTCGGCCCGCTGATCGACCGGGCAGGCCTGGCCGGCCTGCCCGCCACACTGACCGTGACCGGCCTGCCCCGGCCGCTGCCCGCGGCGGTCGAGCTGGCCGCCTACCGCATCGTGCAGGAGTCGCTGACCAACGCGATCCGGCACGCCGGGCAGGCGACCGCCACGGTGACGCTGGCCTACCGGGACGCGGACCTGCTGATCGAGGTGACCGACACCGGCCGCGGGCCGGCGCAGGGCGCCGCCCGGGAAGCGGACCGCGCGGAGCGGGGGATGGGGACGGGCCACGGCCTGGCCGGCATGCGCGAGCGGGCCGCGTCCGTCGGCGGCACCATCGAGGCGGGGCCGCGGGCCGCGGGCGGGTTCCGGGTCGCGGCCCGGCTGCCCGTCCCACGGCCTAAGCCACCTGCGGTTGTAGCAGAAGACTCTGGGACCCATGTGGCTGATGAGGCGATCGGTCGCAGCGAGGAACCCACTTCTGCGCCCTCCGGGAGCCAGGAGCCTGGTGGGGCCGAAGTGCCTGGTGAGGCTGGGATGCCTGAGGCTGGGTTGCCTGGGGAGGTCGGCGAGAAGGAGACCGGCGCCAGGGAAGTTACTGCGGGCGGCCCGGCGCGGGCCGGAGAGTCATGATCCGGATTCTGCTGGCCGACGACCAGGCGCTGATCCGGGCCGGGTTCCGGGTGCTGCTCGAGGCCGCCGGCGACCTGGAGGTGGTCGCTGACGCCGTGGACGGCCAGCAGGCGGTGGAGCTGGCCCGCCGGGAACGCGCCGACGTGGTGCTGATGGACATCCGGATGCCGGGCGTGGACGGACTGGAGGCGACCCGCCGGATCGCCGCCGACGAGGACCTGGCCGGGGTCAAGGTGATCATCCTGACCACGTTCGAGTCCGACGAGTACGTGTTCCAGGCCATCCGGGCCGGGGCGAGCGGGTTTCTGGTCAAGGACACCGAGCCCGCCGAGCTGCTGCAGGCCGTCCGGGTGGTCGCCCGCGGGGACGCCCTGCTGTCCCCCAGCGTGACCCGCCGGCTGATCACCGATCTGGCCAGCCGCCCGGCGGCGCCGGTCCCGGCCGGCGGCCAGGCCCTGTCCGCGCTGACCGACCGGGAACGGGAAGTGCTGGCCCTGGTCGCGGGGGGACTGTCCAACGAGGAGATCGCCGGGCATCTGTGCCTGAGCCCGCTCACGGTCAAGACGCACGTCAGCCGGATCATGACCAAGCTGTCGGCCCGGGACCGCGCCCAGCTCGTCGTGCTGGCCTACGAGACCGGGCTAGTGCTGGCCCGGGGGGCGACCCCCCGGAACCCCCCGCGACGCCCCGGTAGTGGTACTCGCCGACGGTGTTAGCCCGGGGGGGCGACCCCCCGGAACCCCCCGCTGCGCTCCGCGCCCGCGCGGTGGTACCTCGCCGACACACCGGCCACTCACCGGGCCTGAAGGCCCGGTTCGCTGGGCCGGTCACGAGCGCCTCGCCGTATCCCACGGTGGTTCCCGCCTACCTAAAGCACCGGCGAGATCTAACGGTCACCTGGCACGGGCTACGGCGGCATGTCCTAACCGGCCCAGCGAGTCCCGGGCCGCAGGCCCAGGCGAGTGGCCGGTACCACGGTCCGCACCACTGCGGGCTGCGGGGGGTCCAGGGGGTCGTCCCCCCGGACGGCGTCCGCCCGGGATCGCTAGCCGGTGAGGTCGCGGATTACGGCGTCGGCCAGGAGGCGGCCGCGGAGGGTGAGGACGACGCGGCCGGCGGCCAGGGCGGGCCCGTCGGCGAGGCCGTCCGCTACTGCTTTCTCCGCCGCGTCCCGGCCGGCCGGCTCCAGTTCCGTGCCGGGGCAGCCGTCGGACAGGCGGGTCAGCAGCATGATCCGCTCCAGCTGGCGCTCGGCCGGGGTCAGGGTCTCTCGTGCGTGGCCGGGACTCGTGCCGGCACCGATCCGGCCGGCGTAGGCGGACGGATGCTTGACGTTCCACCACCGGGTGCCGCCCACGTGGCTGTGCGCACCCGGGCCGACGCCCCACCAGTCGCCGCCGGTCCAGTAGAGCATGTTGTGCGCGCAGCGGGCCGGGCCGGACGCGGCCCAGTTGGACACCTCGTACCAGCTGAGGCCGGACGCGGTGAACGTCTCCTCGGCGATCAGGTAGCGGTCGGCCATCGCGTCGTCGTCCGGCGCGGGCAGCTCGCCGCGCCGGACGCGGGCCGCGAGCCTGGTGCCTTCCTCCACGATGAGCGCGTAGGCGGAGATGTGGTCCGGACCCGCGGCCAGCGCGGTCTCCAGCGACCGACGCCAGTCCGCGTCGGTCTCGCCCGGCGTCCCGTAAATGAGATCCAGGCTCACGTGCTCGAAGCCGGCGGCCCGGGCCCACCCCACACACTGGGCCGGGCGCCCCGGCTCGTGCACCCGGTCCAGCACGGCCAGCACGTGCGGCTGAGCCGACTGCATCCCGAACGACATGCGGCTCACCCCGTGCGTACGCAGGTGCACCAGGTCTTGTTCGGTTACCGTTTCGGGATTGGCCTCGACGGTCACCTCGGCGCCCGGCGCCAGCCCGAACTCGCCGTCGATCACCCGCAGGATCTCGCCGAGCCGCTCCGGCGGCAGCACGGTCGGCGTGCCGCCTCCGATGAACACGCTGCTGACCGGGACGTCCGCGGCACCGAGCACGCGGCGGGCGAGCCGGATCTCGGCGGCCGCCTGGCCCGGGTAGCTGTCCCGGGAGGCACCCCCGCCCAGCTCGGCGGCGGTGTAGGTGTTGAAGTCGCAGTAGCCGCAGCGGGACACGCAGAACGGCACGTGGACGTAGAAGCCGAACGGCCGACGGCCCAGGCCGGCCGTCGCGGCGGCGGGCAGCGTCCCGTCCGCGGGGACGGGCTCGCCCTCGGGAAGCGCGCCGGGCATGATCAGCGGGCCGGGGCGGCCGGGCTGGCCGGGCCGGCCGGGCCGGGCACGAACTGGTCCCCGGCGCCGCTGGCGATCGTGTCCCACTTCGTGCTGAGTTCGGGCACGGTGGACAGGCGGACCATCAGCTCCCGGTCGCCGTAGTAGGCGCGCATCGACTCCGCCACCGTGACCCCGGCGGCGGGCCGGGACAGCACGGTCACCGTAGAACCGGGCCGCACGATGCCCTCCGCCAGCACGCGCAGGTAAGCACCGGGGCGCCCGGCCTGCGCGAACCGCTTGACCCAGCCTTTCTCGCCGGTCCAGCTCCGGAACGTCCCGCACGGAATACGGCAGGACGTGACCTGCACCTCGGCGGTGCCAAGCCGCCAGCGCTCGCCGATCAGCGCATTGGTGACGTCCAGGCCCGCGGTCGTGATGTTCTCGCCGAACAGGCCGTCCCGGACCGCACGGCTCAGCTGGCCCGCCCACCAGTCCAGGTCTTCCCGGGCGTAGACGTAGATCGCCTGCTCCGGGCCGCCGTGGTTCTCCAGGTCGGCCTGCTCGTCGCCGTCGAGGCCGAGCCGGCCGACGTGGACGGCGCCGTCCGCCGG
>Ga0302229_10002755_pt1 | contig 12507 bp, 10 predicted proteins | sample II_Palsa_N1_3_FD_193518 | JGI IMG/M metagenome (GOLD analysis project Ga0302229, IMG submission 193518) | Peat permafrost microbial communities from Stordalen Mire near Abisko, Sweden - II_Palsa_N1_3 | ecosystem: Environmental > Terrestrial > Soil > Palsa > Peat permafrost | place: Sweden...
GAGCCAATTCTACTTCGGCAAGCCCCTGGCGGAGCTCGACCTGCACGAGGTCGCCCTGCTGGTGGCGATCGTGCGCGGCCCCTCCTACTACGACCCGCGCCGCCACGCCGACCGCGCGCGGGCGCGGCGCGATCTGGTGCTCAAGGAGCTCGCCGAGCAGGGGGTCGTCAAGGCGGACGAGGCGCGCGCCGCCGCGCAGAAACCCCTGGGCGTCAGCAGCCGGCCCTCGGGCGCCTATTACCCCGCGTACCTGGACTTCGTGCGCCGCACCCTGCGGCGCGACTACCACGAGGATGACCTCACCAAGGCGGGGCTCAGGGTGTTCACGAGCCTCGACCCGCGCGCGCAGGAAGAGGCCGAGCATTCGCTCGAGAGGGAGCTCACGCGCCTCGATCACCTGAAGAAGCCGGCGAAGCAGCCGCTCGAGGGAGCGGTGGTGGTGACGACGCCGCAGAGCGGCGACGTGATCGCGATCGTCGGTGGCCGCGATGTCGGCTACGAGGGCTTCGACCGCGCCCTCGACGCGCGCCGCTCCATGGGCTCACTGGTGAAGCCCTTCATCTACCTTACCGCGCTCGAGAGTGGCCGCTACAGCGCCGCCACCGTCGTCCAGGACCAGCCGGTGGACCTCAAGCTCGCCAACGGCACGCACTGGAAGCCGGAAAACTTCACGCGCCAGACCTATGGGCCGGTGCCGGTAGTGCGCGCGCTCGCCGAATCGCTGAACCTCGCCACGGTCGGGGTGGGACTGGAGCTGGGGTTGCCGAGGGTCGCCGCCACCCTCACGCGCTTTGGGCTGCCGCAGCCGCCGAACGAGGTGCCCGCCATGCTGCTCGGCGCGGTGGACGTGACGCCGCTTGAGGCCGCGCAGCTCTTCAACGGGCTCGCCAACGGCGGCTTCAGGAACCCGCTGCGCGCCGTGCGCGCCGTGATCGGCGCCGACGGCAAGGCGCTGAAGGCCTTTCCCCTGGAGGTGACGCCGGTGGCGACCCCGGAGAACGTCTACCAGCTCGACCGCATGATGGTAGCGGTCATGGATCACGGCACCGGGCGCGCCGCGCGCGCGATTCTGCCCGCCGACCTCATCGTGGCGGGCAAGTCCGGGACTTCCTCTGACTACCGCGACAGCTGGTTCGCCGGCTTCTCCGGCAGCCATCTCGTCGTGGTGTGGGTCGGGTACGACGACAACGATCCCACCGGCTTCACCGGCTCCGCCGGGGCACTGCCGGTGTGGGCGCACGTGATGGCGAATCTCGGCACGCGCTCCTGGGACACGGCGATGCCCGAGTCACTCGCCGAGGTGCACCTGGAGTTCGCGACCGGACTGCGCGCCGTCCCGGGGTGCGCCCAGGACCTGGTGGCGGTCGCGGTACCCGCCGGCACCGCGCTGCCCGCCAAGCCCGGCTGCGGCTTCCCGGAGGCCGCGACGAGCGCCAGTCAAGGCGTGCTCGGGGAGCTGAAGGACAAGGCCGAGCAACTGCTGCAGAGCCTGGTGCACTGAGGCGTTCGCAAGCGGCGCGCGCCTGGGATTCAGTCCGGCAGCGGCGCGGGCGCGGCCTGCCGCACGTGCGTGGCAAAGGCGCCTGCGGTCGACTCAAGCAGCGCGGGCGCCAGGCCGTCGCCGCAGTTCACGTGCGCCACGCCGTTGAAGTGCATGCCAAGATAACTGAAGGTCTCGCACAACGAGCCCATGAACTGCGGCGCCGGTGCCGCGCACACCGAGGTGCACACGATGTACGCATTCTTGCCGCGCAACCGCCGGCCGGCGGGCAGGAGCTCGGGAATCTCCAGCAGATCGCAGATCCGATCGAGGAAGACCTTCATGGCAGGAGTCACCGCGTACCAGTAGACGGGCGTCGCCAGGATGAGCTGCTGGTGCGCCAGCACCCGCATCATCAGGGGCTCGAAGTCATCAGCGCGGTTGCGGTGCTCGTAGTCGTACGCGGATAGGCGCAACGCCGCAAGGTCGATGACCTCGACAGCGAGCTCGCGGGCGATGCGATCGATGAGTTGCCCGGTATGGCCGTGGCGGCGGGAACTGGCCAGCAGCGCCAGGGTGCTCAGCATGGCAGCCACGCCGGACAGTGGCAGCGCCGGGTAGGTGTGCTTCTCATCAGCGGCTCCTCGCGCCTTGCTTGCAGCGCAGCGCCAAGGTACAACCTCAAGTGCACTTGAGGTCAAGGGGAGAGGGCCGGTGGCAGGACACACCCAGGAGAGCAGCGCACGGCCGCTCTCAGCGGGCGAGGTCGCCGCGCGCAGCGGCGTTGCGGTGTCGACGATCCACTTCTATGAGGCCCGGGGGCTGCTGCGTGGCTGGCGCAGCAGCGGTAACCAGCGCCGCTACCGCCGCGATGTCCTGCGGCGCGTGGCGATCATCAAGGTGGCGCAGCGCCTCGGGCTGCCGCTGGCGATGATCAAGCAGGCCATCGACTCGCTCCCCGGCGCTCGCACCCCGACCGCGCGGGACTGGCAGCGGCTGTCGCGCGAGTGGCGTGCGGAACTCGACCGGCGCATCGCGCTGCTGCAGGCTCTGCGCGGCCAGCTGGAGGGCTGCATTGGCTGCGGCTGCCTGTCGCTGAAGGTGTGTGAGCTGCGCAACCCCGCGGACGTACTGTCGCGGCAGGGCGCCGGACCGCAGCTGCTGCCGGGCTCGGGCTGAGATCCGTGCCGGGGAATAGCGCGGGGCGCTGCCGGCAGGATCCGCATCCGCAGGCGCACGCTATGATGCGCGCCATGCTGATCCGCACGCTGACCTGCGCCCTCATCGGGGTGCTCGCCCTGACCGGCTGCACGCTCACCCGGCCCGCACCCTTCGCTCCACCCCCTGAAGCCACGCCGCCCGCCGGCAGTGCGCAGCCGCCGGGGATCCCGGCGCCCGGCAGCGCGGAGGCGCTACCGGCGCCCCCCGAGCGCCCCTCGGTGCCGCCGCCGCGGCAGTTTCGCCTGAGCGCCGCCACCGGCGCACTCGTGACCCAGGCGCACGCCCAGTCAGCGGGTGGGGACTTCGGCCAGGCGGCCGCGACCCTGGAGCGCGCTCAGCGCATCGAGCCGGACAATCCCCTGTTATGGATCGAGCTCGGGCGGGTGCGCCTTGCCGAGAACAACGCCCCCCAGGCCGATGCCATGGGACGCAAGGCGCTGGCGCTGGCCGTCGGCGACCCGGCCGCGCAGGCCGCCGCCTGGCACCTGATCGCCGATTCCCTCAAGGCGCGCGGGCGCAACGGCGAGGCGGCGGATGCCGAGCAGAAGGCGCAGGGGATGGCCGCGCGCCAGGGGTAGGGCGCTCCCAGGGGCGCGTTCCCGCCACCGGAAATCACCCGTCTTTTCAGCCCCCTGGGGGCGGGTGCGCTTGCATGCAGGCGCCCGCCCCGCCTACACTCGGGGCTACTCATCGAGACCGGCTGAGGGATAAGGCCCTTAGACGCCGGGGCAACCGCCAGGCTTAACCACCCTGGAAAGGTGCCAACTCCTGCGATGTCCTTTAATGAGGCATCGACAGATGAGCGGTCAGCGTAGCCCGGATGCCCGGTGCCGCAAGGCACAAGGTATCGGGGAAGGACGTGACAAGCCTCGCCAGAAGGGTTCCCCTTTATCCGGCAGGCGCGCTCCGCAGGAGACCGGTGAGACGGTCTACTTTTAAGCGGAGTTTGCGATGAGTGCCCCGACCAAGACCCCGAAGTTCCCGACCCCCAAGGCAGCGGCCAACAGCGGCGCCTCCGATGTCACGCGCGCGGTGCGCGCCGGCATTGAGTGCGACGATGCCAGCGGCTGCGTGGTGCCACCCCTGCACCTGACCTCGACCTTCGCGTTCCGCGCCTTTGGCGAGAAGCGCACCTACGATTACACCCGCTCGGGTAACCCGACGCGGGATCTGCTCGGACAGGCGCTCGCCGAGCTCGAGCACGGCGCGGGTGCGGTTGTCACCGCGAGCGGCATGGCGGCGGTGACCGTCACCGGCTACCTCGTGCCCGCTTCCGGCCGCATCATCGTTCCGCACGACTGCTACGGCGGCACCTACCGCCTGTTCGATGCCTGGCGCCGGCGCGGCGAGCGGCAGGTGGAGTTCGTGGACTTCGGCGATGCGGCGGCGCTCGCCGCCGCGCTGGCGCGCCCGGCGGCGCTGCTGTGGATCGAGACGCCGAGCAACCCGCTGCTGCGCATCACCGATATCGCCGCCTGCGCACAGGCGGCGCGCGCCGCCGGTGCCATCACGGTGGTCGACAACACCTTCCTGTCCCCGGCCTGGCAGCAGCCGCTGACGCTCGGGGCCGATCTCGTGGTGCACTCGACCACCAAGTACATCAATGGCCACAGCGACGTGGTCGGCGGTGCCGTGATCGCACGCGAGCCGGCGCTGCTTGAGCAGCTGACCTGGTGGGCCAACTGCTTGGGACTGACCGGTGCGCCGTTCGACAGTTTCATGACGCTGCGCGGCCTGCGCACCCTGCACGCGCGCCTCGAGCACCACGGCCGCAATGCCCAGGCGCTCGCCCAATGGCTGAGCGAGCAGGAGGCGGTGCGGCGCGTGTGGTACCCGGGATTGCCCGGGCATCCCGGGCACGAGCTCGCGCGGCGTCAGCAGAAAGGCTTCGGGGCGGTCGTCACGCTGGAGCTCGAGGGTGGCGAGGAGGCGGTGCGCGAGTTCGTGGCCGGCCTCGAGTGCTTCTCGCTGGCCGAGTCGCTCGGTGGGGTCGAGAGCCTCGTGGCTCACCCGGCGAGCATGACGCATGCCGCCATGGAGCCTGCCGCACGCGCGCGCGCCGGTCTCACCGATGGGCTCGTGCGGCTCTCGATCGGCATCGAGGGACTGGAGGACTTACGCAATGACCTGGCAGGCGGACTCGAGCGGGTGCAGCGGGTCATCGAGAGCCCCTCGCTCAGCCGCGCCGTGTCAGGTTGCTGAGCACCGCATCGCCGGCCGCGGCGCAGCTCAGCGACGGCTGTCCGGGGGCCGCAAGATCTGCGGTGCGCGCACCGCTTGCGATGGCTGCGTTTGCGGCGGCCTCGAGGGCTGCCGCCTCGCGCTCGAGTTTCAGTGAATGGCGCAGCAGCAGTGCGACGCTGAATATCGTGCCGTAGGGATTGGCGATGCCGCGGCCGGCGATGTCCGGGGCCGAGCCGTGGATCGGCTCGTAGATGCCGGTGCCGCCGTTGCCGAGGGATGCCGAGGGCAGCAGCCCCAGGGAGCCGGCGAGCATCGCCGCCTCATCGGTGAGGATGTCGCCGAACATGTTCTCGGTCACCAGCACGTCGAAGTCGCGCGGCCGGCGTATGAGGTGCATGGCGGCCGCATCCACCAGCATGTGCTCGAGCGTCACGTCGGGGAATTCCGCCGCCATCACCCGCATCGTCACCTGGCGCCACAGGCGCGAGGTCTCGAGCACGTTCGACTTGTCGATCGAGGTCAGCCGCCGCCGCCGCGCGCGCGCGAGCGCGCCCGCCACGCGCACCACGCGCTCGATCTCGGCGGCCGTGTAGCTGCACAGGTCCGAGGCGCTCGTGGCATCGCGGTGCTTGGCGCCGAAGTAGATGCCGCCGGTCAGCTCGCGTACGAACACGAGGTCGACCCCCTCGATCACCTCGCGCCTGAGCGTGGAAGCATCCGCGAGCGCTGCGTGCACGCGCACCGGGCGTAAATTTGCGAACGCCCCGAGCGCTGCGCGCAAGGCGAGCAGCCCCTGCTCGGGACGCACCGCGGCCTCGGGCGCCGACCAGCGCGGGCCGCCGATGGCACCGAGCAGCACCGCATCCGCCTGCCGGCAGGCGGCGAGCGTGGCCGCGGGCAGCGGCTCCCCGTGAAGCTCGATCGCGGCACCGCCGAAGGCAAGTTCGGTGAGCTCGAAGTCATGGCCGAAGGCGCTGCCGAGTGCGCGCAGGCAGCGCAGGCCCTGGGCAATCACCTCCGGCCCGATGCCATCCCCGGGCAGTACCGCGATGCGCGCCTTCATTGCTGGCGGCGCTCGAAGGCCTCGATCTCGGCGCGGCGGGCGAGGAGGAAGCCGAGCTCATCCACGCCCTCCAGCAGGCAGTGCTGCGCAAAGGCCTCAAGCGGAAAGGGCACGTCGGTGCCGTCGGGCAGGGTGAGGGTGCGCGCGGCGATGTCGAGGCGCACCTCGATGCCCGGGTGCGCAAGGAGCCAGGCGCTCACCGCCTCTGGCACGACCACCGGCAGCAGGCCGTTCTTGAGCGCGTTGCTGGTGAAGATGTCGGCGATCTCAGTGCTGATGATGGCGCGGAAACCATAGTCGCTGAGCGCCCAGGGCGCGTGCTCGCGCGAGGAGCCGCAGCCGAAGTTGCGCCCGGCGACGAGGATCTGCGCGCCGGCACTCTCCTTGCGGTTGAGCACGAAGTCAGCGCGCGGCAGGCCCGCGGCGTCGTAGCGCCAGTCGGCGAACAGCTGCTGCCCGAGACCCTGGCGCGTGGTGGTGGTGAGAAAGCGCGCCGGGATGATCTGGTCGGTGTCGATGTTGGCCGCCGGCATCGCGACGGTGCGGGAGGTCAGTCGTGTGAAGGGCTGCATGGACTTTTTCTAAAGGAACTCGCGCGGGTCGGTGACCCGGCCGGTGACGGCGCAGGCGGCCGCGGTCAGGGGACTGGCGAGCAAGGTGCGGGCGCCGGCGCCCTGGCGGCCCTCGAAGTTGCGGTTGCTGGTGCTCACCGAGTACGCCCCGCGCGGCACCGTGTCGCCATTCATGCCGAGGCACATCGAGCATCCGGATTCGCGCCACTCGGCGCCGGCGTCCAGGAACACCCGGTCGAGGCCCTCGGTCTCGGCCTGGCGCTTCACTTCCTGGGAGCCGGGCACCACGAGCATGGTCAGCCCGTGTGCGATGTGCCGGCCGCGCAGCACCCGGGCGGCATCGCGCAGGTCCGAGAGGCGCGCGTTGGTGCAGCTGCCGAGAAATACGACGTTGACCTTCTGGTCCTTGATCGGCTGTCCTGCGGTGAGTCCCATGTAGCTGAGGGCGCGCGCAAAGGCGGCATCGCCGCGGCGCTCAGGGATCGAAGCGCCGATCGGGATCACCATGCCGGGGTTGGTGCCGTAGGTGATCATGGGCTCAACGGCCGCCGCATCCACGCTCACCTCGCGGTCGAAGCGCGCGCCGGCATCACTTGGCAGGCTGCGCCAGCCCTCGAGCGCGCGCTGCCAGGCGTCCCCGTGCGGGGCGCGCGGCCGGCCGGCGAGGTACTCGAAGGTGACCTCGTCCGGGGCGATCAGGCCGGCGCGCGCGCCGGCCTCGATCGACATGTTGCACACCGTCATGCGCTCATCCATCGACAGGGCCTCGATGGCGGCGCCCCGGTACTCGATGACGTGTCCGGTGCCCCCGTCCACCCCGACCTGGCCGATGATGGCGAGGATCAGGTCCTTGGCGGTGACCCCCTCGGTGCGCCGGCCGCTGACGTTGATGGCGAGCGCCTTCGGCTTCTTCTGCAGCAGGCACTGGGTGGCGAACACGTGGCCGACCTCGGTGGTGCCGATGCCGAAGGCGAGCGCGCCGACCGCCCCGTGGGTGCTCGTATGGCTGTCGCCGCAGACGATGGTCTGCCCGGGCTGGCTCAAGCCGAGCTCCGGGCCGATGACGTGCACGATGCCGCGCTGCGCATGGTGCATCGCCAGGAGCTCGACGCCGAACTCGGCGCAGTTGTGTTCCAGCTGCGCCACCTGGCGCGCCGCGGAGTCGAGCGCAATGGGCGCGCCGCCGAACACCTGGGCGCTGCGGGTCGGGGTCGAATGGTCCATGGTGGCGAGCGTGCGGTCGGCGCGCCGCACGGTGAGGCCGCGCTCGCGCAGTACCTGGAAGGCCTGCGGGGAAGTGACCTCGTGGATGAGGTGCAGGTCGATGTAGAGCACCGCGGGGACGTCCGCCGTGCCGGCCGAGACCTCGTGGCTCTGCCATACCTTGTCGAAGAGGGTGCGCGAAGGTTGCATCATCGGTGGACGCTCTTTGGCTGCGGCAGCGCTCAGCCGGAAGCCGCCACCCGCGGGGCGGCCATGTCGACGTAGTCGAGCCAGCCCCACTTGTCGGCGGTCTTGCCGTTGAAGAGGCCGAAGAAGGCGTTCTGCAGGGTCTCGGTGATCGGCCCGCGCTTGCCGTTGCCGACGCTCAGGCGGTCGACCGAGCGGATCGGGGTGATCTCGACCGCGGTGCCGGTGAAGAATGCCTCATCAGCGATGTACAGCAGCTCGCGGGGCAGGGCGCACTCCTTGACCTCGATGCCGCGCTCGCGCGCGAGACGCATCACCGTATCGCGCGTAAGGCCCCCCAGCACCGAGTGGGCAAGCGCCGGGGTGAGGAGCGTGCCGTCCTTGACGAGGAACAGGTTCTCGCCCGAGCCCTCGCTCAGGGTGCCGTCGGTGGACAGGCCGATGCCTTCGGCGAAGCCCAAGCGCCGCGCCTCGGCCCCGATCAGCTGGCTGGAGAGGTAGTTGCCGCCGGCCTTGGCGAGTGCGGGGAGCGTATTCGGGGCGACGCGCTGCCAGGAGGAGATGCAGGCATCGACGCCGTGTTCCTCGGCATCCGCGCCGAGGTACTTGCCCCATTCCCAGGCGGCGACCGCGACCTCGGTGGGTGGCTCGAGCTTGGGCGTCACGCCGATCTCCCCGTAGCCGCGGAACACCACCGGGCGCAGGTAGGCGCCGCGCTTGAGGCCATTGGCCGCGATCACCTGGCGGCAGGCCTCGTTCAGCTGCTCGATGGAATAGCTAAGTGGTATGCGGTAGATCTTGGCCGAGTCGAACAGGCGCCGGGTGTGATCGCGCAGGCGGAAGATCGCCACGCCTTTCGGGGTCTCGTAGGCGCGCACGCCTTCGAACACGGAGGAGCCGTAGTGCAGGGCATGCGTGAGCACGTGCACCGTTGCCTTCTCCCAGGGGACGAGCTTGCCGTTGAACCAGATGAACTGCGTGGCCGGAATGGGCATTTAGGACTCCTCAGGCGCTGCTGGCAGCGGCGGCGCGTTCCTTGTGCTGGCGCGCGCCGGCCGCGGACAGCTCGATGCGGTTGATCACTTCGAGGAACGCACGCGTCGCAGACTCGACGATGTTGGTGCTGACGCTCGCGCCCCGATAGCTCTTGTGATTGTACTCCACGTACACGCGCGCCTCGCCCTGGGCGTCCTCGCCCTCGCTCACGGCGTGCACCTCGAACTTGCGCAGGATCACCGCGATCCCGGTGGCCGCCTCGATGGCCTTGAAGGCGGCATCGACCGGGCCATCGCCGCTCGCGGTGCATTCGGCGACCCGGCCGTCGGCATGCGTGAGGTTGACGATGGCGCGCGCGCTCCCGGAGCTCTTGGCCTCGGTGGTGAGCTCGGTGAGGGTCCACGGACCGTGAGCGGAGCCTTCGGCGCGCAGCACCAGGGCCTCGATGTCGCCATCGAAGAGCTCCTTCTTCTTGTCCGCGAGCGCCTTGAACTCCTCGAACACCCGGTTGAACTCGAACTCATCAAGCTCGAACCCGAGCGCCTTCACGCGGTCGCGGAAGGCGTGCCGGCCGGAGTGCTTGCCGAGCACCAGGGAACTGCGCGCCAGCCCCACGTCCTCGGGGCGCAGGATCTCGTAGGTCGAATGGTGTTTGAGCATGCCGTGCTGGTGGATCCCGGACTCGTGCGCGAAGGCGTTCTCGCCCACCACCGCCTTGTTGCGCGGGATCGGCTGGCCAGTGATGCTCGAGACGAGGCGCGAGGTCGGGTACAGGCGGTTGGTCTGGATGTTGGTGGCGACGTTGAAGAACGCGGCGCGCGTCTTCAGCGCCATCACCACCTCCTCGAGCGAGCAGTTGCCGGCGCGCTCGCCGATGCCGTTGATGGTGCACTCGATCTGGCGTGCCCCGGCCACCACCGCGGTCAGGCTGTTGGCGACCGCCATGCCCAAGTCATCGTGGCAGTGCACCGAGAGGCGGATCTTCTCGATGCCGCGCACGTTCTTGGCAAGATAACGGAACAATTCCGCGAACTCATCCGGCACCGTGTAGCCGACGGTGTCGGGGATGTTGACGGTGGTGGCACCGGCGGCGATGGCGGTCTCGACCACCTGCGCCAGGAACTCGATCTCGGTGCGCGAGGCGTCCTCGGGCGAGAACTCGACGTCCTCGCACAGCTCGCGCGCGCGCGCCACGCCGGTGGCGGCGAGCCGCAGGATCTCATCCTGCGCCATGTTGAGCTTGTACTGGCGGTGGATGGCGCTGGTGGCGAGGAATACGTGGATACGCTTGTGCGCGGCATCCTTGACTGCCTGCGCCACAAGATCGATGTCATCGGGGTTGCAGCGCGCGAGGCCGCAGATGATCGGGCCCTGCACCTCGCGCGCGACCGCCTCCACGCTCTCGAAGTCCCCGCGCGAGGCGGCCGGGAAGCCCGCCTCGATGACGTCGACGCCGAGCTCGGCCAGCGCGCGCGCCACGCGCAGCTTCTCCGGGCGCGTCATGCTGCAGCCCGGGGACTGCTCCCCGTCACGCAGCGTGGTATCGAAGATCAGTACACGGTCGGGATTGGCCACCATAAGGCACTTCCATCGGTTGGCGAAAAAGTGGGAGCAGGGCGCGCCGGCTTACCGCAGCAGCGCGCCTCACCGTTCAGGCACGCTTCTCCTGCAGCCACGCCATGCGCGAGCGCAGCGCGGCGCCGGTCTTCTCGATCGGGTGCGCCAGGTCCTTCTTCAGAAGCTTGGCGTAGTTGCGCTTGCCGGTGGCATTTTCCCTGATCCACTGACGCGCGAACTTGCCGCTCTGCACCTCCTTCAGCACCTTGCGCATCTCGTTCTTGACGCGCGCATTCACGATGCGCGGGCCACGCGTGAGGTCGCCGTACTTGGCGGTCTCGCTGATGAAGCGGTGCATCTTGGCGATGCCACCCTCGTAGAGCAGGTCAACGATCAGCTTCAGCTCGTGCAGGCACTCATAGTAGGCAACCTCGGGCTGGTAGCCGGCCTCGACCAGGGTCTCGAAACCCTTCACCACAAGCTCGGTCGCCCCGCCGCACAGCACCGCCTGCTCGCCGAAAAGATCGGTTTCGGTCTCCTCCGCGAAAGTGGTCTCGATCACCCCGCCGCGCGTGCCGCCGATGCCGTGGGCGTAGGCGAGCGCCTTGGCGTGCGCCTTGCCGGAAGAGTCCTGCGCGACCGCGAGCAGACACGGGACGCCGGCGCCCTCCTGGTACTGGCGGCGCACGAGGTCGCCCGGTCCCTTGGGCGCGATCAGCACCACGTCGAGGTCCTTGCGCGGCTTGATCTGCCTGAAGTGCACGTTGAAGCCGTGCGCAAACAGCAGCGTGGCGCCCTTCTTAAGGTCGCCCTTGATGCTCTGATAGAACTCCTTCTGCGAGGTGTCGGGGATGAGGATCGCCACGAGATCTGCGTCGTGCACGGCAGCCTGCGGCTCTGCGACTTTCAGTCCCGCCTTCTTCGCCTTCTTCCAGCCCTCACCGCCCCTGCGCACGCCGACGACGACGTCGAAGCCTGAGTCGTGGAGGTTCAGGGCATGCGCGCGACCCTGACTGCCGTAGCCGAGAATGGCGATGCGGGCTGCCTTCAGGGCTTTCCTGTCGACGTCCTTATGCGAGTACAACCTCATCTGCATCACTCCTCGATCATTCGTTGGGTTTCGGTTAGCAAACATAAAAAACCCCGCAGCGGCTTTTGCCGGTGCGGGGTCTTTTGGTGTCTTACTTCGCTCGTGCCTGGGTGTTTCTTCAGGCGTTCGCGAGTGCCCCGCACCTTGCTCCGCTAAGGAGCAGGAGGCTGGGCAGGAGTACCAGCAGCAGCAGCGGACGCAGGGCGCGTGGGGGCGCTGCGTCGCAAGAGTCGATGGCTGCCGGGTATTTCATTACGGGGCGAACAAATCCTGAATGTCCCCGATAGGAGCACAGGCTCAAGTGCCTTGTCAACGACACTGTTCCCGCCTGCGAGGGCCCCGTAAGCTGCGCTTCGTGCCCCATGGCCGCCCCGTCCAGCCGAGCCCCCTAGCCGAAGGGATCTTCCGCCGCGAGATCCTCCCCTGGGGGCTCCTCGGGCTGACCCTGGGGCTGGTGGAGGGGGCGACGGCGGCGATCCTGGTGAAGCAGCATTTCGCCGCCGCCGCGGCCGCCTTCGGGGTCAACATCGCGGTCGCGCTGGTCTCGGGCGCCCCGGCCTTCTCGAACGTCCTGAGCTTCGTGTGGGCCAACCTCGCCCACGGGCGCGCGCGTGTGCAGCTGATGGTGGCGCTGATGGCGGCCTTTGCGCTGCTGGTCGGCTGCGTCGCGCTCGCCTCAAGAGCGGCGGCGGGACTGTGGCTCACGGTCGTGGCGGTGATCGCCGCGCGCGTGGTGTGGGCCGGCATCCTCACGGTGCGCGCCGCCATCTGGACCGCGAACTACCCGCGCAACGTGCTGGCGCGCATCACGGGGCGCATCGTGATCGTGAACGCTCTCACCGTGGCCGCCTCCGCGGCCCTCGTCGGCTGGGTGCTCGAGGCGCGCTTCATCGACGCCCGCTGGCTCTATGGCGCGGGGGCGCTCGCGGGCCTT